>ERZ1034984.3032-NODE-3032-length-12683-cov-64.455337_pt1 | contig 12683 bp, 25 predicted proteins | sample MGYA00520589_ERZ1034984 | MGnify/ENA primary metagenome ERZ1034984 (study PRJEB33766, sample SAMN09781790) | gut metagenome | biome: gut microbiome | host: Homo sapiens | place: Madagascar | study: EMG produced TPA metagenomics assembly of the PRJNA485056 data... | reverse complement strand
AATCCGTCATTTGTCTGGAAAAGTCCGGAGAAAAATGAATCGGGTATGAAAAAAGGGCGCGTTGCAAAATAGCGTCTAAGAAAAAGACCGCGGTCAGGGCCCCGAAGGGGGTTCCCTGACCGCAGTTTTTGCGTTAGAATTAAGTTGTGAGCAAAAACTCCAAAACGCAAGACCAGTATACTGTATATGACCGGGATGGTCAACAGGTACTTGCGATGAACATCGAAATATTGTTGCCAGAGAACGCACCTGTCCGGCTAGCATGCGCGCAGCTTGAGGAACTGGATTACAGGAAACTGTATGAAGCGTATTCGTCCAGAGGACGGAAATCCGCAGCCGATCCGCGGGTGATGTTTCAGATCATGGCATATGGATACCAGTGCGGGATCTACTCCAGCCGGAAATTGGAGGAGGCCTGCCGGTACCGGGTAGACTTCATATGGTTGCGAGGCGATGAACCTGTGCCGGATCATAGCACCTTCGCACGGTTCCGTACCGGGCGCTGCACGGAAGCGGTGGAAGATCTGTTCTACCAGTATGTCCGGCTGCTGGAGAAGCTGGGAGAAACCGACCACCAGGCGGTCTTCGTGGATGGAACCAAGCTGGAGAGTCGTGCGGGGCGGTATACGTTCTGCTGGCGGAAGATCGTAGAAAAACAGCTTGCCAAGGTGAAGCAGCAGGTCTATGGACAGACCGGCCTGAAACGGCTCAGCAGCCTGAAAAAGCGGCTGGAAAAACAAAAGGCGGAGATCGTCTTTGTCCAAGGCAGTGGCCACCGGAAAAGTGAAGCGCAGAAGCAGTGGGAAACTCTTGATGTTCTGCGCCAGCGTTGGGAAAACTATGAGCAGTCCTTGGAAATCATGGGAACAGACCGGAACAGCTACTCCAAAACGGACCCGGATGCCACATTTATGCGGATGAAGGAAGACCATATGCGGAATGGGCAGCTGAAGCCTGGCTACAACGTCCAAATTGCGGTCAACAGTGAGTATATCACCGGGATCGAAGTGTTTTCTGACCGCACGGATTACAGAACCCTCGGCAAATTCATGAACGCACTGTCCAGGAACCACCGCAGGAAGTATGCAAAACTTGTTGCAGATGCCGGATACGAAAGCCTTCAAAACTATCTGTACCTGGAAAAGCGCAGGATTCAGTGCTACATCAAGCCACAGAACCACGACCAGCGGAAAACTGCAAAGTTCAGACGTCAAATTGGCCGTATGGAGAACATGACGTACTTGCCGGAGGAGGACAGCTACCTTTGCGCCCAGGGCAGAAAGTTGTCCATGTACCGGAAAAGCGAAAAGGACGGCGTAGTGATCAGCCACTATCATTGCGGAGACTGCAAGGGCTGCACCTGCCGGGCAGCCTGCTGCGGCGCAAAAGATCCGGAGAAGCCCAAGGAACTGCGAATCAAGAAGCAGCTCTGGGCAAAACGTGCGGAGGCCGAAGCGAATATTACAACGGAAGAAGGCGTCTACCTTCGTTTGTGCCGGTCCATTCAGGTGGAGGGTGCCTTTGGCCTATTGAAGAACGATTTCGGGTTCCGTCGGTTTCTGACCGCAGGAAAGGCCAATGTTCGCACCGAACTGCTGTTCCTTGCGCTGGCATTTAATCTGAAAAAGTACTGGATGAAGCGGGAACATGGCAGAATGAAGACCCACCTGTCCAGGCGAAAGAACGCCTGAATAAAAAACTTTCCACAATTTGCCCCGGGAAACACCCAGGGGCGGCGTTAGCATGCCAAAAAGTCCAGATTATTTCCACAACACCATTGACCTACCATTCTTTGTGCGCCAGAAGAGGCCTGCTGCAAAACGTAATCATTTTGCAACAGGCCCTTTTTTTGCCGTTTCCGGCCTTTTCATTTCGATCCACGAGGCTTGCACCACGAACTATATACATGCTATCACTCCGCGGAGAAATTGTCAATGCTGTTTTTCACGCCAACGCCTAATTTTGATCGCGTTTGGCGTTGGGTACTCAGCGTCGTACATGCCTCTGAGGTATGGCAATCTGGTGACAACCGCCTTGCGAGATTTGCCGAGCTGCTGCATGATCTGCTCCACCGTGCAGCCTTGATTGTATAACGCAGATTCTTCTGTTCCAACCGCCCCGGACGTAATCAGGACCCGGGTTACCTTTTGTTTCGACACGTCCAAACGATTAGCAATCTGATTCCGGCTAAGGCCTTGATCCCATAATCGGAGGATTGAGGTGTATGTGGCATCCATCACGTCATCCCTCCGCCGCTGCGGCCATGCCCTTGCAATACCCAAGCGAAAACGTGCCCTGCTGTGAGAGCGTGAGGCCAGTGCCGGACTGCTCCACCTCAATATCCTCCGGGTCCACGTCGGACAGCACGGCAGCACAGTAATTATTGAGTTCTGGGGTCATGACATGCAACTGGCGTGCCAGTTTGATGGCCTTTGTAATCTCCGTCAGTGGCCAATGTAGCGCGTTTTGGTACTCTGCATCATTCGCGCCGCGTGGGCGGATTGCGTCAGTCAGGGCACGGTAGAGCTGGCCGAGTTGATAGATCGTGTGTGTTGTCATTGTAACCATCCTTATAGTCCGTCATGCTCTGGAAATGCTAAAATCACTGGTAATGTTGGCAACCTTGTAACCGCAGAGGCCGCCCAAGATTTCCTCATCCACGCTGTGGGCGTAAATCGACATGGTTACCATATCGGCCCAGTACACTTTACCGCGATAGGTGATTTTCTTGCCGCTGAAAAGTTCATGCTTGTGATTGTTCAGGTACTTCATTTTTTGTCCTCCTTGTATTGGGTATCTCCCTTAACTGTCTCTATTATACTACACACGTGTGTATATGTCAAGAGGAAAATGCGAAAATAATTACTTTTTTTCGTCGCCGTCCAGCGTCAGCACAGCCAGCCGGAGCAATGGAATCACATAGGCCGGTGGGGTCCTGTCTCCAGTCTCCCACGATAGGATTGTTCGCGCCGGAACCCCTGTTTTTTCTGCAAATTTTTTCTGGGACAAGCCAGTGCTGGCACGTATCGTCTTAACCTGTTCCGCTGGGGTCATTGTTTGGCCTCCTCTGTATCGTATCCTGCACCGATTGCTGGCCATCCGGTTGTGCTCAGGTAATAAAGCTTCATCTTAATTCTCCTTTTACGGCAGGTCGCATTCTGTCACCGGTGTATATCTGATAGGCTCCTCGCTGGGGTGCGTATTATTCCAGTGGTACACCATGTCGCGGATACTGATCGTAACGCCGTCCCGGTGCTGCTCTCTCATGGACTGTAATAATTCTGCTGCTGTCATGGTCATTGTCCTCCTTGTATTGGGTATCTCCCTTAACTGTCTCTATTATACTACACACGTGTGTATATGTCAAGAGCAAAATGATACTTTTTTGATAAAAATTTGATAAAAAAAGGAGACTTTTGCAGCGTGGCGAATAATCACCGGCTGCGGTATGCTTAATCCAGGAGGTGAGGCAAATGGCATATGGGTATGGAGCCTACAATGCCCTGTATCAGGGCTATGGCAACTACTACAACCAGCAACCCCAGCAGCAGGCGCCAAGATATGAGGTAATACATGTCAATGGACAAAATGGAGCGCAGGCGCTCCAGATGGCGCCAAACAGCAATGCTATTGTGATGGATGATACTGCACCAATGATCTGGCTTTGCCAGACAGACGGTGCAGGCTATAAGACCGTACAGGCATTTGACATATCACCCCACAAGGAGACTCCGGCGGTTGACGTACGGAGCCTGGAAGAGCGTATAGCAAGATTGGAGGCAGCTATAAATGACAAACCCACTGAGCCAATTTCTGCGGCAAAGCCAGCCGCAAAAAACAACAGCAAATAACCCGCTTGCTATGATTTCTGAGTTTCGCAAATTCGCCGCCGGTATGACCCCGGAAGGGGCAAAACGGCAGGTAGAGCAGATGCTCTCCAGCGGGCAAATGACGCAGGAGCAGTTCCAACAACTCAAGCGGCAGGCGGCGGAATTTTCCGAATTTTTGAAATAACCCCGGAGCGCTACGGTGTTATATAAAATCTAACGACAAGGAGTGATTTTGTGGAAAACTATAGTCTTTCCGACCTGGCAGCGGTAACCAAGGATGCTGACGGCATGGCCGGTAACGGTGCATGGTGGATTATCATCCTGTTCCTGTTTGTCATTATGGGCGGCGGCTGGAACGGCTTCAATCGCCAGAGTGATTTTAGTCAGTTCGCAACAGCGGCCAGCCAGCAGGAAATTCTTTTCGGCCAGCAGTTCGGACAGCTCAATGACCGACTGACCAACATCGGAAACGGCATCTGTAATCTCGGGTATGAGATGCAGGGCAATATCGGCCAGCTTGGCAAAGAGGTAGCTCTGGCGCAGGCCGGAACCAACACCACGATCATGCAGACCGGCAACAACATCCAGAGCCAGTTATCCCAGTGCTGCTGCGAGAACCGGCTTGCGACTGCAAACCTGTCTGCGCAGATTGACCGGCAGACCTGCGACATCACCACCGCAATTCATGCGGAAGGCGAGCAGACCCGGGCGTTGATGCAGGCAAACGAGATTCAGCAGCTGCGGGATAAGGTTTCCTCTCTGGAAGCCGACAACCGCATGTACGGCGTAGTGCGATACCCCAATGGTTACAGCTACAGCGCCGGTCCTTCCCCGTTCTGCGGCTGCAATAGCGGCTGCGGGTGCGCATAACCAAATCAACCGCTCTAACAGCGATAAGCCCGGGGCGGAATTGCCCCGGGCATTTTTGAAAGGAGAACAATATGAGTTGCAACAGAAATCTTAAAAATTCCCACTATAAGAGCGCCCAGAACGCTTATAACGACGCATCACAGGCGTTTGTTGCCACCGGCACCCCCGTATCCGTGCTGGGCGTGCTTAGCACAGACACCGGATGCTCCATCGATACAGTCGCAGGGGGCTTCCGGATCAACGCTTCCGGACTTTACCGCATATCCTATGACGTGACCTTCACACCGTCAGCTGCTGGCGTGGTGGTGCTCCAGGGACTCAAGGACACGGCAGCGCTCCCTTGCCTCAACGCTCAGGAAACGGTAGCCGCTGGCTCTGTGTACATGCTCCACGCAGAGACTACAATCTATATGCCGGTGTGCTGCAATGGAACCCCCACCATCAGCGCCACTCTTGGCGGTGTGGCCGGTACAATCTCCCATGTCTGTGCCAGCGTTGTAAAACTGGCGTAAGGGGGAATCACTATGAAAAGCAAACTGCAAGAGTACAAGGCCAAGCTGGAACATGAGCTTGCTGAGTACCTAGCCCATCCTATCGGCACTCGCTCTATGGCGGCTGTTGACGCTATGATTGAGTGCTGGGAGCACGTCAACGACATGGAACATTGTGTATGCCATAGTGAGAAGTTGGACGATCACGCATTGGAGACATGGAATGCCCACATGAAAAACGATGATGGAAGCACCGGGGGGCATTGGACCGTGGAGCAGACCACGGAAGCCGCAAAAGGTGTCGGCGTCATCATGGAGCATGTAACTCCGGAGATGTGGAACGTCGCCATGAACATGATGTACTCTGACTATTCCGGCGTGGCGCAGAAAAACAACTGCAACAAGGCAGAGTTTTATGCGGAAATGGCAAAGGCATTTCTGTTCGACAAGGACGGGCCAGGGCCGGAGGAAAAACTGAGTGCGTACTATCATGGAATTGCAGAAGAATAATGCTAACGAATGTGCTAACAATAGACTATATTTTTACCTGTTTTTACGTGATGCTGCGTGATTTCTTGTGGATTTGCAAAGCACAGATTTTTAAACAAATATAGCAAAAAAGTACCGCATTTACACAAAACCAAGTGCAAATGCGGTACTTTTGGCGCGGAAGGAGGGATTTGAACCCTCGCGCCGGTTTCCCGGCCTACTCCCTTAGCAGGGGAGCAAAAATCGCTGCAATTACAAGAGAAATGCGAACTATGCTAACGATTTGCTAACGACAGTGCTACTCAGACGTTGCCGCCATCTGATTTACGGCGGCATGCGAAGCGGCACTATCCGGATGAATATAGCGCTGGGTCGTCGTGAATTTAGTGTGCCGCATAACCTCTTGAATTACGGACGGTGCGATATTGCCCAGAGCCAGCGCAGTGGCGGTGGTGTGGCGGCAGGAGTACGGCGGGAGGTCTCTGCATCCGGCATTTTTTACAGCTCTATGATATTCCGGATAGAACTTGTCACGATCCATACAGAGGACGTAATCTTTCCGGCTCTTTGAGTAATCGCAGAGTTCGTGGAGCACGGGAGCGATGGACCGTGGAAACACTAGAGCTGTTTCCTTGCGTTTTTTCGTTTTGAGCCCAGCCCCCCGTATCTCGAACTTTTCAAAATCTATCATGTCTTTTTTTAAGATAAACAGCTCCCCGGGCATCATCCCGGTGTAGATCATCAGGAGAATATAGCCAACGAACGTATCACCGGCAGTGTACGCCACCCAGAATAGTTTAATCTCGTCCTCAGTGTATGGGGTCATCTCTTTTTCATCCAGCGGCGGAAGCTCAATATATTCCGCCAGATTTGCCCGGAGGTGCCCTTCGGCAACGGCCATCTTCAGAAGGTGGGACGCTACGGTTTTCATGTCCCGTGCTGGGTAGTATGTGGAGGTCTCAGCGTCCACCTGACCCTGTAAATCTCCGATGGATAGCTCGGTTACGGGCTTGTCGTACAGGCCGTCCCAACGCTTCCAAGCGATCTCATAGGCCGTCTGCTTGGATTTGCCCAGTTTTTTAAATGCAGCTGAGTTCCATGTTTTATGATACTCGCGGAGTGTAGGCACTTTGATGACAGTTTCCGGAGGGCATGACGCATACGCCAGTGCGGCTTTTTTTGTGGCAAAGCCGCCCTTCCACTTCCGTGGATAGTGTACCTTCCCATCATCTCCGATGTAGCGCGGGGCAGACCATACAGCTGTCCATGTTTTCCCCCGTTTGATGGCTGTCCCCTGCCCGTTTCCACGGCTTTTTACGCTTGTGGTTACAGTTAATTTAGTCCCGCACTTTGGGCAGAAATTAGCCCCCTCCGGTGCTTCCGAATGGCATTTCCTGCATTGCATACGATTCTCCCCTTGTATTTCCGGGAGAAATCTGATATAATAAATACGCAGATTCCTCCAATTTGGACTCTCTCTCCATTTTGTATCTCCCCGAATCTTGCATAATGCCCTCGGTGCTCGGTACACCGGGGGCATTTTCTATATCGCCCGGTTAATTGCATCAATTTCGATTGAATTAACCATTTGACTTTACAGACAGCAGCATTGCATCTGTAGGTGTCTTATCAAAAGTGATCCATGGGTAAATCTGCAGTTCTACGTCTGATGTATCACGCAATACGAATCCAGAGCATACAGTAGCCGAAACGCCCGGTTGCAATTCCAAATCGCTTGTCTTGCTATCATCATTCACATGGAATAGTGATATATCCAGTTCCACACCATTCTGAAATGCCTTGTCCTGAACGGTGTAAATGAATGCTTTGTTCTCGTCCGTATTGTTGGTGAATGTATAGTACACAGCTACGCACCAATCCCCAGCCATGTTCTGCACGACCTCATGCCCCTCATACGTCACGTGACAGCCGTTGATATCAACGTCTATAATATCGTCATCCAGAGGGCTAGGTGCTCTGGATTGAACCGGCTGGCTCTCAAACGTTCTTTCTGTAGGCTCTGCTTCCGTATCAGCCGTCTGCGTTGGTTCTGCCACTGGTGATGTGGTTTGCGTTGTTGCGTTGATTTTATTCTCTGTATTTTTTTCTCTGATCTCCTGCACAAGCGTGCCTATTATCAGCAGAAGAACGATTATGCACACCGCAACTCGGAATATTTTAGGCCGTTCCCGGTCTATTTTCTGCCCCTGACGTGCTCCGCATTCTGGGCAGTAATTAGAATATTCCGGTATGTTGCGCTTGCAATGTGAACAGATCATTTTCATTCCCTCTCAACGTTGAATCATGCCAGTGTTCGGGTGCATGTAGTCCCAGATCAAATAGGACAGTAGCCCAGCGGCAACCAATAAAAGCAGCAACGTGACGATCGCTGCCCAGATTATCATGATTTTTATCGTTTTGGACTTTCGCTTAATTTCTGCCTGCTGTTCTTCTATTGTGGATTGCATACGGATTATTTGCTCCGTGCGGTCTAAAATTCCCTGTTGACGCTCTTTATCCATCTCTTCACGGGTAGCCAGCAGAATCTTTAACGCTTCTATGTTTTCCTGCGGCACAGTCGACGGATTGTATGCATCGCCAATGACAGCACGGGCAATCGCCTGAATTGTCGTCGGTCTGCATTGCTCGGCTGATTCTATCGGAGCTGTCATTACTTTCTGGACGGTGGCTTTACAGACAGACTCGCCAGCCAGCTCACACGCATCAACAATCTGCTGATACGTGATTCCCTTTTGCTCTCTCATGGTTCGGATTTTCCGAATCAACTCGGATTGATTCGGGGACACGATTTTTCACCTCTTTTGCAAAATAGCACCAAAAATGTGCAACACTAGTACAAAAATAGTACTAAAATGGCACGTAAATGGTATTGAATGGAATCTACAATCATGTTACGATGACATCAATAAAGCACTGCGGGGGAGGTGAGCACCATGAGGCAGTGCCATGAGGATTACCCGCCGCCTGACCTAGACCCAGAATTGAAGCATAAGCGCCTTGACAGCCGGATCAATACATCGTGCTCTTACTGTGGATGCATGCGGCGGCAACGATTGAACACACAATCATCCACACCGCTTGTATCGGGTCATGCCCCTCCACAGAAAGGACACATACCATGATCCCCAACACAATGATAGCCACATCTCCCTTAATATCCGGCCTTGCTCTTGTAGCAATGGAGACGATACCACAGGCAATGGAAAGTGCAGAGCACGCTGCTTTACTATCCATAACGCTGTAATGTGTACCGGCATAATCTGATAAAATAGACGCACACCCAGCCAATGTGAAGATAAAAGTACAGAATACAATTGTGATAATTCCAGAAACTAATTTCCATGTCTGAAACGAGCTTTTTTCTTGCTGCGGAACTGGCACATGCCGAACTGGTGGTTCCCCTGTGGGTTCTCCACAAAATGTGCAGAATTTAGCGGAATTGCCGAGTTTCGTTCCGCATTTGCGGCAGTACACGGTTATCGCCCCCCTCACCCATATTATAATAATTTTACTAAAAACGTAGAATCTTATCAAGTGCAAAAGAGTACGAATGGGAGAATAACTCTTGTGCAAATCGTCAAAATATTCTGATGTTACAAACAACCTTGTCTAAACCTTGTCTAAACCTTGACTTAACTATCTGAGATTATCCAAGGTTTTATACAAGCTGCAAACCAACCATTTCCGTTTTGGAAACAGTTGAGCATTTTGCCGACGTCGGCAAAGTGATATGAACCATTTTGCGGAGGCCAACAAAAAGGGTCAGAAAACCTTTTTCGTGGCCTCACGAAAATCTAAACTGGTGAAAATCGACCACTTTAATTGCATCGAATCCGAGGCAATTAAAAATAAGGAGGTACATATGAAAAAGCCAACAACACAAGACGAAATGTCCCAGCTCCTGCTGACCTATATGCAGGAATTGCTAAAAATCGCAATCGACCAGCACACGGAGGAAGAAATCAACTATGACGATGAAAAGTCATCGTGGTATAGAGCTATGGAGCGGATATCCCCCTATCTCGGGCGCAATGGATACCGCGCAGAGCTGGAAGGAATCAAACGGATGTATATTTGCGAACGCGAAAGCGCTGCTACAGAGTTAGCATACCAGATGTTTGAGAAAATCCAACAGGACGAAAACATTGCCCATCAAATGCAAGACTGTTACGCGATACTGGATATGCTCCGTGATGTCGAAAGAGCCACGCCAAAAACCGACGGGATTTTTCCGTTTGGGCTTTGCTCGGCAAAGCGAGACGGATAGGAGATACATATGGAACAGGAATACAGAGATGAGATCATCAGAATGATACAGAAAGTTAACAACCTAACATTTTTAAGTCAGATATACACGCTGGTAAAACGACATATAGAGAGGGTCGGGGATTAACCCCGACCCTCCTTTTTTAGGTTTTCCTGAAATTGTTCTATCGTGTTTCGGATCACGGCCTGACTGTTTCCGTCCAACTCGCTATACGTTTTCATGATCGCCCGGATTATGTCGTATAGCGGGTTTTCTGCGTCGTTCAGGAGCTGGTCAACATATACCGCCGTTTCGCTTTCTGGCAATGTATACTTGCTTCCGTCTCCGGTACGGAGCCATTCTTCCCGGATATTAAATTCTCGGCAGATGGACTTGATGGTTTGAGCAGATGGATTTGATTTGCCGGATTCTATGGTGCTGCACGATGCTCCAGTGATTCCGATTCGGGCTCCGAACTGCTCTTGCGTTAATTTAGCGTCCTTGCGAATTTGCTTTATCCTCGTGTTAATTTGGATCACCTCCCTATGACCCCATTATATCACAGAATCAAAAAAAATCAAGAAAAAACTTAGATAATCTAAAATTAACTATTGACAAACTATGATATCTAAGATATAATCTAGACAGTCAAAGAGAGCAACACCAAATCACATGGAGGCAAGCACATGGACGATTTAACATTAGAGGGCCTGTTAAAGGGCCACCGGATGATAACCGATAATACCCAGATCATCATCCGGGACTGTAAAAATAATTTCGTGGCGGCTGGTAAGTGGTTTGAGGATGGAGTCCTTGAGAAAGCGGATAAACCGGTTGAGAGCCTGAGCTATTGGGCAGACCGGAACCGGCTGCATATCAACCTGAAATAAGGCACTGAGCGGTGAGCCTAAATCGCCGCATCCCATAAATTCCAACGAAAAGGAGGCTACAACATGAGCGAAGAAACCAAGAAAACCATCAAGGAGACCGTGGAGATGCTGAAACAGCTCGACCAGAAAAGCCTTGCGCTGGTGAACGCCGGGGCGAAGATGCTTAAAATGCGGGCTGACATGGATAAGGAGGCCAAGGATGAAAACGGCGAATAATAACCCGGTTGACCTGCTCCGAAATGACCCGGATTTCCGGGCAGCGGCATGGAATACCGAAAAGCGCCGGTTCATCCGTGGGAAATGTTCCGTGGAGAACAGCACCGGAACTATGCCGGCGTGGACGGTGTTTTGCCGTGTGCTTGGTTGGCACATTGAGGATGATACATTGGTGATAGAGCTAGAGGGGGCGGTATCATGACAGACGCAGACCTGCTAGAGAGAATTCGGAAAATGGATAAGGCAAACCTGACCCCGGCAGAGGCCGCACAGGTGATGCACTGTAGCCCGGATTTGATCCGAGTTGCTGCCCGACAGAAGCCGGAACTGCTTCATTTTCCTGTTTCCGTTGTTGGGAATAGGACGAAGATACCGCGGATCCCTTTCCTTCGGGCTTATGGGGTGGATGTATGAATGCGCCCTGTAAGAATTGCCCGGATCGGCACACCCTGTGTCACAGCGACTGCTTGAAATACATAGCTTTCCGAGAGGAACGGGACAGGATCAGCCGGGAGAAAGACCGTGATAACCGGGTATACCGGAATCACAGAAGATGGACACCACGCCGGATAGACGGCGATCAATAAAAATGGAGTGATAGGATTGAGATTGGAGACACATAGAAACCGGCTGGAGCAGAACCGCAGAACTACAATGCAGCTTACGGAATCCCATGAACGAGTGAAAGCGGCCAAACTGGCGGAGAAAGCAAGGGAGGACATATTCCTCCGGATGTGCGAGGCCAACCACCGGGAGGCGGTGGAGCGGGAGGCGCGGACTACCGTAACATCGGCAGCCCCCGACCCCCAACAGGTCGGGAATTCCGAACAGTTGGACGGCGGGGCGGAGTACAGCGAGTTTATGCAGGGGCTTTGCAACGGCATTCTGCTGGGGATCATGATTGCCCTGTTCGTGGTCTGGGTGATCGCGCTGGTCAGAGGAGGCGCGGCATGATGGGCAGATGGATACCGTGCAGTGAGCGGCCGCCGGAAAAGAGCGGCGAGTATCTGGTTGTCTACCGGGCAGATTTCGGTAGGATCGCATCAATGACCCATTACAGCGCCAAGTACCGACTTTGGAGATCATGGGACTTCATGCCGGACGTGCAACTGAGGGCTGTCGCTGCCGAGCAAGGCCGGTATACACACTGGATGCCGCTCCCTGAGTTACCGGAGGAGTAGAAAAAGCCGCTTCCGGGGGGAATCCCGGAAACGGCGGTGCTGGGGTAAACTAACGATATCTATATGGTACACTTTACCCCTTATTTTGTCAATATCACAACTGGGAGGTAAATTATGAAAAAGTACGAACTTACCAATGAGGTTAAGGTGGAGTTTGGCGTAACGCTGCACCGAACCCGTGCGCTAATTGATATTAAGCGTTGGGACGTAAAATCCGGAGATACGGGCGGCTGGATTGAGTCGGAGGCTAATCTGGATCAGGATGGCGAGGCTTGGGTGTACGGCGATGCTTGGGTGTACGGCAATGCGCGGGTGTACGGCGATGCTTGGGTGTCCGGCAATGCGCGGGTGTACGGCGATGCGCGGGTGTACGGCGATGCGCTGGTGTCCGGCAATGCGCGGGTGTACGACAATGCGCTGGTGTCCGACAATGCGCGGGTGTACGGCGA
>ERZ1034984.3028-NODE-3028-length-12699-cov-12.620057_pt1 | contig 12699 bp, 10 predicted proteins | sample MGYA00520589_ERZ1034984 | MGnify/ENA primary metagenome ERZ1034984 (study PRJEB33766, sample SAMN09781790) | gut metagenome | biome: gut microbiome | host: Homo sapiens | place: Madagascar | study: EMG produced TPA metagenomics assembly of the PRJNA485056 data... | reverse complement strand
ACCCCGGCTTTTTCCGCCTCTGCCAGCGCCTCGGCGAAGGCCGGATGGGTTTCGGTGTTGGGCCGCACCTCTTTTACCCCGTCCATCTGGATCACAAAGGCCAGCGCCGCATGAAAGCCCTCGGCCCTTGCCCGCATCAGCTCCCGGATATGCCGAATCCCGCGCTGGGTGGGCGCATCGGGAAAATACCCTACGCCGCCGATCTCCAGCGTGCAGCCCTTTACCTCCAGCAAAAACCGTTCCTGCCCGCGCTCCATATAAAAATCCATCCGGGAATCGCCATAGCGGTACTCGGGCAGCACTCTGTCGAACCCCTGCGCCCCCAGCCACTCCTTCACCACCTGGTTGGGGGCTTGGCTGTCGATGTTGAACAGCACCCCGTTTGCCTTGCGCACGGCCACCAGGTCATAGGCGGTTTTTCGCCCCGGTGTGCCCGGTGCCGTGAGCCACACCTCGCACCCCGGAATGAGCAGCTCCCGGCAGCGCCCGGTGTTTTTCACATGAACGCGTTCCTTGTGCCCGTTCAGCTCCACCTCGGCGATAAAGCGATTGGGCCTTGCCAGAAAAACAGCTTTTGTAATATTTTCGTAGACCATGGCGGCCTCCTTTGGGGGCGGCAGCCCCTTGGTGAATGGTTTTGGCGGTCAGCATTTTGGGCGCCCTCTTTCCACAATAATATCATTGTGTTTGCACCGCTTTTACCTGTTTGAATATTTGTATTTCCCGTTTTATACTGAGGTAAAAGAAAAACAACTCTCCCGTATACCCTTAAATCAATGGCAGCGTGAAATCATTACAAACCCGAATGAACGCTTTCATAGCAGCGGAAAGATAGGTGCTCTTTAAGTAATACAGATTAATCTCACGCGGGGCAATAGACCGCTGCATAGAAAAAACCTGAAGTTCTGAGCCGCCATCCGTTATAACAGACAGCATATTGCCTGCGGCAAAGGTGCAGCCCAATCCCGTTTGACACAATCGTATGGAGGTTTCCAGCCAGTCGCTTTCCAAAATGATTTTGGGTGCGATCTGTTCCCGCAGAAAAAGTGCATCACAGGATGCCCGTATACTGCCGCCTCGAGGCAAAATGAAAGGCAGTCGATGCAAATAATGCAGCCCTTCTCCCTTAGCCAACTGTTCTGCAACTTCATCTGCTTCGTTGCCAAATTCCTTATGTAAAACCGCTTTGGGAACCACCAGATAGATAAATTCTGTTAGCACCGGTACCGATACAGCGTTTTCCAGCACCAAAGGCCAGCTCATTACCATATCTACCTCGTGGTTCATGAGAAGCCCCCCAAGCCTTTGATAGTTTGCCTCTCTCAGTTCCAATTTAGTGTGGGGGCAAAGCTGATAAAACATATTCAACATATGCGGCAGCAAGGCACGGGCGTAAGCCGAGCTGATGCCAATGGTCAGGGTGCGCTGCTTGGAATCGGAGATATCTGCCAGTTCACTGTGCAGCTGCTGTTCCAAAAATAGAATCTGCTTTCCGTGGGCATAAAGCTTATTTCCTGCTTCGGTAAGGCGCAGCGGACGGGTTCTTTCCAGCAAAACAGTATCCAGTTCCGCTTCCAGCTGAGCGATATGGGCACTCAGAGCCTGCTGGGTGATAAATAATGTCTTAGCAGTGGCCGTAAAATTGAGATTTTCGGCCACAGCCATAAAATATTTCAGCTGGGTAAAGTTCATGGTTTGTCCTCCGATCCTTTTCAGAGATAGCTGAAGCGTTTACAAGTAAATGGTTGTGGATGTCTGCTGTAAAAACAGGGTTTACCTTATTATACGCCTCTCCATACGCTTCTGGCAAGCCGAATCCGAAATCGTATATGATCCTCTTTGCCGAAAAGGCAAGGAGCTTGTATAAATCGGGCAGATCTTTCGCCTGATATACCATTTTTAACATGAACGAGGAGATGTAAAACTATGGCATGGACAAAAAATGACCGTGTAAATGCAGTTTTGAGCGGTGAGCTTGCAGATCGGCCTCCCATCACCTGCTATCACCACTTTCCCGAATTTGAGCATAGTGGGGCCCAACTGATGGCAGACACCATGCTGGATTTCCAGAAGAAGTTTGACTGGGATTTTGTAAAGATGAACCCTCGTGCTGTCTACTACTACGAGGCATGGGGCAACACCTATGATTATGACCATTACAATGATGTTGTGCCCACCCGTACCAGCAATGTTATCCATGATTGGAAAGACCTGGAAAAGGTTACGGAAATGACCGGGGACGAGCCCATCTGGCAAGAACAATACGAAACCACTCGCCGAATCGTAGAGGGAGTCAAGGGAGAAGTTCCTGTATTTGCAGGAGCATTTACCCCGATTGGCATTTTGCTCAACCTGTGCGGTTATCGCAGCATTGGACGGTATCGTGAGTCTCCCCGTGAGGAAAGCAATCTTATCAAGCTTTGCCTCGAACACCCCGCAGAGGTTCACAAAGCCCTGAAAAACATTGCCAATACCATGGCAAAGTATTGTGAAAACATGAAAAAAGCTGGTGCAACAGGCGTTTTTTATGCGGCTCTGGGCATGGCCCGTACCGGTTACTTTACTCCGCAGGAGTGGCAGGAGTTTTGTAAGCCCTATGATCTCATCGCAATGGAGCCGATTCGGGATATGCCCAATATCGTACACACCTGCGGTATCTATGGAAATCCCGAGTGGTTCACGGATTATCCCTGCAAGGTGATTCATTGGGCTGCCAGCGCTCCGGGTAATCCCCCCATGGCAGGCAGCTCCTCCTGGCTGAAAGGCAAGATCGCTATGGGCGGCTGCGATGAGCGCCCCTTTGGAACCGACAAGGTTATGTCTGTTCCGAAGATCGAATCCCTGTGCAAAAAAACGCTGGAAAGCATGAAAGGCCAGCCCTTCCTGATGGCTCCCGAATGCAGTGTTTCTCCCAAAACCCGGGATGAAGAGCTCTGGGCTTTCCGTAATAGTGTAGAAGAAGTATAATAAAGGAGGCATATTTATGGCACAATATCTTTCCGCCAGCCGTGCATTGACAGGTGATGGAAAAACCGTTCTCTGCCCCGCATGGATAGGCTTTGAGGGCAAGACCATCACATACGTCAGCACGGAAAAACCTGCCGATGCAACAGCGGAAAATACCACTATTCTTCCGCAGACTGTTACGCTGACCCCGGGCCTTTTAAATATCCACGACCATATCAGCCGAAAATCTCTGCGTTTTCCCAAGCCCGGCAAAACCTTTGGTCAATGCGCCACCGAACTGATGTCCAACAGCCAGGAATACCTTATCCTGCACAGCTATGTCAATATGCTTAGCTATTTGCAGGATGAGGGAATCACCTATGTGCGCGATATGGGCCTGACAGGGTATACCTGCATCGACCTGCGAAAGGCTATCAACGAAGGCCTGCTGAAAGGGCCCTATATCAGCGCCTGCGGTATGTCCCTAAGCATCACAGGCGGGCATTGCTACCGTCAAAGCGTGGAATGTGACGGTCCCGACGCAGTTCGTCGGGCGGTTCGGATACAATGCAGCAAAGGGGCCGATGTGATTAAATTTATGGGCAGCGGCGGTTTGGAGCATTTCCCTGATGAGGATCCCAGTATTCCACAGTTCACTCTTGAGGAGCTGCAGGCCGGCGTAAATGCTGCCCACGATTTGGGCCGAGATTGTGCCATCCACGCCTATTCCAACGAGGGCATTCGACGGGCGGTAACAGCCGGCGTTGACAATATCGAGCATGGCTGCATGATGACCGAGGACCTTATCGAACTTATGGCCCAGAAAGGACTGCATCTCAATCCCACCATGACAGGTATCCGCGGCGCCGCCAAGGCGGGCCCCAATGCCAAATATTGGGATATGCTTCAGGAACGTGTTTTCAGCCGACAGGAGCAGGGTATGCGCTGGGCCAAGCAGGCTGGCGTGCTGATTGGCGCAGGCACTGATACCGCCGGAACGCTGCGGGATGAGATCGCTATGATCGCGGATACTCTGGGCGAGACGCCCGTAGAGGCCATTGGCCGAGCCACCGGAACCAACGCCCGTATCGTCAAACGGCCGGATATGGGGCTTCTCGAACCGGGACGTCTTGCCAATATAGCTGCCTTTGATGGCGATTTGACCCAAAGTCTGGATGGCCTGGCTCATGTGGTACAGACCTGGAAAGACGGTGTGCCCTGCAAATGAGCAGGCGGTGTGCCCTATAGATGTTTTTTACAGGAAACCTGTGAAATAAAACAATGAAGAATTGAAAAACGAATAGGAGGAACAAACACTATGAAGAAACTGATCAGCTCCATCATGGCTGTTGCCATGGCCGCTTCCCTGGCGGCCTGCGGCGGCTCCCAGCCCGCCAACAGCACATCCGCCAATGTTTCTCAGGCAGCCCCTGCAGTCGGCTCTGTTACCCTGAAACTCGGACATCAGTCCAACACCAACGACCCTGAAGGCATTGCCCTGCAGTGGTTTGCCGATGAGGTGAACGCCCGCAGCAACGGCAGCGTTACCATTGATGTATATCCCAATGAAGAGCTGGGTGATGCCAACACCATGGTGGATATGACCAAGCTGGGCACCTGTGATCTCACGATCACCTCTGTGGCCAACTTTGCCACCTATAACAGCTATTTCAACTGTGGTACTGTTCCTTTTCTGTATAAAGATAACACCATTGCCGCAGAACTGAACGCAGGTGATATCGGCAAAGCTGAAATGGAGTCCCTGCGGGAGAACAACCTGCAGCTGGTAAACACCAGCCGTAATTTCTACCGTGGCCCCTACCGTGTTCTGGTATCCAAAAAGCCCATCACCAGCGTTGACGACATCAAGGGGCTGCGTTTCCGTGCCTACGAAAACAAGGTCTACATGGGCGCATGGGAAGCGCTGGGCGCTAACCCCATCATCATTTCCTGGGGCGAAACATACAGCGCGTTGCAGCAGGGCACGGTTGACGCTGCTACTTCCACCATTGGCCAGCTGTACGGCATGAAATTCACCGAAGTGGCCCCCTATGTCACCCGTATCAACGAGTACAGCGCAGAAGCTATTCTGGTTTGCAACGCCGACACTTGGGATAAGCTCAGCGCCGACCAGCAGGCTGTGATCACTCAGGTATCCAACGAGATGGGCGACAAGATGAGCACTTTACTGGATGAGGCTGTTCAGGAGGATATTGAAAAGATGACCGCCGAAGGCGCCACATTCTCTGATATTGATACCGATGCTTTCCGCACAAAGCTCGCTGACTTTTATCGCAGCTTGGAAGCCGACGGCACTCTGCCGGAAGGTCTGGTGGATAAGGCTCTCAACTCCTGAGTGATCCATAGCCTCGCACCGAGGCGCTATCCCTGATTGCTTCACATACCCATCAATTTATTTTCTTTCGTTTTTTCGATGTTTCACAGCCCGCAGGCTAAGCCTGCGGGCTGTGAAAACACTATACACGAGCACCTGATACACCCTTCTTTGCGTGTATCGAGTGTCACGGCGGGCTGCCGCCGGAAAGGTCATAAAGGGTTGCAACAAGTATATGCTGGCTAAAATTGACAAGCTTTTGGACAAGCTTACGCTGGCCATGGCCGTACTTGCCATGGCGGCGCTGATCTGCTGTATCGGAGTGAACTTTTTTGAGATCGTAAATCGTTACATTGCAGGGAAATCCATTTACTGGATACAGGATTTTACCCTGATCACCATGATGTGGTTTATCTTCCCCGGTGTTACCCGCGTTAGCTATGATAAACAAGATATCCTGATCGATATGTTTATCAACCACCTGCCTGCCTTTGCTAAAAAGAAGCTGGAGGCTGTTGTCTGTTTGGTGGTTTGTCTGTTCAGCTGTCTGGTTTCCTATGAATCCGGCCGCCTGATGATGCTGAACTGGACAAAAAACATGACCATCTCGGGTATTCCCACTCGTTACTCCATCGTGACAATGATCTTCAGCTTTGCCATTGTTGCGGTGATATACCTTGTCCGCATGATCTATTGCTTTACCGAAAAGAACGGAGGCGACGCAAAATGATTGGAGCATTACTGATTATCAGCTTCCTTATCCTTCTGGTGTTAGGCGCGCCTATCAGCATGAGCATGGGCCTTTCCACGGCTTTTGGACTGCATATGGGCAACTATGACTTGACTATGCTCCCTATGCTGCTGCAAAAAGGTGCCAATAGCTACACTCTGGTGGCTATTCCCTTCTTTGTTCTGGGTGCCAATCTCATGAACACCGGCGGCATCACAGAACGCATCTTTGACTTTTGCGAAAGCATTGTAGGCTGGATGCGCGGCGGCCTGGCTCAGGTCAATGTCATTTCCAGCGTGATTTTTGCAGGCATTTCCGGCACGGCCAATGCCGACGCTGCCGGTCTGGGACTGGTAGAGATCCGGGCAATGGAAAAGAAAGGCTATGACCTTGGCTGGTCCACCTCCATCACGCTTGCCTCCTCTGTGCTTGGCCCCATCATTCCTCCCAGCGTAGGCTTTATCGTATACGCCATGTTTGCTGAGGTTTCCGTGTCCGATATGTTCATGGCAGGCATTCTGCCCGGTGTGGTCATTGCCGTTATCCTGATGATCACCAACGCCATCATTGCCCACAGCGGCAAGGTGGCCTGCCCTGAGCCGGAGCCCTTTGATATCAAGGAAGTGTGGCGCACCTTCAAGCATGGCTTTTTTGCTCTGATGGCACCTGTCATTCTTTTGGGCGGCATTATGAGCGGTATTGTTACCGCTACCGAAACAGGCATTATTGTTGTGGTTTACTCTCTCCTTGTTGGATTGATTTACCGCCAGCTTACCTGGAAAGGCATCTGGGAGGCTTTATATGGTACCATTATCTCCACCAGTGTCATCTTGCTGATGGTGGGATTTGGATATGGCATCGGCTGGGTGCTGACGATTGAAAAAATTCCTCAGGCGTTGACAGCCTCCATGCTGGGCCTCACTACAAACAAATATCTCATGCTGTTAATTTTGAACATCTTCCTGCTGGTGCTGGGCTGCTTTATGGACAACAACACCATCCGTGTTATCACCGTTCCCCTGCTGCTGCCCATCATCGATGCCATCGGCGTAAGCCGTCTGCAATTTGGAGTGATCCACACCTTCAACCTGCTGATCGGTATGTGCACACCCCCTGTCGGTGTTGGTTTAATGATCATGAGTACCATTTCCGGTCTGTCTTTTACCAAGGTCGTCAAGAGTTTTGTTCCGTTCTTTATTCCCCTTGTGATCTCGCTGCTGGTCATCACCTATATCCCGGCTGTCACCACATGGCTTCCTTCTGTGCTGTAACAGGCAGTCTGCAAAGTCATTTTGGGTTCGGAGGCAAATTTTATGGCGCCCTATATCTGCACCATGCACAAGATGCATTGCTCCTCTGCCTGTTTGCTAAAGGTATACTGCGGCGCAGGCCGGGGAGCCATGCAGATCACTTCGGCGGGAGATATTCCCTTAAAGGGGAGCCGCTCTCTCGATGAGGAGATTTTTCCGCCTCAACGGCGTGCCTGCCCCCGGGGATATGCCGAGATCGATCATCTGAACTCCCCCTATCGTTTGACGCAGCCTTTGCTGCAAACCGGCAGCCGCGGCTGCCGCAGTACCTTTCGTCCCATCAGCTGGAACGAAGCCATCGGGCGTACTGCTGAATTTTATCATGCCATGCAAAGAGAAAGCGAAAGACTGGGTTATCTGCCGATCCTCGAAAAAGCCGGCGTAGGCTCATATCTTGGAACCACGCTTTCCACTTTCGGCAATTCCTCCAGCGGATGCGCCGATGGGGCTATCTATGCAGCTTTGGGAGACAAGCAGCTGGTGCGCGGCCACCCGCCCATTGACCTTTTCAACACCAACTATCTGGTCATCTGGGCCAACAATCCCGCTGAAACATTACCCTATCTTTCTTTTCTTCTGGTAAAAGCTCGGGAACGCGGTATCCCTGTCACTGTGGTGGATAGCCGTTATACGGACAGCGCTGCAACCTATGCCACCGGCTGGGGGGATGCCCCTGCCTTTATCAATCCACGTCCGGGAACAGACGGCGCCTTGCTGGCTGCCATGGCTTATGTCATTTATAAAAACAACCTGCATGACGAGGATTTCATTCGGAACTACTGTTTTGGCTTTTATCCGGGCGAAGAGGTAGTCAGCCGCTCCTGCGGCAAGGATCCTGTGACCGGTAAGCCGTACTTTGGCAATGTTTACCGTGTCCCATCCGGAGAGTCCTTTCTTGAGTATCTTCTTTCTCTGGAAAAAGATCACGGCGGTTATCAGGGCGTGCTGCAATGGTGCGAAAAAACCACAGGAATTCCTGCTTTTGCTGCCGAGCAGTTTGCTCTGGCCTATGGCCGTGCCAAGCCAGCTTTTCTTTTTTCCCGCTACAACGGCGGCGCCCAGCGCAGCTATAACGGCGTATATTACTGCTGGATGCTCATTGCTCTGAGTGCAATGACCGGAAATCTGACCAAACGCGGCGGCGGCTTTGGTGAGCTTCGGGGAGAGGACCGCGCCCGATACAGCTATCCCCAGGAACCAGCGCTTTTTTCCGTTTCTCCTCAAAAGCCTATTCTGGTGGGACAATACACCAGCGATAGGGTGATCCTCACCGGGCTGGACGGGCGATCCCCCGCTCAGCTTCGTGCCGATGTTCTGGCCATGAACGGCATTGACCTTGGGATGGATGCCCGGCTTTACCTGCATGGAATTGTAAAGGGTGCCCGCAACGGCGACCCCTTCAACCAAACTCCTAACATTAATATGCACCGATTGGCTTGGGACAAGCTAAGGTTCGTGATGACTTACGAACGCGAATTTTCTCCCATGGCAGCCATGTGCGACATCGTTCTTCCATCGGCAGGTTTGTTTGAATCGCCCGATTCTCTGCAGCAGCATAATTTTGGCGGCTCTGATACCTACCTACTTCGTCAAATTTTTCCTCCTGTCGGACAGGCCAAAACCGACCGTGAGATCCAGCGGCTTTTGGGGCAGGCTTTGGGGCTGCACCCCAAAAGTGAACAAGAGTATGCACAGCTGGCACGTTTTCAATGGGAAAAGGCCAAAGTCCCGGAAGCAACGATGCAATATCATCCCGGATACCGCAAGCCCTCTTACCGAGAACTTGCAGAAAAAGGCAGTGCGCCCCTGCCCTTTACCCCACAGGATACCGAACCGGACGCAGCACAGCTTCGCCCCGGTGAATTCCCTACCGAAACAGGGCGCATCAATTTTTACTCACCTTTTGTGGCCATGCGCGGCCGCGCCTCTCATGGCGTAGCTCGTGCCTGCTATGTTCCCCTGGAAGAAGGCTTTGAGCAGATCGGCACAGTCGGCGTACTGGGGGCAAAGGGCATACGGTACCCGCTGCAGCTTGTTGCGCCCCACACCATTTCCAAGGCGGATGCCACCTTTGATAATGTACCCAGCCTGCGCAGGCTCCGCCCCAACTACATCCACATTCACCCCGATGATGCAGCCAAACGGGGGCTTTCCGAGGGAAATACTGCCTATCTTTTCAACGATATCGGCTGTCTGCGGCTGCCGGTTCATCTTACAGCCACCCTGCCCAGAGGCGTGGTAGCTGTACCGCATGGCCCTTGGTATTTTCCTGATGAGGCCGATCGCTTTGAAGCCTGGTTTGACACCGATGGCGATGGCATTCCCGAGCCCCACGATACAGCTGTGGACCAAGGCGGCAGCACCAATACCGTAACGCCGCAAAAAAACAGCGGCTGGGTAGATCCTTTTATTGTAGGGATGGGCCTGAATTCCAACGGCCATGCCTGCGAAGTATCCCCTCACAACCCCGATGAAGGGAGGGGCGTTTGATGGAGCAATGGGCATTCATCTTTTTGCAGAACCGCTGCACCGGGTGCGGCACCTGTATCATGGCCTGCAAAGCCTGGAACCATCTCCGCCGCAGCGATGTGGATGTCTATCCTCTGGATCGGATAGGCAGCATTCCCCCCTATTTGGCAGAAGCGGATGATGCCCGGGGCACTATGCAGGAGAACTGGCGGCAAGTGACCACTCGGGAAGAGGGAACCTGCCCCACCGATATCCGGATCACACATCTTTCCTTTAGCTGTATGCATTGCACCTCCCCCGCCTGCGTAACGGCCTGTCCCAAATCCAGACTGATCAAGGAGCCGCTATACGGCGTGGTGATGAGCGACCCTGCGAAGGACTGCATTTCCTGCGGCCTATGCCGCAAGGCCTGTCCTTGGGAGGCACCGCAGCTATGCCGTCTGGGAAACGCCCGTACTCCTATGACCAAGTGCGACTTCTGCTATGGGCGGATCCGGCAGGGACTAAAGCCTGCCTGCGTGGCGGCTTGCCCCATGCGGGCGTTGGTGTCAGGCCCGGAGAATGAACTCTTGGCTGAATTTCCCGGTGCGATCTCCATAATGGACTTGTCCGGTAATCCCTCCCGCACGGGCCCTCATTTTTGGCTCATTCCCCGCAAATGAAAAACCTCTCAAAAGGAGCAATTGGATATGGAAAAACTGATCTATGATACCTATGTAACGATTCTCAAAGCCGAACTGGTACCGGCGTTGGGCTGCACGGAGCCCATCGCCATTGCCTATGCCGCCGCCCGGGCACGGCAGCTGCTGGATGGTTCTATGCCAGACCGATGTATTGTCCGATGCAGCGGTAATATCGTAAAAAACGTCAAAGGCGTTACCGTGCCCAATTCCGGCGGTTTACGAGGCATCGAGGTCTCTGCTATTCTGGGGTTTGTCGGAGGCGATGCCTCTCGGGAGCTGGCTGTTCTGGAAAGCGTGACCGATGCTGACCGAGAAACGACCCGCCAGCTTCTTGCCAAAGGGATCTGCACCTGCGAGCTGGTGAAGGGTGTGGAGAATCTTTACATTGATATTGTATTGGTAGCAGGCTGCCATTCGGCGCAGGTTGTCATTGAAAACTATCACAGCAACATCACTGAAATGCGTAAGGACGGACAGATCGTCTTTCAGAAAAAGACAGGATTGGGTGCTTCCAAAACCGTGACACCAGATAAGGGCCTTTTGAATGTCAAGGATATTTTGGAGTTTGGTGCAACTTTCAACCTTGATGATCTTCGTGAAACCCTGGAACGGCAAGAGAAATTCAACAGTGCCATCTCTGCAGAGGGTCTGCGGAATCCCTATGGTGCCGAAGTAGGGCGTGTGCTGCTGGGCACCCGTGCCCACAGTGAAGCCCCTGTCAAGCTCAAGGCTAAAGCTTTTGCGGCGGCAGGCAGTGACGCCCGCATGAACGGCTGCTCGCTGCCGGTCGTCATCAATTCCGGCAGTGGAAATCAGGGCATCACCGTCACTCTGCCCATCAAGGTTTATGCCGAGGAGTATGGTGTTGAGCACGACCGGTTCCTGCGAGCTTTGGCTGTGGGCAATCTCATCGCCATTCATCAAAAAAAATATATCGGCAGTCTTTCCGCCTATTGCGGAGCTGTCAGCGCAGCCTGCGGTGCCGGAGCCGCCATCACTTGGATGCTGGGAAGCAGCGAGATGATGGGCGGCACCTATCAGGAAGTCTGCAATACGATCACTACAACCATCGCCACCATTGGCGGTATGGTCTGCGATGGTGCCAAGGCTTCCTGCGCAGCCAAAATCTCTACCGCTGTGGAGGCGGCATTGACAGCATACCAGATGAGCACTCGAAACAAGGGCTTCCACCCTGGTGAAGGGCTTGTCAAAGATACTGTTGAGGAAACCATTGCCAGCGTAGGCCGTATGGGCCGCGAGGGCATGAATTCCACTGATATCGAAATTCTGAATATTATGCTGGGCAATTAACGGCTCTCCCAAAGCCTGTCTTTTCTGAGTCTTTTTCTTAAATGGAGGGGTCCCTATGGAGCAGTTGCAAAACCACTCCGTGGTACAAATGCGTCCCTTTAGCTTTGCTGTCCTTGCTGGCGGCTATTCCTCCAGAATGGGCTGTGATAAAGCAGGTCTTCTCTGGAACGGCAAAACCTTTTTGCAACACCAGATCGACAAGGCTTCTGCCTTAGGCTGCACTGAGATCATGGTCTCCGGCGGCGTGCATCGGCAGCTGGGAACATTGTATGTGGCTGATATTTTCCCCAATCGAGGGCCTTTGGGCGGCATATACAGCTGCTTGGTCCGGGCGTCCGAGGATTGCTGTCTTTTTCTGAGCGTAGATGTCCCTCAGGTGTCTGCCGGTACCCTGCAGCAATTATTGAACCTATACTGGGCCAGCGGTGCCGATGCCGCCATTCTCCACACAGCCCGTGGCGATGAGCCCTTGATCGGTGTCTACCGTACCTCTGTACAGAAAAGCATCCGCCCTCTTTTGGAAACGGGTTCACCAGGGGTTTACCGGCTTCTTAGCAAGATCCATGTAGCCACTCTGGATGCACCTTCCTCTGAGGTCATCATTAACTGCAACACCCCGCAGGATCTTATGCACCTGTACCAAGGCTGACCCTGCAAGCGAGGCATTTTCTTCTTTTCTTCAGCCGTTCTTCCAATTGGTTTATCCTGCGAAGTACGGAGAGCATTTGTTAAACGATATGGTCGGCAATACCGGTGTAGAGATCATGACCATCAGCAGCCCGGCCGCCTACGGAGAATATGCGCCCTATCGTTTTGCGCATAGCGAAGAAGAATTGATCGCGCTGGTAAAAGCCATGCGGGGCTAAGGCATTAAAAACAGCGCCGGAAGAAAGAACACTTTCCCTTCCGGCGCTG
>ERZ1034984.3020-NODE-3020-length-12718-cov-24.338624_pt1 | contig 12718 bp, 7 predicted proteins | sample MGYA00520589_ERZ1034984 | MGnify/ENA primary metagenome ERZ1034984 (study PRJEB33766, sample SAMN09781790) | gut metagenome | biome: gut microbiome | host: Homo sapiens | place: Madagascar | study: EMG produced TPA metagenomics assembly of the PRJNA485056 data... | reverse complement strand
CTTGGAAAATATAGCCGAAGTAGCTTCTTGGTTAAAATAACGTCGGTCCATGGGGCGACCGATGGAGGGTAGAACTTTGCAACAATGGCAGCGCCTGAAGTTGAAGGTGGTCTCGAAAAAGATGACCTCAATAGGTAGTCGACGGGAAAGGCCAAAACGTAGCAATGTTTTTGAAAATCAACAAAAAGTCACAAAAATAGCAGCCGTCTGCAAGGTCGATGCAGATGGCTGCTATTGATAAATTAGATAAAATTATTAGGTGATCAATGCGGTGAAAATATCACGTCGTTCAGAATTGGACTTGTTGGTGAAATCAACATTATCCATCCACTGAAGAAGTTTTTCCTTGTTATTTTCGGTCAAAACTTCGTTATGGAAGATAAAATATCCTAATAAATAATTAATATAATCAATGCGAGGAAGTTGAGTGGGTGTGTTCTCATTGATGAAGTCTAAAGTGCGATCGAGTGCAGCTAAAGTCATAGAAAAGCATTGTGTAAGCTGTTCTGGAGAAAGGTTACAAAGTTGATTTTCCTTAGTATCAGAAGGAATAGGAGCATAATTTCCGGAATGAGGCTTCTGAGTGATAACTTCATACGCAGGATTTAATGCTGCAACTGGGTAAGAAACATTGGTTTTTTGCGGAGTGAAAAAATCTTCGTATCCTGCTTCATATACACGGGTACGGTAGAGGTTTGTGTACTGTTTATAAATATCAATTCCATGAGCTTTCAGTTTAGAAAAGCGCATTTGAATAATACTTACTCGGCTGCCAGCATTGTTTAGAACTTCGAACCACTCAATTTGTTCATCCTCAGTTAGGTCTTCAGCCGAATTAAGAGTATAATTATAGTTTCTCATTTTGCTGCGTACTTGAAGGAGCACAGACAAGACATCGGCAGAACCAAGTGCACTTTTAGCCTTAGTATACTCAAATAATTTGGTATCCTCTTTATTTAAGAGGATACCAACAGGAATTTGATTACTCCTGATAGAGTCACGCACCTCTGTGAACTCGCCTTTTCCTAAGTCTAACACGATATTTCGAAAATCATCATGATTACAATATGCTTTATAGTTAGTGGTTAAACGCTGCTGGCCATCCACGACCGAGTACTGACCGCGTTCAATAGTTGAGATGATTTCTCTATCTATAAAGGAAACTTGCGGAACAGCACTATCCACAGTATTTATAACATTGATAGAAATAGGAGAAACCGGAGCCTTTCCCCACAATTGATAATTAAGAAGATCGATACACTTCTGAAGTGTCCAACTGATATCTCGCTGATACAACGGCAAAGAAATCGAGTTCTCCTCAATTTTACGACACATATCTGCTACAGTTATCAAGGAGGTTCTTTTGGTCGGATCAAATGTTGCTGCTATCATCAAACCTTTGTTGACTCTCATGTTGCCTACCCTTCTTTTGTTGGAAGTAATCACTTGATTGTATAGTACATCCAATCACAGCAAAAGTCAATAGCAGCATACGTGTAAATCGCAAAAATCGTGAAAATAAAGCAAAACAATGGATGCTGCTTAAATGTAGCAGCACCCATCGTTCTAGTCTAACAGAAAGCACACACGCCACGTATAACGAGAACTGCTTAAAGCATGAGCCTTCGAGAGGCTTCTAAAACAGCCTTGAAATGGGTTGAAAAAGCCACATCCTGCTCCTTCGTCCGCTTTGGGCTCCCCTTTGGGTGCTTTCCGGCACGGAGGAGCTTTTTGTTTTCATACCGCCGCAGCATAAGAGCGTCTATGTTGTCGGCGGTGTACTCCAGACCGTTCTGGTTCAGCACCCGGGCGCACTTGGCAAGGCACATACTCGCCAGCCCGTAGTCCTGTGTTACGACAATATCCCCCGGTTTTATCCGGTTGACAAGCGCAAAGTCCACGCTGTCAGCCCCTTTATCGAACACCAATGTCTGCGCACCTTCCCGCTTGATTTGGTGAGCTGTGTCGCACAGGATGATGACAGGAACGCCGAACTGTTTTGCAATCTGCAACGTCAAATCCACCACAGGGCAGCCGTCTGCATCGATCAAAATATTCATCGGCTTTCCTCCATCACCCACCGAAATGCTCTTGCGGTACGCAAATCGGCGTCTTTGAAATGCCCGCCGCTGTTCCATTCAAGCGTGCAATCTGTGCTACGCTCTGCAAGCCGACTGTGCAGGGTGCGGATGCTATCGCCCACCACAGCCATGACGGCGTTTTTCGTGTGCTCTTCCTTGTCACCAAGGCTCAGATAAACGTGCTGCGTCTGTATCGAGTGCTGCTGTTCAAATTCCATCCATCCCGGAAACCATACGGAAGGCGAAGCAGCCGCAACACCGGAAAACAGAGCTGTCTGCGTGGATGCCCACAGAGCAAACAACCCCGCCAGCGAATAGCCACCCAGAATGATTTTGATGTCTTCCGGGAGATCAAACTGTTGTTTCAGTGACGGAATGACCTGCTCTGTCAGAAAGCGCAAGGTGTCCGCAGCCTTACCGCCGAACCCTTGCTTTCCCCACACAGCAGGGGCTTCCCACGGAGATAGTGCATCGTTCCAGCTTTCCACCGGGATAGCCGCAAACAGAAAGTAGGGCGCACTCTGTGCAATAGCGGTAACCTCACTTTCCATGCTTTGCAGCTCATGTTCACCGGTCATTTGGAGCAGTAGGTATTTTGCATGGGCTTCGCCGTAAATGCGGCAAGATCGGTTCCCGATTAGCATTGTCTGTGCAGTCACTGCGGCATCCTCCCGAAAAAACTTTAATAAGCCCAGTATAGCAATTGAAAAATCATTTTGCAATTCAAAAGGCGTTCATAGCCGTAGCAAGCAGTGTCTTCGTATATACAAAGACCATTTTTGCGTTGCAAAATGCTTGTTGGGAAATCCCAAACCCTTTCAGATTTGCACCGTACCGATGCAGGCTGCGCATTTTTGCAAAACGCTTTTGCGACTTACAATTTTGTTTATCGAACTTGTATTTCTTTGCCGGAACCGTTGCGCTTTGCCGCCTAACTTGTTATTATTAAACATGAAAGAACTTTCACAGAGAAACGGAGAAAACGCCATGCCTACTTTGGAATGGATCGGAAAAAGCAAAGTTGTCAATCACCATCAGGAAGTGCCGTTCCGTGTGTTGGAGCGTCAGTATAGCTTTGACGAAATGGGCAAGCACACCGAGGACAACGGCAGTGATAACATGATTATCCACGGCGATAATCTGGAAGCCCTGAAAGCACTGCTGCCGCAGTATGAGGGTCGGGTGAAGTGCATCTACATCGATCCTCCTTACAACACTGGCAATGAGAAGTGGTGCTACAACGATAATGTCAATGATCCGCATATTCAAAAGTGGCTGGGCGAAGTCGTTGGTAAAGAAGGCGAGGATTTGACACGCCATGACAAGTGGCTCTGTATGATGTATCCTCGGCTGATGCTTCTGCAAAAGCTTCTGGCAGATGACGGTGCGATTTTCATTAGTATTAGTGATATTGAATTTGCGAATCTTCGATTGATTTGCAACGAGATTTTTGGCGCATCAAATTTTATAGCAACATTTATTTGGCGAAAAGTTGATAGCCCAAACGATAACAAAGTTCCTATTACGCCAGATCATGAGTACATCCTTCTCTATGGAAAGAATCCAAGCTTAAAAAAGTTCAAGCAACTGGAAGCACCTGGAATTGTTAATGCTTATGGGTTTGTAGATGAGCAAGGGCGACGGTACAGGGATCGTTTGGTAAAGAAAAATGGTAGAAATAGTTTGCGCACAGATAGACCAACTATGTACTTTCCGATAATCGCACCAGATGGTTCCGAGGTCTATCCTATTCATGATAATGGCGAAGAAGCTCGATGGGCGATGGGAAAGGATGGAATTGCCAAACATATTGCCGCAGGAACACTAGTCTGGAAACGTAGAAATCGAATGGGAAAAGAGGTTTGGGAGCCTTACTCGCGCGAGTATGCACCCAAAAATCCATCACGTCCTTACCCGACGATTTGGAATGACCTTGCAACCATGCGACAAGCAAAAGCTTTTTTGAAATCCATTTTTGGAGTGACAGACATATTTAGCACACCTAAGCCGCATGAGCTGATAGAACGTATCCTCCAAATGATTTCTGACCCGGATGTTATCGTATTAGATTCGTTTGCAGGTTCTGGAACAACTGCCCATGCAGTATTGAACATGAATAAAATGGATGGGGGTCATCGCAAATTTATTCTAGTTGAAATGGAAAATTATGCAGATACCATTACGGCAGAGAGGGTAAAACATATAATAACAGGTTATAAAACAGATAGTGAAGCTATCTTATATGACAAAGAAATTACCACAAAAAACCTTGCGGAGGGTGCAACACTACTAGAAGAAGCGAAAGCTGTTGCTAAAGAAGCAAAGTCGGCGTATTCGACGGTAAAAGCCCCCCAAATTATTGATGGACACCTTAAAGTAACGGCAATCAATAAAGCAAGTGATAAAGTAGAAGGCACTGGTGGCAATTTCAGTTACTACGAACTGGGCGAGCGGCTGCTTCTGCCGGATGGCAACCTGAATGAAAGCATCGGCACAGACAAAATTCGTGACTACATCTGGTATACGGAAACGAAGAAACCTGCGGTGAATCAACAGAACGGAAGCCCATATTTCCTCGGCGAGAACAACCACACCGCTTACTATTTCTACTATGAGCCAGACCAGATGTGCGTGTTGGACTATGCTTTTTTGTCTACCATTCCGGAAAAAGCGGAAAACTATCTGATTTATGCTGACCGCTGTGCATTGAGTGAGAGTGACCTGCTGCGGTTTGGTATCACGTTTAAGAAAATTCCGCGCGACATTGCGCGGGTGTAAGGAGGACGGCTCTTATGGAATTGAAAAATTATCAGAAAGCCGTCATTCGGGATTTGGAACGCTATCTGGAAATTCTGATGCAGACAAAGAACATCGAAACGGCCTATACTCGGCTCTGGCAGGAGAAAGATGTAAAAGTCGGATTTGGCGGAATGCCCAAGTATCAGAATTTTCTGCCCGGTGTGCCGAATGTCTGCCTGAAAGTTCCTACGGGCGGCGGCAAAACATTTTTGGCTGCAAATGCCATCGAGCCGATTCTCTCCGCACTGGGTGTGGTAAAACGCCGTGCAGTGGTTTGGCTGGTTCCGTCAGATGCTATCCTGACCCAGACCTTGGCTGCATTGCGTGACCCAGCACATCCTTACCGCCAGAAAATTGATGTTGCCTTTGGCAGCCGTGTGGAAGTGTATACCAAAGAACAGCTTTTGATGGGGCAGCACTTCAATATTTCTGCGGTCAACGAGCAGCTTTCCATCATGGTGCTGTCTTACGATTCGTTCCGTGGCAAGAAGGAACAGCTCAAGGCCAAGCAGGAGAACAGCAGCCTTGTTGCGCTGGCAAATGCACTGGGCGAACCCGATATGCCGCTGGAAGATACCGACCCGACCGCCTTGATGCAGGTCATCAATCAGCTGCATCCGTTGGTTATCGTGGACGAAAGCCACCATGCGCGCAGCAACTTGAGCAAGCAGATGCTGCAAAACTTCAATCCCTGCTTTGTGCTAGATTTGACGGCAACGCCCACTAAGGAAAGCAATATCATCTCCATTGTGGATGCGATTCACTTGAAACGCGAGAACATGGTCAAGTTGCCTGTCATCGTGATGAATCGCAACAGCCAGCAGGATGTGCTGCATGATGCCATCGAGATGCAGCGGACACTGGAAATTCACGCAAAAGATGCCTACGAAAAGGGCGGTAGCTACATTCGCCCCATCGTGCTGTTTCAGGCGCAACCCAAGAGCACAGAAAATGCAACGACCTTTGAAAAACTGCGCCAACGCCTGATTGCAGCCAACATTCCAGCAGAGCAAATTGCCATCAAGACGGCGGAGAGCAACGAGTTGAAAAATGTGGATTTGCTGTCGGAAAAGTGTTCGATTCGCTTTATCATTACAGTCAATGCCTTGAAAGAGGGTTGGGACTGCCCCTTTGCGTATATCCTTGCTTCGCTGGCGAACCGCACCAGTCAGGTGGATGTGGAGCAAATCGTGGGGCGTATTCTGCGCCTGCCCTATACCCGGAAACATTCTTCTCCGATCCTGAATACTTCGTATGTTCTGACCTCGTCTGCGGACTTCAAGCGTACGCTGGACGGCATCGTCAAGGGCTTGAATAACGCAGGCTTCACTGACCACGATTACCGTGTGCAGGAAGAAGCTGCCCCGGTCGAGCCGCTGCCCAAAGTGGAGCAGACCATCTTCCCGGCACAGCCGACAAACGAAGCAATGCCCGCGGCATCGGCGGAAGAGGAAGAGTTTTTTGATTTCGACCCGACACTGTTGGGCAGCACCTTGGCAAAGGCAAGTGTTTCTCCCTCGGTGCAGAATATTTTTGACCGCTCTGAAAAGGAACAGAACGATTTTGATGTTGCTATGCAGCAGCACCAGAATGACCCGTTGAGCGATTTGCCGCTGGAGGTGCAGGACAAAGTGGATGTTTCCCATGTAAATCCAGAATTTCTGGAAGATGTGCGCACCCTTAAATTGCCGAAATTCTACTTAAAAACGTTGCCAAGCCTTTTAGATCCGGAAGGGAAAACGGAGCTGGATAAAGCCCAGCTGCTTTTGGATTTTTCTCTGAAAGGAAAACCGAGTGCAATCGACTTCGTCCATCTAGGCGACGATTTGGCGCAGGTCGATTTGGAAGACCGCGATACCACGACACCGCGCATCTCCAAGCTGAAAGATGATTATCAGCAGTACATGAACAGGCAGTTTCCGCTGCTTCCGGGCGAGGATAAACTGCGTATCTGCAAGGATATTATCCACAAAAGCCTTTGCAAGATGAACGCGGTGGATGATAATGAACTGCGGCGTTATGTCGATGGTATCGTGGATAATATGAACCGCGAAGAGCTGGACGCGCTGGAACGGATGCCTGTTAGCTTTGCAGCAAAAATTCGTGCATACGTCATGCAGCTTCAAGAGGAAACTGCACGAGAAAACTTCTACAAGTGGCTGGAAACGGAGAAAATCGTATGTGAACCCCGCTTTCAGTTGACGGAGTATATCACCCTCCCGGATAGCACTTCTTCAATGAGCAAGAGCCTGTACCAGACCGAGGGCAAGATGGATGGTCTGGAATATAAAATGGCTCTGGCAATGACCAACATGGACAATATCCGCTGGTGGCATCGCAACCCGGAGCGTAACAAGTTTTCGTTCTGTTTGAACGGCTTCCGCAACCATTACCCGGATTTTATCGTCCGCACGACCAGTGGAAAAATTATTCTGATTGAAACCAAAGGCGACCAGCTGGAAAATGCAGAGTCCAGAGAAAAAATTCGTCTGGGTCGTGCATGGCAGGATGCCGCTGGCAAGCAGGCATACCGCTATTATATGGTGTTCCAGAATAAGGAGTTGCAAATGGAGGGTGCGTACCGATTTGATGAGTTTTTGACGCTGCTGAGGGAACTGTAAACAGAACCGAGGCTGTGGCTGAGAGGTAAAATTATGGGTAAAGGTAAGAAGAAAAAGCCGATTTCTCCGAAGAAAAGTATTCAGAGCCTTCAAGAATCAAGAGATGGTGGTCAAATTGCGCTTAGAGGATATACCTACCAGTTTTTGTATGCTTGTTATTTGATGCTGACGAACCAGAATGAGAATACAATCTTTCAACTTGAAGGCATCGAAGATGTTGACCGAATTGAAAAACAAGACGGCGGCCAAATTACACATATTCAGCTCAAGTACTCCGTCAATCGGCAAAACGCAAGCTTTTTGGCTGATGTTCTGCAAAATTTTCTTGAGGCATATCTTCTTGATAAAGACAGATATTTTAAGATGGTCTATGATTTCCCAGTTGCAAATGGAAATTTGAAGAAAATTCTTGAGGGAAAATTAGATGAAGCTTCTCTTAAATATTGGAAAGAAGTGATTGAAAAAATTAAAGAGAGCCAAACATCATGGGATTGGAGCCAATATAATTTTGAAGATTTTTTGTCTAGGCTGTCGTTTGAAAATTTAAAAAAAGAAATTTTTGAAGATGAAATAGAAAAGGCACTAATTCAATACCACGATATCAGTACAGATAATCTCAAATTATATGTGAATAGCATAAAAATCCTTTGCCTTAAAAAAATGGAGAATCGCGATTTAATAACAAGAAAAGAATTGGTTTCTTGCGTTGAAGCAGTTAAGATGGACATTAGCAAAGGGGCTCAAAATCCAGCGCATAGCTGGATTAGAAAACTTAGTTTTTCAAAAAATGCAGCAGAGCATGAGAATGATTTCTATGAAGGGAAAAAAGCAACTCCTGCGGATATAGCAAAAAATCTTCCGGTAGAACGTCCAATGCTAGAGGGGAAAATTATAACGTCTATACAAGAAAATATAGTGACTGTAATAAAGGCCTCCAGCGGGCAGGGAAAGACAACACTCGCATTAAGATCAGCTTATTTGCTTCAGAATGAATATACTGCCTATCAAGTGACAGTATGCGATAATAATGAACAACTAGGCAATACATTTCAATATTTTAACTCTCGGTTACGTCTTGGAGAGAAGCTTCTGATTTTGATTGACAACTTGGATGGCAGAGTACAAAAGTGGAATGGACTTGTGCAGCTTTTGCAAGCTGAATTACCAACTAATTATAAGGTTCTTCTTACGACAAGGGAAATTGATTGGTACAATTATAGTGGTGATTTGAGCAATATCCGCTCAATAAATATTATAGTCCCGACATTAGAAGAACAAGAAGCAAAAAATATTTTCCAAAAATTAAAAGAAACAGGAAATCTGCACCCCAGCATAACAAATTGGAAACGAGAGTGGAATCGAATTGCCGAACGGAAACTTTTAATAGAGTATGTTTATTTGCTGACTCATGGTGAGATGCTTTCTGAACGAATTACAGCTCAGATGAAAGAACTTGGGCAGTCTTCATTTGGACAGCTAAAATGTGACATTTTGCGTAAAGTATGCTTTGCTGATGTTTGTGGGGTAAAGCTTACTGTCCAAAATCTCTTTTGCAGTCAAAAAGATTATGCAGGAGCAGATTTTGGCGAACTGTTAAAAAATCTAGAGTCGGAATTTTTAATTCATCTCAACACAGATGATAATTATGTAGAAGGACTGCATCCAATCCGTTCGTGGCATATTGTAAATCAGTTACATGAATTTGTTCCCCTCGAAAACACGGCAATTTCTGTAATTAAAATGGTCGAAAAGAAGGATTATGCAGTACTATTTTCTCATATTCCCGAATTTTCGTTAAATAAGAGTGCTTTTTTCAAAGAGGTCCTAGATTTTTTGTGGGACGAAAACGATCTGTCCGGATGCCTTCGGGCAGTAAAAGGTCTTTTTTCGGGGGATGTTTTACAGTATTATCGGGATAACAAAGATTTTTTTGATGATGCAAATGCTCATTTTGGACTAGAACTTATCGCAATGGAAAAATGTCCATTTAAGATATTTGATAAATTTGGCGTTTCAGTGCAAACGCTTGATAATCTGCAAAAAATACATCCAGATAGTCTCAACGGAAAATATTTACAAAGACTTCGAGATAAAATACCTGACTGCGATTTGCCGCAAATGTTTATCTTTGGATTTTGCAGCACGCTTTACCAAAGGGCCAAGACTGTTTCTTTTGAACAAGTTACAGATCTTGAATCCTATTCCCAAATTGCAGAATGGATTTATGACATAACTTCTGAACTTAGCTTGGTGGCAGAAATACCACTAAATGAGATATGGAAAAAGTCTGATAGGATGTCTTTGGAATGTATGGCAAGACTCATGTATCTCTCGTTCTGTAGCAACCAAACGGCATATAGAGCATATATTTCTCAAAATATGGATGAAATTTTGACGTACTATAAGCACATGACGAAATCACATAGTGTCTACGTTGATGAAACTTCAGATGCTATCCATGTTGAGTATATACTCTCTTTAAGTGAAATTGGAAATGCGAATGAAGAAAGCGTTTCAAGAATCAAGCAACTTTGTCGGATGCTCCCGATATTCAAAAAATATTGTACAGATGCATTAAAACCAGAAATCGAGATGCTGAAAAATTATTTTGTTCCGGATGATGCACATAAAGAAATGCCAATTGAGAACGTAGTGATAATGTTCCATCAGCATTTAACATCTTTATGGAATAAAACAATTCTTAGCAATTACGAATTTGAAATGGTGACAGACTGGATAGAATACTGGTTTAATCTTAGAAGCCATATTTGTACAATGGCGAACGATTACTGTGAGTGTTTAACCAAAGCGGAAAGTCCAAAACTAAAAGAAAGTGCAATCAGAAAGAGCATTTGTATTTATAGTGAATATCAGAAGCTCATAAATAATGAAAGAAAATATCCCGGAGAAGAAAATCCATTTGAAGAAGATGTTCCTTGTATAAAAAATTTCAAGGTATAAAAAGAAAATATTTTTGGTCTATAACAAACTTTACGGGACAATTTCCCGGACTCTTAAAAAGAGATCCCCAAAATGCGAAGCTTGCTATGCTTAACGTTTTAGCTGCACAGCGCGCGCTATCAGATGTTCAGCAATTCTTTGATGAAATAGTATTCGACACTCCGTTAAAAACGAAGCATTTACAATTGTGTGAGTTAGAAAAAGTGAATGTTAGCCGCCTTATGATGGGATGTTACTATTATTATGACAACCCGATGAACAAAGGTTTTAACAAGTACACAATAGATGGTTGGTATAAGGCAAGATGCACTAAAGAAAGGCAAAAAATTCAAGAAGGGCTTTCTGCCTTAACTGAATTTTATTCTGTGATTTTTCCAGAGAACAATTATTATGCCGGAATATTAAATTACTATCCTATCATAATTGGTGGATTTGATAAAAGTTCCGAAGATGCTTGGAAGGCTTTGCTGATTAGCGGAATGCAAATTTTGAATTCCAAATTTGATTATTTAGAGGTGCTTTTTAAGACAAATCAGGGAGAAATAGAAAATGTTGCCTATCGCATTCCAAAACAGTTTTTGGTCTATGTGAAAAATGCTTTGGAATCTCCATCGGCAGAAGTACAAGAAAATCGGACATCTATATATCCTGTAGAGGTAACACCGCAAATGTTAGGATGCTTTTCGCAAAAATATATAGTTGAAAAAGCAGAAGATAATCTTGCAAAGTCTATAATAAGCGAGATTGGCGAGTATCTATGGGATTACTCAATGTGCCGAAAGTTGTTGGCCGGTCCTGAAGATTCAGATTATGGTATAGAGCAATTGGATTTCTAGCGAATGGCTATCAACGAAAAAATGGCTCTGTTAGATTTAGATGAATCTAAATGTATAGAACCTGTTTGTTTGAAAGTCTTTTCTGGATCAGACTTTTCCAGTGAGGAATACAATAGTTTGCTAAACACATTGATTTTTAACAATGTATGATTCCTTATTGAAATTTATATTATAGACTGAATCCCAATAATAAGCCCACAGGCTGGTACTCATATCCAACCTGTGGGTTTTGCTATACTTGTCAACTGATACCAATTACTATCAGCTGTTTTTCTGATTTTCGTTCATGATTCTTCTGGCTCGTCCGCGCGTGGTATCCTCAAAGGTTTCATCCTCGCTGAATCGCAGCCAATAGGGGTCTTCCATTAGGCAGGCGTTGGTGCGTTTGACGATTTCCCAAGCATTGTAATCAGGCAGGTCCATCATTTTCAGGATTTCCTTGCAGTCCATCCGATTTTTCGGAAAAATACGCTTCTTTGCCCAAACTACCACATCGACTAATGGAACTTTGCGTTTGTCACCGATGAAAAGGTTCAGTGGGAGGTCATACTGCGGCACACCCTCATTTGCGCAAAGATACTGCCCATCTTCACTTAGGTGAGCAAGTTCTTCTTTATCCATCATCAATTTAAGGTAGGCCATTTTATCACCCCATGGCGGCTTTCAGGTAGTGCAGACGGTATTTCAGATATTGACGAATCGCAGCTGCTCGCTTTTCGCTCAACAATGCAAGAATAGGCGAGATGGCCTGAATGATTTCACTATACAACTCGTCCAAGTCACGCGTTGGCAGCACAGGCTCATCGATCATCTTGATTTGCTGGGCATGGTGACTGCGGAACGGTTTGGCTTTGTCGAACTGATAACGGAGCTTTGTGTCAGTCAATTCTTCATCCGTTGCCCACGCAAGCAGACTACCGCCATTGTCGTAAATAGGCGGAGCATAATTTTTTCCATCCCGGACGATTACATCAAAATTGTTTTCGTGGCGGTCTTCGTTGCCGATAAAGGCGTCAAATGCCAGCATCTGATAAAGCCACTTCTTACCATATAGTTCTATCGCATACTGGAACAATGCTTCCGGTGAGGATGCCTGACCGCCGGCAAGAAAATGGGCATCAGCCAAGTCTGCAAAATGATACAGTTGTTCATCGTCCGTTGTGAACTTGGGGCAGACGCTGACTACATCGCAGGAATAGGTTTGAATGTCGGGAAAGAGTTTGGCAGGCATCAACGTATATTCTACATGGGGCAAATTCAGCACCTGTGCAATCAGCGATGCCATCACCTCAGAATACGGCTCATACCCAGCGGTTCCGGCCTCTGTGATGGAGTTGCCCTTGACCATAACAAGCTGATCATCTACATGATACCAGCCCTTTGAGAGCATTCCACGGCTCGTCCGTGTTTCACGCTTTTC
>ERZ1034984.3018-NODE-3018-length-12732-cov-4.018064_pt1 | contig 12732 bp, 8 predicted proteins | sample MGYA00520589_ERZ1034984 | MGnify/ENA primary metagenome ERZ1034984 (study PRJEB33766, sample SAMN09781790) | gut metagenome | biome: gut microbiome | host: Homo sapiens | place: Madagascar | study: EMG produced TPA metagenomics assembly of the PRJNA485056 data... | reverse complement strand
AAAAAACAAAACACAGCGAAGAAAGAAGACGCTGACAACAAAAATGTTGAGAAATAAACGCTAAAAAGAAGTGTTGGAGAAATGCAGAAATTGCATTTTCCCAATGCTTTTTTTGTCTTTATTTTTTGACACTATATGGTGCCTATGGTATACTAAAAATTAGATAGCAAGACCTATTTTGACTAGAGAAATCCAAGTTGTGAGAGGATTTGGAAGATATTTCGAGGTGCTAATGGATAAATATGAATACAATTTGAAACTGGATCAGATGAAGTCTCTTTATGCAGAAGAGAAGTATGAAGATGCAGCGGATATTGCAGATACAATAAACTGGAACAAAATAAAGAATGTAAACGCTTTGGTGAAAGCCGGAGAAATTTACGAGAAGACAGAAAGGTACGAGGACAGCCGGGAAGTATTGCTGCTGGCATATGACCGTTCGCCGATTGGTCGTATGATCATCTATCGTCTTGCAGAAGTCGCAATCAAGATGGGTGATTACGAAGGTGCAGAAGATTACTATCAGGAATTTGTGGAGATCGCTCCGCGGGACAGCTTGAAATACGTGCTCCGTTATGATATCAAGAAAGCGGAGGGGGCTTCTTACGAAGAACTGATTCCCATCCTTGAGGAACTGAAGGAACAGGAATACACCGAAGAATGGGCCTATGAGTTGGCTTATCTGTATCACAAAGCAGGTATGAGCGACAAGTGCATTGAAGCCTGTGATGAGCTGATACTCTGGTTTGGCGATGGCCCATATGTGGAACGGGCTTTGGAATTGAAGATGCTTTATCAGCCACTGACGAAAGCGCAGGAAGACAAATACCGAATGTTCCGCAAAGAAAAAGAGTCCAGAGATGGACTGACACATATCGATGTGGAGGAGATGAAAAATGCTGGAGAGTACGAACATGAACCAGTAGTAATTCCACCGGTCAAAGTAAATCGGGAACGCTTTAACACAGTAAATCTTCAGCAGGAAATTGCCAAGGGCATGCAGCAGATCATGGAGGCTACGGAGAAAGAAACCGTAACCGATACCATGGACAACATTAACAAGATCGTGGAGGAAATTCCATATCTTAAGCTGCCAAAAGAGGAAGAGAAACAAGAACAATCCGATGAACATATTGAGACAGATGAGGAGATCGATGGCTCCCTCAAGATGAATTTCAAGGAGATGCTGGGAGAGGATTCCGATGGTCAGATGAGTATGGTCATGGATGATAAGACATTGGTCGAGCATCAGATTACGGGTCAGATCACGATTGAAGAGGTTCTCAGTGAGTGGGAGAAGACCCGACGTGCAGCAGAGGCCGCTTTGGAAGAGGCAAAGCAGAGAAAACTCGAATCAACAAAGGCAAGAGCATTGCAGCAGGCGGGCGATATTATGGATCGTCTGACCGGAGTGATTCCGAAGCTGGATGCAGGTGTCACGCCGCGTGAATTGTTGGAAGAAGAGTATTTACAGGATCAGCCGGAGACAAAAACTTCGGAAGTTCAGACCGCTGAAACAGTGACCGAACCAGTCGCTGAAGAAGATGTGGAGGAAGTGTCGGAGACCGATATTTCGACTGAGGAGATACAGGAAGAAGTGTTTACAGAAGACATGGTAAACGATGAGGATGCAGAAACAGAAGGGGATACAATAGAACAAAATGAAGTGCCGGCAGAAGAGAACGTTATGCCGGAGGAGCAACTGGAAAGTGAGGCAGAATCAAAACAGGATATGCGTAATTTTGACGAAGAGGACATAGACGAGGCAGAAGAAGAACAATTAATTGTAAAACGCAAAAATCAGATAGAGCGTTCTTTCTGGAAAGGAAAGACAACAAAGCTTCCGGAGATTTCAGAACCGGAGAATTTAGGAAAACAAGGTACGGTTCAGCCGGAGACACCGCTTATGACACTGACGGAGAAAGAGAAAACGATATTCTCCTATTTTATGCCAGTCAAGGGAATGGAAGCGCAGCTTCGACAGGCACTTACTGGAGCAACCAGACATCTGGAACAGGATAAGACAGCATCTACCGGAAATCTTCTGATTTTAGGTGGACACGGAACTGGAAAAACAACACTTGCGACATCAATCATCAAGGTATTGCAGCAGGAAACCGGACGGATTGAAGGAAAGGTTGGAAAGATTCAGGCAGAGACTTTGAATAAAAAGAACGTTGGGGAAATTATCCGACAGGTGGAAGGCGGATGCCTGATTATCGAGAATGCAGAAGAATTGACCAGGGATTCTGTGGTAACACTTTCCATGTTGTTGGAACAGGAATCCAGCGGATTATTTGTGATTCTTGAGGGAACATCCAAGGGAATCCGAAAGCTGATGGCATCAGATGAAGGATTTGCAAGAAAATTTACAGAAAGCATTTCCGTCCCGATTTTTACCAATGATGAGCTGGTGACATTTGCCAGATCATATTCGAGGGAGCTTGGATACAAAATTGACGATATGGCAGTACTTGCTTTATATAACCGGATCAGTAATATCCAGAGACTGGATCAGGCAACAACACTGACAGAAGTAAAGGACATTGTCGATGAAGCCATTGACCGGGAGGCGCATGGAGGTATTAAGAAAGCAATCAGTATTCTGACTGCGAGTCGTTATACGGATGACGATCGCATCGTACTACGAGAGAAGGATTTTGAATAACATATAACGATTCACACAAACAGCATGGATCGGTTATCATAAAATAGAGAATGTGGAGGAGAGTATATGAGTAATTTTACAGAAATGGATTGTTATCTGTTCGGACAGGCAACTCATTATGATATATATCGCAAAATGGGTGCACATGTGATGACAGAAAATGGGGAATCCGGTGTGTGCTTTGATGTATGGGCGCCACATGCAGACAGAGTATATGTCATTGGAGAGTTTAATGGATGGAATGAGACTTCCCACGAGATGCATCGTGTAGAGCCGGATACTATGGGTGTGTATGAACTTTTTGTACCGGGAGTAAAGCTCGGATGCATGTATAAGTATCTGATTATTGCAAGAGATGGAAGACGCTTGTATAAAGCAGATCCATATGCCAATTATGCACAGCTTCGTCCGGAGACAGCTTCGATCGTAACGGATATTTCACACTTTAAGTGGACAGATACGACATGGATGAAGCACAGAGCATTGCTTACAAAGGAAACGATTTATGAGCAGCCAATGGCAATTTATGAAGTACATCCGGGTTCCTGGATGCGTCATCCAGGCAGAGAGGACGATGGTTTTTACAGTTACCGTGATCTGGCAAAATCTCTGATTGCATATGTAAAAGAGATGGGGTATACACATATTGAGTTAATGGGAATTTCGGAGTATCCGTTCGATGGTTCATGGGGATATCAGGTAACAGGATACTATGCACCGACTTCCCGCTATGGAACACCGGAGGATTTTGCTTATCTGGTAAATGAATGCCACAAGAATAAGATTGGTGTTATTCTTGACTGGGTTCCAGCGCATTTCCCAAAGGATGCATATGGTCTGGCTGAATTTGATGGAACTGCAACTTATGAGTATGCAGATTCAAGAAAAGGCGAGCATCCGGACTGGGGAACGAAGATTTTTGATTACAGCAAGAATGAGGTTAAGAATTTCCTGATCGGAAGTGCCCTGATGTGGGTAGAAAATTACCATGTAGACGGATTGCGTGTAGATGCGGTTGCGTCCATGTTGTATCTGGATTATGGTAAGGAAGACGGTCAGTGGGTTCCAAATATCTATGGTGGAAATAAAAACCTTGAGGCAATCGAGTTCTTTAAGCATATCAATACATTGATCCTCGGCAGAAATCCGGGCGTTGTAATGATTGCAGAAGAGTCTACTGCATGGCCGAAAGTAACTGGTCCGGTCGAAGATGACGGATTGAATTTCAGTTATAAGTGGAACATGGGATGGATGCATGACTTCCTGGATTATATGAAACTGGATCCATATTTCCGTAAGGACAATCACAATAAGATGACATTTGCCATGAGTTATAACGAGAGTGAGAAGTATATTCTTGTCCTCTCACATGACGAGGTTGTACACCTGAAATGCTCTATGTTGAACAAGATGCCTGGACTTGAGGGAGATAAGTTTAAGAACCTTATGGCAGGTTATGCATTTATGATGGGACATTCCGGCAAAAAGCTTTTGTTTATGGGACAGGAATTCGCACAGGTACAGGAGTGGAGCGAAGCGCGCGAACTGGACTGGTATTTGTTGGAAGATCCGAATCATAAGAAAGTACAGGATTGGGTAAAAGCACTCCTTCATCTGTACACGTCAAATCCATGTATGTATGAGCAGGATACGAGTTGGGCAGGATTTGAATGGATCAATGCAGATGACAGAGACCGCAGTATTTTCAGCTTTGTTCGAAAAAGCAAAAATGGTAAGAATAATTTACTGTTTGTTATTAACTTTACACCGGTGGCACGTGAGGATTATCGTGTAGGTGTACCGAAAAATAAGACATATAAGCTGGTATTGAACAGCGAGGATCCAAAGTTTAATGGGACTGATAAGGATCGCAAGGAGTCTTATAGGGCAGTGAAAAAAGAGTGTGATGGAAGACAATATTCAATCGCTTATCCACTTCCTGCATATGGCGTTGCAGTTTTCAAATTCTAAATTCGTTTGAGTAGTTAATTAGAGGGAAGAAGTAACCGTACTGGTTTTATCGAAGGATAAAATTGGTGCGGTTTCTTTAGTTTTATGAAGAATTGGTCGATATAAAACATAGAGTGTCAGTCGACAAGAGTACAGATAGGGATTGACGCGTAAGGATGGTGGAGAAATGCAGGTTGAACAGAAAAATTTGTGGGATAATGTAACACGCAGTCTGAGCGATGATGCGGCAGCAAAAGGAATCGCGGCATATCAGGCGAATGCTGCAGAGTATAGTAAATCTACAGTAATACAGCAGGAACGTTTTGAAAAGACAGTAGGTGTTTCTGACCGTGGAACAATCGATATGGCAACCTATGAGAAACCGGGAACAAATCGCACAACTTCGCAGGAAATCGATCAGCATAAAGAAAAGACCGCTGATAATCGTAAGAACGAGATCGCTGTGCTTGCAAACACAACGTCCGCCGCAGATTATAAGGCGATGGAGGAAAATGGTTTTTCCGTTAACGATACAGACAGCTACACGATCATAACGGTTACAGACAAAATCAAGGCTGTACTTGCAAAGGCGGGCGTTGACATATCAATATACGGAGATCAGCTGACCGAGGAGCAGTTACAGGATATTACAGGAAATCCGGCAGTGGCACAACAGATTATGCGTACCTTAGATGGCAATGATCTTCCAGCTACAGCTGCCAATGTCCAGGACAGCATGGATGCACTTTCGCAGGCGGTGTCAGTGGATGGAATCAGTGATAAAATGATGAGCTATCTGTTAAAGAATCAGCTTGAGCCGAGCATCAGCAATCTGTATATGGCGCAGTATAGTGGTGCAGCCAATGGGGAAACTGTGGAAATCGATATAATTTCGGACAGTGATTTTGTGGACATGCAGGACCAGATTTCTGCAATCATTGAAAATGCAGGATTTGAACTCAATGAGGAGACGCTTGCAAACAGCAGATGGCTGCTTGAAAACCAGATCCCTTTGACAGAAGAAAATTTACAGTCGTTGCAGGATCTGCAGGAATTGTCACAGCAAATACAAAATGGTGAAATTGACTGGAATCAGTTGATAGATCATATGGCAAAAGCGATAGGGGAAGGAAAACGGCCGGGAGATGCCAGTATGATTACTTCACAGCGGCGCATGGAAGAGAATCGTCTCATCATGACGACAGAAGCAGGTTCTACCATGAAGAAACTTGGAGTGGAAGCCGACATTCAGTCTATGGAAGATACGGTCGAGTCATTAAAGGAGCAGGAAAAACAGTATTATCGTAATCTGATGGACAGTATGGGGATTCCATCTACAGAAGAGAATGTGGATAAAGCGGTAGATACGATAGCTGTTTTTGATGCATTAAAGGGACAGCCGGCGTATGTAATTGGCCAGATGGATGCAGAGACAAGTATTCAGGAAATTTATGATCATGGAAGCCAGATACAGCAGGCACTTGAAAAGGTAAATGAGCGATATGAAACGTTGATGACTGCTCCGCGTCGTGATATGGGAGATTCCATACAGAAAGCTTTTTCTAACGCGGCAGAGTCGCTGCTTAAGGACATGGATCTGGAAAACAGTGCAGCAAACCAGCGTGCAGTAAGAATTCTTGGATACAATGGAATGGATATTTCTGAGGAGAATATACAAAATGTAAAAGCGTTGGATGAGCAAATGCAGCGTGCGTTTAAAAATATGACACCTGCAGTAACCCTGGAGATGATTCGCCGCGGAGAAAATCCACTGGATATGTCAATGGAACAGTTGAATCAGGTCGCAGAAGATATTAAGCAGGAAACCGGAAATGAAGATCAGGAACGCTTTAGCCGTTATCTGTGGAAGTTAGAGCAGAATCATGAAATTACGGAGGAAGAAAGAAGCGGATATATCGGAATTTATCGTTTGATTGCACAGGTCGAGAAGACGGATGGAGCTGCGTTAGGGGCATTGATGCAGCAGGGAAGTGGCATTACCATGCGCAATCTTCTGACAGCAGTGCGTACCAGTAAAAAGGGTGGAATGGATTATGAAATCAGCGATGACTTTGATGGTGTGCAGGCAAAGAATAATGGACCAAAAATTGATGATCAAATCGAAGTTGCATTCCAGACCAATTGTGTGCGGGATATTTTAGATAACATAAGTCCAGAAAAATTGCAATCTCTGGGAGAGGATAAGTGGCAGAATATGACGCCGGAACAGTTGGCGGAAGCACTGTCACAGATGGAGGAAACGCCGGAAGTACAACAGGAAGCGCAGCGTTATGTACAGGAGCAGTTACAGGAAGTGCAGCAGGCACTGCGCGCATCGCAAGAGGTTTATGAATATCTGGATCGGTACGATATCAGCAATAGTGTGGCAAATATTCTTGCTGTCAACAATATGTTGCGGCATCCGAACCAGATGATGGAGAAATTGTGGAAAGACTATAATTTTTCTACAGAATCTGTGGATAAAATCGAGGATTTAAAGCAGCAGGTTCTCGATGCATTTGGAGAAGCTGTAAAAACACCAGAGGAACTGGCGGAGGCGCAGGAGACACTTGCAGAAGTGGCTGCACATGTGATGGAAACAATGATCATCGAAGATCCGCAGGTTAATACGGTGGATGTGCGTGCGATGAAACAGGCAACCATGCAATTTCAGTTATGTGCAAAGAAATCCAAAGAGGAAAGCTTTATGATTCCGGTGCAGACCGGAGATGGGGTTACAGCGGTATCCCTGAAAGTTGTCCGGGGCAAAGAAGAAAAAGGCTGGGTGGACATATTATTCGACAGTGACCGACTGGGCAAAGTTGCGGCTTCCTTTCAGGCAAAGGATGATGGGGTATCCGGCATGATTGCAGTGGATGACGAAGAGACACAGAAGTTTTTGTCCGAGCATCTGGATATGCTCACGGAAGCATTCCATGAAGATACCGATGCCAGAACAAAAACGGCAGATATTAAAATTGCATATGTAAGTGATCTTTCATTGGAACATTATGAAACATCCCAGATCACCCGAGAGGCAAAGAGGAAAAAAGAAGGAGAACTTGCGACAAATACCGACAATCCGGTACAGACAAAGCGACTGTATCATATTGCGGAAAGTTTTATTCTGTCGATGCAGCAGTTGCAGAACTCGTAAGATAATCCCAGGTACCGGAATAAATTGCGCGGGCAAGTTTTTCCTGATAGGACTCATCGGTTAATTGTTGCGCTTCTGTTTCGTTACTTAGGAACCCACATTCTACGATAACGGTAGGTGTGGGTGTTTTTTTGAGAATATAGTAGTCATCGTTTGCTTTACAGGCTCTGGGTTTTGGTGGATTGAGTGAGGAATTTAAACTCTCCTGTAGTACAGAAGCGATTTCTGCACCTTCTTTTGACTGCTCAAAATAAAAAACCTGTGGACCGGAAATGGATGCATCCGGAAAGCTGTTCTGATGGATGCTGATTGTCATGACCGGCATGTTTTCTGTGATGAGTGCGACACGGTTTCGCAAGTCTTCTATTTTGACATTTTTGGAATTTTCATCAGCAAGAACTGTGTCATCTTTGCGGGTAAGCACAACATGGAATCCTTTGTTTTCAAAAAGAGTTTTCAACTTGAGGACAATGGACAGATTGACATCTTTTTCTAAGATATCATTACATCCGACTTTGCCAGGATCAGCGCCTCCATGACCTGCATCCAGGACAATACAAAGATTTTTTGTATTGAGATTTTTGGCGCATACATATGCAGCACCGGCTCTAGCAAGAAAGAATGAACAGATAAAAAGACAGGCAACCATGAGAATTTCAAATTTTTTTTGCATATCGCTCCAAATAATTGAATGAAAAAGCCTTTTGCGTGTTTGCAAAAGGCTTTTGTATTAGTTAATTCAATTTATGCAGGAAAGCTAGTTCGTATACTTAATAATTGTATTCCAGACATCGCTGGTTTCGAAACCGAGCTTCCAGAAAGATGCGCCTGCAAGTTTATTATCCTGCATGACCTTCAGACGTTCTTCTGTAGAAGTGGCATCTTCCAGCCATACTTTAAAAGTGGAATTTCCACTGGTAAATTCTGCGTAATTCTGACCACTTTCTTTGTCCCAGGTCTTGGTTACACCATTATCTGTAAGCAACGTATCAGCAGCGCGCATGCCATAAATTTTGGAGGTAACATCGTAGTCACTGTCGCTGTTAGAGTCTTTTTCATCGTTGTTATCTTTGCTGTCAGTGGAATCTTTGGAAGAAGTATTCTTTGTCAGTTGCCATACTCTTGTATAGAATGGCATACCAAGGATTACCTGATCTGCAGGAACTTCTGCAAGTGTATCCGCTACACCCTGTTTTACCCATCCGATAGAAGATACAGAACCGGCATCACCACCGGCATAATGTTCATCATATCCCATGATTACGACATAGTCCGCAAAGTTTGCCTGTTCCGCGCGGTTGTAAAAGGCGGTGTAACTTGTTGGAACATAATTGTCGACGGAAAGAACAATTCCATTGTTGGCACATTTGATGGAAAGTTCACGTACAAATTCGATATATGCATCCCCGACTTTTGACTGGTTCAGAGATTCAAAATCAAGATTGATACCGTCAAGATTGTATTGGATTGCCATTGATACAATCTGGTTTACAAGATTCTGTCGCTTCGAAGTGTGTGTTAACACTTTGGCAGAATCCGCATCTTTATTCTCAAGATTGCTGACAAGCGCCCAGACTTCCACACCTTGTGAATGACAGTAATTTACATAGTCAAGACTTGCCAGGTTCGCAAGATTACCATTGTTATCGTTTAAATAGAACCAGGTCGGAGAAATTACATTGACTCCCTTGGTAGATGATAGTACAGATGCAATATTTGCATTTGCTGAAGTGTTGGTTACCTGATGCCATGCCATACAGATATTAAAGTCTTTGGTAATATGAGCAAAAGTATCCGGCGTAAAATCACTGGTACGTGTTTTGGTAGAAACATCAGACATCCGTTTGTTCTGTACATAACCAATGATGCCGTCATCGGTCAGAACTTTTGACCAGTTATCACCCTGTTCAATCACAGTAACATCGCTGGTTTCTTTGATATCCTTTAAAATAGGACTTTTGATTCCGCCTTTGACACGAACAGCTGTATTTTTTTTGATGGAAGCTGTATTGTAGTCTCCCCATTGGTTGGTAATGACAATGCGGTTTGGGTCCTTAATATACTCGTAAGTCATATTCGTATATTCTTTTACAAAATCCAAATCAATATATGCAGAATCGGAATTGGCTTTTACAACAGGTCTGCCATAATCTACAGATGATTTGGTAATCAAATATTTGTTGCTGTCTGCTTCAGCCGAGATCAAATCCCGGGAGGTAGCATAAAGAAGAATATTTTCGTTATGATCCCAGTAAAAACGGGAGTTTAAAGTGTCGTGAACGAAATTGTAATCCACGTAAATATGGCCATCAATTAAAGTGGCATACGAGGAGGTAAGTTCATTGTTCAATACAATTGCAACCTGATTATCTGCGGTAATATTATAATAAGAGGTTAAATCTTTGTGTTCTTTGCTTGGTGTATATTTGCGAAGAAGCACAGAACCGCCGATGATGGCTACAATGATTACGATAAGAGCACAAACAGTTAAAATCGGTATAGTTTTTTTCTTCATATGTAATCCTTCCTTATGTGTAATCAGTTTCCAATCCGATTATAGCATTGTGCTTATATAGATTCAAATGATATAAGGGAAAATTAAGAAAAGATAAAACAGTTCTTTCTTAACATATAATTATAAATGTATAGGGGGACAGGGCATTTACAAAATACGCCGGTCCCCGGTATCTTTTTTCATTCAAACGGTTAAGAGTCTGAGTTGCATTGAGACCCCAGTCTGAATCTTTTCCATGTTTATATTTTTGTTTATAATTTTGAGGACCAATTGTAATTTGTTATTTTGTATCTGGTAAAGGCACATCAGAAAGTGTAATAACAAGTGCCTGATATACCTCTGGCCGAAATTCAATAAGCAGCTGAAAGTTATTGTTTAACATTGTGATAACTATTCTCCTTTCATAAGTTGTTCAAAAAAGTGAAAACATCCAGAGGTAATGTGAAATGGATCACAGAGAAGAGGGGCAGGATCAACCCGGATACCGTATTTTTTGTAAATTTGTTCCTGATTTTTCTTTAATATATCCCCATATGCATTTACAAATATGACCTCCTCCAAAGGTATTTTATATTTTATAAGTTCGTGAACAAATTTATCAAATTGTGTGGCTTTCCATGGGCTGACATTGCACAAGACAATCCGTTTGTCACAATGCAGAAATTCCAGCCGGGTATGTGGCGTCAGGACTCCGAAATCCAAAATGGAATATTCGTAGTCTCTGTGAAGAAGTTCTGTCATCTTACGAATGGTAACGTCTGGGTAATAGTCGACACCTTTTTTCCGGAAATAGAGCTTTGAGTCGCTTATGGTTTCTCCCTTTTTATTGAGAAGAGCAATTTCGTGATTGGCATTCATTTCCATATAGGCGGTGGAAACAAGGTATCTGCTATGTAAAAAATTAGACAACGCAATACATAAGTGCGTGACTCCGGCATTTGCACTGACACCACAGATTCCTATGGTAGCAGGTGTCGGAAAAAACGGTTTCTTCTTATTAAATGTAATAATGAATATTTCCTGCCTTTCTCTAAAGATAGCCAGTGGACAAAATCCAATTTATTCTCATTTGCCTGAAATATCCCAGTATCAAACGGATACGGATATACAGGAGCTGAAAATTTTCTGGCATAATAGACAGCAGAATTGCGATCACATAAATTAGCAACGAATTTCAGACGTGATCCCAAATGTTTTATTATCTGATCTTCAATCATTGCATCGGCCCTGTGCCAAAGTGCGCCTCCACAGACATAAAGGATGAGGTCCGCAGAGATAAGCTCCTCAAGAGTATAAGTACATCCGTAATCCATTATACAAAGTGCACTTTCCGGAGAGGGAATCTCGATGCCCGTATCATATTTGGGATAGCCTTGAAAGCATTGATAATAATAGCATCCGTCGTGTTCCTGAATGTGTTCCATTTCAATCAGCGCTTTTCTCAGACAATTGGTCCAGTTTTCTTCCTGATATACAGCGGGATGACCGAGATAGTTCAGCATGGAGACTAAGGATATTGCTATATGTGTGCAACCGCATCCGGAATGACTTCCGATCACGGCGATATTCTGCGAGAGATGCGTTTTACCCAAACTTTCTTTTATTTTATTGAGTGCATCAGACAGTTCACAAACGGTCTGATAACGGAACGCAGGTTCCGGATTTGTTGCTTTTTGGGTAATATACAGAATATTTCGGGAAAGAGGGGCATTTACAAAGGGGAGCATAAATTGAATTATTTTCCCAATGCTGTAAATATCAGACACGACTGTAATGGGCTCACTAAGTGCAAGCTCAGGAGCCGAAAACGTGTGATTTCCCAAATGATTGAAGTCATTTCCAGAGTTGGTAATAAATGAAGCAACGCTAAAATCGATTAATTTAATTTGTAATCCACATACTATAATATGCTCTGGTTTCAAATCCTGATAAACAATTGGGTTTGGGCATAAAGTGTGCAGATATGCAAATATATCGCAAAGCTGTTCACAAAAATTAAAAAATAAATTCTGGGAAATAGACTGTTGATGGAGCAAAAATTCTTCTAAAGAAACACCTTGGATATATTCTTCCACAAGATAGAAAAAAGATTCATCTTCTTCAAAATCATAAATGGTTGGAATTCCCGGATGCTGAATAGCCTTTAAAATTTTTGCTTCCGAAATAGCGAAGAGTGAAGGTGCGTCTTTTTTGGGAAATTGTTTCAGCGCACGGTTCAACTCTAAAGATCGATGTCTGGCAAGATAGACAATTCCGTCACTCCCATGGCCAAGGGTATCTAGAATTTCATATCGTCCAGACAAAATTAAATTTTTATTTTGCATACGTTTTAATGGGGGTAAAACGCATCTCATGCATAAACTTATAGCATACTTGTTTTTTAAAAGCAAGCATTATTTTAAAAAATCTTTTTTGACTTTATAAATTTTTAATGCATGCAAA
>ERZ1034984.3012-NODE-3012-length-12758-cov-4.465795_pt1 | contig 12758 bp, 7 predicted proteins | sample MGYA00520589_ERZ1034984 | MGnify/ENA primary metagenome ERZ1034984 (study PRJEB33766, sample SAMN09781790) | gut metagenome | biome: gut microbiome | host: Homo sapiens | place: Madagascar | study: EMG produced TPA metagenomics assembly of the PRJNA485056 data... | reverse complement strand
CACCAAGACCACGCAGACGACGGTCGATTCCGTGACCGCCGCTCTGAGGTCTGCAAACGCCGCCGGCGTCGAGAAGTATACGGGCGAGGCTCTTCCCAAGAAGGTCTCTAACGACGATGGCCAGTACACCGTTGTGAGCTATCAGGCATATGCAGACGCCTATGCCGAGGCCGAGCAGGCTTTTGCCAACCCCGATGAGCTCGCTAAGTCCGAGGGCGAGGCTTTGCTTGCCGCGCTCAAGGCAAAGAAGGACGCGCTGGCCTATGACCAGAGCGCTCTGCAGCGCGCCGAGGTTGCTCTTGCCGACGCCAAACTGTTGTATGGCGAGGCTAACGCTGCTGCCGATAAGTACACGACCGATAGCGCCGCCGCTTATCGTGACGCCATGAACACTCTTGAGCAGCTGGTTGCCAACGCCGAGGCCACGCCGAAGCAGCTCAAGGCCGCTCAGGACGCGCTTGAGGATGCCGAGGACAAACTGGTCGATGCCAGCGAGCTCAGGGCTGCACGCGCTGAGTATGAGAAGACGAATGGCAAGCTCTATACCAATGAGTCGTTCAACGCATATATGGCTGCCTACGACGAGTCTGATGCCGCGCTTAAGAACGGTACCGCCGAGCAGGTTGCTGCTGCGACCGCCAAGCTCAACGATGCCAAGGCTGCACTCGTTTTGCGCCCCGCTGTCGATCTGAACAAGGTCATTGCCGAGGCCGAGAAGCTCGACAAGGCCGACTACACCGAGGCAAGCTGGGCGCCGTTCGCTGCCGCCATCGAGGCCGCCAAGGCTCCGCACGATTCGGCCAATGACGCCGACTTGGCTCAGGCTATTACCGATGCCAAGGCCGCATTGGTCAACGTCAAGGCGCTCAAGGCCGACATTGCTTCTGCCAAGAAGGCTCAGGCCAAGGATTACACCGAGGACTCGATGGCTCAGCTCAACGCTGCCGTCACCGAGGCAGAGGAAGTTCTTAAGAACGGTTCTGTCGACGAGGTCGCTGCCGCGCGCACCAAGATTGCCGATGCTCTGAAGGCACTGGTCAACGTGAGCGCCCTTAAGGACGCTATCGTCAAGGCCGAGAACCTGGATACCGCCAACGGTACCGATGAGCAGAAGGCTCAGCTTGCAGACGCCATCGCAGCTGCCAAGGCCCTGCTTAAGGGCGGTTCTGCCGATGAGGTTGCCGCTGCTCTCGAGTCGCTTAACGCAGCCATGGGCGTCTTTGGCGGTTCGGGCTCGGTTAAGCCCGAGCAGCCCGGTACGGGTGGTGGCAACCAGCAGGGAGGCTCTGGCCAGAACAAGCCTGGCAAGCCTTCGAATGGTTCCAGCCTGCCGGGCACCGGCGACGTGTCGCTGATAGCTCCGATGGTCCTTGCTGGCCTCGGTGCCGCGGCTCTTTACCGTTCTCGCCGTCGTTAACGGCATACGCCGGGGCGGGCTTGATGTATACAAGCCCGCCCCTCTTACTGTTATAGGAGGCGGGCGCGCCGGCGCCTGGCTTGATGTTCAAAACCTGAAGGGGAAGGCATGCCCAAACACGTAGGAAGCTTAAGGAGGGCGGGAGTCCGAGCGTTGCTGTCTGCTGCACTGCTCTTTGCAGCGGCAGGGCCGCTTGCTGCGACGCCCACACCCGCGTTTGCCGCTGATGCGCCACAGCAAAATGCTGTTGTTCCCAGCAGCGCGCAGTACAAATATCAGAAGGACGAACTCGCGGCGTTTTGCCACTTTGGTCCCAACACGTTCAACGAGATTGAGTGGGGCGAGCACTACGGCAATAGGGCACCGAGCGAGATTTTCACGCTTTCGGAGGACTTTGACGCCGATAATTATGTCAAGACCATCAAGGACGCTGGCTTTACGAGGCTCGTCGTAACCGCCAAGCATCACGATGGCTTCTGCATCTGGCAGTCCGATCTAACCGAGTACGACATGGGTGGCGTCACCCAGTACAAGGATGGCAAGGGCGATATCCTCGCCGAGCTTTCGGCTGCCTGCACCAAGTACGATCTGGATATGGGTCTCTATCTGTCCCCTTGGGATATCCATGACGCATCATATGGTTATTCCAATGGCGAGGATACCGGTATCGGCACCTCGACCGATCCCAAGGTCAACTACAACTACTACTACGATGGTCAGCTCAGGGAGATCTTGGGCAATAAGAAGTACGGCAACAACGGCAAGTTCGTTGAGGTCTGGATGGACGGCGCCAAGGGTTCCGGCGCCAATGCCCAGGTCTACGACTTCCAGCGTTGGTACAACACCATCAAGGAGCTCCAAACCGAGGATTGCCTGATCTTCCAGGGTGGCACCTTTGCGGGTATCCGTTGGATCGGTAACGAAAATGGCCTGGCTCACGACACCACCTGGGGTCCGTGCAAGACCGATTCCAACTCCGACAACGGCTTCAACACCAATCTGAGCGGTGGCTACAGCAAGGGTTTCCCCGATGGCGACAAGTGGCTCGTTCCCGAGGCCGATTCTCGCATCACCTCCGGTTGGTTCTGGGGCACGACCAAGAACACCCCCAAGACGCTCACCGAGCTGGGCAACATGTACTTCCAGTCTGTCGGCCACGGCGCTCCGCTGTTGCTGAACGTACCGCCCAACAACAAGGGCAAGCTTGACCCTGCTATCGCCGATCGCGTTCGCGAGTTTGGCCAAAACATCAAGGATTCGTTCAAGGACGACCTGACGCGAGCCAACGATCACGGTCGCGTCGCTGCTACGGCCCAGGCCAGCAGCACCTGGAACGACAACGAGGATTATGGTGCCTCCAAGGTTCTGGACGGCAAGGACGATACGTATTGGTGCGCCAAGAGCGCTGCCGACCAGACGCTTGCCGTCAAGCTGCCCAAGCCCACGACGTTTGATATCGTCTCCATCGAGGAGGCAATCCAGAACGGCCAGCGCATCTCCGGCTTTACGGTTTCCTACCAGACCGAGGAGAACGGCGCCTGGACCGACTTTGGTCGAGGCGGCACGATTGGCGCTAAGCGTCTGGTTCGTGGTACCGCAGTAACCGCCACGGCTGTTAAGGTCACGTTCACGACCCATAGTTTTGGCGATGAGAACCTGAGTCTCCCGCAGATTTCCGAGGTGGGCCTGTTCAAGGCATCCCGCGGTTTTGAGAAGCCGGCTCCGCTGCCCGAGGGCATGACCGGCATCGACAACGCCGAGATGACCAAGGCCGGTAATTGGAACGACGAGAAGATCGACGGCTGCTTTAAGGGCACGAGCATGTGGACCACGCAGTCGGGAGCCACGGCCTCCTTTAGCTTCACGGGCACCAAGTTCGCCATCGTGGGCACCAAGGACCCCAACCACGGCACGTTTACCGTCTCCATCGACGGTGGTGCAGCCCAGACGGTCGATACGCACGACTCCGTGCGCACCGTTCCGGCGCTGCTCTTTGAATCCGAGACGCTTGACGCTGGTACGCATAACGTCGTCATTAAGGCTACGGGTACCGTTGGCATCGACGCCGCCGCCTACCTGAATAACAGTAGCACCGGTATGTTCGATTTCACCGAGACCAACGTCACCATGGATGAGGACAGCACTCATGCTTTCACCATCCGTCGTACGGGTGGCTCCAAGGGTTCTGTGACGCTGGTCGTCCAGCCCGAGCCTGGCTCTGCCATCCAGGACAACTTCGATACCACGCCGCAGGAGGTTACCTTCGCAGACGGTGAGACCGAGAAGCAGGTCAATATCAAGACCCGTCGCGTCGTGACCGGCTCTGCCGCCGATGGCGACAAGCAGTTCTCGGTTTCCCTTGCGGTCAAGGCTGGCGAGGGTGCCGTCATCGGCTATCGCGGTGTGGCAGACGTCACCATCACCGACCTCGACGCCGCGTGCAATGCGCTTATCGCTCGCGCCGAGGCTTTGGATACTGATAACTTCAATGCCGATTCCGCAGCCGCGCTGACCACCGCTATTGAGGCCGCTCGCAACGCCGCCGATAACGGTGACGTCAGGGGCGCCGATGTTCGAGCGGCTATGAAGGCCCTGCAGGCCGCGATGGACAATCTCTCGTTTGCCTTCCCGACGGAGGAGGGCAAGACCGTGACGATCGAGGCCGAGCATGGCACCTTGCACGACGACCACTCGAATGACAGGGATCAGTGGGGCGGTAACTACCCCATGGAGATCACCGATTTTGAGGGCGCAAGCGGCGGCAAGATCGTGAACGCCATCAATAATGGCGATGCTGTGTCCTATCGCGTGAAGGTCGAGCGCCCCGGTACCTACAGCGTGACGCTTGCCTACTCCTCGGGCTCTGCGTCCAACGCAATTAAGCTCTCCGACGATAACGGCGTGTTCAAGGCTATCGACTCTGTCTCCGCCGGTCATACGAACCCGAGCGAGCTCAAGACCGTGACGTTTGACCTTGTTGCCAAGAAGGCCGGAACAACCACCCTTACGGTTGGCACCCCCGGCAACGCAGACGCTCCTCGACTCGATAAGTTTGACATCACGCTGACCGCATCCGCCGTCGACAAGACCGAGCTCCAGAAGGCCGTCGACGATGCCGCCAAGCTGGTCGAGGACGACTACACCGCCGAGACCTGGGCCGGCTTCGAGTCCGCGCTCGGCGCCGCCCGCGACGTGCTCGCTGCCGCCGACGCCACCCAGGACCAGGTGGACAGCGCCCTTGCTGCTCTGACCGATGCCCGCGCTGGCCTCAAGAAGGCCGAGGTCAAGCCTAATCCCGGCAAGCCCAACCCGGATCAGCCCGGCAACGGCGAGCAGGGCGGCAACGGCAACACCGGCACCAAGCCTTCGGGCAACGGCAAGCCTTCGGCAAAGCCCTCTGCTTCTTCCAAGAAGGAGCTTCCCAAGACCGGTGACGTTTCGCTTCTGGGTGCAGCAATCGCCGGTACCTCTGGCGTGGCTGCTCTTGGAGTGGCTCGCGCGATCGCTTCCAAGCGTCGCCGTCGATAGTTCGTATCGCGGAGAAATGGCAAAGACGCCCTTGGGGACGTCTTGATGACGGCGAGGACTCGTGCATAAACGCGGGTTCTCGCCGTTGCATAACAGACGCTTTTGCGAGGACGATTAGGGAAAAGCTACGGCAATCTGCCCGATACCGCTTGGCGCGTCTATACTGAACACGTTGTAGTTAAGGGGCGCGGACATTCGCGCGGCCGCTCTCAATCTGGAGGCATGTATATGGCAGAGAAAACGCCCGTTGTCGGTATCATCATGGGTTCTAAGTCCGATCTTCCTACCATGGAGGGATGCACTGCGGAGCTTGAACGCCTGGGCGTTCCATACGAGCTGGTTATCGCTTCGGCGCATCGCACTCCCGACAAGGTGCATGAGTGGGCAGCTACTGCGGCCGATCGCGGTATCAAGGTGATTATCGCTGCTGCCGGTAAGGCCGCTCATCTGGGCGGCGTTGTTGCCGCCTTCACGCCGCTGCCTGTCATCGGTGTGCCCATGAAGACCTCCGACCTGGGCGGTCTCGACTCGCTCCTCTCGATGGTACAGATGCCCTCTGGTGTGCCGGTTGCTTGCGTTGCCATCAACGGTTCCAAGAATGCAGCGATTTTTGCCACCCAGATTCTGGGTGCCACGATGCCCGAGTATCGTACGGTGATCGAGAACATGAAACGCGAGATGGCCGAGGCCTAAACTCGACATCTTAAGAAATGGGGAAGAGCATGGCCGATATGGCACATACCGATAGGGGAGGCGCTATGCCGGGTGGTCGTCATGTGGCGGGGCAGTCGCGTGTGCGCATGGTAAAGGCCGGCTCACATTTCGCATCCGCCCCGGCTGCTTCTTCGGCCACGTCCGATTCAAAAGCCGCGGCAGGCGCCTTCGAGCCTGCATGGACGCCTCGTCCTGTGGGTGCGCGCTTTGCGACGTCGCCCAAAGTCGAGCAGCCTTCTGCCACGCAGGTGGCGGCGCAGATCGCGCCCAAGCCCGTGACGCTTCCCGCGCCCGTCCATATCGGCGAGCAACCCTTCCGCTTGGGAGACCGCTGAGTTCATGCGCATTGCGGCGTCGCGTGGCACGTCCGGGGCATCGTCTACCGGAGCGGTAACGGCAAACGTGGCCTCTGCCACGCGCGCCATGCAGCCAATCGCTTCACCTGCGGCGGCTCCGGCTACGGTATCCCGCGCTGCACATCAAACCGCTCCGCGCGCGACGGCGGTGGCCCCTTCGGCCCGCGCCGCCTTGCAGTCTCCGCAGGTAAAGCCCTCGGCATCCGCTCCTGCAGAGGCTCCGGCTTTTGACCCCTTTGCGTATCATCCTGAGATTGCCGAGCCAGAAGAGATGCCGGCGCATGTTGCGCCTGCCGTGCGTTCTGCGTCTCCCGCCACCGCGTCGGCTCCCCATGGCGCCGCAGCTGTTACTGCTCGAATTCCGGTGCAGGAACCGCAGGCTTCTCAAAATCAAATGACATCCCCGAAGGGAGTTGCCCCCGTGGCTGTCGCTTCCACGCATCACTCTTCCGCAAAGCAGCCGCGCCCGGTCCGCTCCGGCGGTTCTGTGCCGCCTCGCACTCCGGAGCGTGGGGCCAAAGGCGGTCGTGGTGATAATCTTCCCCCGCGCAAGAAAAAGCAGATACTGCCTCTGATCTTCATCATTGTGGGCATAGCTCTCCTGCTGGTTGCCGGAGGCCTGTTCATCAAGGCTCAGCTGGGCTATCAAGAGGCGCAATCATGCTATAAGCAGCTTGAGCAGTATGCCGTCAAGGGCGATGAAGGCGATGAGGTGCCCAGCGTGGACTTCAATGCCTTGGCGCAGATCAATCCGGATATTGTGGGCTGGATTTATGTCCCGGGCACGGTGATCAATTACCCCGTGGTTCAGACCAGCAACAATACAACCTATCTGAGCAGGCTTTTTGATGCTTCGGGCAATGGTTCGGGCACCATCTTCATGGACATGGACGATACGGCTCCGGGCTTGGTGGACGAGCAAACCACCATTTACGGTCATCATATGAACGACGGCTCTATGTTCAAGGCAATTGACAATACGCTCAATCAGGACGATTTCGACAAAATCGGCAAGGTGTACTACATCACGCGCGATGCCACCTATGTACTCAAGCCGATGTTTACTGCGCAGGTCGAGGACACCTATGTCGACGCCCGCCGCACTAACTTCGACGCGTCCGATAAGACGCTCACCGCATATCTTGAAGATATGCTTGGCCAGGCAAAGGCGAAGTCGAGCACTGCGGGGGAAGATGTCAAGAAGGCAAAACAGGTTCTTACGCTCGTGACCTGTGCAGGCGAGATTATCCCGCGTACCACGCGAGCTGCCATGGTGTGCACGGTTGTGGAGGCACAGCCGCGCGTCGAGGGACAGGGCTCTGCGAACTAAGGTGCTTTGCTGCCGCGCCCCCGCACGCGCAAGCCGTCGATGCGGCGAACTGGGATTTTAAATCGAGAGCGCTCATGTTTTGGGCTACTCGTCTACTGTCGGAGATGTGCTGCAAAGCGCATCTCCGTTTTTTTGAACGTTTGCCGAGCGATAGAAATGAGTGGCGGAAGAACGTGCGTCTGGGCGTTGCATGGAGCCCAAAAGCGATTGAAAAGCCGCCATTCATTTGCAAACGAATGAATAACCGCCACTCGTCTGGTCCGGCTCCCGAGTCAAACCGGCGCGATGGACCCTGCGCCATCGACACGTGTGACAAAACAAACCCGTGGACTTTTGTCGTGTGTACGGGCGGCCTGGGGTTTTAAGCGGCGCTGTCTTCGGCACTGAGCACGCGACTGGTATCTTGCGGCGTGATCGTCATGCTTTGGAAGCGATGCTGCATGTAATCGTCGTCAAAATGAGCGGCATAGAACTGTTCGACATGCGTTTGCGGGGTGAGGCCGCTTACGCGCTCGAACCAGCAGTCGAGCGATTGCAGGGTCATGATGCCGTCGATAAGCATGAGAAGCGTGCAGATGGACGTAAGCGAATAGCGCCAGGTCCAGGGGATGCGGTTGATAAGCTTGAGCAGGCGCGGCAAGAGCACGCGAATCCATGCGAGACCCAGGCAGCCCCAGATGCCAGCGAACATCGTGCAAGTGCGGCCGCCAAAGAGCACGGCGATGGGATCGGGCATGCCAAAGAGGCGCATGTGGTTGTAGTCCCAGGCAACAACACCAAACGATATCTGCAAGAACCAGGCGACAGCCACTTCGAAAAGCGCCCCGATGCATGCGCTCACCATGAAGATGACGATCGGGTTCTTTTTGTAAAAGCGGTTGAGCGCCACCGTCATGAGCAGGGCGCCAAAACCGTAGATAGGCGAGAACGGGCCAAAGAGGAGACCGGCTCGATCTTGATAAACACCCGGCTCCACCACAACCATATGCCAGATGGTCTCAAGTACCAGGCCAATGACGCTACATGCGACAAATACCCAGAACAGATTGAAGAAGTTGAGGCGAATGAACCCCTCGCCCGTCTCGTCACGGCCAAGCATGGTATCGCGTGCGGCCTCGCGATTGATCATGTTGCGCAGGCGACGCTGCAGCTCGCGCTCCTGGCGAAGCGATGGATCGACGGTGATTGAGAGGGCGATGAGAATCGCAAGCTGTACGGCAGGTCGGATGAGATGCGACCCGATACCGCTGAGCATCATATCGATGATGATCTGAATGATGGTGACGACGATAAGCGCGTATGACCAGCGTGCAGCATGGCGTCTGCGATTCTTGATGAGTGAGATGCCAAAAACGATAAGGCCCACGGTATCGAGTACGGCAAACGAGATACCGACGATGGCGATGACAAGGGCTACAAGTGGGTTTGCACCGATGGTCACGGTGTCGGGGTTTTGAATGAGTTGCTGGGCAATGTAGCCAAAGAACATCAGGTAGACCGGAATCGAGATGACGCCGGAGGCGATGCAGAGGCCGCCGTAGATTTTAATGAAGAGGGGAAGCTCTCGAATTTCCGATTCGGTGACGATTTTTGGATCAAGCATGTTGCGCGCCATAAGCGCTCCTTTTGTTTCAATCAAACCTGAATCATATGGTAGCTCATCCAAGGTAGTGCTCCGTGCGGTGTGCGCGGGTTGCATAAGTGTAGTGTACCGATTGCTATTATATGAAGATTATGTACCAATTGCGACTGGGGGATGGCTAAATAAATGCCGCTGTGTCCGTTTGATATTGCGGCCTAATTGCATGTGCGCTAGCGATGAAGTGGCATTTTGCAAATCGGTACAAACCCAGCAGCCCTCTAAAGGGGACAACGCCCCTTTGCATTTTTACCGAGGCGTTTACCGAGGCGGCGTCGCGACTCGCCGACTAGAAATCAGAAAGCATACATCAGTGTACTAAAATCACAAAAGGCGACACAGGAATGTTACATAAAACGTGCATACAAGTACGTTGGGCGAGAAGGGTCGGTGGTCGGCCGCATGATAACCGTCGAATTAAATAACGGGGGGGGTCTTCAAAATCGACCTGTACCTCAACGATTTCTCTAGACCAATTGCTTTTTATGGGTCGATTGGCAGACGCCACCTTGAATCGTCCTCTCGCTCCTCGGGGTTTTGCAGCATGTTGGATGGCGGCCAAAACGCAGCTGAGGAGTGACGCATGTCTAGGAAAGTAACGCTCACGGTACCCGTCGATATCGTAGTTCGTGATCGGGACGTTCATGTGCTGGCACTGGTAAAAAAGCGCAGTGGGGCATCGAGCCATGGCGTGAGCGCGTCGATTCGTTCGTTTGCAGACGAGCTGGACGTGAGCCTCGACACCGCGCGTCGTGCCCTTGCTTCGTGCGAGGAGGCGGGCTATCTGACGGTGAGAGCCAACCGCATGGAGAACGGTGGTCAGCTTGAAAACACCTATAGCGTTACCAAGAGCGGCGATGGGGTCATCGAAGCCGCGCGAAGGGCGGGGCTCATCTCCTAGGTTCCTCCATTTGCTCTGCCTCTCAAGGCGGTTGTTGGGTTTGGGAGGCTTTGGGCTTCGAATCAGAGTTTCGCACGCGGGTCTTTGAGATGCGCCGGGGAGGGGAGGCGTTTTTTGCACCTTTTTGCACAACAAACGGGGCAAAACCACAAGCGATAGGGAAATGGCCGCAAAATGAGCGGTCACATTCGATTATCACGACACCTTGCGGCATATTCTGTGACAAAATGGCCTTGATATATAAATGTCATGCGAATATGCGCGGCGTAATATGCCATGTTCAGCATGCAAAAGAGTGGTTGGAGTGATTGGATATGAAACAACTGATGCGGGGGGGTCCGCTCCATCGCCATAGTGGCATGTGCGTTGGCGTTTTCGTTGGGCGCCTTTGTTGCGCCGGCATATGCCGACGGAGCGACTGTCACCAAGATTACCAATAAGGAGACGGGCGCGACCTACGAGGATCTTGCCACCGCTACCGCTGATGCCAAAAGCGGTGAGACCATCCTGCTCCCCGAGGGTAACTATACGCTCTACAAGGTGAGCTCCGAGGGTCTCACCAAGGGCAAGGACCTTACGTTTGTGGGTTCCGGTACCGATAAGACATCGTGGCGCATTGGTCCCGAGGTTCCCGATCCAAAGCACGAAACTACCGAGTACAACGGCGACTATTCGTTTGACGGCGCCGGCACCGTTACGTTCAGGAACATGACGATGCTTTCTGCCCATGCGAACTACCTTGGTTTCATCCGCATCGACAACACCGTTGTCGATAACTGCATCGTTGAAGGCAAGACGTTCTACTGGGGCTATAAGACCGCGGTGTTCAACAACACTACGTTCAACGCCCCTGGTGGAGACTATTCCTTGTGGACCTACAGCTCCCCTACCATGACGTTTGACACGTGCACCTTTAACGCAACCGGTAAGGTCATCAACGTCTACACCGATTACGGTGCCGGCAAGAACAACATCATCGTCAATGTTAACGACTGTACGTTCAACTCGGAAACCAGCTGGTTATTCCACAAGCAAGCTTTGAACATCAACGACTCTAATATGGGGGACTTCAAGTACATCCTCAACATTACCGGTACCAATACGGTTAACTTTACCGGTAACTATGCTAAGGATGCGCGCGACATCACTACCTGCTCGCAGCTCTTTGGCTTTGGTGGCAAGTCGGGCAACGACACCGGCCGCACCGATGTCTACATTGACGGCACTCTCGTGTGGTCCAAAAAAGGCGAGACGTTCAAAGGCGAGATGAAGACCCACTCCTACACCGACGGCGAGCATGACAACGCCTACGATGTCACCTACACCGCCTGGACCTCTGACGGCGCCGGCACTTGGACTCGCACGGGAACCCCTAAGTGCAAGTACTGCAGCTACACCAAGGACCCGGTCGAGGAGAAGGCTTACGACCTCGCTTACAACCTGAACGGCTCCACGGATAAGCAGACCGCCGATTTCGCTACCGTCGAGCACGTTACCGAGACTGAGGTCACGGCCGATAAGCCGGCACGCAAGGGCTATTCCTTCGTAGGCTGGAACACGGCTGCAGACGGTTCCGGCATGAGCTACGAGGCTGGCGCCAAGATTAAGCTCACAGCCCCGGTAACGCTCTACGCCCAGTGGAAGAAGGATGAGCCCGCTCCCAAGCCTTCCGACAACAAGCCTTCCGACAACAAGCCTTCCGACAACAAGCCTTCCGACAACAAGCCTGCCGACAAGACCCAGACGGGCAAGAAGCCTACCGGTCGATCCCTGCCCAAGACGGGCGACAACTCCATGATCATCATCGGTGGAGTTGCGGTTGTGGCCGTTATTTGCATCGCTGCCGGTGTCGCTGTGCTCAAGGGCCGCCATGAGTAACAAGCTAAGGCCCCGTGCTTAAATTCACATCGAATTATTGGTCCGCATTCTCGTTTGAGGGTGCGGACTTTTTTCTAAGCTTCTCGAGAGGCTCCGTTGCCGTCCGTCTGCCGTCGTACCTGTGCGTATAATGAGTTGGTAAACGCCAACGCATAGAGTCATGAGGGGATAGCATGTCTCAAGAAACCATCCATGCGGCCCAGGCCGCCGCAGGACGTGTGTCCGAGCCGGAGCAGCTGGACGAAGATAAGGATCAGCTGCACGAGGAGTGCGGTGTCTTTGGTGTTTGGGCGCCAAAGCGCGACGTTGCTCGCCTGACGTATTTTGGCTTGCGCGCGCTGCAGCATCGCGGCCAGGAGTCGGCGGGTATCGCGGTGGGTGACGGCGGTACTGTTATGGTGCGCAAGGATCTGGGCCTTTGCGGTCAGGTCTTCTCCAACGCCGACCTCTCCACGCTTACCGGCCAGCTTGCAGTGGGACACGTGCGCTACGGAACCGCAGGTGCCAAGAGCTGGGAGGCTGCGCAGCCGCACCTCTCTACCATCAACGAGGTCATCATCGCGCTTGCGCATAACGGCACCCTCGTGAACACCGACGAGCTGCGCCGTCAGCTTATCGAGCTGGGAGTTCCGTTCCTCTCAAATTCCGACTCCGAGGTAGCAACCAAGCTCATTGGCTACTTTACCCAGCGCACCGGTCATTTGCGCGAGGGCATCCGCAAGACCATGGAGCTCGTGCGCGGCGGTTACGCCATGACCCTCATCAACGAGAGCTCCCTCTACGCCTTCCGTGACCCGCATGGCATCCGTCCGCTCGTGCTGGGCAAGCTCGTAGACGGCGGCCTGGATCAGGCCGACCTCAAAGCGGCTGCCAAGCTTCCCTCGCTCGAGGAGAGCACCGAGGCGAACGAGCCTGTGCCCGAGGTCACTACGGCGGGCGGCTGGGTTGTCGCTTCCGAGACGTGCGCCCTCGACATCGTGGGCGCCGAGTACGTT
>ERZ1034984.3009-NODE-3009-length-12761-cov-5.561467_pt1 | contig 12761 bp, 11 predicted proteins | sample MGYA00520589_ERZ1034984 | MGnify/ENA primary metagenome ERZ1034984 (study PRJEB33766, sample SAMN09781790) | gut metagenome | biome: gut microbiome | host: Homo sapiens | place: Madagascar | study: EMG produced TPA metagenomics assembly of the PRJNA485056 data... | reverse complement strand
CGTATGAAGGAGATCAATCCCGATGTGCAGGTGAATATCCACAACTGTTTTTTTCTTCCGGAGAATGCCGATGAATTTCCGTTTGAAGAATACGACTATATCGTAGATGCCGTGGATACGGTGACTGCCAAACTGGAGATCATCATGAGAGCCAAGGAACTTGGGATCCCTGTGATCAGTGCGATGGGAGCCGGCAATAAACTGGATCCGGGACGATTCCGTGTGGCGGATATTTATGACACCAAAGTCTGCCCGCTGGCGCGTGTAATGCGCCGGGAACTGAAAAAACGCCATGTCAGAGATCTCAAGGTGGTGTATTCCGATGAACAGCCGATCCGGCCGATCGAGGATATGAGCGTCAGCTGCCGCAGCCACTGCATCTGTCCGCCGGGAGCCAAACACAAGTGTACCGAGCGCCGTGACATTCCGGGAAGCACGGCATTTGTGCCGGCGGTAGCGGGCCTGATGATCGCCGGGGAGATCGTCAGGGATCTGGCGAATTTGTAACAATGAAAATTAATAAAAAAATAATGGGGTCTGACCCCATAAACAAAAAATAAAGGGGGTCTGACCCCGTGAAGAAGACGGAGCAGCTGGGTGAGGGAAAGATTCTGCCTCTGATCGTGAGGCTTGCCGTGCCGGCCGTGGTCGCACAGCTTATCACATTTTTATATAATATTGTGGACAGGATGTTTGTCGCCAGGATCGAAGGCACCGGTATGGACGCACTGGCCGCCCTTGGGATCGTCCTGCCGATCACATTGATCATGCAGGCGTTTGCCAATCTGGTGGGATTGGGAGGCGCGCCCAGAGCGGGGATCAAACTCGGTGAGGCCAATGAAACAGAGGCCAATCGTATCTTTAACACAGCGACAGCCATGTTGCTGGTTCTTTCTGTAGTGATCGGAGGAGCAGTCTTTTTCTTTGCCCGCGGGATCGTGATCCTGTTCGGGTGTCCGGCGAGTGCTCTCGGATATGCGGTACAGTATCTGAAGATCTATGCATGTGGCACGATTTTTGTGCTGCTGGCGCAGGGACTGAATCCGTTTATTCTGACACAGGGATTTTCCTTGTATGCCATGTGTTCGGTCCTGCTTGGGGCGGTGTTAAATATCATTCTGGACCCGCTCTTTATCTTTGGTATGGGACTGGGAGTGCGTGGATCCGCGTTTGCCACCATATTGTCACAGGGATGCTCCTGCATCTGTGTGATGGTATTTTTCCGTGGGAAGACGAGTCTGTTCCGGTTCCGGAAGGAGCAGCTCCGGCTGGATCCCGGACGTGTGGCAAGCATCGCTTCGCTGGGAGTCACACCGTTTGTCATGGCGATCACCGAGTGTGCGATCCAGGTGGTCTTTAACATCAATCTGAACCATTCTACAGGGGGAGACCGCAATTATACGGCGGCTTTGACGATCATGCTCAGTGCCCTGCAACTGATTTCCCTGCCGCTCAATGGCCTTGGCAATGGCGTGCAGCCGTATTTCAGTTTTAACTATGGAAAGGGAGACGAGGATCGTCTGAAAAAAGGAATCCGCTATGTGACAGCGATCGCATTTTGCTTCTGCCTGATCATCTGGTCGCTGTCCATGGCAGTGCCGCAGATGTATGCAATGCTGTTTGGAGCCACACCGTCTGTGACGAAGATCGTGAAGGCGTACTGTCCGGTCTTTCTGATGGGATCGATCATGTTTTTCGTCCAGATGACATTGCAGAATGTCAATGTGGCACTGGGACAGGGGAAGATGGCACTGCTTCTGGCAGTCAACCGCAAGATCGTGATCCTGATCCCACTGTGTTTTGCACTGACACACTGGCTGGGATTCAAGGGTGTCTATCTGTCAGAGGGGGTGGCGGATCTGATCGCCGGTGTGATCACATCCGTGGTGATTTTTGGCAGACTGCCGGGGATATTCAGGCGTCGTGCCAGACAGGTGCAGGAGATGAACAGTTAATAAAAATTTAATGGGGTCTGACCCCGCCCCGGTCCGGTCAGGTGCTTGTTTTTTAGTGCGTTCTGTGATATAAGTATAAGATAGTTAAGAAAGATTTGAGGGGGCTGACCCCTGTAGACAGGAGGTACCTATATGATGGATTTACTCAAAAAATTTGACGGAAAGAAAACAGGAATCTTTGCGGCAGGCGTTTTATTCGGAACGGCCGGCATTAAGATCTTAGCCAGCAAAGATGCCAAGAATGTGTATACACAGTGTACTGCGGCGGCACTTCGCGCCAAGAAATGTGTGATGAAGAAAGTCACAGACATTCAGGAAAATGCGGAGGATATCTATGCAGAGGCTCAGCAGATCAATGAAACGCGTGCTGCACAGGCGCAGGTGATCGAGGAGGAAACCGACACACCGGCACAAGAGAGCACAGAGACAGCAGAATAACAAACAGAGCACCTGCATGATCCATGCAGGTGTTTTTTAGGAGTAAGGATTCTTATGAGATTTCAGATATTACATGAAATAAAAGGGCGTATGAGAATTCATCTGCTGTGCGGCCCGATGTCGGATCGCGGCGCAGACGCCCTGCAATATGCGTTAGGCCGGAGCAAAGGCATTCTGGAGGCCAAGGTGTATGAGCGGACACAGGATGTGGTGATCCGCCATCGACTGGACAGGAAGGACCTGATCGATCTGCTGCGGCGGATGTCCTACGAAGACGTGGTGGCAGATTCTTCCAATGACGTCTTTACCAGCCGTGAGATCAACCGTACATATCAGGAAAAACTCGCAGGGAAGATCATTTTGCGATATGGCATGAAGTTGTTCGTGCCATATCCGGTGTGCGCTGCGATGGCTGCCGTCAAGTCTGCCAAATATATTTACCGTGGACTGAAGACAGCATGGAACCGGAAGATGGAGGTGCCGCTGTTGGATGGCGTGGCCATCGGAGTTTCGGTATTCCGTGGAGACATTGGCACAGCGGGATCCGTCATGTTCCTGCTGGAGGTCGGAGAAATCCTTGAGGAGTGGACGCACAAGAAGTCAGTGGATGATCTCGCGAGAAGCATGTCATTGAATGTCAATAAAGTCTGGAAACTGGTGGACGGCCGTGAGGAACTGGTGGATTCCAATGAGGTGGCTTCCGGTGATCAGATCATTGTGCATATGGGCAATGTGATCCCGTTTGACGGCACGATCACCCGGGGCGAGGGCATGGTGAACCAAGCTTCCCTGACCGGGGAACCGCTTCCTGTCGCAAAGAAGGCAGACGGCTATGTCTATGCCGGAACGGTTCTGGAGGAAGGCGAGATCGTTCTGCGCGTGAAACACACCGCAGGAGCGACCCGCTATGAAAAGATCGTGACGATGATCGAGCAGACGGAGAAACTCAAGTCTGAGATGGAGAGCAAGGCGGAGCATCTAGCGGATCGTCTGGTACCGTATACATTACTGGGAACCGGTCTGATCTATGGATTGACCCGCAATGCAACCAAGGCGTTGTCTGTGCTGATGGTAGATTTCTCCTGCGCATTGAAACTGGCGATGCCGATCACCGTGCTGTCGGCGATCAAGGAAGCCAACAAGCATCATATCACCGTGAAGGGAGGCAAGTTCCTGGAGCGGATGGCGCAGGCAGATACGATCGTCTTTGATAAGACCGGGACATTGACCAAAGCACAGCCCGTGGTGCGCAGGGTGGTTTCTTTCTGCGAGGAGGATACCGATGAACTGCTTCGCCTGGCGGCCTGTCTCGAGGAACATTTCCCACATTCCATGGCCAAAGCCGTGGTCATTGCCGCGCAGGAAAAGGGACTGGTGCATGAGGAGAATCACTCCAAGGTGGAGTATATTGTAGCCCATGGTATTTCGTCCCGCATCGGAGACAAAAAGGTGATCATCGGAAGTTATCATTTCGTGTTTGAAGATGAGTGCTGCAGGGTGCCGGAGGGCATGGAAGCAGAGTTTGAGCAGCTTCCGGATGACTGCTCCTGCCTGTATCTGGCGATGGACGGCCTGCTGGCAGCGGTGATCTGTATCTCGGATCCGATCCGCGAGGAGGCAGCAGCCGTGATCGGCATGCTTCGAGAGAGTGGCTTTGACAAGATCGTGATGATGACCGGAGACAGCGAGCGCACGGCGGCTGTGGTGGCGGCACAGATCGGAGTGGACGATTATTACTCCGAGGTGCTGCCGGAGGACAAGGCGGCATTTGTGGATCAGGAGCATGCCCTTGGCAGAAAAGTCGTCATGATCGGGGACGGTGTCAATGATTCGCCGGCTCTTTCGGCTGCGGATGTGGGAATTGCCATCAGTGATGGAGCACAGATTGCCAGGGAGGTCGCTGACATTACCGTGGAGGCGGATGACCTGTATGGTCTGGTGACGCTGCGGGAACTGAGCCAGAAACTGATGCGCCGCATTCACAGGAATTATGTGAATATCGTGGGGATCAATTCGGGGCTGATCGCACTGGGAATCACAGGAGTTATCGCACCGACCACGTCTGCACTTTTCCACAATACATCGACGGTATTGATCAGTCTGCGCGGTATGCGCGGATGGGATATATAACCCCGAAAACAGGGGATGAGGATCACGAAACCGGAATCTTTCGGAGAGGATGGTTTCGTGATTTTTTTTCGGATAACATTCGGGAAAGTTGTTCGAAATTTACGTGATGCGTAAGGAGACTGTTGTCCAATCCGCTGATCTTTGTGCCGATCATCCTGCTGCCGCTGGGAATCATCCTGTTTGGCAATCTGATCCGGACCATCGTGTATGCCAGGACGATCGCCAGGGAGGAGGAAGAAGCCGCAGTGCAGGAGGCAATCCGCCAGATCCGCGCACAGAAAAAAGACGTCTCCGGACAGCCTGCCGCTGGCAGCGTGCCGGAAACGTCTGATAAAACAAACCGGAAAGCGAAGGACTAACGGTTCTTTACCATATTCAGAAAACGTTCATGGATACGGGTATCTTCTCCGAGTTCCGGATGGAATGCGATACCGAGCTGGTTGCCGTATTGTACGCCGACGATTTTGTTGTCGACGGTGGCAAGCACCGTGGCCCTTCCCGCATCCTCGACATAAGGGGCGCGGATGAAGGTCATCTCGAAATCACCCATGTCATCAAAGCCTGTGGCCTGATGGAAGCTTCCGAGCTGACGGCCATAGGCATTTCTTTTTACGGTCACAGGCAGAGTGCCCAGGTAGACCTCCGGATCATTGCTGATCTTTTCGGCCAGCAGGATCAGTCCTGCACAGGTTGCCAGAACCGGCAGACCATCCCGGATCATGCTGCGGAGTTCATCCATCATATCCAGCTTGCGAAGGAGCTTGCCCTGGACGGTACTCTCACCGCCCGGGAGAACCAGTCCCTCGATGCCTGCGAGGTCTTCCTTCTGACGAAGTTCCACACACTCGCAGCCGAGCTTTTCCAACATGTGAATATGTTCTATAAATGCGCCTTGAACGGCCAATACACCAATTTTCATGAAAATCCTACATCCTTTCTCTGTCTGTAAACTGCCGGGGAGTGATTACTGTCCGCGCTCCTCCATGATGAGTTTGATCTCGGCAGGATTGATGCCGACCATTGCCTCACCAAGATCCTCGGACAGCTTCGCGATCAGCTCTGCATCCTCGTAGTTAGTAACGGCCTGTACAATGGCAGAAGCACGCTTTGCAGGGTTGCCGGACTTGAAGATACCGGATCCTACGAAGACACCCTCAGCACCGAGCTGCATCATCAGGGCTGCATCGGCAGGAGTAGCAACACCACCTGCTGCAAAGTTTACAACAGGGAGCTTGCCATTGTCATGGACAAACTGTACCAGATCATAAGGAACCTGAAGCTGCTTTGCTGCCTCAAACAGTTCGTCCTCACGCATGGATACGATCTTGCGGATCTCAGCGTTCATCTTGCGCATATGTCTTACTGCCTGTACGACATCACCGGTACCAGGCTCGCCCTTGGTACGGATCATGGTTGCGCCCTCGTTGATACGGCGGAGTGCTTCGCCAAGATCTCTGGCACCGCAGACAAAAGGAACCTTGAAGTCCAGTTTGTTGATATGATAAACATCATCGGCCGGAGAAAGCACCTCGGACTCGTCAATGTAGTCGATCTCGATCGCCTGGAGGATCTGAGCCTCTACAAAATGTCCGATACGGCATTTCGCCATGACAGGAATGCTGACAGCCTCCTGGATGCCTTTGATCATCTTTGGATCGCTCATACGGGAAACGCCGCCTGCTGCACGGATATCTGCCGGGATTCTCTCCAGTGCCATAACAGCACATGCGCCGGCTTCCTCGGCGATCTTTGCCTGCTCCGGTGTGGTAACATCCATGATGACACCACCCTTGAGCATCTGTGCCAGTCCTCTGTTTAACTCTACCTGTTTCTGATCCATAATATCAGTTTCCTCCTTTTATATGGTTGTTATTGAAATTATTCTGCGACCATCATATAATGAAAACTGGGTATAAGAAAATAATCAAATCTAACATAAAGTAAAATACCAGAGAGGAGATGATTCTATGCTGACCTACAATTTTGAAGAGAACACCGGCCCACTCTATGAATTCGTGTATGACTGCTTAAAACAGGACATTATCTCAGGTGTGCTGGCTCCGGGAGAGAAACTTCCCTCCAAGAGATCCTTTGCCCGAAACAATGGCGTTAGTACCATTACGATTCAAAATGCATATGACCAGTTGGTCAGTGAGGGATATATCTATACCATTGAGAAGAAGGGCTATTACGTGGCAAAACTCAGTCCGATCATCGCCCCGCCCAGACAGAGCAGTGTGCACTACGACATCCACATTCCTGATCGCAGGAACTATCCTTATGATCTTTCGGGCAATCAGATGAACCCGGCCAATTTCCCGTTTTCCACCTGGGCCAGACTGTCCAGGGAGGTGATCTCCGGGCGGCGCGATGACCTGATGGAGATTTCCCAGTCGGCCGGGGTGTATGAACTGCGCAAGGCGATCGCAGATCACCTGAAGTCGTTCCGGGGGATGCTGGTCGATCCGGATCAGATCGTGGTGGGTGCAGGTACAGAGTATCTCTACGGCATTCTGGTACAGCTTCTGGGGCATGACCACACCTATGCCATCGAGAATCCGGGGTACAAAAAGCTGATCCCGATCTATCACCAGTACGGTGTGAAGCCGGTGTTTGCGGACATTGACGAGCAGGGGCTTTCTGTCGATGGACTGGCCAGTTCCGGCGCACAGATCGCACATATCTGTCCGAATCATCATTTTCCGACCGGGATCACGATGCCTGCAAGCCGGCGCTATGAGATCCTCGCCTGGGCCAATGAGCAGGCGGGACGCTACATTATCGAGGACGACTATGACAGTGAGTTCCGCTACACCGGCAAACCGATCCCGACACTGTTCAGCATAGACATGTGCGAAAAGGTCATCTACATGAATACGTTTTCCAAGTCATTGACGCCGACGATCCGTGTCAGCTACATGGTACTTCCGGCACATCTGGCCAATAAAATGTATGAGAAACTGTCGTTTCTGTCCTGTACGGTATCCAACTTCGAGCAGTACACGCTGGCAGAGTTTATGAACCAGGGATATTTTGAGAAGCATATCAACCGCATGCGTCTGTTTTATCACAGACAGCACAACCGCGTGAAGGAGATGCTGGAGACGAGCCGGCTTGGCTCCCACTGCGAGATTATTGACAATGACTCGGGGCTGCATTTTATCGTGAAGATCCACACGGGATTACCCGATGAGGTTCTGGCTGGAAAACTGGAGCTGCGTGGCGTATATATGCGGGCTGTGTCGGAGTATTATCTGACTCCGGCCAAAGATGAGGGACACCGCTTTATTCTGAATTATTCCAATGTGGATCTGGACCGGTTCGCGGAGGCGATGGAGAGGATCTATGACTGTCTGCAGGAGGATGCTGAAAAAACAGTTTCACAATGAATCAGAGTGTGATATTCTTTTGATATGCTTGCAGGATTGCGAAAATTGCATTGCAATGGAGCAATCCGTTGCATCATATTTGAATTTACTCAGAAATGGAGAAAGAACATGAATTTTTTAGAGGAACGCATTGAAAAAGACGGTATTGTCAAGGAGGGAAATGTATTAAAGGTGGACAGTTTTCTGAATCATCAGATGGACATCGCGCTGTTTGACCGGATGGGGGAGGAGTTCAAGCGCCGCTTTGCGGGCAAGCCCATCAATAAGATCCTGACGATCGAGGCATCCGGCATCGGCATTGCCTGTGTGGTAGCCAGACATTTTGGGGTGCCGGTGGTATTCGCCAAAAAATCCAAGAGTATTAATATTGAGGGAGACATGTATATTGCGGAGGTGGAGTCCTTTACCCACAAGTGTAAGAATCAGGTTATCGTCTCCCGGAAATTCCTGTCCGAGGAGGATCATGTGCTGATCATCGATGACTTCCTGGCCAACGGATGTGCGCTGCAGGGACTGATCTCCATTGTCAATGAGGCGGGAGGTACGGTAGAGGGCATCGGCATTGCCGTGGAGAAAGGCTTCCAGGTGGGCGGCCAGATCATCCGGAACCTGGGGTACCAGCTCGAGTCTCTGGCAATCGTGGATTCGATGGATCCGGTGACCGGCAAGGTGAATTTCCGGGAACAGACAGCACAGGATCAGTAGGAGAGAAAGGATTATCATACCATTATGACGAGTGAGAATACAAAAGCATCTCGGGTGGATGCAATCTACACCCTGGACGGAAAGATCAATTTACTCAAGGCATTTCCGTTTGGACTGCAGCATATTCTGGCCATGTTTGTGGCCAATATCACACCGATCATTATTGTGGCGGCGGCCTGCGGCCTTGGCACTAAAGACACCGCGATGATCATACAGAGTGCGATGATCATTGCCGGGATCGGAACCTTTATCCAGCTGTTTCCGGTCTGGAAGATCGGATCGAGACTGCCCATTGTCATGGGGATCAGTTTTACCTTTGTTTCCCTGGCCTGCACGATCGGGGGCCAGTACGGTTACAATGCCATTATCGGCGCCGTGCTGGTGGGTGGTATTGTAGAGGGTATCCTGGGACTGCTGGCCAAATACTGGATCAGGATCGTATCGCCGATCGTGGCAGCTACCGTGGTGACGGCCATCGGTTTTTCTCTGTTGTCGGTGGGAGCGGCATCCTTTGGCGGCGGGACAGGAGCCGGAGATTTTGGATCTGCGAAGAACTGGATTCTGGGTTCTGTGACCCTGCTTAGCTGTATTTTGTTTAATATCCTTGCCAAAGGATTTCTCAAACAGCTCTCTGTGCTGTTTGGTCTGGTGGTCGGCTATATTCTGGCATTGTGCATGGGCATGGTGGATTTCTCGGCACTGCACGGAGTCTCCTTCATTGCCCTGCCACATCTGATGCCATTTAAGCCTGAGTTTAATATCAATGCGATCGTGGCCTTTATACTGATCTTCCTGGTGTCTGCCACGGAGACGATCGGAGATACCTCGGCGCTGGCGGCATCCGGACTGGGGCGGGATGTGACCCAGAAGGAGACGGCGGGATCCATCGCCTGTGATGGTTTTGTCAGTGCACTTTCTTCTGTCTTTGGATGTATGCCGATCACTTCGTTCAGCCAGAATGTCGGGCTGGTGGCTATGACCAAGGTAGTCAACCGCTATGCGATCGCTACAGGAGCATTTATCATGGTCCTGGCCGGTTTCTTCCCGGCTGTCGGAAGTCTGCTTGCAACACTGCCGAGTGCGGTCCTGGGTGGATGCACGATCATGATGTTTGGTACGATCGTGGTCAGCGGTGTCCAGATGATCGGAAAATGCGGCTATTCCCAGAGAAATATCACAATCGCGGCATTGTCGCTTTCCGTGGGACTGGGATTTACCCAGTGTCCGGAATTGTTTGAGATCTTCCCGGATCTGATCCGTTCCGTATTTGCAGAGAATTGTGTGGCGCTGGTCTTTGTTGCCGCGATTGTCCTGAATCTCATTCTGCCAAAGAATATGGAGTCAGGACCGGTTCAGACGGAGGACTGAGTGAATGACAGTGGACAAGACTTGGACAGAAGAACAGACATTGGAGCAAAAACAGACTTCGGGGAATGCACAGACATTGACGCAGCCACAGGACGCAGCAGATGATCAGGCGTTGATGGACAAATATAAGCGTCTGAAGGACTATCTGAGGAAATTAGGAAGTGTGGTGGTCGCATTTTCGGCGGGCGTGGATTCCACGTTCCTTCTGTATGCAGCTCAAGAGGCGGTGCCGGAGCATGTGATGGCAGTGACGGCCTGCTGTGACTGGGTTCCCGGACGGGAACAAAGGGAGGCTGAGTTATGCTGCGAGCGGTGGGGAGTCCGTCATGAAGAAGTATCCTTTGTGCAGGAACAGATCCCAAAGTTTGGATCAAACCCGCCCAACCGGTGCTATTATTGCAAGAAAGCATTGTTCTCCGCGTTTCGTGAACTGGCGGAAAGCCAGGGATTCCGGTGTGTGGCGGAGGGGACGAATCTCGACGACGAGGGAGATTTCCGCCCCGGTATGCGGGCTGTCAGGGAACTGGGGATCGTCAGCCCGCTTAAGGAGACAGGGTTTACCAAGCAGGAGATCCGGAGTCTGTCCGGAAGATTCGGGCTTCCGACCTGGAACAAGCCTTCCTTTGCCTGCCTGGCCAGCCGCGTGCCTTATGGAGAAGAGATCACACCACAGAAGTTGTCCATGGTAGAAAGGGGAGAGGCATTGCTTCTGAAACTGGGATTTACCCAGTTCCGCGTCAGGATCCATGGCACGATGGCGCGCATAGAACTTCTGCCGGAGGAGTTTGACCGGTTTATGCAGAACACAGTGAGAACACAGGTTTATGAACGATTCCTTGACTACGGATTTTCCTATGTCTCCCTCGATATCCGGGGATATCGCATGGGAAGTCTCAATGAAACGCTCAGGGAGCCCAGGTAACGATACATAGTACTAACATGGAGCAGGAATACAATGCTCCGGAATGGAGGAAATGATGGCAGTAACGATTTCAGACAAGATCCGTTATATCGGAGTAGACGACACAGATCTGGATTTATTTGAGGGACAGTATGTGGTCCCGAATGGAGTATCCTACAATTCCTATGTGATCCTGGATGACAAGATCGCAGTCATGGATACGGTGGACGCGCGTAAGAGCGAGGAGTGGCTGGCCAACCTGGAGGCTGTGCTGGACGGACGCACGCCGGATTATCTGGTAGTGTCCCATATGGAACCGGATCACGCCGCCAACATTGAACGGCTGGCAACGAAGTATCCGCAGATGCAGATCGTGGGCAATGTCAAGACCTTCCAGATGATGGGGCAGTTTTTTACCTTTGATGTGGAGGGCCGCAAGGTCGTGGTCAAGGAGGGCGACACGCTTTCTCTGGGAAGTCATGAACTGACCTTTGTGATGGCTCCGATGGTGCACTGGCCGGAGGTGATGGTGGAGTATGAATCCAGCGAGAAGATCCTGTTCTCCGCCGATGGGTTCGGCAAGTTTGGTGCACTCTGTGCGCAGGAAGACTGGGCCTGCGAGGCCAGAAGATATTATTTCAATATCGTGGGCAAATACGGAGCACAGGTGCAGATGCTTCTCAAGAAGGCGGCAGCACTTGATATCCGGACGATCTGTCCGTTACATGGGCCGATCCTGTCCGAAAATCTGGACTATTATCTGAATCTGTATGATACCTGGAGCAGCTATCGCCCTGAGGATGAGGGCGTGTTTGTAGCCTGCGCATCGATCCATGGCAATACACTGGCAGCAGCGCACAAACTGGTGGAGAAACTGCAGAGCCGGGGCATAAAGACTTCATTTGCTGATCTGACCCGGGATGATATGGCCGAGGCGGTGGAGGATGCCTTCCGCTATGACCGCATGGTGGTCTGCGCCAGCACCTATGACGGCGGAGTATTTCTTCCGGCGGAAGATTTCATCCATCATCTGAAGGCCAAGAATTATCAGAAGCGTACGATCGGTCTGGTGGAAAACGGAACCTGGGCTCCGCTGGCTGCCAAAAAGATGCGTGAGGAATTTGAGCAGATGAAGGAGATGCGGATCCTGGACAGCGTTGTGACGATCCGTTCGGTGCTTCGTCCGGATTCTGAGGCACAGATGGATCAGCTTGTGGAGGAGTTACAGAAATGACAGGAGAGGACCTGAAAAAAAAGTTATTGCTGTATGCGGTGACAGACCGGTACTGGCTGAACGGAAGAAGCCTGGAGCAGGTCGTAAGGGAGAGCCTGGACGGCGGAGTGACGTTTGTCCAGCTCCGCGAGAAACAGCTTGACCATGCGGAGTTTTTACAGGAGGCATATCGGATCCAGGCTCTGTGCAGGGATTATCAGGTGCCGTTTGTGATCAATGATGATGTGGATCTGGCGCTCGAAGTGGACGCGGACGGGGTCCATGTGGGACAGGATGACATGGAAGCCGGCCGCGTGCGTGAAAAACTCGGTCCGGATAAGATCATCGGAGTGTCAGCACACTCTGTGCAGGAGGCGCTGCTGGCGCAGAAGCATGGCGCGGACTATCTGGGCGTGGGTGCATTGTTTAACACCAGTTCCAAAGAGGATGTGGATCATGTGAGCTTTGAGACCTTGCGTGAGATCTGCCAGGCGGTGACGATCCCGGTTATTGCCATCGGAGGGATTACACAGGACAATGTAAAAGAACTTGCGGAAAGTGGTATTTGCGGAGTGGCAGTGATCAGTGCAGTTTACGGGCAGGATGACATTGAACAGGCAGCAGAACAGTTAAAAGAGGCTGTGAGTGAGACTGTCTGCAGA
>ERZ1034984.3006-NODE-3006-length-12764-cov-14.643560_pt1 | contig 12764 bp, 14 predicted proteins | sample MGYA00520589_ERZ1034984 | MGnify/ENA primary metagenome ERZ1034984 (study PRJEB33766, sample SAMN09781790) | gut metagenome | biome: gut microbiome | host: Homo sapiens | place: Madagascar | study: EMG produced TPA metagenomics assembly of the PRJNA485056 data... | reverse complement strand
TAATTAACAAAAAAATACCAAATGATATTAGAAATTTTTACTACAATTAATATTGTAGTTTTTTTTTATTTAATTGTCAATATATACACAATCAATTGTGTAGACTATTTTACATTAAAATAAGATAATTTAGTTATAATTAGGTGGTTAAATGGAAAAAGAAGTATTGCAATTAATAGGAAAAAATATAAGACATTTTAGAACGCTAAAAGGATTTAGTCAACAAGAATTAGAGTTTAGTGCTAAAATAAATAACAATTATTTAACTGATATTGAGAAAGGTTCAAGAGATATAAAAATATCAACACTTTGCAAAATTGCTAATGCACTAAATGTTGATATCTATGAATTGTTAATAAAAAGAGACAATTATGAATCTAAAAAGAGAATAGATAATAAAGTAAAAGGAGAGATTAATTATAAATAAATTAAATCTCTCTTTAATTTGCTCTAAAATAAACAAATTGTGATGTTTTACTCCATTCATAAGAACTCCACATATCTGTGCTTGATGAGGCTGGATCAACCATATAAATTATATTATTACTTACACTCATAACTGCTACCCAGTGTTGACTACCTGAAGTTGCACCTTTTACTTCTGCAGAAATATAGTATCCCTCCGATATATATTTATTAATCAATTGCATTTTCTGTTCTCTTGTTTTTCCTCTTAAATTAACATTACCAACAAAACTAAATCTTGGTACAACTTTTTGTATTGCATAGTATTTTAAATTACCACTATCATCAAATCCTCCATTTTTGTTCAATGCTTCAACAAAAGTGCCTGGATTAAATGAAGTTATTTCCGTATTTACACCGGATTTATCTATTAAAACAGAAATGGATGTTACCAAACAACCAATTTGTTTTATTGTACTATTAGTATTACCTAGTCTTACATTAGACCATCTTGAATCTGTTTGTCTCCAATTGACATATTCTCCTGAATTTTGTCCATATATAACATTACTCCATAGCATAGAAAATCTATTATCCATCAATTCCTCGATTTGTTTATTTTGAAATGGTGAAAAATTGTATTGTATTTTCATCTGATCTATCGTTTTTGGAGTTATTTTTATATGTAATACTTGTTTTTCTTGTTGCGTTGGCATTTCATCTATATTTATCCCTTGATAAGTCACAAATTCACGTCTTGTTTCTGATGATATTAAATTCATATCCCAAAAGATTTGTTTTATAACTTTCTTCTTGTTATCATCTATTGTAACTAAATCTGATTGTTCTCTACCATTTGATTGTTTAACCGCATAGACTATTAAAATATCTTTCCACGGTGCAATAGAACCATCTAAAACAAATTCTTCGTGTGGAGTTGTGTCTTGGATTTCTTGAAGCTTATCTGAAAATTCTTTATTACATTCCGAAACAACATCCTTCATAGTAATTGAATTTTCACTAGTTTTTTCTCCGCTAAAGAAAATTCCTAAAACACATGCACAAAATAAACCAACAACTAAAAATAATACTATTATTGCAATTGCAACTGCACCACCTGCTGTAATTGCTGCACCAAGTGCTTTCATTCCAGAAATTAAACCCTTTATTGTAGATTTAATTACCTTAACACTCGCTTTAATTCCTTTAACTGTTAATTTAATAGTAGATTTAGCAAACTTCATTACTTGTTTTGATTTTTTAACAGTTTTTATACTTTCCTTAGACACATTACTCATAGTTTTAGTTGTTCTCTTTGCATTCTTAATACGCTTTGTATTCTGTTTTAGATTTTTATATTGGTTTTTAAAAACATCTTTTGATTTATTAAATAAATTTTTTGATGTTCCCTCTATTACATCATATCCAAACTCATTTTCATTGCTATTTTCTTTCATTAAATCGCTAGTTCTTTCCTTTATTGATAGAAGATTATTCTTAAAATTTTTACATTTAACTTCTTTTGTATCTAGTTTTTTTATATCAATTTTTTTCTTCATTTTTGGAGTTTTATCTGTCATATATTACTCTTCACTTTCATTTGGCTTAGTAGTCATTAATTTATATAACTTTGTATTTTTTGGAAATTTATTAACAAATGGAACTAAATTACTTCCTATTTTTATTAGACCTTGTCCTGCGTCGACATTAGTAATATAACTTAATTGTGTTTGTGATATGTTTAATAAACTAGCTAATTCTAATCTATCAGTACTAGATTGATTAAGCATAACAATAAACTCACTATTTGATAACATTGTTCTAGCTGTATGTGATTGTAATAGATCTTCAACATTTTGTGTTATACCTGTAGCAAATGCACCATATTTTCTAACTCTTTTCCATAAAGTGAATAAGAAATTAGCTGAATATTCATGTTGAAATAACAAATAAATTTCATCAATAAAAATAAAGGTATTTCTACCTTTACTCCTGTTTGTGGTTATTCTATTCAAAATGCTATCTAGAACTACTAGCATACCAATAGGTAATAGTTGCTTTCCTAAATCTAAAATATCATAGCATAATAATCTATTATTAGTATCAACATTTGTGTTTTTAGCAAACGTGTTAAGCGAACCATCAGTAAACAATTCTAGAGATAAAGCTATTTCTTTTGCTTCTTTTTCCTCTTGTTTTAATAATTCTCTTCTAAAGTCTTGAAGCGTTGGAGGATTACCTTCATAATTATCTTGTTGAAAGTTTCTATAAACATTTGCTATACATCTATCAATAATACTTTTCTGCTTTGGACCTAAATTTCCAATTCCAATTAGCTGTTCACATAATGAAAGAATAAACTCTGATTTTAATATAAGAGGGTTTGCTCCATCTCCATATTCACTATTTAAATCCATTGCGTTTATATGATTTTGACTTGTTGCTGATATTTTTATTACTTGTCCATCTAGTGCTTTTGTTAATGAAGAATACTCTCTTTCTGGATCTATAATAATTATATCCGCATTTGGATTTTTTAACATTATTGATACAATTTCATTTTTTGCAGTAAAGGATTTACCTGATCCAGAAACACCTAAAATAAAAGAATTTCCATTCAATAATTGTTTTCTATCAGCTAAAATCATATTTTTACTTATTGAATTTTGTCCATAATAAATCCCATTTTCATGATTAATTTCTTGCACTCTAAAAGGAATAAAAACCGCAAGCGATTCTGTTGTTAAAGTTCTTAAAGCATCTATTTTTCTAACTCCAAATGGTATAACGGTATTTAATCCATCTATTTGTTGAAACTTTAATACAGCGAACTGACATAAATTTTTTCTACCAATTGATAGTAGAGATTCTGTATCGTTATCTAATTCTTCTTTTGTATCCGCAGTATGAACTATTGTTAGAACACTTAAAAACATTCGTTGATCTCTATTTGTTAAATCATCTAACATCTCTTTACTTTCTAATCTTTGTTGTTCCATATCATATGGTACAATCGCAGAAAAATTATTATTAGCATTTTGCTTTCTTTGCCAATTTGTAATATTTGTTTCAACACCCAATCGACGATTTTCTATCTCTCTGACTGCTTCATCCATTGGTACAGGTACAATATCTAAACTAAGCATCACATTCTTATTTATTTCTGTTAATTCCGAAACCATTGAATCTTTTATATATGATGCGTAGTCTTTTAGAAAAATCACTCTTCCATACCTATTTCCCATTTTGAAATAATCATCTTTAAATTCCATCGTATCTGAACATATATAATCCTTATAACTATGTCCCTTTTTAACGCTATCACTTAAATTAAAGAAGAAATCATTTTCATCTCCTACCCTATAAAAATCATGTACAATTTTTAATCTATCAATTGTATCAAGTTCTACACATTTGGATCCTAGTGTTGAAAACTTATTTATTAAATCTATACTTACTCTAGAAAAATAATTTCTTGCTTCTTCTATAGATTTTTTGTTAATTGATATAGTTATATATTTTTCTTGTATTATACCATTAGAACTTGTTGCTTTATCTAATAACATTTTATTATATTCTTTTCTGTATCGATTAAGATCATCATCTATTTTTGGAATTAATACTCTTTTTTCAAAATCAACTTTATTAATTTTTCTATTTGATATTGTTATTTTAGTAGTTGCTCCACAATCTAATGAATTTAATAGATCACTATATTCTAAAAACATTGTTTCCTTATCATCTTTACTCGAAACAGTATAATTTATGTCGCTAAACATAAAACTTTTTGAGTATTTATTTTTTCCACACAAAAAAATACCATCTTCCCACACGCGAGAGATAGGTATTACATCTTGTACACATTTGGGAATTACATATTTTTCCTTATCTTGTTTAAATAAATTTTTTAGTGTTTTCAATTTCTAAACCTTCTTTCTCTAATCTTTTATATGTTGATTTAGATAACTCATAGTAATAATTTGTTGGATGAAATGTTAAATTTTTATTTGCTAATATTTTAGACTTTATAATATTTATAAAAACTTTCTCTGCAGGTAGACCATTGTAATTTATAAAACCAAGAGCAGCAAAAGGGGCTGTACAAAAAATACACCCCCAAGAAACTACTTCCATATTAACTTTTCCATGCAATAAAAAATAAACAATTATTGCTGAAACACATGCACAAACTGAACAAATAAATTGTCTAAATGACAATCCAAAAAAAATAGATTCACTATATTTTCTTACTTCTTTATTAATTTTTATTTCCATTTTTGCTGTCCTTAACGTTCATCCCTTGAACTATTATTACGATTATTAACAAAATCCTGTTGTTCTATTCTATTTGACTCTTTTACTATTTTCGATTGAAATTCCGGATCATTTTTTAAATAATCATATGTCTTAATTATATCTTCATTTAATAGATGAAAATTTTTCTTTTCTTCCTGTTTCTTTTCTTTCATATATTCATTTGTATATGTTAATGCAATCTGTTCATTTATTCTTAAATCTTTTGGATTTATTCCCATATCTAAACATAATAATGCTTGATTAAAATATTTTTCATCTTCTTTCTTTAATGAAGACAACTGATTATACATTATATTTAAAAATTGTCTACATGTAATTTCTTCCATATATTTTTCCTGAATTTGATTTAATATCGTTTCGTAGTGTGTGGCTGGAACTATCGTCGGTGTTTGTGTTTCTGGATTTATGTACTTATATGTCATATCACTAATACTCTTACTCATATCTTTCAATTTTAATTGTGTAAAATCATCATATTGTTTTCTCATATTTTATTTCACTACCTTTCTTTTTCTTTAGTTTTTTCAATACTACTTTTATTTAAATAATCATAAACTTTAGTTGCTTCATTTATTGCTTTAAACAATTCATTTGGATTATTCTCTAAAATTTCAATCCATGATTGGATATAACCTTTATGATTATCATAATGTTTTTTCTTAACTTCAACATTTAAATTTGACATTAAAAAAGAGGAACCTATTTCAGCAATAAGTTCTTCTTTTGCATAATCTTTTGTACCATATTTATTCTCGATACATCTATTTAATCGTTTATTTGAACCGCTAGCATGACACAACTCATGCAGTTGTGTCGCATAATATGAATATTTATCATCAAATGTTCTTGAAGGCGGTAAAACTATTTGATCTGTTTCATAATTATAGTATGATTTTTCACCCTCTTCCTTATAAGATACCTTTATATTTTTTATAATATTACTTATATATTTTTCTGTTGGTAAATTTTCTTCTTTTAGTTTTGATTTATATTCTGGGACTCCATCAATTATACTTGCATTATATACACAACTTACTTTTCTTAAAACTAAAAAATCTTTTTCTCTTTCAGGGTATTTAAGAATTATCTCTTTGTACTTAGAATAATCAACTATACATTTTTTAACTTTATCATAGCAACTCCAAAATTCAATTGGTACTCCCTTGCCTTTAGCATTTTTTAATTTCCAACCATTACTCTTAATCTGTAAAAATGTATACCATCTCGGATCAGAATACTTTTCTTTTTCTGCTACTGCAGTTAATAATAATTCATTTATTCCTCTATATTTTCTGCCTGTCATCCCATTATAATTCACTTTTACATTCCATGATTTTTGCCAAGGTATCTTTTCTTCTTTTAGTGACTTTAAATATATATCAATTAATTTTTGTTTAGTTCTATCATATTTTATAATCCCATCATCTCCCTTACAACTCTGTCTGAAACTTTTATTGTACCAACCAAAACTAGCATATTAAATATTAATTCTCCTATGTATTTCCAAACCATAGTTACAGTAGCTGCATTTGAATCTACTGTTGGTGGTGAAGATGCAAATAAAGAGAATATAATACATGCTAACAATATAATTGCACCTTCTAAGCAAACACCACAAAATGATTTTAAAAAACTTTTACCTATATTTTGTGTAGGTTCACTAGAAAATGTTGATAATGGTATTGGCGCCATTGCAATATACAAATATAATTTAAAAAATCTTCCATATACGGTCATTATCATTATGAATGATAAAACAGTGATTATAAGACTTCCAATTAATGTTACTGCCCATAGTGGTATCGATTCAAAAAAGCTACAATCTTCAATTGCTTTTATCATCACATCTGGTAAAACTGCACCTGTTCCTTTTGTTATACTTGATGTTTTCATTATTGTAGATATTATTCCTTGAACAATATCAAATATTCCAAGCATTAACTCAAGTCCATAAGTTACAATACCTTTTGCAATTGCGAATCTCAAAAATAATTTTAGTGCATGTTCTGGTTTTTTTACTTCAGTTAATGAACTGCATGTTTTAACAACACCAACAACAAAAAAAAGTACAAGCAAAGCAATACCTATCGCCTGCATTGCACCATTTATTGTTGTAATAACATTCCATATCTTGCCATCTTTAAATTGTTGTGGCGATTGTGTTATCAGCGTCCATATTTCTCCAAGTTTTCCATTCCATGTATCAAGAGCATTTTGTAAATTTTGAACTACCCAGTTTTTAGACATAACTAATACCTCTATCCTGCAATTAGGTTTAGAATTTCTTTAGCAAATGTAATTATTAATCCACCTGCAATAAACATAAATCCATTGGCTCTCTGGCTTGGATCATGACTTGTAAATGATAAACCAATTTGTACTACTGCATATCCAGTAATAATTAATCCTATTGCTCTGGTTAAACTAAATATAAAATTAGATAAATTATTTACAACAGAAATGGGATCATTAGCTGCAAAAACATTTGCTATATTGTTTATTACAATAAATCCAATTAATATTAAAGATACATATATTTTATAATATCTATAGAGTTTGTTTTCTATATTACTTTTCTTTATTTGTTTCATCACATTACCTCTCTTTCAAATATTCTTCTAATTCATCAATTGATAACAACTCATAATTATTATTTTCATCAATTACCTCATTATATTTAATATCCTCTTTTACTAAATCAAAATTAATTGTTGCAATTGCATTAGGAGTAGCGCCATGTATATAGTTTTTTTCTAACCCATCAGTTGTATATTTAACATTTGGATGCTTTAAAATATCATACTTATAATCACATACTGGTCTTTCACCTCTAATGAAGAGAATTGCATATTTATTATCAAGCATTCTAACTTCATCTTGTGTCATAAGTTCTCTTCCAGCTTGTTGATAATTTGTAGAATAATTACCATTTCTTCCTCGACTTTTTCCAAAGGTATTAGTATCTATGCTTTCTTTCCCCATAAGTTCACTTACATACTTATGTGTTGATTGCTCATTTCCTCCAAGATATAAAAATTCATCACAATTACCAATAATGCTTTCCCATTGTTTTTCAAAAAGGGCTTTTAATTGTGCTAAATTTTGCAATATTATAGATACTGAAACTCCTCTTGAACGCATAACACTTAAAATTTTATCAAAATCATCCGGTAAACTTACATTAGCAAATTCATCCATAACAAAGTGTACAGGTACAGGTAACGATCCATTATACTTATGATCTGCAATGTAAAATAATTGTTGAAATAATTGTGTATATAAAATGCTTACTAAAAAATTAAAAGAGGTGTCATTATCTGGTATTAGAGCGAATAATGCCACCTTCTTTTCACCAATCATATCTAATTCTAATTCGTCCGTTTGTGTTAAACTAGCCAAACTTTCTAGATTAAATTTTTCCAATCTAGAAGCAAGTGTGATTTGAATAGACTTTAATGTCTTAGCAGAACCACTATGATAATCTTTATAATATTTAACTGCTATATGATTCGGATTTTTTAATTCTAAATTATTGAAAAGAATATCCAATGTACTTGGAATAGGGCTATCCTCATCTTCTATTTGACCTGCTCGCAGCATTTCCATTACCATTGTAAAATTTTGTTCATCCTCAGGTGCTTCATACTTAAGATAAAAAATAAGTGCCAACAAAAGCATACTCGCTGCTGTATCCCAGAACGGATCATTAGACTGACTACCTTTTGGCGTAGTTGATTTAAATAAGTTAGTTACAAGTTTTTGAACATCATTATCATTTTTTAAATAAATGAAAGGATTGTAACAATGACTTTTCCACATATTAATTAAATCTAAAACTTTAACTTCATATCCATTTCTTTCTAATAAATACCCCGTATCACGTAGTATTTCACCTTTAGGATCCAAAACAACAAAACTTGTATTACACTGCATAATATTTGGCTTACAGAAAAATCTAGTTTTACCAGCACCAGAACCACCACAAACTAGCGTGTTTAGATTTCTACGATGTTTTTTTGCATTATATCCAATCGAGACATTTTGAGTTAATAACTTATTTGCTGAATTGGGATTTTGTTTATACTTTTTATTTATCTCTTTTGGATATGCCCATTTTGCCGAACCATATTCCTCACCTTTTCTATAGTTTTTTCTTGTGGATAAATATACACAAATTGAAAAAAAATAAATTATAAGACATATAAAAATAGACTTTAAACTGTTATTACACAAATTTATTTTTAAAGGATTACTCATAATGTTAGGAAATTCTTTTATTATGACAAGCAAACCATTATTTATTACTGGTGCAATTAATAAAGCGAACCATATTACAATTATTATTCCTAGTATTATTATGATTTTTCTAGAAATTTTGTTATCTTTCATCTTTCCTCAAACATTTTACTATCTTATTTTTTTCATAAATATTTAATAACTTCAATAGTAGTTCGTTTATAGCTGAAATTGTGGCTTCTGATTTTTGTAATTTAATTTGTTCATTTCTAAATGAATTTAACGCATTTATAATTATACCTACATCATATTTATCCAATTCTAACTTATCTCTCATAATTATTTTTACCTCTCATAATTTCTTTGCTTAAATCTTTTTGTTTGAGGCTCTATATTATAATTCATTCTATCATTTATTTTTTCTAGCAAATTTCTAGTATAATTCAATTCTTCTCTAAGTTCTTTGGGACTCATATTTACATAGGATTCAGGTATATCATCAAAAGTGTATTTTGAAACATCAATTCCTCTTTTTTTGCAAATCATATAAGAAATACATTTACTTCTAAATCCATCTAATTTACTACCATCATCTGCCAATTCGATTTTTGCTAATTCAGTTGCTAAATCCTGAAATAAATTTTTTGTATCTGCTCCTTTTTGTATATATAGTACTTCATCATCTTCACTTAACATCGCTGTTTTATCATTTTGAAGATTATCTTCTGTTTTTATTTTTACAGGACATTTATGTAAAAAACTCTTTAGAAGCATCCTATCATCCGTCTTTTCTTCATTTATATTTAAAGGCGTTGTTGTCTGTGATATATCAAAAACTTTGTATACTTCAAATCCATTATTTGAATAATTATTTTCCTTTGATGTCTTCGGTTTTAAAAGTTTTATACATTCTTCATCCTTTAATATATGAGTATTCTTTATACTAATCCATTCATTATATTCTTTTAGTTGTGTTGCTTCTGGTCTTTGAGATAAAATCAGCAATGCATTACCTACAGAATATTTGTCAAATTGACTTTGAACATTTAGATAATTTTTAAAATTTTTCTCTGATTTAATAATATCTTCGCATGCAGAATTTATTAAAGAATATAAATCATTTATACTTTCTAATCTAAAATCACTTTTAGGAATAATATCATCAATAAAATCCATAATTACAATCCTTTCTCCTTATTGTGCTTTTTCTTTCTTATTTTAGGATTAATGTGCTTCGATCCTTTTATTCCATTATCTTTTAATGTTTCTTTAGAGTTATCTAATCCATATTTTTTCTTTAGTTTTGATTGAATATTTTTAAGTTCTTCCCTTACCGAAGTTTTTTCTTTCTTTTTAGTACCCGCCTCTGAAATGTTGTTGCTCTTTGATGAAGGCTCGGACTGAGGGTCTTTTACAGTCTTCGCCGAAGAGGGGTTTGATTGATTATCATTCCCCTTTTCATTTGCTTTGGATAAAATTTCATCTAATATTTCATCCTCTACACTAACATCAAAATCTTTATTTTTTGAATCTTTTGACTTGGACATTTCATTTCTAATATCTGCAGTATTAACCACTGATAATTTGAATTTTTCAACTATTCTATCAATTTTAGAAGCATCCTCAGCTCTTACTAGAATATCAACATCATCAAAATCTTTACTTTTATCAACTAAAGTGCAAAATAAAACACCATATCTTTTAGCTTCAGCAATAAAAGTTTTTAAATCTTCTTTTTTCAATGAGAACACTTTTAATTCTTTATTTGTTTTAAGCATATTAGATAGTGATGTTTTACCTTTCGTTTTTCTTTCTTTTTTTAGTGCTGTATATAATAATACAGCTATATTTTTAGCAGCCGAACCAGTTATTTTTGCTGCAATCTCGAATCCTTCCATGCACATTTTCACTGTAGTTTCAGCTGCATCACTTGATGTATTCAATTTTCTCATCCTCCTTCTTTTCAATTTTTTCTTTTTGTTTAGAAATAGAAATTATGTCATTGGGAATATCATCATCTATATCCTTTATTTTTTCTACCATAACAGGTAACCTTTCTTCTATATCCTTACATAATCCTATTTCTTTTCGTAAAGAACTAATTTCCATATTCAATTCTAAAATTGTTTGTTGTAAATTTTCCTTTTCTTCCTTTGATTCTATTTTTCTTGATCTAAGATTTATAATTTCACGCTTTTCTTTTAAATCATTCATATTATTCTCAAGATATATTTTATATTCATTTAATTCTTTATATGTTTTAATTTTTTTACTAGATAACATTCTTGCTTCCTCTGCTAACATATCCATTTTTCTTACATCTGCTCTTATTGCTGGTGAGATTCTTTTTGTTGGGTGTTCTTGTGGATAAACATTTAACAAATAGCAATAATACATATATAGTCCGTAAATTCCTCCTACTTTATTTTTTTTATTTTGAGGTTTATTTAAAAACTTTTTATAGACATTCTTCGCATTTATAAATACTTCTCTTTGTAAATGTGTTGTTTTAATTCTTTCAATAATATTATTTATTGAATACTCTTCACCAAAGGCTCTTTCAATTCTAATATTTCTTTTATATGGGGGTCGTATTATACTTATTTTTCCATATCTAACTGTTACTGCATAATTCATTGCTCTTAATAAATTTAAAAAATCTTTATAGTCATAAGCTTGTCCTATTGCTCTATCAACATCTTCCTTTGATGTAGAATGATATGTTGATCTTGCAACCATACCTTTATAGTAATTTGCATAATTTATTCTACTATTACGACAAGGTTTTTCCTTCAAAACAGAAAGGCCATACTCTGCACAAAGTGAATCTGAAATATGTCTTAATTCTGCCTGTGTTTCACGTTTATCATAATATTTTTTACCATCTTTGAACGAAACAGAATTTAATACAAAATGATTGTGAATATGATTAGTATTCAAATGAGTACTTATAATTACTTCAAATCTATCACCCCACATTTCTTCTGCCAATCTAACACCTATTTCGTGCGCAAGTTCTGGTGTAACTTCTCCTTCTTTGAACGATTGAAATCCATGATAACCTAAGATGCCATTTACTTTGTTATAACCTTTTTTTGTTTGAATCATTTCTTCAAATGCTGTTTCAACACCACAATTAAGTGAACTAACATAATATTGTTTTTCTGTTTTATAGTCTGCTTTTGCATAATCAATAACATTATGTAATGATTTTAAAAATCCTTCATTATGAGTTTTTTCAGCATCACTTATATATTCTATAACTTTATCAAGTCTGCTTGTTACTTTCCATAAACCCGTTGTTGCCATTTGATTCTGTTATCGGATATAAATATGTCCCTTTCATTTTTAAAATAAATTCATCTAATTGTTTTAATTCATCTTGAAGAAATTTTACATCAAGAAATCCAGTTGCATTGTTTCTTTTTGCAATTTGATTTATATTATTACTAATGTTTCTTAACAATCCTAGATAATTGTAAAATCTGTCATCTGGTTTTTCTCTTATAGGATAATTATTTATGCAAAATCTTATAAATGTCGATTCTGTTAATCCAACTTTTTTTGATTTATTCTCTAGCATTTTAACTTCTTCAGAATTTAACCAAAATTGTTTTTTTATATTTCTACTTCTCATATTTTAAACTTTCATATTTTGATTCAAGCTCATTAATTTTATTTACCTGTAAACAACACATTAAAATAAGCATTGTCATTCCTCCTGTAACTGTACCGATTATAAAAAATATTAATTCACTCATATTTATCTTCCTTTCTATATAAATTAAAAAAAGACTAGCATATGC
>ERZ1034984.3000-NODE-3000-length-12787-cov-59.507164_pt1 | contig 12787 bp, 13 predicted proteins | sample MGYA00520589_ERZ1034984 | MGnify/ENA primary metagenome ERZ1034984 (study PRJEB33766, sample SAMN09781790) | gut metagenome | biome: gut microbiome | host: Homo sapiens | place: Madagascar | study: EMG produced TPA metagenomics assembly of the PRJNA485056 data... | reverse complement strand
GGGAGAACAAGAAATGACAAACAAAACAATGGTAATTGATAACGTAACATATGAATACCATCACACGGCAATGGCAAAAGGTTACATCCGTAAAGCCCAGGACGGATTGACAGAGGACTATATGGGACGTTTCGGTGAGGGTAAGAAAATACATCGTCACACAACACAGACAATATATTATCATCCGATAGAGTATTGGATAAAAGTGAACGGATGTCCAGTAGAAACGAATAACTTGTTATTAGTGTGTAGAAATGCTTTGGAGCTTTTAGAGACACAGCCGCGAAAAGCCGGATATTCTGACATATGTCTCCATCTTCATCATGTCTGTGTTACTTGTCAGGTATTTGGCGGACTATCGCGAGACAAGCTTTTTGCACTGTATAATGATGTTAAAGCATTGCTAGGCAACGCAGAGAAAATTGCTGACGATAGTGATAAATTTGCGTTATGGTTAGAAATTGATAATTTGTGGGGTAAATGTGTGAGAGAACAGCCGTTATCCGAACATTTTTAAAAAGAGGGCTTTCGCCCTCTTAAATATTATAATTTCCTTTATTCCAACTATCACTTTGCGTATTGCTATAGTTTCCACTACAATATCCGGGCGCTTTGTTGTTTCTGAAACTTCGAGTTCCCACAATGGTATTGCCTGTTATGCAAAAGTCACCAGCTGTAAAATTGTATGTCATTCCAGCTATTATCGAATTGTGTATAGTGATATGATTAGCTATAGCATCATAACTATTGAGTGCTATGGGGTTTTCAGGCATATATAACTGTTCAATATCCAATAGATCACACAGAATATCACCACAATACAAGTTATCAAGATGGCAATTTTTAATTTCTACTTTCCCGAACGGGTTTCCAGTTATTCCTGTCACTGGTGCTGGTTGCAATATTCCATTTTTAACGTGAACATCGTCTATTGTAATATCATATATTGACGCCGATGAATTTTGTACACTCGCGTATACACAAAAACGCTCATCTGAAAAATCTTTACAGTTTTCAATTAATAAGTGGCATTTTGTTGCTAGTGGTTTTGTTTTTGTATAACCGGCTTCCCACTCTTTTCTTATCCACAATCTGACCTTAGATTTTGTGGGTGTGTAGAAACTACAGTTTCGAATGATGATATTACCGTCTAAAGGAAGCGCCAAATCTGCTCTAGTATCAATGGTTATAGTTTCCGTTCCACCATACTTATAAAATGTGATGTTTTCAAAAACAAAATCCCCGTGACCACCGCAAAAGTTGGCAAAACCAAGCTGACAGTCTCTTACAACATAATCACCAGCGAGATAATAATGACAGTCAGTTCTATTACTTTCTATACGTTCTATCACAGTATTACCGGAATATGAAAATCCAAGTGCTCCCCATCCAGAACCCTTAAGGGCACAATCATGTATATACAGATTGTCACAAGAATACACACCGATAACATATCCAAAAGATGAAGTATCTGCAAAGTTAGGCACATTGATTTCAGAAATTTCACAATCTACGCACCCATTTCCAAGAAAAATAAAACTTCCACCATATACAACTTGTTTGCTCATATTGAGTGTGATATTTTTAACATGCACATTAGAACGTCTTACTTCCACAAGAGTACATTTTTCAGCAGTTGTAAGATCGACATGAACGTTTTCAAACATTGCACGTTTCTGCGGCGCGTGGACATTGACTGCTTTTGAGGTTACATTTTCAACGCCCCCGCCAAAACATGCCCCCGAACGGTAACTTCCGTCTTGCATACATTCCATTGTCTGTACATATGGCAAGTCGGTTGTTGTATTAATTCTTGTACCAAGCGCCCAGCCGGATACATAAGTGAAAATTTTTCCATAAAGTCTGGCATCACTGACAGAGTTTGCGAGAAAAGCCGTGTCAGCAATATCAAGATCTGTGAAACCACCCACTGGACGTAATATAAAGAGACTGCCACTTCCCGTAGGTGTCAGAGTTGATTGTGAGAAATCAATAGATTGTGTCAGCTCGATTGCGCTAGGCGTTAACAGATAATTTTTATTATAAGCGCACTTGATTGCTACAAGATGATCGTTCGCATACTTGCAAGTATTCTGAAAAGCTACTGTATCATTCGTCACGCCATCACCTGCCGCGCCGAACATTTCCGGTGAAATTGGAAAACTTCCCACGCGTTTTGTAATTTCCTCCAACACCTCTGTCACAATCTTTTCAAGGTCACCACCTTCGATGAACTTGTCAAGATAATCGGTTACAATTTTCGTAATACGATCATCTATATTATCATATACACTTCCGAGTTCCTTAATCTTTTCTAATACCCAGTCAAGATTAAGTTCATGGAAATTAGTATACGGAAATTGATCGAAAAGTCCCATATTCATACCTCCTTAATATAATAGTAAACAAAAGTAGTTTTTAAAATCGCTGACTATTGTTTCGTATATCGAAAATAATGCAACGTGCCTTTCAGCTTCTACGAGTTGCTGTGAAGTCATTACACCAACGTTAGCTTCCAGAGTCTCAGAATATTTTTCTTTGCTACTTGTTTTGTTATTTTCTTCTTTTTCTGTGTCCGACTGTCCGGTTGTTTTATTATTTTCGGTCGAATTATATTGCGTTTCACGTGAAACATCATCAGTTCCCGTTTCTTGGATAACTGTTTTTTCGCGGGGCTCATAACTAGAGGAATTATAAGCGGATACGGAATTTTCAGTTGTAGTTGTCAGATTTGGCGTTCTAGTATTATTATCATTTGATGTGTCGTTTCTATTTCGAGTATTATCATTATTGTTAGTATTTTTTTCCGTTCCGGTTAAGTTTCCTAAAATTTCAGACTCTTTTTCTGATGTCAAGCGTTTCCAGTTATTAACCAGCGGATTATAAGTTAGCCATATAGTGTTATATAGCGTCTGCCATTTATAACGCTGACTTGTACCCCATGCGCGCAATACAGTTTTGAACGTTTCTGGTTCAGGATATTGACATTCTAGTTCAGCGCATGTTGCAAGTAATAGACTGATTAATGCATCATAGTCTATTGTTTCGGGTAATACGTATTCATTTTTGTAACGTTCAATGGGTACAAGCTCTGGTTTCGGAATAGACATTTTGAGTCCATCAAGAATAGTATTGTCAAGATGATACATCCCCAAAATTGACAGTGTTGCCATTGCTTACATCACCTCTTTCCAAACCCTCACGTAATTTTACGTCAAGTTTCACGTGAAACATATTGTTGACTTTTTCAATACCTTCTTTCACAGTTTCAAGCCACAATTTTAGCTTTCCGGAAACTTCGAAATTATTAGCGTTTACTTCATCTGTTATAAGCCGTTCTTTTTTGATGATATTTGCCGTTGGAATACCCACTTCTTCACAGAACATCATTTCAACACGTTTCACATCTTCGAGAAGATCACTACCTATGTACGTTTGTTTCACATTTTGCGTGAACAGTTGCCATGCCGGTGAACCATCATCAGTATACAACGAACGATCGATAAAAACTGCCGGATCACCGCCCTGTATTTTGTCATACATTTTTTTGAACGTTTCTGCTCCGTTTTTCGATGCTGCGCCAAACACATATGCAACTTTCGTATTAATGGAGTTGATTGCAAATGCTTCCGCAAGTAACGCCAGTTGATCTGCGTAATACGATACAATATCATATACACCGCCATAATCCGGTTGCAACTGTATAATCTCACAATCTCTACCTATTTTATATTCAGTTGCACCATTAATAAGAGGATTAGTGACCATTAACGTTGTTGGCTGATAGAATACATTATACCCGCTCAGCCCTCCGCCCTGACATATCACACCATATTTTGGGGTATTAATTACGCCGATATACCCCCAAAAATAGAGGATATACTGGAAATAATTTTTTGCCCAATTTTTGGGTATCGTAAATTCAAAAGTGCTGATTGCTTTTTCTAGCAGGTAACGTTCAAAATATCTTACAAGTGCTGTATTCCGGCAATGTACAGTAGAAGGGGAAAAACGACTATTATATGCATTAATATAATCTGCTCCAACTGGCAATCCGCCTATATCATTCATAATAACTCACCTCTTTTCTTTCTGTTCTGATTGTGTCTTCTAATAATGGCATACCAATACCACGGCGATAATTCGGGGTCAGTGGGGTCACTAGGTTCGCCACCGCCCCCCGGTTTTTCAGGGTCTTTTCCTAGCAGATAATTGTAACAATACTCGCCCCATTGAATACGCCGTTCAAGATATCCTTCGGGTGCAGTGTGGTAATGCCATTCCAGACAATAGAACCAATATCGGACAGCATCAGCAACGCTCATATCATCGTCAATTAGATAATCATTCCATAATTTAGAGGGGTAAGAACTTGACATTTGCCAGCCCCATCGCGCCCCCTCTCCGTATCCCATGGACGTGTAAGCTTGATCGTTAGCTTTCGTAAGCAACCAACACTGAAAATTTCCGTTCCACCAATTTTCCCCTTCTTTTTCAGCTGACCATGGTAGCGGGTTCGGATATGCTGATTGATACGCTGGATAATCTGTCCATTGCGCCAGCCCCATGCCACCAGGAAAATATGGTAAATTGTTAAGATTGCCACCGTGTGAAGTCTCATAGATGCCCGGATTATAACCAGACTCTTCGTGTATACATCCAAGGGCGCCGCATATTGCTTTAAGGTGCCAGCCATAGTTAGCCATTGCTCCATAGAAACACCTGATATTATTATCTTTTTCCTCATCAGAAAACGGTGTTCCAGTACCCCCGATTTTTACAACCCATTCAAGCGCCATATTTCTGTATCACCTCTATTAGATCATTGGTGCATTTTTGCACACTATCATAATCATAACCGTCAGCTTTTAATGCTTCTTTTCGTTCCTCTCCATTGCCATAATATCCGCAGCATACCATTAACGCAACTGCTACTATTTCTGGTATTTTTACCATCTGGCACAATGTTTCATGTGAAACATCATTCATAGAAAAACCCCCCCATCAGATAAGATTTGATTTTCGCGTTTTCCTCACTATTCCCGGATAACTCGATATCACTATCGGATACTTGTATGTATCCTGGAATATCAGATATTTTTTTCCGCTGCATCAACGGTTTTCCGCGATCTTGGTTATTATCGTCAGCCGGCATATAGTATTCGGCATTAAATGTTAGAGAACTTGCTAGCAGTGTAACTGCCAAAATTCCACCGTTACTTCCGCTATTTTTCGCGCTTGTGGTCTGTCCAATAATGTTATCTGACACGTTGAAATCGTTTCCAAAAATTGAACCTGCTATTTGTGCTCCAATATTTTGCGCACTTACATAACTCTCACTATCTAACAAGTTACTTGTTATCTGTGACAGCTGTATTTGCACACCGATTATAGTAGAAACCGTAGTTATTACTGCCCTATTTCCGCCCGTCTGTCCCGGTGCATTACTTCTTATTTGTAATGTTCCTTGACCATTGATAAGATCGACTAATACGTGACAAGTAATACCGTTACTATCAATATCACTTCCGCTAATTTCGATATTGCCCCATGGGTATGCTGTTAGCCAATATGTTGCATATGGAGATTGATATTCCCATTCGCCACGCAAATCGTTATGATCTGTTCGTAGAGGTCTGTCTAACTTAACAGTCCATTCTTTCGAAATTTCCCCGGATGCTTTCATGATGCCTGCTGAATATGTGCTATTCCAATAGCCAAACGTCATAAGTCCGCTTGTCTCACAAGTAATGGTGAACGGAAACCACATACAAGATACAATATACTGGAATGGGTCGATAAAAGCTTTGGCAATATCATCTGTTAATTTTCCGATTGTGTCCCAAGGTTTGATTTCATTCAGCATATACGACATGAAATTAACCATAGTTGCGGCTGGTACAGCATAATATGTTACGGGTCCATATGTTGCCGATCTTAACCCCGTAACACAACCTAGAACATAAGTACCCCCCGCCAGTGAGGGTACAATCTGCCATCCATCAAGAGTAACTTCAGTTGATTGATAAGTTGGCGTTGTTTTCGCCGGATAAGTGGCATCAATAATGAGTGGGTCATATGTGTTACTTGAACGTGTTACATATTGCGTACTATTACCTATTGTGGTTTTCCATGTTGCAAGAACATCTTCATAGCAATATGCCACCCATCTTCCAAGTTCCCAGCGCCATGTCTTAATCCAGTAATAGCGCGAACCAAAATCGAAGATCTGACAATAGTTGTAGTTAGGGCGTTCAGTGAGGGCAAGTTCTATGACAGGCTCAAACACTGAACAATCATCTTTCAGGACACAAGAGACCGCAACGGGGTCAGTTGTTGGTCTCTTGGTGCTGTTTTCACGTTTTGAAAAATTCCAAAAATTAATTGTAATAGCCATATCTTAGTCCAACGCGAAAACTACCGCGTTTTCAGTAAGATCGTTCCAATAACGATCTGTGAAATGCCAATACTGATTGTAGTAGCCTCCTGCGGCGTTGAATGGTGACGCCTGCGCCCACTGATTAACAACGGTATAACCAGCCGCTTCTTCGTCAAACATCACAGCAAAGATACCACTCTTGTTCTGAGCAGTGCCCATAGCAACTGACCCCTTATTGTTAATATAAGAAGGTGTTACGTTAATTGTATCGGGACTGTCAATTGCTTGCCAGAAATTAACACGCTCATTATCAACCATTTTAAGGAATTCCGGCTGGAAAGTCTGAGCGAATACCTCAGTTTCAATATTGCGCATTTCGGAGGACAGAGTGTACATTTTCAGTCTGTCAAGTGGTGTGTGTCTTGAAATATACAGAGGTGTTTCAAGCCCTGTCAGATTTTGATGATATTTCACGGAACGCTCAGACAAAAGATCTGCAACATTCAACATTCTGGCATACACCCAACGAATGAAAGGTGGATAATTTCCGGGACTCCGCAATTCCGCAAGCGTCAACGGTTCTCCCCCGCCAATATACGCATTATATTCCGTTACCAAGTGGACAACATTGGTAGCATCACCTGCGTATTTTGCCCCTATCAGATTAGAGACGGTTGCTCTTGCGGTGTTTTCGTGAGCCTGTTCGATCATATCCCTTGCGTTTTGCATCATCATGCCAAGGAAAGATCCAAACTCTGATACGCTAGAAAATGCTTGATCAAGTTGATCTTTATAAATAGTCATATGCTTCTGGTATGTTTCCGCGCCATAAAAATTAGTCTGAACTACCTTCGGTTTGATCACAGCATATTGATCTATAGAACCATTCTCCGCCAAGTCGAAACGTTGATCTCTTTCAAATGGCTTGTCAATCGCTGTCAATTTTCTCACATGGTTTCCATAGCGGATGTTGGAAACTTCTAAACCACCAAATTTCCGATTGTAAGGTCTTACCGAAAAAATTGTACGGGATAATACCTGTGATATTGCCGTTGATAACGTATCGTATCCATAAAGCAGTGCTGTCTGCGCCTGTGTTACGAAACTTGAACTATCAACCGCTGCTATAGCCTGTCTGCCTGTTGCCTGCGCCGTAATTGCCGCAAGCGCTTTGGACATATCCTCAAATGTCATTCTATTCGCCATAGATTATTCCCCCCTCAAAATTCTTTCAAGTGATGCATCCAGTGTGTTAGGGGGAGTATCAGTGAAGTTGTTCTTGATATTATTGTTCTGGATTGCCTGTCTGATGCCTGTCAATTCCTCAAAAATCTTGTTAAGATCAGGTGCTGTGGGTGCCGGTGCGGGTGCCGGTGCGGGTGCAGGTGCGGGTGCCGGTGCGGGTGCGGGTGCCGGTGCGGGTGCAGGTGGCGGTGCCGTTCCATTCAGGGCATCATTGATTGCAATAATCTGTTCTGTATTGTACCCGGCTTTCATCAATTTTAACACATCGTCAAATGTCATTTCCTTAATCCCTCCATTTCATTTTTCAAATCATTAATTGCCATTGTATTGTTATTAATTGCTTCCGTTACAATCTTCATTTCCTCTTCATGTTTCTGCAAGCTTGTATAATTAATATAGAACATTGCACAACATGCCGCAATGGGAAATCCCACGCTAGTAATTAACTGTGAAATTACATTAATATCCATGTTTACCTCCATTAATGCGGGGTATTGTGAATGCCTTCACGACACCGCCCTTCCAGGCTTGCATATGTGCCCCCCGCTAATTCTTATTATATGTTTCACGTGAAACATTGTCAACATGTTTCACGTGAAACATTAAAAAATAATATTTTCTAACATTGCCTGTGCCGCATATGAAAAGAAATGTAACTTTTTCGCCATGTAACGCATCTGCAATATCATGTACCGTTTTCGGAAATATTCAATATCAGTGTCATCCGTTGTGAAGATGTCAGAACAGCCACCCGTTTTTTCCGTAGTTATATACAGATCACCACTTGATTTGTGTGCACATATTGATAGTTCTCCTATTTTTGCAAGAACTCTATATTCTTTCAATGGCTTTTTTCCCACGTTCATCGGATTGTCATACTGAAATTGATTGTTAAGAGCGAAATCTGTGTACGATTGTGGTGCGAATTGATATAATGCTGTCTTAGATTTTTTCTCCGAAATTTCCGATCTTAGCGGCATATAGATGTTTAGACCACGTTCAGGAAAGCGTCCTATCTCATCTCCGCGTTGCCGCATCTCATACGCATCTTGTACAAGTTGTAGACCCATCATAATAGGATTTGCGATTTTGTAACTATTAGCCATCATTACAAGTCTCAACGGCTGCTCACCTTGCAATTCTCTATTACGATTAATTGTCTCATAACAGTTAAGAAGTGCGGAAAATTCATGTTTCAGAGGGGGATCTGTCTCTTGACCGATGAACTCATCATATATTAATACCTTAATATCTTGCGCCGAAAAACCGCGCAAGTTGGCAAACGTTGATAATGCCGCGGTATAACCAAAAGGTGTGTTAGCATCGGAATAGTAATACGCCCGCAATTGCCGAACAAGAGAACGAGTCGTAAAATCTATAGAACGATCACGGCAATTAGGGACTATTGGAGATAATTGTGGTTGAGCAATAATATCTGCCTGTGTTTGCGTGCGGCGTATCAACATGAACGTTAATCCACGTTCTAAGCATTCATCTATTATACCATATGTTTTTCCAATACCACGACCGCCAATCCATATCGAAAAGGGGCTGTCAAATGACAGCCCCATATTTAAATAACCACTGGGAAGGTATAGCCGTGTATTAGATATTGTAAGTGAACTCATAGAACTCTCGCCCCTTAGATGATGTGTTCTTCCTGATTGTGAGCGGCAACTTCTCACTGCAAAGATCGATGCCCAGTCCATCAATGATGAGGAAAAATGAATTGATTACTGTAGGTGACATTGTGATAATTGATGTGCCATCGTCAAGATATAATGACAACATTGCTGTACAATCGTCTTTCTCCCAGTAACCGTAGGCGGTAACTACAATTTCCTCACCATTCATTTTTTCTTTAATCTGAAAATCTGATTTGATATATAATTTATATCTGACAGCTCTATCGATTTCCTGTGGTTCCTGTCTTAAAATGTTATACATTTACATATCCACCTTTCTTGCGACTGATACAAAAGCTTCATAAATTACTTTTTTCAGGCTGAATAGAAATGATATTGTTTTCTCCAATTTCTTTCCAGCTGTGCTGCTCATAGAATATGATTGTTTGTCCTGTGCAAGTACATATGTACTTAGTGATTAAACGTCTGATTCTCTAGCCATTGTTTTTTCCTCCAATAAATATAATATTTAATGCTCTTTAATGCTCTTTAACATTAACACATTTTTTAATAAGCGTCAATAGTTTTTGTTAATTTTTATCAAATATTTTATTCGAACATCTAAAGATTGTAACAATTTCGCATAATCATCTCCATAACATAATTCATAAGTTGTAGGACGTAAGACAATATTATTTGTAATTGTTAATTTTTCACCCTTATAGTTATATGTTATTGGTGTTTTTAAATCATTGTAAAGACTCTCTAGTTTCCCAGCGTGAAAAATATACCCGGGTGAAAACAATTTCATTGCTTTTTCAACATCGCCCCCGGCGCTGTTTAACATTTCTGCTGCTCCAGCTTTTTTAGGTACTCCTGCTACAGTAATATGGAACTCACCTTTTTCAACATAGCAATACTTTTTCGCACCCATAGTGCAGAATTTTGTATATTCACCGTCATGTTCGTAGACGCCTAGTATATGTTCAACACCGTTTTTATCTTTTGCTACGCCGCCGTTTTCACGACTTTTTTCCTCAATCTTGTTATTAAGTATATCCCAGGATGTATTATCACCCACATATTTCACCGAGTCAGTGTCGCAATACACGAACATATCACCACTGTCATGTACGTTGCGAATGCCCAGCTCCAATGCAAAACGGGCGTGGGCTGTACACCACACGCCCCATTGGTATACCAGAAACATTGTGTGCCTTGACTCACTTAATATATCATCAAGTTCCTTCTCATCAATATTCCATATATCAGATGTCTCTCTGTCATAGTAATAAGACTCTTTACCCGGATCTTGTGCTGTCATGCCGTAGAGAGCGTTAAACTTGTTTTTCTGTTTTCCGTATAGATAATCATCAACATCTTTAAGTGACGTTTTATCCGCAAACAACTTGCGCACCAAAGCACGAAAATCCTCCGGCAGATAATCATACCGCGCTGTATAGCATACCAACATTTCCGTTTCACAATCATATTCGCTGCTAATTATATTCCAGTCCACATCAGTAATTGTAATGGTTAGCTCATCACACTCTACAATCCTACCATTATCAATAATGTAACTGTCATGCTTTACAATATCTCTACATTTATCCAGCGGAATATATGGGCATCCCCACGTAGGATCTTTTAGTTTCACGTGAAACATTTTAATTTCTGCCAGCCAACAATAGTTGTGTGTTTTGCAACAATCTTGTAACTTTTCAATCGATCTATAGAACCGTTTCTTGAATTTTCCTACTGGATAACGTTCATTAAGCTGTTGCGTCGGATATGATGAAACCTTGTCGCGGCTGTGTACATTCTCCAGTATCTCACCTACAATCCATCTGTTCGCGTGCGTATTGCCCCCACGGAAAGCTTGCCTTAATAATGTGTATAATTCAGCATCTGGGAAATAACTCATTATTCTTTTTCGCTCTGATTTCAACACTTCACGGAACTCCCTTCTTACATAACCAGTGCTAGTTAATGGAATGCTTGCTATTGTGTCGCCATCTCTAACTAATTCTTTCCGTATTGCCGAAGTGAGTGACATAACATCATATAGACAATAGTGCATTTCTTCTTCTGTCAATGGTGTAGATGGTGTTCTAACTATTGTATAGTCAAGATCACCAACGGCTTTCCGATAATCTGCACCTACATATTTACAGAATTTTTCAAGTGACATATTAGAATGGTAATAACTACAACGAAATTCGATATGTTTCCACAATCTTGCGTATAATGGGCGGCGTGATTTAATCGCGAAAACATCTTCTTTCCGAAAATTGTATAGACCTGTCAAAAATTGAAATTCATATGCTAAATTATGTACCCAAAAAACTAGAAATTCTGCCGTTTTGAGACAATCGCACACCATTTCAAAAAATTCTGTCAGTTCTTCCCATGTACGACCGTATATCTGGAATATGTTATCAATGTCTATCTGCCAGATATACATGATTGATTGTTCAATTTCCTCTATTCTCGAAGTTTCAATATCGAAGCTTGCTACAATATCCTTGTATAGTGCTGCTGCCTTCCCTCTACGCAAATGCATGTCTGCCTTTGAAATATATTCAATTACGCAAGTTACTTTCATGCTTTGCCCATTTTTCAAAATTTTCACGTATCCATTCCTCCGAATGTTGTTCACGTCCATTGCTTCCCGATATAGTGTCATACCAGGCTTCAGCTAATTGGTCACTCGAAAGCATTAACGAAAATGCTTCAGCTTTCTTTTCATCCATAAAATCAGAAAACTGTTCAAGGTTTTCTTCAGTTACAAAATTATAATTAGCTTCATGTAATCCCTCTAGTGTCAATTCCACATGTTTTGCATAACCTTTTTTTGTTGTTAGTGGATTGTATATTCCGTAATGCACAATATCAGATAAGTCTGCCAACACATCTTTGTAACTTTGAGTTCTCAAATTTTTATTTACCAGATTTTTCAACCTTTTGTACTGTTTTCCCTCTGTATAGTGTGTTCCTTCCATACGTAAAAGACGCTGTTTAAGCGCTTTTTTTAATTTGCTGTATTCTTTTCTGACTTCTTTTTCATCCTGTTTAGCAAGATAATAGGGATTGTATTTTCTGAATTTTGTTTTAATCATCGATGTGCCCAACCTCCTCTATCGTGATATAATCTTGAAAATATTGCCATAAATAATTGTTTACCGCTTTTTTGAAAAACTCTGAATAAGAAATATCATAATCTATGCAAACATTCCTAATAATTTTCAGCTTTTCTTTCGATATTGTAATCGTCTGTCTTACATTTTTTTCACTTATCATACACCACAACCCTTTCACTGGTAAATATCTCATTATGCATAACAATAACACTCATCATAAGTAATAACCACGTGGCGAAAAGAACTATTCCACATTTCACTATCACCTTACATGCTGTCACAATCCAATCTTCCGATCTTTTCTGTGCAGTTTCGCAATACAAGATAGATCATTGTTTCTGAACCAATTTCTCCGCAATCATATAATTCTCTTAATGTTGTCATGTTATTGTTCTCCT
>ERZ1034984.2999-NODE-2999-length-12791-cov-5.909077_pt1 | contig 12791 bp, 14 predicted proteins | sample MGYA00520589_ERZ1034984 | MGnify/ENA primary metagenome ERZ1034984 (study PRJEB33766, sample SAMN09781790) | gut metagenome | biome: gut microbiome | host: Homo sapiens | place: Madagascar | study: EMG produced TPA metagenomics assembly of the PRJNA485056 data... | reverse complement strand
TGGTGGTGGCGGCGGTGGAGGCAGTGATAATGGGGACTGGGGCAACGACGGTCCCGGCGATGATCCCGAAGATGAAAAAGAACCGGATCCCGAAATCTACGCGCCGTTCCTGAAATCGTTCGCATTCAACGTCCTTGCAGTCGACAAAACGGGTCATTTGCTCGAAGGCAACCACGACTGCAAGCCTTATCCCTCCATCGTCCTATGGGCACGCGGGAAATTCAAACATGAAGACGATACCGTCACCGCGCGCGACCATGCGCGGTGTATCCTCACGCGGATTGTCGAGGATGAAGATTCTTCCGGTCACGCCGTCGCATGGAGCAAGCCGATCGGTCACCCGGTACACGAAGAAGATGAAGAATCAACACCCATTGTCGTGGGAAATGTCAAGTGCTGGATTCCCGGCAAATACAAAATCCAGCTCAAATGGCAGGCCGGACACTGGAAGTATGAAGAAATCCGCGAACTCCGGCTCAACCTCTGGGGCGTGGAAGCAAACTGGACCGCATACCCGAAGACCGTCGATTCATGGAAAACTGCCTTTGAGGTCGAAATCACCGACGTGTATGAGGTCTTTGTAAACGGACAGAGGGCTGATATTGACGCGAACGGCAATTAGCAGGAGTTCAACATGAAAACTTTTGCTGAAAGGTCGGTACATCGTGCAAACTATCACCCGAATTTTGAAAACCACAGGCGTTGTCGGAGCGTGGGCGGAGGAGCGCGGCGACGTCGCAGATACTCCCGTCCTCACGCTCGGAACCCGCGTAAAACTGCGGATTGATCTCAGAACAGATGAACTGTCACAGGTTGATGATTTCCTGATCCCGCTGAAACCGGAAGATCTGATCTGCCAGTCCTACTACATCGCCCTCGATGTGGACTTTCTCCAGTCCACAACCCCGAAACTGCTCAACACGTCCGGTCTCTCCATCGAAACGGATGAGGCCGGACACGTCTTCTTCGTCGGAGAAATCCCGAACACCGCCCTCCCCGATCTCGTCGCATGGGTCGGAATAGACAAGGAGAAAACGATCAACGGAGAAATCGGCGGCTTCTCCTCTGAGGATCCCGACGTCGCCTCTTTCGTCTTCCAGTTCTCCCTCAATTTCCGGAACCGCGTGTGGATGGGCGGAACCGTCCCCGCCGGAACGCAGGAAACGGAATATTGGAATGTCGATCAGATCAAGGCGTACCTCGCTCAAAAACCGGAAGTCCGCTACTCCGTCGACGCTCTCGACTGGCACAGCATCCCCGATTTCAAAACCGACAATTACCGGAGCTGGCGAATCGGTGAAAACGGCATATGGAGCGATCCGGAACCCCTCCCGCGCGGCGCGGACGGCAAAGATTTCGCCCCAGACGAAATCGGACTGCTTGCCGACCGTCCCGCGTCCCCGGAAGAGGGATTCTGTTACATCACCACCGACACGCGCGAAATATTCTGGTACCTCGCCGGAACGTGGACCGACGGCATTTCCACAGGGCTGAACGGAGAAAGCATTTATGAACTCGCCGTCCGCAAAGGCTTCGAGGGCTCGGAAGAACAGTACCTCGCCTCCCTCGTCGGTCGCTCCGCATACGAGGAAGCTCGCGCAAACGGCTACATCGGCACCTCCTCCGAATGGCTCGATTCCCTGCAGGGCAAAAACGCATACGAACTCGCCGTCATGGCTGGATATGAAGGCACGCTTGCGCAATGGCTCGATGATCTCAAGGGCGCGGACGGCTCCGCAATCAAACCCGACGCCGTCGGCGAACCGTCCGAGCTCGCCGCATATGGCGAGGAGCGCGCCGGATTCATTTTTGCCTGTTCCGCATGGGACGCGGAAAACCGATACTGCGACGTCTCCTACTACATCAAAAAATCGGAGGCTCTCAACGACTGGTTCCCCCCTCTGGTTATCCGCAATTACGGAAGAAACGGAATCGACGGACAGAACATCGCCCTCATCGAACCCATGGTCTTCAAACGCGAATACAACGACGACGGGTCCGCGAAAGATTACGAGTGGTTCGCTTTCGACATCTCCTCAAAATATCCGCAGGCGCATGTCTCGTGCGTCTGCATCGACACCGAAAACGGAGAATACCGTCTCCCCTACAACTCCGCAATGGGCATCGAAAAAATCTACAGGCAGGGCGGCGGTTTCAAAATTTATTTCGGCAAGCTCTGTCCGGCGTTTGAAACGGGTAAAATTTATTTCGCCCAGGGCGGCGTTTCAGCGGATTATTTCGGAGACGCTCCCTCCGACGGGAAAATGTATGTGCGCTGCAATGGCGAATGGGTTGCAATCTCCGGAACGCTTGATCCCGACACACCGGATCCGGAACCCGAAAAGGGCACGATGTATTACGGCTATGTCATGGCGACGGACGCGGTCTACAAAGTCTCGGAGCTGACAGCCGACATGCTCTCCGTTTCCACGGTCAAGAGCGCGAAAACGGCCGCGATGAACAAAACCTCCCTCGGAGACAATCCGGCAGGCGCTCTCGTCTTCGTCGCAATCCCGAAAACCGACGGAATGCGCGCTCTGAAGTTCGACGGCATCGGCGGGTACGTCGAATTCGAACCGGACAACGGAGCGGCGGGGACGGGCGCAAACGGCGCGGAAATCACTCTCAACGGAACAACTTACCTGATCTACGGCGAATTCGCACTTGTTGACGGCGAATACTTTGTAAAAGTGGAGGCAAACTGAAATGGCGGACAATATCAATCTCGCAAAACCTTTGAAAATCACCACGCCCGGAACCGCGCCCATCGCGGGAACCGTCGTCGCAAAAGTCTCGGACATTGCAGACGTCGCATCTCCGTGGCTCGGAATGGAAGTCTACGTCGAAGCCGACGGCAAAACCTACAGGGTCACCTCGCTCAAAGACGTCGCAGTCGGCCCCCTCACCAAAAAAGCGGTCGATACATATGAGGCGGTTCCGGACGCAAAAGACATGGCGGCGAAAGCGGACAAGAAACACACTCATGAACAGTATGCGCTGAAAACGGAGATCCCGAACGGAGCGAAGGCGGCGACGATATCGTTGCCGGTGCCGTTTGACGGCGACAACGACAACGTATCGCTTTACCTTGATATCGGGACCGATCCGGAGTTTGCGGAAAACACCTACACGCGCATCCGGATGACGGATCATTACGCGAAGATGAAGATTTTTGCAAACGAGACGTTCCGGACGATGACGGAGGGATTCTGCGGAGTGCCGGAGTACGGGGCGACGGTGAGTTTCACACTCGATACGGAGATGATGCCGGGTTATGTGCCGGGCACGGTTTATTATGCGCGGTACACGTGGATGGACAGCAAAGGGGCGCATGACGGCTGGCACGGATTCATTTTTTCAGGAGATGTGGCGGACATGGAACCGATCCGGACGCTTTACGAGAATCCGCCGAAGGTCAAGGCGGAGAGCGCGGCGGAGGGTACGCTGTCGCTTGATTATCTCGAAGGGGAGATTCAGAACTATACGATGAACACGAATGTGACCGTGGATTTGGCGAATGTGGCGAACGTTCCGTTCGGGGAAGCGCTGATCTGCAACATCAAGCGCACGGGCGGTACGCTGAGCGTTGTGAACGGGAACTCGACGCAGACTTACACGGAAAGCAAAACCTACATGATCGTGACAACGAATTTCGGAATGCCGATGATTGCAGTAACGGAAACCATTTGAGGAGGAAGAAGATGAAAAACAGATTCGGAAAAATTCTTGCGGGGCTGGCGGCGCTGTTTGTGATGAGCGGAACGTGCTGGGCGTGTTTCGGTTCGGATCCGACTTCGGGGACGGGAAATCCGGCGACGACGATTACCGGAGGCGGAGGGAGCGCCACGGATGTGGTTGTTCCCGGACAGTTCTGGAACCGACTCATAGATACCCGCTGGGACATTCCGGACAACGGGAATGAGTATGCACTGACGATCAGCGCGGCGTTTCCGCTTACACTTAATGTAAGTTTTTCCGGGTTCGTGGACGACAGCGGGAACGAGGTGACGGAGCCGATCACACGGATGTGCGTGCTTTATTTTTCGACGAGCGGAAAATGGATCATTCTGAAGGACATCAAGAATCCGGCGTACACGGTCATCGGGACGGCGGAGAACAAGCGGGCGCTTTTCGGGAAGCACACGATCCCTTCCGCGCTGGGGTATGCGGGCGGCGAGGCGATGCCGGTTCTGCTTTACTTCAAGTCGGCAAATTACGAGAATTTCAGTCTGGATGAAGTGCTTGCGAGCAACAACCCGAAGCCGCTGAACAGCTCGGTCATCTGTCTTGTGCCGTCGGGCAACAACACACCGTTCTGAGGAGGCGCGCAATGAAACCTTATAAACTAGCTCTGCTCACCGGGACGCATCAGCATCGCTGGGCCGGGGATCATTCGGGACTTTGCGAGAAGTGTCACAAGGAGCATCAGGGGCATCAATATAATTCGAGCAATCCGGGTGAGTGCAGAATCTGCGGCGCGACGGGGAAGTGCAGCCATCCGGACGGGTTCCGCAGCCGCGGGGATGAAAAACACGCGTGCAAGGTCTGCTATCTGGAATTCCCGCACGTGCTGGAAACTGTCGGGACGCAGGGCGCTTGCAAAAAATGTACGGTCTGCAATGCCACACTGGGACATAAATACGCAAACGGAGTGTGCGAGGTTTGCGGGTATGCGTGCACACACTCAACGTCCGGGGCGGCCGTAGACGATGAAAAACACACCTGCAAATCGTGCGGCATGGAAGTCGCGCATACATTCGTTGATTCCGACTGGGTGGTGCAGTGCAAAAAATGCTCTGTTTGCGGACGATTCATTGCGCATACCGGGATCAGCAAACTGAATGACGTCTGCACGCGATGCGGATACAAACATGTCAATCATATGTATACAAGCACCCGCCCGGTTTGCAGCATTTGCGGGTATACATGTCCGCATGCGAATGTAAATGCATACGGGCTGTGTACAGACTGTATGCGCATGGCGCTGAAAGACTACAATGACTACCACATCCAGGGGACTACGAAGTACGCCGGCGGCTATGAAAAACTGCGCGAGGTCTGCACAAACAATCTCAGCGGCATTCAGGAGGACTACTACACGGTCTACAAAGGATACCGCAAATCGCAGAGCGGCGGATGGGTTGCAAACGGCTATTACCTGACCTATTTTCATATCTGCCGGGACATTACGGAGTTCGGCGGCGAGTATGCATACAAGCTCTCCGGATGCGTGTTGACGACGACGGAAAATGTAAACGTTTCTCCGGCGCTGCTCTCGGCCGGCGGAGTCTGGAATCTGAAACTTAAGCAGTACAAGCTGGACGGCACGTTTCTGGCGGAAAACACACAGGCATACACATCCGGAGATATGCAGACCACAGGAGATATTTCATATTTTCTCCCGTGGTTACCAAACGAGTTGTAAGGAGGCGGCATGAAGACTTTGACGAAGACATTGACCGGAGCGGCGGTTGCGGGAGCGGCGGCGCTCGGAGTGGTTGCGACGGTGACAAGCGAACCGGAGAAGCCGGCGGAGTATGTGGACAACATCAAGCCGGTTGCGGTGCGCAAATACGAGGTACGAAAGGTCGCCGGCAGCCGTCCGGAGGTGCGCAAGTTCACGGTCGGCAAAATTGAGGTGAGCAAGCCGGAGGTTGCGAAAATCACGGTTTCGACGCCGGAGATCGTGCGGACGGTTGTCCGGAAAGCGGACGTTGATCTGCCGGAGGTGCGCAGTTACCGCGAGCTGATCGAGCGCGGCGTTGCGCTTCAGCACGTGCAGCGGACGCTGTTCCGCGACCAGCGCAATCTGCAGTACGATCCGAAAATTGGGCTGGATTCGGCGACGTGGGAGAAGTGGATCAAGATTTACCAGTCGTCGGAATACACCGATTACAAGATGGCGTACGTCGAGCTTGAAAAAGGTTTGCGGATCATCTGCGAGGTGAAATGCCCGACGGGTCCGGAGCAGCGGCGGATGCTCGGCGAGCGTCTGAAGCATTACCGGAAGCGCGGATACAACGCGGTGCTTTTGAGCTTCACGCTCGGCGAGCGTCTGGATGAGCTTGAAGATGTTGCGGAGGAGCTGCGGGACGGCGGCTGGAAAATAGTAATTGCCTATTCCGGACGGGAGAATCTGCGCGAACCGCTGTTCAAGGAACCGGAGCGGCTGGCGAAGTTTCTGTCGTCGCTCGGAGCGCGGGCGGATGCGCTCCTGCTCGGCTGGGGACGGACGAGTCTTCACCTGTTTCTGCCGGACAAGCAATGGACGAACTATCTTGTGCGGAACGCGCGGAAGTTCAATCCGGAGCTTGCGGTTGTCGGGATGGCGTATTACGGCGAGACGGCGGAACAGCTGGAGGGCGTGACCTACGACGTGCCGGAAAACTGTTCGGCTGTGCTGATTGTCGGGCTCGGATATCCGCGAGCGTCGACGAAAACGGTGTTCCGCAAGGTGTTTCCGGAGGTGCTCGATCATCCGCACAAAATCGGGCTTGTCGTCGGGGAGCGTCCATATTACGACACTCTGCATCGCACGGGCAAGACGCAGGCGCAGAACGAGGCGATCAAGCGCAGAATCGAAATACGGCTGAAGCAGGCTGGATGCGATTCGACGATGACTTATTCCGGCGACGGTTCGGACGGGCAGTACGGACGGAAGGACAAGAACGAGAATCTCTGCGAGCCGGTCGCGGAGTGATGAACAGGGAAAGCACGCAAGAGGCGTGATCCATAAACAAAAAAGAGAAAGGTGTACGGGCATGAAGAAAATTATGCTTGGTATCGCGGCCCTGATGGGCATGGTCGGAATCGCAACGGCAACGGAAATCACTTGGGAGGGATTGTGCAAAAATGTGCTGCATCCGCTCCGCGACAATTCCGGAGATCCGGCGGCAGTCGCAAAGGTATCGGATTACGTGGGAACGCTCGAAGCGAAAACGGACGGTCAGCGCGAGATGCTGGTCCGCGCGAAAGTGGCGGTTTTTGCTGAAGCGAATCCGGAGGCGAGCGCGGAAGACGTGTTCAGCTATGCGAAGCAGTGTTTTGCCGAAGCCGGATTTGCAAAGCCGGTCAGGAGCTGGATGTATCCCTCGGCGGTGATGGTCTACTGGCGCGGCACAGCATGGAAGGCGGAGATGTACAAGGTGCTGAAGGGGATTCCCGGCGTTGAAAAGTCCGGCGACATGGGCGGGTTCGCGCAGTCTGCCGGACAGTATGAGGAGGCGTGCGAGATTTACATCGGAACCCGTGCGACATGGGCTTACGCTCAAACGGTTCGCATGGCGGCGGAGAAGCTCGGCGCGGAAAAGGCGTTCGGTTATGCGAAGCGCATCATGGCGCAGGGCGTCACCATGCGCGCGGCGGACGCCAAAGCGATGATGGACGTTGTTTACGCCAAGCTCCTGACGGCTGAAGGGGTCAAGCCGGCGGAGATGAAGGAGTTTCTCCAGACCGCGAACCGCAAATTCACGGTGTGCATGCCTTCCGACCCGACGGCATGGGAACCTGTTGTCGCCGGAATCCGCAACGCGCTTGACGCATTTTAAGCAAAGAAAGGATGTGAAAAATGGGTAAACTGTTTTTTCTGATGGCCGCTCTGGCGGGCGGGATCGCCGTTCATGCGGTGGACTTCAACGACTCTGCGGTCTGGGACAACATCAAGGGCTGCTGTGTCCGCGGCGTGCCGGAGGCGGCGACCGTGAAAGCCGCATCGGAGTATCTCGATTCGGTGGACGAAAACACGGTCAAGGCGGACTGGCAGAAGCGTGCGATGATCCGGGCCCGCGTGATTGTTTTCAGTCGGACCGCAGGAGTTGACGCGAGTTTCGCGGGGCTCAAGGCATATGTGGACAATCTGATTGCCGGAACGGAGTTTGAAAAGCCGCTGAGCGTGCCGGAATATTTCCAGTTTTTCAACTGCTGGTGGCGTAACAAGGACTTGCAGTACGCCAAAGATTTTTATGCGTACATGAAGGCGACTCCGGGCTCTGAAAAGTTTCCGGATCTGGGCTTGTGGGCGGCGGCGCTCGGCAAGTATGAGGAAGCGTATGACGTCTACTTTGCCAACAAGGCGCGTTTCACGATCATACGCATGGTCCGCATCGCGCTGGATCATCTTGACGATCCGGGCAAGGCGTTTGCCGCGGCGAAGCTGATGGTTTCCGGTCAGAGCTGTACCGCGCAGCAGGTCAAGGAGGTCATGAACCTTGTGGCGCAGCGTCTGATCGGCAACGACGCGATTCCCGAAGCGGAGATGAAGAGTTTCCTGAAGAACGTCAACCGCAAGTACACCGCGTATCTGCCGGGTGATCCGCAGACCTGGGAGCCGATCATCTCACAGGTCCGGAACCTGCTGGATGCGTATTGAGCACTGAAACATGTCCCGCCGGGGCTGATTCCGGCGGGGCTGAACAACGACAGGGAGAATGAGCGATGGGGAACGAAAAACAGGTTGCCGCGACAGCGGAAAGAATCCGGGAACTGCGCGTGCTCTGCGAGAAGTACGGGCTTTCCGGACGCGAGGCGGCGGAACGCTATACGGACGAGGAGCTTTCCGGCAAGATTTACAACGGCGCAGGTCCGGATTCATGGCTTCCCGTCGCCCGCGATTTGCTGACGAAGGTGATGGTGCTGTTTGAGCCGGTTGTACTGATTCACGACGTTCAGTTTCACGAATCGGACGGGACCCATGAAGGGTTCGACACGGCGGTGAACGACTGGAAGACCAACACGGCGCGCATTCTTGCGGCGGAATATCCGCGCTGGACATGGCGTCAGCTTTCGGCGTCGTACCGCATGGCGCGTGCGAAATGGCTGGCGGTTGCGTCGGTTGCGAATGCGGCGATTGCGGGCAAATCGGCGTTCCGGGCATGGCGCGAGGCGTATCTTTTGCGAGAGGGGACGGGAGAATGAAGCAGCAGATTGTTTCGATTTTTGAGAAGGTGGTGGAGCTGCTTCCGGTGATTCTGCTTGGGGGATTCGGCGGTTTCATCCGGACGGTTGCGGGGAAAGTCCGCGGGGAACCGTACCGCTGGCGCATGGCGATTCCGGAAATACTGATTGCGATTTTTGCGGGGCTGGTGGTTTACTGGCTGATGGTAGAGTACAGTTTCGGAGGCGACAATCTGCGTGCGGCGGCGACGTCGCTTGCGGGTTACTGTGCGCGTCCTCTGCTGGCGATCTGCCGCGAGGGGATGCCGAAAATTTTCAAAATGCTGTTGAAGGGAAAAAGCGAATGAAGAAGATTTTTATCGCACTCGGAGCACTGCTCACCCTGACGGGCTGTTCCACTGTCACGCACTATGACGCACAGGGCAACGTCACCAAAGTTGAGCGCGTCACCAACTTCTCACGCGTCATGGACGGGACAAACGCCAAGTCGCAGATGATGCTTGTCAACGGAACATTCGTCGGTTTTGAAGCAAGCGCCACCGCCGGAGACAACTGCACGCCGGGAATCTCGGTAAAATATGCGGACGGCAAAGTCGCTGTCGTAAACGCCCTCACCGGAAGCAATTTTTCAGGCGTGGGAACCGTAGTGGAAAAGTTCCTTGCCGGAGAAACCTCCGTCGGCGTTGACGGAGTCTCCAAGAAGTAAGAACCATCGGTTCGGAATTCCTCTTGCGGTGTCTCTGTTTGCAGGCAGAGACACCGTTTTTTTATTCCTCGTAATTCCGGCGCTTTGCTTTTGTTCCGTCTGGGAACAGGTACCTTGACACGATTACAACCAAACCAATGATATTTACTGACGTTCCCGCAATCAACGTAACTAAAACAGTATCAGAAATATGAACAAAGTTAATGCTGGAGAAAAAAAGCATACACGCAATAAAAGCGACCCATACTTCAACAAGGCTCTTAATAAACGTGGAAAATTCTTGTTTTAACTGAATATCCAATTTTTGTTTTTTTATGTTCAGCGAATCTTGCGTGTCTATAAGAGATTCCCCTGGAAGGGCTAAAAAAGAAGGTTCTGCTTTTGCATTGTTACCCGTTATTCTTGAAAAAAGCTCTTGTTCTTCGCTCATTTTCCGCATTCCTCAATAGCATCATCAAGGATAACCAGATTGCGCGGAATAACAACATTTTTATCTTCGGGATCCAGCCCTCTTTCTTTTAGAGTCTTGTACCATGCCCCTCCCTTTGCATGAGAAATTGCGCACAAACGCCCACCCGTCATGCTATGAAGAGAGTTATACGCACTCGTAAGAAATTTGAGTACCTTTGTGTCTTTCTTGTTGATTTCCGGTGTGCTGATTAAAACTTCTTCACCATCAAGACTTATACCCGAGATACTTTTTGTTATCGGAGAATCGCCGTAATCTTTCAGTTCAAGGTACAAATCTTGAATAACAGGACCATATTTCCACGCAAAAACCGGGTCCACTATAAGTGGTTTGTGGTACTCCTTGAAGTAAACCGCATGTGCAAAGAAAACCATCTTCTGCAACTGCAAATGAGTTAGAGGTTTATGGTCTTCCAGTGATTTCTTGATAAAAAAGTTTGCAACCGCCTTTGCACTGTAGCACATATTGCGCCTCCTTCCCTATTGGTTGTTCCTTCATTTTTAAAATACCCCCATGTTCGCAGTTTTCAAATTTTTGCATCAAAAATACCATAAAAACCGGAATCACGCATTCCGTCAAAAAAAATAGTACATCAAAAATGGCATCAAAGATTATCTTTTACTGTACAACTTATGATTGGGATCGAACCATACAACATGAAACACGGAACCAATAAAAAAGCCGTGAACCCTGCCTTTCGACTGTGAAATTTCAATCTGATAGGCGCATCCCTCGTATCGCTCTTTTTCAATATCCCCGAAACCGCGTTGCGTTGTATCCTCCCAGCGGATCGGATGACAGCGCAATGCTCGCGAACCGTTCCCAACCAATCTCCCCGACGTGAACCCCGAAAGATTCTTGAACCGTTCCAAAACATCATACACATATTCAATATCCATTCCGCGAAGAGTAAAAAGCTCATGCTTGGAGTCGTGATATTGAAAAGAAAATGTAATGCCGACTTCAGACGGAACGACAAATTTTGAAGGTGGCAACGCCTTGGCTTTAGGCTTCCTGGACATTTGCCAATCCCGAATAATACTTGTAAATACTGCTCTTGGAAATCGTATTGGTCGATGACTGATCCGGCGGCAAAGTCCCCCGCGCATCTCGCCACGGATCCTCGCGGTGCGTCATAATTTCAAGCTGAAGCGCCGAATACCCCCCGAATTCTGAAAGTATGTCTAAAATATGGCTGGACACCTCAGGATCAAGAGATGCAGAGCGTTTTTCCGCAATGATCGGACGGCTCATACAATCCTTGAAATAACGGTAGACCGATGGAACAACAGGTCCGTGAATCCATGCCTGAAAGTCTTCCTCAAAAAGGCTCTTCTTGTGAAGCGCCATATACCAGGCGTTTGTATAGTACAGTAGCTTCTGCAATTTCAGATTCGTTATAAGGTCTCCGTATTCAGCGGAAACCGCCACTATTTCCCTTGCTATATCAAGCGCCCTGTATCCCATGTTCTCCATAATCAATCTCCTTTATTTAAAAATACAGGCAACCTCCGCAAAAAACAAGTCCCCTGCAAAAATTTTCCATTTTTTTTTGTTCCATAGCTTGAATCACTGAAGCTCTTTTTTCGCAAAGCCGCTTGACTTTTCACGAAATAATGATATTGTAAAATTGTTGCGGATAACAGCCGCAACCGCCGACCGTTTCAAGGAGCACCAACTCCGAGGCGTTAATATGAAACTTTTTTTGTATCTTGATATTTGCTGTTTTGCGTGAAACAGGGTAACGGGTGGTGCCGTCCTGTAAGGTGCTGTTATCACCGATCGCGAAACAGCTTTTTTTATCAAGATTAGAGGGATAACAGCCCATGATCAACCAACTCACAAACGCGGTTGCCGTGTCCAACGGCAAAGTCACCACTACAAGCCTCAAGATCGCTGAAGTATTTTGCAAGCCACATAAAGACGTTCTCAAGGCAATCAGAAGCCTTGAAACTCCGGAGGATTTTAACCGGCGAAATTTTTCGCCCGTTGAATATTCTGATGCAAAAGGGGAGAAACGCCCCGCATACTGCATCACCAAAGACGGCTTCACGCTCCTTGCCATGGGCTTCACCGGAGCAAAGGCAATGCAATTCAAGATTGCCTACATCGAAGCATTCAACGCCATGGAGCGCGAACTTCAGAAGCTCTCGAAGATGACCCAGCCGGAACTGCCGCTGTCGGAAACGCCGGAAACTTTTCGCAAAGCCGCTTGACTTTTCGGAAAAGTGATATACTGTAAGGATGTTTCCCCTAGGAAGGAAACGGTCGATCAGTTTTCAGGATTAGCACTCCTTCGACGTAAAATATGAAAACATTTTTTTTGCCTTGACTTATTGAGCTTTTGCGTGAAACAAGAAACAGGTGCTGCTGTCTTGCAAGGTGTCCTAGCGCCGATCGCAAAAGCTCTTTTTGTTTGAGGCAGAAGGAGAGCAAACATGCTCGTAAATCTCACAAACGCGGTTGTCGTATCCAACGGCAAAGTCACCACCACAAGTCTCAAGGTCGCCGAAATTTTCGCAAAACGGCACGATCATGTTCTCCGGGACATTGAAAACCTTGCTATCCCGAAAGAATGGCGTTTCTCCAATTTTGGGGAGACGCAAATTGAGCGCAAAACCCCGACTGGTGGAATTGTTAAATCGAAGGCGTACCTCATCACCCGCGATGGCTTCACGCTCCTTGCCATGGGCTTCACCGGAGCAAAGGCAATGCAATTCAAGA
>ERZ1034984.2997-NODE-2997-length-12800-cov-31.809494_pt1 | contig 12800 bp, 22 predicted proteins | sample MGYA00520589_ERZ1034984 | MGnify/ENA primary metagenome ERZ1034984 (study PRJEB33766, sample SAMN09781790) | gut metagenome | biome: gut microbiome | host: Homo sapiens | place: Madagascar | study: EMG produced TPA metagenomics assembly of the PRJNA485056 data... | reverse complement strand
TTATTTATCTATTTACCAGTTTTACCTTCTTTACGTCTAATAACTTCATCAGCATATTTAATACCTTTACCTCTATATACTTCTGGTGGTCTTTTTGTTCTTATAACTGCTGCTGTTTGACCTACTAATTCTTTATCAATTCCTTTTACTATAATTGTATTAGGGTTTGGAACATCAAAAGTGATTCCAGCAGGTGCTTCAAAAATTACTGGATGTGAATATCCTAATATTAAATTTAAATTATTTCCTTGTTTTGCAACTCTGTATCCAACTCCATTAATTTGTAATTCTTTACTATATTCATGAGTTACACCTGTTATCATGTTATTAATTAAAGTTCTTGTTAAACCATGTAAACTTCTATTTTCTGCCTCATCATTTTTTCTTGTAACTTTAATTATATTTCCATCCATTTCTAAAGAAATATTTCTATGTATTTCTCTTTCTAATGTACCTTTTGGTCCTTTTACAGTAATATGTTTTCCATCTATTTTAACTTCAACACCTTCTGGTACTGTAATAGGTTTATTTCCTATTCTTGACATGTTAGTTTTCCCTCCTTCTTTTATGATTGCAACTTTGCTGTTTATTTAGTTGCATAATTTTCCGTAACTTGCTTTTTAACAACTACTTTAATTACCAAACATATGCTAATACTTCTCCGCCAATTCCTAACTCTCTTGCTTCTTTATCTGTTTTTAATCCTTTTGAAGTAGAAATAATAGCAATTCCTAATCCATTTAATACTTTTGGTAATTCTTCTTTAGATGCATATACTCTTAATCCTGGTTTACTAATTCTTTTTAAACCATCAATTACTCTTGTTCCTTTTTCATCATATTTTAAAGTAATTCTTATGATTCCTTGTGCATCATCTTTTATTTCTTCAAAAGATTTTATATATCCTTCTTTAAATAATATTTCAGCAATTCCTAATTTCATATTAGAAGCTGGAATATCAACTGTTTTATGTTTTGAACTATTTGCATTTCTAATTCTTGTTAACATATCTGCTATTGGATCTGTAATGTTCATTAATTACTTACCTCCTTTTCTTTTTTTCTATCTATGTTTTTATCGATTTTATTACCAGCTAGCTTTTTTAACTCCTGGAATTTCTCCCTTATGAGCTAATTCTCTAAAACATACACGGCATATTCCATATTTTCTTATATAAGCATGTGGTCTACCACATAGTTTACATCTGTTGTATTCTCTTGTTTTATATTTTTGTGGTCTAGCTTGTTTTATTTTCATTGACTTTTTAGCCATAGTTTTACTCCTTTCCTTTGACTAATTAATTTTTAAAAGGCATTCCTAAAAGTTTTAATAATTCTCTAGCTTCTTCATCTTTTTCAGCTGTTGTTACAAATATGATGTCCATACCTCTTAATTTATCTACTTTATCATATTCAATTTCAGGGAATATTAATTGTTCTTTTATTCCCATAGAATAATTTCCTCTTCCATCAAAAGAATCTTTTGAAACTCCTCTAAAATCTCTTACTCTTGGTAATGCTACATTGAATAATTTGTAAACAAAATCATACATTTTGTCTGATCTTAATGTTACTTTACATCCAATGTTTGCACCTTCTCTTAATTTAAATGCTGCAATTGATTTTTTAGCTTTTGTTACTACTGGTCTTTGACCTGTAATAATTGTTAAATCATTCATTGCATTTTCTAAAGCTTTAGGATTTTCTTTTAAATCACCTAATCCTATATTAATAACTACTTTGTCAAGTTTTGGAACTTGCATAACTGATTTATATTCAAATTTTTTCATTAATGCTGGGATTACTTCTTTTTCATATTGCTCTCTTAATTTTTCCATTTTTTATTAATCCTCCTTTCTTATTTTAATTTTGCTCCGCATTTTTTACAAATACGAACTTTTTCATCTTTTTCTACACTATATCCAACTTTTGTAGTTTTTCCACATTTAGGACATACTACATTTACTTTTGCAGCTGGTATACTACATTCTACTGATATAATTCCGCTTTCCTCTCCTTGTTTTCTAGCTTTAACATGTTTTTTTCTAATATTTATGCCTTTAACAACGACTTTGTCAAGCTTTGGTATAACTTCTAGAACTTCTCCTGTTTTACCTTTATCGTTTCCTGATAAAACTTGTACATTGTCTCCTTTTTTTATTCTCATTGAGAGTTTACCTCCTTTTTTCATTTTCTATTTACCAAAACAAAATAGAAATAATATATTGCTAAGAAAATTTCATCATAGACATCAGATATATGCTTTGTGTATCTCAAAGGTTTAATGATAAAATTTAGCAATGCAAGATATTTATTATATTTTGTCTTAAAGAACTTCTGGTGCTAATGACAATATTTTCATATAGTCCTTTTCTCTTAGTTCTCTTGCAACTGGTCCAAAGATACGTGTTCCTTTTGGTGTACCATCATCTTTAATTATTACAGCTGCATTTTCATCAAATTTTATATATGAACCATCTGGTCTTCTTAATCCTTTTTTAGATCTTACAATAACAGCTTTTACTACATCACCCTTTTTTACAACTCCACCTGGTGTTGCTGATTTAACTGAAGCAACTATTACATCTCCTATATTAGATGTTTTTCTATATGAACCACCTAAACATCTAATACACATAAGTTCTCTTGCTCCTGTATTGTCTGCTACTTTTAATCTTGTTTGTTGTTGGATCATTTATGGTTCCTCCTTTCCTATTTAACGATTGCTTTTTCTACAACTTCAACTACTCTCCATCTTTTATCTTTAGAAAGTGGTCTTGTTTCCATTACTTTTACTTTATCACCTATTTGGCAAACATTTTCTTCATCATGAGCTTTTAATTTATATGTTCTTTTTACTGTTTTTCCATATACTTTATGGCTTACGCTTGTTTCAACAGCTACTACAACTGTCTTATCCATCTTATTTGATAGAACTGTTCCAACCATAACTTTACGAAGATTTCTTTCCTCCATTTAGATTTCTCCTTTCAATTGTTTTCTTATATTATGCATTTTTAGATTCAGCTATTTTTCTTTCTGTTAATACTGTATTTATTTTAGCAATGTCTTTTTTTACTTCTTTTATTTTCATTGGATTATCTAATCCGTTGGTAGCTAAACTAAATTTTAATTTAAATAATTCTGTTTTTAGTTCACCTAATTCTTTCTCTAAATCTGGTGAAGACATTTCTCTTATTTTATTTATCTTCATCATTTTCACCTACCTTTTCTGTTTCTCTTGCTACAAATTTTGTTTTGTTAGGTAGTTTGTTCATAGCAAGTCTTAAGGCTTCTCTTGCAGTTTCTTCAGGTACACCAGATATCTCAAACATAACTCTACCTGGTTTTACTACTGCTACCCAATATTCTGGAGCACCTTTACCTTTACCCATACGAGTACCGATTGGTTTTGCAGTTATTGGTTTGTCTGGAAATATTTTAATCCAAACTTTTCCACCTCTTTTTATATAACGAGTCATAGCAATTCTGGCTGCTTCAATTTGATTTCCTGTAACTAAAGCACCTGTTACAGCTTGTATTCCATATTCTCCATCTGTAACTTTATTTCCTCTTGTTGCTTTTCCTCTCATTCTACCTTTTTGCATTTTTCTATGTTTTGTTCTTTTTGGCATTAATGGCATTATTGGTCTCCTCCTTCCACTGGTCTTTCTGGAAGAACTTCTCCTTTATATATCCAAACTTTTACACCGATTTTTCCATATGTTGTATCTGCTTCTGCAAATCCATAATCAATATCAGCTCTTAAAGTTTGTAATGGTATATTTCCTTCTTTATAAAATTCAGTTCTAGCCATGTCAGCTCCACCTAATCTTCCAGATACTGAAGTTTTTATTCCTAAAGCACCTGATTTCATAGTTTTTTGCATACATTGTTTCATAGCTCTTCTGAATGAAATTCTTCTTTCTAATTGTCCTGCGATATTTTCTGCTACTAATTGAGCATCTGTATCAACATTTTTTACTTCTACAATGTTTAAATTAACATCTTTTCCTATTAATTTTGTAAGCTCAGCTTTTACGCTTTCTACTCCTGCTCCACCTTTTCCAATAACAATTCCTGGCTTAGCAGTATATAAGTTTACTTTTATTGCTTTTGCTGTTCTTTCTATCTCTATTTTAGAAATTCCAGCAAGATATAATTTTTTCTTTAAAAACTTACGGATTTTTTGGTCTTCTACTAAGTAATCTGCAAAATCATTAGAATTTGCATACCATTTAGAATTCCAATCTTTAATTATCCCAACTCTTACACCTGTTGGATGTACTTTTTGTCCCATGGTTTTATTATGCCTCCTTTTCTTTTAAAACTATTGTTATATGACTTGTTCTTTTTCTAATTCTTACTGCTGAACCTTTTGCAGCTGGTCTTATTCTCTTTAAAGTTGGACCTTGGTTAGCATAGATTTCAGCAACATATAAATTTTCATGTTTCATATCATGATTATTTTCAGCATTTGCTATAGCTGATTTTAATAATTTTTCAATTATTTCTGATGATGCTTTTGGTGTAAATTTCACGATTGCTAAAGCTTCATCAACATCTTTTCCTCTAATTAAATCTGCTACTATTTTTACTTTTCTACTTGAAATTCTTGCAAATTTAAGAGTTGCTTTCGCTTCGTTTTTTACTACTGTTTCTTGCTCTTGCACTTTATTTTCCCTCCTTAACTAATTTCTTAGTTGTTAATTATTAACCTTAGTTGTCTTTTCTCCTGCATGACCTTTGTATGTTCTTGTAGGAGCAAATTCACCTAATTTATGACCTATCATTTCTTCTGCTATATAGATTGGAACATGTTTTCTTCCATCATGTACAGCAATTGTATGACCAACCATTTGTGGATATATTGTTGAAGCTCTTGACCATGTTTTTAAAACTTCTTTTTTTCCTGTTTCATTCATAGCTTCTACTCTTTTTAATAATTTTTCTTCTACAAATGGTTTCTTCTTGCTTGATCTTGACATATTAAAATGTCCTCCTTCCTATTTACTGTTTCTTCTCTTTACAATAAATTTATTAGATAATTTCTTTTTATTTCTTGTCTTATATCCAAGAGCTGGTTTACCCCAAGGTGTCATTGGTCCTGCGTGTCCTACTGGTGCTCTACCTTCACCACCACCATGTGGGTGATCTACTGGGTTCATAACAGATCCTCTAACTGTTGGTCTGATTCCCATATGTCTTTTTCTACCAGCTTTACCAATTTTAACATTTTCATGTTCGCTATTTCCAATTACTCCGATAGTAGCTCTACATTTTGCTAAAACTAGTCTCATTTCTCCTGATGGAAGTCTTACGTGAGCATATTTTCCTTCTTTAGCCATTAATTGAGCACTTTGTCCTGCTGCTTTAACTAATTTTCCACCTTGTTTTGGATTTAATTCTATATTATGAATTAAAGTACCTACTGGAATACTGTTGATTGGCATACAGTTACCTGGTTTTATATCAACGCTTTCTCCTGATATTACTTTATCTCCATCTTTTAATCCTTGTGGAGCTAATATATATGCTTTTTCTCCATCTTCATATTGAATTAATGCAATATTAGCACTTCTATTTGGATCATATTCGATACCAATTACAGTTGCTTCCATATTGTCTTTATCTCTTTTAAAATCTACTATTCTATATTTTTGTCTATTTCCACCACCTTGATGTCTTACTGTAATTCTACCATATGAGTTTCTACCTGCATTTTTTCTTTTCTTAGCAAGTAAAGATTTTTCAGGAGTTTTCTTTGTAACTTCTGAGAAGTCTGAAACTGTCATATTTCTTCTTGATGGTGTGTATGGTTTAAAATGTTTCATTGCCATTTTCTTTTCTCTCCTTTTTATTTATTCTCCGGGTTCTTTCCCGATATTTTATATATTTATTGCTAAAAAATCATATAGCACTTGATTTTTAAGCTCCCATAAATTCATCAATAGAATCTTTATATTTTTTAGATATCTTAGTTTGCTTTCCGCCTTTTGCAAGATAAGTTTTTTCTTCTGGGTTTGTATCGATTGTAACAATCGCTTTTTTCCAATCTGAAGTTTTACCTGTATGATATCCTACTCTTTTCTTCTTTCCATTTACTTTCATTGTATTTACTTTTAATACTTTTACTTCGAAAAGTTTTTCAACAGCTTTAGCTATTTCAACTTTTGTTGCTTTTTTATTTACTTTGAAAGTGTATTTACCTTCTTGTAATTCGTCGTTACTTTTTTCTGTAACAACTGGTGCAATTATAATTTCTTCTGGTAACATTACGCGTACACCTCCTCTAATTTTTTAACAGTATCAACTGGTAAAATTAGATTATTATATTTTAATAAATCAAATACATTAATGTTATTAGCTGTAATTGTTTTAACTCCTTCAATGTTTCTTGCTGACATTACAACATTTGTATTTTTCTCTGGAACAATAATTAATGTTTTTCCTTCTACTTTTAATGCTGTTAAAGCTTTTACCATTGATTTTGTTTTAATTTCTTTTAATTCTAATTTATCAACTACTGTTAATTCTTTTTCTATTACTTTAGAACTTAATACTGACTTAATAGCAAGTCTTTTTTCTTTCTTATTAACTGTATATTTGTATGAACGAGGTTTTGGTCCTAAAGCAATACCACCTTTTATCCATTGTGGAGCTCTGATTGAACCTTGTCTTGCTCTACCAGTTCCTTTTTGTCTCCATGGTTTTTTTCCACCACCACGAACTTCTGCTCTTGTTTTTGTACTTTGTGTACCTTGTCTTTGATTAGCTAAATAATTAACAAGTACTGCATGTACTATGTTTTCATTTGGTTCAATTCCAAATACGCTATCTGCTAATTCTATATCACTTACTTTTTTACCTTTAATATCATATACGTCTACTTTTGGCATGATCTAATTTCCTCCTTCCCTTTCTATTTACTAGCCTTTACAGCTGATTTTACTTTTAAGATAGCTCCTTTAGGTCCTGGAACACTACCTTTAACTAATATTACATTTTTATCCATGTCAACTCTTACAACATCTAAGTTTTGTATTGTAACAGTAACTTTTCCCATATGTCCTGGTAATTTTTTACCTTTAAATACTCTACCTGGTGTTGATGTTGATCCCATTGAACCTGGTCTTCTATGATACATAGATCCATGTCCCATTGGTCCTCTGTGTTGCCCATGTCTTTTTATAACACCTTGGAATCCTTTTCCTTTTGATGTTCCTTGAACATCGATTTTTTCTCCAGCAGCAAAAATATCTGCTTTTACTTCGTCTCCTATTTTATAAGAAGATATATCATCTAATCTAAATTCTCTTAAATGTTTTTTATTAGCTATTTTAGCTTTTGCAAAATGTCCTGCTTCTGGTTTATTGATATGTTTGTCTTTTATTTCTCCATATCCTAATTGAATTGCATTATATCCATCTGTTTCAACAGTTTTTATTTGAGAAACAATATTTCCTGCTGTTTCAATAACTGTTACTGGAATTACATTTCCTTTTTCATCAAATATTTGTGTCATACCGATTTTTTTACCGATAATTCCTTTATTCATTGTTTTTTCCTCCTAACTATTGGCTGATATTTAGATTTCATTTTTATATTAATGCATATCAGCTTGGTTTTTTGTTGTCTACATTAATATGTAGTTTTTGAAATTTAATTTTAAATCATTATTATAATTTGATTTCGATATCAACACCAGCTGGTAATTCTAATTTCATTAAACTATCAACTGTTTTTTGTGTTGGGTAAAGAATATCAATAACTCTTTTATGTGTTCTCATTTCAAATTGTTCTCTTGAATCTTTGTATTTGTGTGGAGAACGTAAAATTGTTACTATTTCTTTTTGTGTTGGTAATGGAATAGGACCTGAAACCTTTGCTCCTGTTTTCTTAGCAGTATCTACTATTTTTTCAGCAGACTGATCTAAAACTACATGGTCATATGCTTTAAGTCTTATTCTGATTTTCTCACTTGTTGCTACTGTTGTGTTTGCCATTGTAATTTTCCCTCCTTTAATTTATATTTTGTTTGTGACAACTAGCATAGCTGTCAAAATTACCGTGGCAAGTTAAAACGCACTCTGGTGTTTTGAATATCACCTATATAAAAACCCAAAATATGCATGATAATTCTGGGATAAGTGCTATTTATAAATGCGTCTTCCAACGCACAAGTTATCTGTGATTTACTTCGCTTTACACAGTTAACTTAACTTACCGCCTGGTCTTTGCCATGACATACTCCACTAAAGTTCCCTCCACCTTTACGGAATCGCAAGATGTAGCCACATTTAGTTTCATCGCTTAATTCATGCTTATATATTATACAATGCTTTTTTCCGTATGTCAACACCTTTTCAGTGAATTTGTTATTAATTGTTAATTATTTCTGAATTTTCTAATTCGTTTATTCTTTATTAAAAAATTTCAAAACACAATCAAATAATCTTTTAAATATATTTTCAGACTTTACTTTAATTGACAATTTATTTATATTTTCAGGTTCAGCTTCCATATTACTACTAATATCTTTTTTCTTAAAAATATCATCAACATTATACTTTTTTCTTAATTCTTCTTGATATACCTGTTCATTGGCATTTAAATGGTTTCTAAATTTTATTTTTTGTTCATCTGTTTCACACCAGTAATTTAAACAAATCATAGCTATTAAACCTTTTGCTTCGTCAGTAAGATTTAATTCATTAAGTGGTTTTGTATAATCAAATTCACATTTATAATCTTGAGATGCATTCTCTTTAAGAAATTGCATTAATTTCTTTGGAATTTTGTCTACATCATCTTGGCTTATTCCTTTTAAATAATGCAATGTTTCAGCCATTGCTATTCTATATCTTTCTTCTAACATATTTTCTCCTATTTTGATTGACCTATTTCATCTATATTCTGTATAATTTCTTTTTCTATAGCTTTAACAATTTTTTTCTCATCAGACATTCTCATTGTACTATCTTGCATACAATCATCAAATCCAGATTCTTTACTAAACATTATTATTTTCTCAGCACTCGATTCATCATTTTTAAATCCTTCCCCATTTATTCCTTCTATACTGAATGCTAACATGTCTTTATAATAATTTTCAATAAACCTATAGTCTTTATTTCTAAAAGAACCTGCATGATTAGCATCTTTATATATTTTACTGACAATTTTATATCCATTTTTTTTATACCATTCAACTGCCTTAATAAATCTTTCATTCAAATCTTTACCAAAAATATTTCTGTATTGTGCTCCAATATCTTCTGGCACCGATTCACTTAAATAGGACATATCATGCATTGGAACTATATTGCCATTCTCATCTCTCCTATCAGATTTTTCTTTTGCTTCAAATTCTCCTACATAGTATGCAAATTCAATTTTTCTATATGATTCTTCATTAAATTTTTTACCAAAAAGTTTTTCAAAGTCTTTTGTTCCTAAAGGATAACCTAACTCTTCTGTCGGAATTGGAATAGAACCTGCAGCACCTCCAATAATAGTTTTACTAATCATCTCTGGATGTATCATAGCAAATCTCTGTGCAAATACTCCAGATGTAGAATACCCGTTTAACACAATCTTGTCCGAAACTTTCTTTCCTGAAAGTTCTTCTAATTTCTTTTGTGCATCTTGAATAGTTTCTCTTACTAATACATCACATCTTTCATACTTTCTATCACTTTCTGTAAAACATTTTCTAGCTAATTGTTGATAATACGGTTCTCTTTGAAAATCTTCTTTTGGACAATATACATATACTATTGGAGTTGGAACATTCTTCCTTATATATAAAGCATTTTCAACTATTCCTTTAATTAATACATCTATCCTATCTTTTGTGCTTTCTGAATTTCTTGTATTCAAAGTATCTACTAAAACCTCAGCATCTTCTCTCATATTTTGAGAATACATTAGTATATATGGAAAAATCCTATTATTTTCTGTTATAGTATTTATATATACAGTATACCCATCTACATCACATGGTTTATTTGTATATCTTGTTTTTTCGCTAAATATTTTTTCTCCTCTTTGAACATTCTTTATTTCATCCATCACTATTTTAATTATCTTTTTACCAAACTTTTGATTTTCTATATTATCACTGCCAACTAGTTGTTGTATATATCCATTATTAATTAGTTGCTGTATATATTCATTCTTTGCTAATGTCTCTTCACTTACAATTTTTTCTTTAATTTTCTTCATTATTAGCTCTCTCTCCTTTTTTATAATAAAAGTATAATATTTTTTATAATAAAAATCAAGAAAAAGACAATTATTTCAGTATTATTCACTCTATCTCTTTATCACTATCATTTAACATATATAGATAATATGTATTTATTATTAAATTGGGAAAAAAATAGCTAGATTAGAAACTAATCTAGCTTTGACTGTTATTCTCCAGGTTTGTTATACGCATACCCTATAAAATTTCCATCTTTGTCTCTCTTTTCAATTATAGAACTAGAATAGTAACCATTTTTCACACTATTTCTATAACTGTCTGTTGTGTCCCTCATTGATGGATTTCTTCCACATGCAGGACAAATATTGCAATTTTTATTTTGGCATGCTTCACAGTCATAATGTCTTTCCATAAATGCTGTCCTCCTTTAATTAAATGAGCCTGTTGAATACTTTGATTCCTATTTATTTTACTACATTTCTATAATTCTTTCAACCATAAACTTAAGAAATATACCTTCTTCCATTTTTATTTTAAATAAATTAGTAGTTTTTTGATAATTTAGAATTTCATATATTTTTCCATCTTCTAGAATCTTCTCTTTTAAATATTTCTTGTACTTCATTTGAAAGTAGCTCTTTATATGCATATGGTTTTCTATATGTATCACCATGAAATTCTCTTCTTCTATATTCTCTAATTTGAGATAAATTAAATTCTGCAATTGATATTCCTTCATTTTCATTCATTACAATTATTTCACTATTACATTCATCTCTGTTAACATCTCTAACTATAGGGCTATATGCAGAAGATCTACCTTTTAAATTTGAATAGTTAACAGTAACAATTCCTAGCATATTTTCATAAGCCCTTACTTTTAACTGTTCTAATCTTATATTTGTCATAAGGCATGCATTTGGAACTATTATTATTTCAGCACCCTTTATCATTAATATTCTTGCGCTTTCTGGAAATTCTCTATCATAGCATATCATCGTTCCTAAATTCACTTTACCTTCGCCATAATCTAATATTGCAGTTTTAAATTCTGTTCCTGGTTCTGTAAAGAATTCTGTTTTAAAATCCACTGTATGTACTTTGGAATATTTTAATATAACATTTCCTTTTCTATCTATTATCATTACTGTATTTTTAGGTTTTTCTTTGTCATCTTTTTCCAAATATGTTATTGCTATTGCCATTTCTAATTGTTTTGCAAGATCAATAAATGTTGTTATATATTCACTAGAATCATCTATTGCCTCATCTTGCCATCTTTTTACTTTATTCATATCTAAATCCTTTTGATTTTTTAAAAGACCTCTAAATAATATTTCATATCCGTTGCTCCACATTTCTGGAAATACAGCAATATCCGCTCCCATCAATTTTGCATTCTTACAAAATTTTATTCCTTTTTTAATATTATTATTTATATCACTACTTCTCTCCATTTGTAACATCGCTACTTTAAATATATCTTTCATTATTCCCCCCTGTAACATTGCTGATATATTAACCAACACTAATTGCATAAAAAAGAAGATGACAATCATCTTCTTTTATCCCTTTATAATTTTTTCTATTGATTGTTCTCTCATTTCTTTTATTAATTTGCAACTATTATTTAATTTAGCTTGTTCTGTTTCGTTTAAATTCAATTCTACTAATTCTCTTACTCCATTACTATTAATAATCGCAGGAACACCAATATAAATATCATCTTGTCCATATTGTCCATCTTTCAAATAAGTTGATACTGTTAAAATAGAATTTTCATTGTCTAAAACCGCTTTTACTAATCTGCTTAATGCCATTCCTATTCCATAATAAGTAGCCTTTTTCTTTTCGATTATCTCATAAGCTGCATCAACTACTCCTTTATGAATTTTTTCCAAATCTTCCATAGGATGATTATTATCTTTCATAACATCTTTTACTTTTTTACATCCAACATATGCATGATCCCATGGAACAAATGAAGAGTCTCCATGTTCTCCCATAATATAAGCATGAATATTTTTACTTGATATTTTTAAATAATCTGCCATTAAATAACGAAGTCTTGCAGTATCTAAAACTGTTCCTGAACCTATTACTCTATTTTTAGGAAGTCCTGATACTTCTGCAACAACATATGTCATTAGATCCACTGGATTACTTGCTACTATAATAATACCATCAAATCCACTCTTCATTATGCTTTCTGTAATTTGCTTCATTATTTTTGTATTAACTTCTGCTAATTCTAATCTTGTTTGTCCTGGTTTTTGTGCAATTCCAGCAGTTATTACTACTACTTGTGCATCTTTGCAATCAGAATAATCTCCAGCTTTTATTACCATTTTTTGTGGTGCAAATGGTAGTCCATGTGATAAATCCATTTCTTCTCCTATAGTTTTATCTTTATCAATATCAATTAAAATAAGTTCATTAACTCCTCCTTTATTAAGCATAGAATATGCCATACTCATTCCAACAAAACCTGTTCCTACTAAAACGACTTTTCCTTTTTTCATAAATTATAACTTCCTTTCTTAAAAATATATTATTAATTTATTTCTTGCTCAAATATTATATCACTATTT
>ERZ1034984.2995-NODE-2995-length-12805-cov-3.806039_pt1 | contig 12805 bp, 14 predicted proteins | sample MGYA00520589_ERZ1034984 | MGnify/ENA primary metagenome ERZ1034984 (study PRJEB33766, sample SAMN09781790) | gut metagenome | biome: gut microbiome | host: Homo sapiens | place: Madagascar | study: EMG produced TPA metagenomics assembly of the PRJNA485056 data... | reverse complement strand
GGATCAGCACCGGCACGAGTATTCGCTTGCCGATGCGAATCCGAGCATTCAGACGATCTTGCCGAAAGCTGGCTTCGAAGGGGCGCTGTACGCCGCTCTGGACGCGCTGACCAAGGATTACCTCGGTCGGGAATGGGAGCGCGAAGACGGAGCCGTTCTGAAAATCGAGAAGGCGCTGATTGACGCAAACTGGGGGCAGTCTACGGATATCATATATACGTTCTGCCGCCAGAACGTCCATGCCGGAGTGCTACTGCCCTCCCACGGCCGGTATGTCGGCGCGAGTTCCAAGCCCATGACGGAATACCGCAAGCAGCCCGGCGACCGGCTGGGCCTCAACTGGATGATGCCGAATGTCGCCGGGAAACGGGCGATCCGGCACGTCATCTACGATTCCAATTACTGGAAAAGTTTTATTCACGCCCGCCTCGCGGTCCCGCTGGGCGACAAAGGGAGCCTCTCGCTCTACGGCAGGATTCCCGGCATCCATCAGTTGTTCGCCGAACACCTGACCGCCGAATACCGGGTGAAGACCCAGGGACGCGGCCGCTGGGTTGATGAATGGAAACTGAAGCCGGAGCGCAGCGACAACCACTGGCTGGACTGCGCGGCGGGATGCGCCGTCTGCGCCTCCATGCTTGGAGCGACACTCCCCGAACTCGGCGCGGCGCGGACCGCACCCAGACCGAAAATCAAACTTTCCGACCGGCTGAACGTGACCGCTCAGGACGCGGTCCCGCGCACCGGGAAACTCAAACTTTCCGAACTCAAAAAGGTGAAAAATGGCTGACATAAAGGAATATCCGGAGCATCTCCGGCAGGCTGTCGACCTTATTGCGGCAGTTTTGCGGAGAATTCGTGAAAAGACGCTGGAAAAGTCGCGGAACGGATGCTTGTATATGGCGCAAGCGAAAGGAGTTACGGCCTGATGAACAGAAACGATTTCATAAAAAAACAGATAGCGGATCTGGAAAATGCCGACATCGCCGCGTTGAAGGAGCGGTTCCGTGAACTTTACGGTTTCGAGTGCGGCGCGACCAACGCCAAAAATCTGCGTAGCCGGATCGCCTACAAAATGCAGGAACTGTATTTCGGCGGTTTGTCCGATGCGGACAGGGCGATGCTCGACACCATCGCGGACAAAGACCCCGCCGCCAATCTCAGGGCGGAGGGAATGAAGCCTCGGGTTTTCGTGAAGGGGACCCGGCTCTGCCGTGACTGGAAGGGGAAGACCTACGAAGTCCTCGTCCATCAGGACGGGCAGTTTGAATTCGATGGTGAATTTTACCGTTCCCTGACGGCCATCGCGGAAAAGATCACCGGAACGCACTGGAACGGTAAAAAGTTCTTTGGGGTGAAGTAATGCCGGAAATCGTGAAAAAAAGATGTGCCATTTACACGCGCAAGTCCGTGGAGGAGGGGCTTGAACAGGAATTCAATTCGCTCGACGCACAGCGGGAAGCCGGGGAAGCGTTCATTCTGAGTCAAAAGGCAAATGGCTGGGTCTGTCTGCCGGAGCATTACGACGATGGAGGATATTCCGGCGGTAACACCAATCGGCCCGCGCTACAAAGGCTTCTGGATGACTGCGAGGCGGGGAAAATCGATATGATCGTGGTCTACAAGATCGACCGGCTTTCCCGATCCATTTGCGATTTCGCTGACCTGACAAAGAAATTTGATGAATGGGGCGTGCAGTTTTCCGCAGTAACTCAGGAAATCAACACCGCGACTTCAGCAGGACGGATGATGTTGAACATCCTTATTACCTTCGCTCAATACGAGCGTGAAGTCATAACCGAGCGCGTCAGGGACAAAATGGCGGCAAGCCGAAAAAAGGGCAAATGGGTCGGCGGGTCGGTTCCGATGGGCTATAAAGTAGAAAATAAACATCTTGTCGTTGTTCCGGCGGAAGCGGATGTCATCCGAAAAATCTTCCACCGGTATGTTGAGATCCAGTCGCCGAAACTGATCGCGATGGAACTGAACGCACAAGGCATAAAGACCAAGCAGGGAAAGACGTGGGACAAAGCCCACGTTTACCGCATTTTGGAGAATCACACATACATTGGCGAAGTGAAATACAAGGATGCCATTTGCAAGGGCGAGCAAGAGGCAATTATTCCGACCGACCTGTGGAACCGCGCAAAAGCGATCCGTGAGAGCGCCGCTCCCTGTCCGGATCGCTCAAGGCGGCAGGAGACCATTGCGCCGTTGAAGAATATTCTCCGATGCGGACACTGCGGGGGAGCGATGATGCCGACGTACACAACCAAGGGGGGCCGCCGGTATTACTATTACCTCTGCTGCAAAGATGACAAGCGGGCGGTTTCCGAATGTCCGGTCCGACAGATCCCGGCCGGTGATATCGAGGAGCTGGTGAAAAAGCATATCCGAAAGATGCTCGGCGACATTTCCCTGGTCATGCAGTTCGCGGAAAAGTCCGGCATGGACCCGGTGGCGATTGTCGAATGTTTCCGGGAGGATTTCTGGAAGGAGATCACGCCGGGAGAATACAACCGGCTGCTGACCCTGCTGATCGAGAAAGCGGTGGTCTGGAAAGGCAAGCTGGAGATCGAATTCAAAACGGGAGGCGTCAAATCGCTGATGGAGGAATTCAAAAATGATTGATGTGGAAATGCTCGCCAACGGGAATGTCAAAGTGACGATCCCGATGTCGTTTCGGAACTGCTCCGGACGGAAAAGGATCGTGACTCCGGACGATGAACAGAATTTCTCGGATCCGCTGATCACGAATCTGGCCCGCGCCTGGCGCTGGCAGTCGCTGATCGACGAGGGACGATTCGCCAACGTCCATGAACTCGCCACGGCCATCGGCAAGGATTACGCTTACGTGGCGCGGGTGCTTCGCCTGACGCTGCTTGCACCGGAGATCGTCCATGCCATCCTGACGGGCGCATTGCCCGAGGGGATCGGCGTGGAGGACCTGCGGCAGTCCATGCCGGTCTTATGGTCGGAACAGAAGAAACTGCTAAACATGGAATGACGTCCTTTCACTGGCGGTCGGAGAAATCCGGCCGCTTTTTGCGTTTTAAAGGCCCTGTCGCGGCGGTCGCGCCGTCTTCCGGAATTAGGTCGGGGAAGGGCTTCCGGAGGGTTTTCCGGGGCAAGGTCGGCGGTTGTCCTTTACCCGATTATGGACACCATTTGCAGAGATACTTTTCGAAGCCGTTTTTCGATATCCATTTTGCGGTTGTCCGGAATTTCCCGACCTGACGAAATGCTTTTTTTGAGGGTGAGTTTCCAAAACAGAGAACATTTCGGGTGAGGACTTGGAGACAAAAAAACGTAAGGTCGGAAAATCAGGGGGCCGGAAAAATAGAGATTTTCTCTAAAATTTTCGGTGTGTTTCCGCAACTCGTTAATCTCTAACGCCTAACAAAACTTTTCAGCATAAAGGTCGGCAGACCTGACGTTTCAGAGAATCCGGGCCGATTCTATGCGAAACACACGTCAAAACGGCCAAAACAGCGTTCTCTCACCATTCTCTGCCGGACGGGACAGTGCGCTGTAAATCGTTATCATTCAGCCACAAAAGACGCGAAAACAAAAAATCCAGTCATAAAGGACTGGACGGGAGAGAACAAAAAAAATGGTCGGGATGGCGAGAATCGAACTCGCGACCTTTAGTCCCCCAGACTAACGCGCTAACCAGGCTGCGCTACATCCCGTTCTTTCAAAAATATGAGTCATAAAATACATGCTTTTCACTCAAATGCAAATCGAAATCAAGAAAAACATTCGATTTTTTGTTTCCGACACCGATAATTGACGGCGCAGGAAACAAGGCAAACAGAGGTTTTATGGAAAGACAGGAGGAATACTGAATTCAATTTTCGAGGACTTTTTCCTGTCTGTCTTTTGATGTCTTTTTCTTTCATCCGGTTTTGCCCGCCTGAAAAAATACGCATAAGAAGCCGTATATTTGAAAAATTCATTTTTGAGGCTAAATTGTCTCATGGGGATTTCCCGGAAATATTTCACATGAAAACAAGGGGGGTATCATGATGAAGAAGAAAGAACTGAAAAATTCGGAAAAGAGTTCCGTGCCGGCTGTCATTCCAATGGAATATGAGGTTGTCGAATATGATTTCGGCGGCGTTGTTTCCATGACATCCAAAAGCACAACAGCAGTGGCAGCCGTGTATTCCTTTTCGGCTGAGATTCTGAATGTTTCTCCGAGAGCAAAGGCAAAAGCGAAGGAGAAAAAGAAACATGAAGGAAAGTGATCTGCGCAGGCTTCTGCCGGACGGTATTGCTGATTTTAATGATTGGCACGCTCAAATCAGCAAATACAATACGCCTCTGATGCGGCATCTGGATTCGCTGGATATTCCGGAAAAGAAAGAAAACTGGACACGGACGGCACTTTATGAGATCGTCTTATGGGAGCTGGACCGTTTTCCGGGGATTGATGACGCGCTTTTCATGGATCTGGGAAAGGCGGCGGAAATTCCGCCGGAGGATTTCCGTAAAGTGAAAGAGACCTTATGCCGGCTGCTGGCGTGCAATCATGTCGGCATGACTATGGCGACGGCGATTCTGCGTTTCATCAATCCGGAGACATTTCAGACCATGAACCGGCGGAATGCGCATGTCGTCATGCCGGCTGCCATGTTTCCCGAACCGCCGTCGAAGCCGGGCAGAGACTATTATGACACCGCATGCGAGTTCTATTTCAAATATCTGGCAGAGCTGCGCAAACTTTCCTGCGACGGCTTTGAGTTCAGGATCATGGACCGGATGCTTTATCAGATCGACAAGGCTTCCGGCAGAAAACTGGAATAATCATATGTGCGCATAGAGACATTTCAGGTAATGGGACTCTTTGAATAATGCGGGGTGATCCGGCGCCTCGGCGCGGCGGTCGAACTCTTTCAGCGGGCGTCCGGCGTCTGCCGCCGCCCGATGGACTTCATCGAACAGTTCATCGGCGCCTATCCTGCTGGAGCAGGAGGCAAAGACAAGAATCCCGTTCTTTGAGAGCAGGCGGACTGCCGCGACGGCAAGGCGCGAATAGGATTTCATTGCCTGTGCGCGTTCTGAAAGGGATTTTGCAAAAGAGGGCGGATCAACAATCACGATTCCGAACCGTTCGCCGGCTTTTTCCAGTTCGTTCATGGCATGAAACGCATCGTCGGCGATTCCGCGGTGCCGGCATTTCGCGATGTTTGCAATCTCTCCGTTCAATGTGAAGTTGTGCGCGGATGCTTCAATCGCGTGCTTGTTGAAATCGATATCCGTTACCATGCGCGCACCGTTTTTTGCCGCATAAAGAGAGAAGCCGCCGGAATAGGAAAATACGTTCAGGACGGAATGGACTCCCGCCGCCAGCTTCCCGGCCTTCGCGCGGTTTTCCCGCTGGTCAAGGAAGAAGCCGGTTTTCTGACCGCATCTGACATCCGCTTCGAATTTCAGCCCGTTTTCCAGAAAGACAACCTGTCCGTTCCATGCCGGATCACCGGAAAACAGCATTCCGTCCTCCAGATTACGGCGGAGCCCGGCGCTCATGGCGGATACCTCGCGTGAAAAACGCAGGGAGAGCCGTTTCAGGCAGGGATATACTTCAAATAAAGCATCCGCGACATCCCCCAGATGAGGGATGAAGGCGGCGGTATAGACTTTCATCACAAGCACATCGGCATACTTGTCTGCGACCAGTCCCGGAAAACCGTCCGATTCTCCGTTGATGAGACGGAACGCGTTTGTCTCCGGTCCGAACAGACCGTTTCTGCGTTCGGCGGACTGTTTCGCAAGCAGGCGGAACAAGCCTGGTCCGACGACCTCTTTTGAAGCGCCGAACGTCAACAGGCGCACCCGTATGCTGGAGTAAGGATCGACCAGTCCCGCCGCAACAATCTTCCTGTTGTCGTAAACAACTGCGACATCTCCCGGTTCTGCCTCCGCTGAAAGTTTTTCAATGGAATCTTCAAAAATCCATGGATGTTTCCGCCGGACGGTCTGGAGCCCCTTGCCGGAAAGCCGGACCGCCACACGTTTCGAGGTGCCGCCGCGCGGCAGTATGAAGTCTGCGCTCATGAATGGAAGTGCTTACTGTTTGCCGAGTTCCGCGGAACGTTCCGCCGCTGCAACGACCGCTTTCATTACGGTACTGCGGAATGCGCCTTCGTCAAGCGCCGCGACGCCGCGCGCCGTGGTGCCTCCGGGCGAGATGACCGCGTCACGCAGAACCGCCGGATGTTCCTTGCCGCGTTTGAGCACCATCAGAGCGCTTCCGAATACCGTCTGCGCCGCAAGCTCAATTGCCGCGTCACGGGGGAGCCCCGCGTAAACTCCGCCGTCTGCAAGCGCCATGATGAATTCCAGCACATACGCCGGACCGCTTCCGCTGAGTCCCGTGACCGCGTCGAGCATGGATTCCGGCACTTTGCGGCAGAGTCCGAACGAGGAGAGAATCTCCCCGGCTTTCTTCAGATCATCCTCCGTTGCCCCTGCCGCGCCGCAGAAGCAGCTCATGCCTTCCCCGACGAGGGCAGGGGTGTTCGGCATGACGCGGATAATACGCCCGATTCCGCCGGAAAGCTGAGTCAGTTTGCTGATGGAGAGCCCTGCCGCAATAGAGATCAGCAGTTTGCCGCCGAGATGTTCGCGCGCTTCGTCGAAAGCGGCTTTCGCATACTGCGGCTTGACTGCGAACAGGACGATTCCGGCATCTTTCAAGGCATCTTTCATCGTTGCTGTGCAGACCGCTCCTGTAAGTTCCGCAAATTTTTTTGCTGCTTCCGGCGAGGGATCGTATGCACACAGTTGTGCAGGGGGAATGCCTTTGTTTACAAGTCCCAAAGCGATTGCGCCGGCCATTTTGCCTGCGCCGATAAATGCGATTCTGTCATTCAACATGCCAAGTCTCCATTGTTTCCGGATGTGCGGGAAGTTGTTTTGCCCGTTTCCGCTTCTGTCATGAGGCATAATATATCATAAATCTTGATTTTGTTAATGAAAAAAGATGAAAAATCACGTTTTATGCGCTATTTTACCACCGAAAGAAAGGTTGGATGATGATAAAACGAAATTCTGTCTCTGAAAAAATACTGGAACGCGGCGCGGAATCCCTGAAAGACTGGGAGAGCGGAAATGTGACTCTGGATGATTGCCTGGAACAGCTCCGCAATGAAAACGGGCATGAGAAATCCGCGGTGGCGTCGCTTCTTTTCGAATATTTCCGTCATAAGGGATTCATCGATTCCCTGATTCAGAAACACGCCCGCAGGGGGAATGTGAAGCAGGAGATGCGCGTGATTGTGGCATGTACCCTGACGCAGTCGTTTTTTCAGACCGGAATCGCACCACAGTCCGCTGTGAATGTCGCCGTTGATTATGTGAAACAACGCTACGGGCATGGACCGGGCGCCTTCATCAATGCGATCATGCGCTCCATTCTTTCGTCGAAGGATGCAAAGAACATTCCTCCGTATTCATTTCCCGAAGCTCTGCGTGAAAAGTGGCTGAAACAGTTCGGGAAGGAAACGACCGCGCAGATCCTTTCGCATTATGCGTCCAACCCGCCGGTCGCTTTCCGTGTTCGCGGGGAGATTCCGGAAGCGGCTCTGGCGGAATTGAAATGTTCGCGGATCACTGCTGATGACCTGCCCGCCGGTTTCCGTTTTTACCAGACAAATGATTCCAATGCCTTCTTCCGGCAGAACTGGCTGGAAAAAGGGATGGTCTATGTTCAGGACCCCGCCACTTCTCTGGCGCTTTCCCTGCTGGATGGCAATGTTTCCGGGCGTGTGCTGGATGCCTGTGCGGCTCCCGGCGGGAAAACGATCATGCTTTCGGATCTTGCGGGGGAAGGCGGCCTGAAGTTGACTGCGGCGGACCGTTCGCCGCAGCGTCTGCGTCAGTTGAACGTGAATCTGAAACGTGCGGGAGTGCGTGCGCGGACGGTGCAGGCTTCCGCGCAGGAAAATCCATTTGAGAAAGAGTCGTTTGATCTGATTCTGGCAGATGTCCCATGCAGTAACAGCGGGGTGATCCGGCGGCGTCCGGATGCTCCGTGGCGCTATCAGGTGAAACGTGTCGCGGAACTGACTCTGCTTCAGGCTGATATCCTGGATTCGCTTTCACAACTGGTGCGGTCCGGCGGGCGTCTGCTTTATTCCACATGCAGTATTGAGCCGGAGGAAAATAGCCGGCAGATCGAGAATTTTCTTGCGCTTCACTCCGATTTTACATTGAAAAAACAGGCGCTTTTCCTGCCTTCGGAAGTTCATGACGGCGCATTCGGCGCTTTGCTGGAAAAGAAAAACTGATGATGTCCGGTTGTTTTTTCCGGTAAGGCAGGATAAAAAATTCCAGCCTTACCGAACCGTAACATGAGAGACGAGGGGGCAGCGTGCGACTCCCCTCTCGGGATTTACGATTTGAAAATCGCTTTCAGCGCATCCGCACTGACCTTGAGATCAGTAAGCGGTTCGCGCAGATGAGTGTCATGTTCAATCAAGACCCATTTGTCGTAGCCGTGACGCTTGAGTTCTTCGCCGGCGGCGGCAAAATCGAACCCGGCATTGCCTGCGCCGAGCTCGCAGAAACGGAGACGCTCGGTCCATCTGTCAAGTCCGAGAGAGGCATCCTTGATGAAGATATCCTTGAAGTGGACGCTGACAATGCGATCGTAATATTTTCTGATGATCTCGACGTTGTCGCCGAATGCCCCTGCGAGGTGCCCGACGTCAAGCAGGAGGCTGGCTCCGGGAACCGCTTTGAGAAAATCTTCCAGCTCCTGCTGGCTTTCAATCCGGGAGCCGAGATGGTTGTGCAGGGCAGCTTTAAGCCCGAAACGCTCCGCCGCCTTGACGAATTGATTGGCGCGGCGGCAGAATACATCAAAATCGACATCGCGTCCGCCGGAACCGGGTGTGAGCCAGACATATTCCTTGCCGAGCGCGGCTGTATATTCGATTCCGAGTCCGACCTGATTCGCCGCAACGCGGCAGGTTGCGAAGTCCATCCCCATCTTTCGGTAGGCGGCTGCTTTGTAGATTGCGTCCGCCGCATCGCAGACCTCAAGCCGTTCCGTTCCGTCGAGTCCGATTGAGCGCAGTTCTTCGAGTCTCAGCGTAATGTCATAGCATCCGCCTTCCCAGACGTTCATTCCGTAATCGGCAACACCGAATTTCATGAAATCACCCTCCTGTTATTTTATTGGGATAAGGCTAATTTAAGGTTCTGAATGGAGTTTTGCAAGCTTCTTTTCAGTAAAAACTTATCTGCTTATTCTTTTTTATCAGGGGTGTGTCTTTATGAAACGTGGATATAAAATACCCGGAAGCTTATCTTCTTGTCTTATTCTGTATTCGATTCGTTGTGTTCCGGATTCCGGAATGCCGGAAAATCGAAATTCTGTTTTTCTGCTGCTTTTGCCTTTTTTTCCTTGTCTGCGGAGACCGGTGCCATGCCGGGAGAGCGGAAAACTTCGGAAAAAATATAAAATTGCATAAATTGCATATTGAATATTTTTATTGCCGGATTATATTAAACGGCTTCGGAAGAATCTTTTTGGAAACCGAAATAAATATTAACATAAAACAGTGCAGGAGTTTACCATGTACGCAGTGATTGCCAGCGGTGGCAAACAATTCAAGGTCCAGGAGCAGGATGTCGTTACGATGGAACGTCTCGAAGGTGCTGCCGGAGAGAAAGTTGCATTCAATGAAGTTCTCGCGCTCGGAGAAGGTGCCGAGATCAGGTTCGGCGCTCCGCTCGTGGAAGGCGCTAAAGTCGAAGGCGAAATCGTGGAACATTTCCGTGGTCCCAAGCTGATTGCGTTCAAGATGAAAAGACGCAAAGGCTACAGAAAGCGCACAGGACACAGACAGGAACTCACAAAAGTAAAAATCACTTCCATTGCCTGACTGAGAGATTAAGAATGAAATACGATTCCAACGGAGCATTGTTGGCGACATCGATTCCCGGACTTCCCGAGCCCCACAGAGGCAAAGTCCGCGATATCTATGATCTCGGAGACAGTCTGCTGTTTGTGGCAACGGACAGAATCAGCGCATTTGACTGTGTGATGCCGAACGGAATTCCGGATAAAGGCAAGGTCCTGACTCAGATGTCTCTTTTCTGGTTTGAGTTGCTTTCCTGGATGCCGAACCATCTGCTCTGCTGGGATGCCGCTCAGTTCCCCGCTTCGTTGAAGGCTGTTGCGGGAGACCTTGCGGGACGTTCTCTGATCGTTAAGAAAGCCAGGACGATTCCGCTTGAGTGCATCGTCCGCGGCTACCTGATCGGAAGCGGATGGAAGGATTATCGGAAAAACGGCAGGGTTTGCGGAATTCCGCTGCCCGCCGGATATCAGCAGGCTCAGAAGCTGGAGGAACCGCTTTTCACGCCGTCGACGAAAGCCGACAGCGGACATGACGAGAATATCAGTTTCGAGACCGCTGTGGAGCTTGTCGGCAGGGAAAAAGCGGAGAAAGTCCGCGAGTGTACGCTTCGCATTTACAAGGAAGCCGCGGCGCATGCTGAAAAATGCGGCATTATTCTTGCGGATACCAAGTTTGAATTCGGAGACTTCAACGGTGAAGTGATCCTCATTGACGAGGTTCTGACGCCGGATTCCAGCCGTTTCTGGCCGAAAAGCGATTATAGAGTCGGATGCAGTCCGCCGAGTCTTGACAAACAGTTTGTCCGTGACTATCTGGAAAGTCTTGACTGGGACAAGACTCCGCCGGCGCCGGCGCTCCCGGAAGAGATTGTCATGAAAACATGTGAAAAATATGTGGAAGCCTTGAAAGCTTTAAGCGGTAAAACGCTCGCCTGACTTTTCATGTGATGATGCAGACCGGAGCCTGGTGTGAAAATGCAAGGTTCCGGTTTTTCTTTCTTTAAAAGAAAGCCGGATCGCGGGAATTCCGCAGACGGGAAAAGACGGTTTTCGCAGTCTCCCCCGCTTTCGGGATTCTGTATCAGGGAGGTTATATGAGTGAGGAAACAGACACAAAATCGGATTCAGGCATAGGAATTGTAATGCCGCAGGATTTTCATTCCGATGCCCTGCTGGAACTGGACTGCGGAAAGTCTCTGCGTGATTTGAACATCCGTTACGAGACTTACGGCACGCTGAACATGGATGCGACCAATGCCATTCTCGTGGAACACGCTTTGACCGGAGATGCGCACCTTGCCGGGCGTCACAGCGAAAATGACCGCAAGCCCGGCTGGTGGGATGAAATGGTCGGTCCCGGCAGGCCGTTCGACACGGAAAAATACTTCATCATCTGCAGCAATGTTCTCGGCGGATGTTCCGGCACGACCGGTCCCGGTTCCATTGATCCTGATACCGGAGAGCCTTACCGTATGAATTTTCCCGTCATTACGATTCAGGACATGGTACGGGCGCAGAAGCTCCTGATCGACTACCTCGGAATCAAGAAACTGCTTGCCGTGGTCGGCGGTTCGATGGGCGGAATGCTGGCGACGCAGTGGGCGATTTCCTATCCGGAAATGGTATCTTCCGTAATCGCGATTGCGACTGCGATTCATATTCCTGCACAGGCGATCGCTTTCAACTGGGTCGGGCGCGAGGCAATCATGGCGGACCCGACCTGGAACAACGGCAATTACAGAGAACAGCCCCAGAAAGGGTTGGCAATCGCGCGGATGCTGGGGCATATCACATACTTGAGCGAGGAGTCGATGCGACATAAATTCGGGCGCAGGCTCCAGTCGTCGGACGATTATTCTTTCGATTTTTCAACGGATTTCCGTGTGGAAAGCTATCTGAATTATCAGGGCAACTGCTTTGTGGAACGTTTCGATGCGAATTCATATCTGTATATCACGCGCGCCATCGACTATTTTGATGTTTCGGATCAGGCGGGCGGCGACAATTTCAAGGTGTTCGACAATGTGCATTGCCCGTTTCTTGTTGTGTCGTTTTCAAGCGACTGGCTGTTCCCGGAATATCACGGGCGCGATATGGCGAGAACTCTGATCGAAAACGGCAATGACGTGACATTCTGCAATATTCAGTCGGATTACGGTCATGACGCATTTCTGCTGGAGGCCGAGACGCTTTCCAAGCTGATAATCGGCTTTCTGAGCAATATTTACATGGAGGACTGACGATGAGAAATACAATCAAAGTGAATAATCACCGTCTGATTTCGCGTTCGGATCTTGCCGCGATTGCGGATATGATTCCCCACGGAGCGAAGATTCTTGACCTCGGATGCGGCTCCGGGCGTCTCCTCAAGGCATTGAAAATGCTCAAGGATGCAAAGATCATGGGAGTGGAGCTGGATCAGGGAAAGATCATTGAGTGTGTCCGCCGCGGCGTCCCCGTGATCCAGTCGAATCTGGACGGCGCTCTGCCGGAGTTCATGGACAACAGTTATGATTATGTGATTCTGAGCCGTACGCTTCAGGCTGTCATGCACCCCGATCTTCTGCTTGCGGAGATGCTCCGCATCGGCAACAAGGGGATCATCAGTCTGATGAATTTTGCACACTTCGATGCGCGGCTTCAGATGATGGGCGGAAATATGCCCGTGACGCGCAGCCTGCCGGTCAAATGGTACGAAACGGCGAATATTCATCCCGGCACCCTGAGCGATTTCCGGCAACTCTGCGCGGACAAAAAGATCAGGATCGTGAAGGAAATTCCGCTTGCCCAGCCGGGGGATTCCCTGCGTTTTCTTGCCCCTGTCTGGCCGAATCTCTTCGCCTCCAACTGCATTTTCGTCGTGTCGAAGTAAAGACGGAACAGGTTCGGCGGGCATGATTGCCCCGCCGGACTCCGCTTCATTCCCATTTC
>ERZ1034984.2990-NODE-2990-length-12821-cov-3.906862_pt1 | contig 12821 bp, 7 predicted proteins | sample MGYA00520589_ERZ1034984 | MGnify/ENA primary metagenome ERZ1034984 (study PRJEB33766, sample SAMN09781790) | gut metagenome | biome: gut microbiome | host: Homo sapiens | place: Madagascar | study: EMG produced TPA metagenomics assembly of the PRJNA485056 data... | reverse complement strand
GTCATGGTGGCGGTGCCTTCTCGGGCAAGGACTGCACCAAGGTCGACCGTTCTGCCGCTTACGCTGCACGCTGGGTTGCCAAGAACGTGGTTGCCGCCGGTCTTGCCGATCGCTGCGAGATCGAGCTCGCATACGCTATCGGCGTTTCTAAGCCGCTTTCCGTTATGGTCGATACCTTTGGTACCGCCCATGTGGATGAGGATCGCATCGTCGAGGCTATCAACAAGACTTTTGACCTGCGACCCGGTGCTATCATCCGCGACCTCGATCTGCGTCGTCCGATTTACGAGAAGACCGCCGCTTATGGTCACTTTGGTCGCAACGATCCAGACTTTACGTGGGAGAAGACGGATCGCGTCGATGAACTTCGCGCGCTGTGCGGCATGAGCGCGTAGCCTGGGTTAGAATTGAGGCATGAACAAGCAGCCCTCGCTCTTTCCCCAATTGGATAGTAAGCCGAAGGAGGCGCCTGCTTTCGCGGGCGCCTCTTCCTTATCTGCCGCCCCGTGTGCTTACGTGCGCGTGGTGGTTGATATTCCTTCGCGTGCACTTTCGGAGCCATTTACCTATGGCGTGCCAGAAGAGCTGGGGGCTACGGCGCTTGTTGGCGCTACGGCGCTTGTGCCCTTTGGGCCCCGTATGGCCCTGGGCTATATCTGCGAGCGCATGGACAGCCTGCCTTTGAGCGGGGAGGGCTCCGTGCCCCACCCTTCGCGCATCAAGTGCATCCGCAATATCTTGGCTGCGCCGGCTTTTACCGAGCAGTCTGCACGCATCGCCTTTTGGATGGCGCGCGAGTATGTGGCTTCGGTTTCCGAGTGCCTGCGGCTCTTTTTGCCTCCCGGTGGGACGCCTCGTCTTGTGCGTGACGCCAAAGGGTCCTATCACGTGGAGGCGCCTGCCACGTCCGAAGTGCACGAGCGATGGGTGTCGCTTACCGAAGAGGGCCGCTCTTTTGAGCCGGCCGCACGGGCCGTACGCCAACGACAGGTGCTCGACGCTCTGGCCTGCGGGCCGGTGACCACGCGCGAGCTGCGCGTTCTCTATACCGATATGTCTGCCACGGTGCGTGCCCTCGAGCGTCGCGGCGTGGTGCGTGTCGAAGAACGTCGTGCATGGCGCGGATGCGAGGATGCGACGACGTTGTCTTCTGCCAATGGCGCGGCGCCCGTTGCGCTCACGGCGGGGCAGCGCGAGGCGCTTAAGGCCATCGAGGCGGCGCGGGATGATGCAGCTGGTCGCGTGATCGTTGTCGATGGTGTGACCGGTTCGGGCAAGACCGAGGTGTACCTTTCTGCCATCGAGCGGGTGCTTGAGGATGGCAAGTCGGCGTTTGTTCTTGTCCCCGAGATTTCGCTTACCGCTCAGACCGTGGGACGTTTTCGCTCGCGCTTTGGCTCGCGAGTCGCGGTCTTTCATTCGCGTCTTTCGGCTGGCGAGCGCCGCGATCAGTGGGATATGGTTGCAGCTGGGACCGCCCGCGTGGTGGTGGGTGCGCGCTCGGCGCTGTTTTGTCCCCTGCGCAATCCCGGGATCATCATCATCGATGAGGAGCATGAGCAATCTTATAAGCAAGGGTCTTCGCCGCGCTATCACGCGCGCGAGGTGGCAGCACATATGGCTTCGGTCTATGGGTGCCCTCTCGTGCTTGGTTCTGCAACGCCTAGTTCGGAAGCTCTTGCCCGCTGCCGTGCGGGGGAGTATGCGGGCCAACGTTGGCTGCGTGTTTGCATGCCCGAGCGACCCGGTGCCGCGCGTTTGCCCGAAGTTACCATATGCGACTTGCGCCGTGAGTTTATTGGCGGGAGTCGCTCGATGTTTTCCAAGGAGCTTCGAGAGGCGCTCCTGGGCGTGGCGGAGCGTAGGGAGAAGGCTGTCCTTTTGCATAATCGCCGAGGATTCGCTCCCTTTTTGATGTGCCGGGAATGCGGTTGCGTGCCAACTTGCAAGCATTGCTCGACGGCGCTTACCTATCATGAGCGCACGCATACCCTTGAGTGTCACACCTGCGGTGCTACGTATCGCGTGCGTCCCTATCCTGCTGTGGGTTCTGCTTGTCCTAAGTGCGGAAGTCGATATCTTGCGAAGATGGGGCTGGGCACTCAGCAGGTGGAGGATGCTCTTATCCAGCTGCTGCCCGACGACGTTGAAGTCATTCGCATGGATGCCGATTCGACACGCGGCAAGGATGCCCATAAGGAGCTGCTCGAGCGCTTTGACGCCGCAGAGTGCGCGGTGCTCCTGGGCACGCAGATGATTGCCAAGGGACTCGACTTTCCCGAGGTGACGCTCGCCGCCGTGGTGAATGCCGACTACGCCCTTAAGATGCCCGACTTTCGCGCATCCGAGCGCGCTTTTGACCTATACGAACAGCTCGCGGGCCGTGCGGGCAGGGGAGAGCAAGCGGGTCGCGTGATTATCCAGACTTATTTGCCGGACGATCCGGTGATTCGCGCCGTGGCGACGCATGACCGTTCCATATTCACCGAGAGCGACCTTGTCCAGCGTGAGGAGGCGGCCTATCCACCTTTTGTGAGGCTGACCAATGTCGTGATTTGGGGTGCCGACGAGCGCGCCTGTCGTCGTTATATCGAGGAGCTTGCAGCGGCTGTCCGTGCTCAAATGGGCATTGACAACCCGACGTCTGCTATCGGTCTCACACCGCTATCCGAAGACGAGGGGCTCGAAGCCCCATCCTCCCCGGTTTTGCTTGGTCCCGTTCCCTGCGTAATTGAGCGTGCAAAAGACCGATTTAGGTTCCACTTTATATGTAAGACCCCGGTGGGGTACCATGTTTCAGACTGTATACGTGCCGCACTTGCGAGCGTCGGTTCCCGCGAGGGCATCAGTTTGAGTGTCGATGTGGATGCATACGATCTGATGTAGATGCGGGGCCGCACAAATGAGAAAGGAGCGATGGCGTCAATGGAGATAAACGGCATCGTGATATCGCCCGACCCTCGTCTTCGCCAGGAGTGCGCCGAGATCACCGAGATAGGGCCGGAGATCGAGCGCCTGGCTGAGCGTATGAAGCAGATGATGTTTGACAACGGCGGCTGCGGCCTTGCTGCTCCGCAGATTGGCGAGCTTATTCAGCTCGTGGTTATCGATACCGACTATACGGGCGCCGATGACTACGACCCTTACGTGCTTATCAATCCCGTTATCGTGGAGCAGTCGGACACGCTTGCACCGTATAACGAGGGCTGCTTGTCCATTCCGGGCATTAACTGCGAGATTTCTCGTCCTGATCACGTGGTTGTCGAGGCATATGACCTCGACGCGAACCTCATGCGCTATGAGGCGGCAGGCGACTTGATGTGCGTGTGCCTGCAGCACGAGATCGATCATCTCCACGGCAAGACGATGTTCGAGCGTTTGACTCCTGGCAAAAGAATCGCCGCTCTCCATGATTATCAGGAGGCGCGCGCCCGCGGTGCCAGGCCTGGCGAGACGGAGTAGTAGCTGGAAAGGAGCGCACGAATGCGCGTTGTATTCATGGGCACGCCGGATTTTGCCGTGCCGTCCCTGCGTGAGCTTGCTTCGCGCTTCGAGGTGGTCTTGGTGCTTACGCGCCCTGACGCCGTGCGCAGCCGCGGAAAGAAGCTCGAGCCCTCTCCCGTAAAAGCCGCGGCTCTTGAGCTCGATATCCCCGTGATGGAAGCCACGCGCATCACTCCGGAGGTCATGGATCGTTTGCATGAGGCCGAGGCCGATATCTTCTGCGTTGCCGCCTACGGTTGCATCCTGCCCGATGAAGTTTTGCATATGGCACCGCTCGGTATCGTGAACGTGCATGCGTCGCTGTTGCCGCGCTGGCGCGGTGCTGCCCCCATCCAGCGTGCGATTCTGGCTGGCGACGAGCGTGCCGGCATTTCCATCATGCGTATCGGCCATGGTGTCGATACCGGTGCCTACTGCGCCCAGGCGAGCTGCTCGGTGGCGGGCAAGACTGCCGACGAGCTTACTGCCGAGCTGGCCCAGTTGGGAGCAGACCTTCTGTGCGATACTCTTCCGGCTCTTGCCGATGAGACTGCGGTGTGGACAGAGCAAGACGAGTCCCTTGTCACCCACGCTCAGAAGATCTCCAAGGCCGAGATGCGTTTGGACCCGCAGGAAAGCGCTCTTGTCAACCTGCGCCGCGTGCTCGCCTCTTCCGATGCGGCCCCTGCGCGCTGCATTGCTGCGGGAAAGCCCGTGCGCATCATGCGCGCCGTGGCCGCGGATGGGGATGCTTCCATGTGCGCTGCGGGCGAGCTTGTTTGCCAGTCGAAGCGCATCTATATCGGTTGCTCCGATGGCGCGCTTGAGATTACGTCCGTTAAACCCGATGGCAAGCGTCAGATGGACGCGAGCGCCTGGGCGGCAGGCCTGCATGGTGACGCCCTTGCCTGGGAGATGCTCTCGTGACCAAGCTTTCGCCTGCGCGCCGCCGCGCGCATAGTGCACTGATTGAAGCCCAGGATGGTCGCGGCTTTGTCCGTGATATTCTGACGGCTTCTGCAGGAACGCTGTCCGATGCGCGCGACGAAGCATTTGCTCTGACGCTTGCCCTAGGCGTGACCGCAACTGTGGGCGCGCTTGACGAGGCACTTGATCGCTATATTGCTAAGCCTTCCAAGGTTTCTGCTCGTGTGCGCATGGCGCTGCGCATCCCTGCGTTTGAGATGCTCTATCTCGATACGCCGGGGCATGTTGCAGTGAGTCAGGGCGTTGAGCTCGTGCGTTCGCAGGCACGTTCTGCGTCGGGCCTTGCGAACGCGGTGCTTCGTCGCGTCGACGAGGGGCGTGCTGCATTTTTTGCGGCCGCGGATGTTTCCGATGACGAGCGCGAGCTCACTGCCCGCGCTCGCCGCCAGGGAATTCCCGTTTGGCTTGCAGCCAAGCTCGACGCTTCCCTTGCGCGTCGTGGCTTTGGCGGAAAATCGCTTTGCTTCAATGGCATTGCCGCCCCAACCTGTGCTTGTATGTGTCCTGACGCTGTTTGTTCCGGCGATGTGTCGGATTGTCTTGAGCCTTCTGTGCTTGAGGGCTCTTATCTGGTGGGGTCTCCCGCGGTCGTTGCCGCGTCGAGCGATCTGGCTCAGGGCAAACTGGTGATTTCCGATCTTAATGCTCAGCTCATTGCTGCCTCAACCGTGCGTCCTGGCTCATGTTTGGAGATTGGGGCCGGGCGCGGTACCAAGACGTATGTCATGGCGTGTCGTGCGAATCGATGCGGGCTGCGCGGGCGCCATGTTGCTGTAGATCTTTCTGCGGCAAAATGCGAAATCAATCGCCTGCGCCTGGAGCAAGCCGGTCTTTCCAAGGGAATCGAATTTGCGCCGGGTGATGGCTGTAATCTTGATGCGACGCTTGCACACATCGATGTTCGATACGGTCTTTTTGGATGCTCCCTGTTCGGGTACGGGCACCATGCGTCGGCATCCCGAGATTCCCTGGCGTTTGGTTTCAAGCGATGTCGAGGACGGTCTGCCCAAGTTGCAACTGCAGCTATTGCAGGAGGCTTCGCGTCGCGTAAAGCCCGGAGGCGAGTTGATCTATGCCACCTGTTCGGTACTCGAGGTAGAAAACGAGCAGGTAATCGATGCGTTTTTGCAATCGGAGCAGGGACGTGCATTCAAGCTTGCCCCGCTGCACGAAGCCGATCCCTTCAAAGATGAGACTGAGGCTATGGCATATATATGCGAGCGAGAGGACATGCGTGGGCTCTTCCAGTCCATCCCTCTTTCGCCTGCAGACTTCGATGGCCATTTCTGCGCCCGCCTCATCTACCAAATATGACAAAAGTCCACGGGTTTGTTTTGTCATGTTTTCCCTGTCAACGCCCTTTTAACGCAAAGCGCCCAGCAGTCTGAATGAACTGCCGGGCGCTTTGCGTTGCATAGCGATGGACGCTTAGTTGTTATGGGGGCAATCGGCGCAGGCGCAGGAATGCGTCTCGCTTGATGCGCCCGACGTCGCCGATGTGCTCGAAGAGCCACCGCGCTGGTCGGTGTTATAGAAGCCTGAGCCTTCGAACTTGATGCCACTTGCGTTGAAGACGCGCTCGGTGGCGCCGCCGCAGTCGGGGCATACGATGTCCGGGTGCTCTGTCATACCATGCTCGACCTCAAAGACTTTGCCGCATGAGTCGCAGCGATAGTCGTACCGTGCCATGAAACTCTCCTCTTACGTTATACGATGTAAGCAACGTTGCCTACTGTACCCGAATCTGCCCTGATTTGTTCTTAAAACTCAACAAGCCTATTTCTGTCACATAAGAGCTCGTTCGCAACGTACCGCAATTTCTTTCATGCGTTCAATCGAGGCATCGAGTTCTTTTTCGGTTGCCTGCCAAGACCAATTGCCGCCGGTGGTCCCGGGAACATTCATGCGAGCATCGTCGCCCAAGAGCATCACGTCTTGGAGCGTAAGCATGATAAGAGGGCTGCTGCTTTTGAACGCACGTTCGATCATGTCGAGGGCGGTATGTTGAAGCTCCGGATCGTTTTCGTTTGCGTTTGCAAACCAGCGAGATTTCACCCAGCCCATGAGTGTTGAGGTGTCATGGGTTGAGGTATAAACCACGTTTGCCGGATTGTCGGGCATCGAGAAACGGGGATCATCGTCGCTAAACTCAAGTACATCCATACCGGGGAAGCCGCACTGCGCTTTGAGCGCGCGCACGGCGGGCGTGAGATACCCCAGGTCCTCGGCTATGAAGGGTAGGAGTCCCAGCTTTTCGTGAATGCGCTCGAACAGTTCCAGGCCGGGACCGGGAATCCACCGGCCTGCGGAACCGGTCATCCCGGCAGGGATGGAGAAATACGACTGGAAACCAAGAAAATGGTCCAGGCGCACCTCGTCATAGAGCTCGAGGGAACGGCGCAGACGCTCGGTCCACCACACGTAGCCGTCGTCGTGCATATGGCGCCAACGGAACGTGGGGTTTCCCCAAACTTGTCCCGTTTCGGAGAAGCGGTCGGGCGGGGTGCCGGCGATTTCTGCCGGCATTCCCGCTGCATCGAGTTGGAACATCTCCGGTTCGCTCCAGGTATCGGCAGAATCGTCCGAAACGTACATGGGGATATCTCCGATGATGCGAATGCCGCGCTCGTTAGCGTAGCGTTTAAGCTCGCGCCACTCGCAGTCAAAACGATATTGTGCGAAGGCATGGAAGCGTGCGCGCTCTCGATAGACGGGGTCGTCAAGAATCGCGACATCATAGCGCGCGAGCTTTTCTTCCCAGGTATGCCGCGATGCTCCGCCGTGCACATCTTTCACCGCTGCGAATGCACAGTAGGGGTCGAGCCAGGTGCTTGCGCGCTCGGTGAAAGCGCAAAAAGCATCTTGACGCTCGCCTCCGTTTTCGATGAATGCGTGATACATCTCTTGAATCGTGGCAGCGTCTTCCTCCAGGAGGTCGATGTTGCCTGCAAAGGCGGAAGGGCCGGCGTAGGGGGAGTGATGTTCATCGGTTGGATTGAGGGGCAGGACCTGCCAGTACGATGCACCCATCTCCTGCAAGTGATCGACAAAGCGACGTGCTGGAGCACCTAGCGTGCCGGGTTTGCCTTCGCAGGGGATGGAGGTGACGTGGCACATCACACCCCAACCGTGGTGAAGCGGCTTCTGCAGGCGCTCGTGCGAATGGACATAAATGGCAGCGCTGCCCAGGGGGTACAGCGTTATCGTCGTCATGCCATCGGCTTCTGCGCGGAGGGTGCGTCCGGAAATGAGGTCGGTTGCGGCTTCTCCCGCAAACGGAATGCGTACCGTATGCGTATTGCAGGAATCTCGATTGATGAGCATGCTCACGTGCTCGTCGTCATCGCCGTGTCTTGTGTACATGAGGACGTCGGCATCGAGGGCTTGAGCCTCGATCGATGCGGTTTGGAATAGCGGCATGGACCGGCGAAGCGAGGCGGCGTTTTTAATCATGGCCTGGAAATCCAGGTCTTCATGCCCCCAAGGGTAGGTTGAGCGGTTGCCGGGGTCTGTTGCGCCTTGCAGGCCGGCTTCGTCGCCGTAATAGACGCACGGTACACCCGGATAGGTCATCTGCATGAGCGTGGCAAGCCAGAATCGGCCCTTGGCAAGACCGAGCTTGTCGTCTGGTAGATGCCATGTTGCCCGCTCGTTTTCGGGAATGCTATCCGGGTTTTCCATCCCACCTAAAACGGAGATGATGCGTGCGCGGTCATGGCTGCTCAAAAGGTTAAGCGAGCAGCGCAAGGCCTCCGCAGGATAGTTCTCGCTCTGCGACTCGATCATCTCGGCAGCACGGTAGGCGTCAATGCCCTCGGCACCGGTGAGAAAGCCAATCACCATGTCGCGGAACGGATAGTTCATGGCCGCATCGAGCTCATCGCCCAATAGGTAGCGACGAAGATTGCCATAGCTGATCTTATTCGAAGCGTCTTCCCAGACTTCGCCCAGCACGAGTGCGTCGGGCTTTTCGGTAGTCGCCGCTCGCTTGATCTCGGCGATAAAACCATCGGTAAGCTCGTCTGCCACATCCAGGCGCCAGCCGTCGGCACCCATGCGTAGCCAGTGGCGAATCACGCCGTCTTTTCCCAGCAATAGCTTGCGAACGGCGGGGGAGTTTTCGTTGAGCGCCGGCATGTTGGTTACGCCCCACCAGCACTCGTAGGTCCCGTCTTCGTTGAAGTTGAAGGCGTCTTTCCAGGGTGAAGTTCCACCTTGCCAGGCGCCAGGAGCGGGATAGTTCTCGTAGCGGTTGAAATAGACCGAGTCGTCGCCCGTATGGTTAAAGACGCCATCGAGAATGATACCGATGCCATGCTCGTGCGCTGCTTGGCATAGGTCGCGAAAGTCTTCGTCGGTTCCCAGCATCGGATCGATATGCAGGTAGTTTGCAGTGTCGTATCGATGATTGCTCACAGCTTCGAAAATGGGGTTGAGGTAGATTGTCGTAATGCCCATTTCGCTCAAGTGGGGGAGTTTTTCTTCGATGCCCTTGAGCGATCCGCCATAGAAGTCCCATGAGGTAATGGAGCCGTCGGGGTTTCTGCTATAGGTGGGGGGTGTGGACCAATCTTCTATGAGGTGCTTGGTGCTGCCGCGTCGGGGCTTTGCGCACTCGGCAGCAGTCCTCTCACGCCATGCGGCGTCGCGCGCAAAGCGATCCGGGAAGATTTGATAGGCAATGCCATTTTCATACCATGTAGGGCGCTGACGACGCGGCTGATACACCGTGAGCTGGAACGAGGGGACTTCTGCGTAGTCATAGACAACGCCCTCGCCGCCTTGGGAGCCTTGTGGAGCGCCAATGCGCAGCTCCTGCCCACCGGGCTGGCGAATGATAAAGGAATACCAAACGATTGCAGGGGTGTCCCTCGTAATCGTCGTTGAGAACATGCCTTCTTTATCGCGGTCCATGTCGAGGAGCGTTTCGCCCTCGCCATCGATCCAAAGTCTCAGGATACATGCCACTTCGTGCGATTCGTCACCATCGACTTGGCAGCTTAGATGTACAGGCGTATTGCATGCAGCAGCGCCAAAGGGGGTTCTGAATTGAGGGGAGCGGGAGTTGTGTCGGAATACCATCGACTGTCGTTTCTTTGATGAATGTACAAAAGCCAGTGTACGAGTGTACAGGAATATGCAAGCAAGCGGGGCGCGCAGCCTTATTGCTGCAACGCCCCGCATCCGTGCATTTGAGGTTTAAGAGATGGACGCGCAATTACTTGCTAGACGCTCGACCATGCCTTCTCGTTGCGGAGGAAGAGGGCTTGCGCGGAGTGGTCGTCTTGGTACTTGAGGCGCCTGTCTTGCGCGCCCTGACTGACGTTTTAGGTGCTTCGGGGGCGCTCGTCAAAGTGGAAGAGTCTGCTTTGGGCGAAGATGTTGCTGCCTTGGCAGGTGCGGCCGGTGCCTTTTCCTTGGCTGTCGTCACTTTTTTGGCACTAGTTTTAGTCGTGCGCGTGCTTGCGGTTTTAGCCTGAGTCCCGGCGGTTGTCTTCGCGCGTGTCTTGTTCGATGCTGCCTTGCTGTTTTCCCGCTCCGCGCTATCGCCAAGCGGTTTCTCGTCCTTGCGTACAGCGGCGGTCTTCTTGGTCTCCGCTGCTGTTTTGCGCGTGCGTGCAGGTTTTTCTTTGGGCTCAACGACCAAATTGTTGTCAGCAGAGGTTGCTGCGGCGGTTTGACCCACCGGAACCACTGCGGGCGCCACCTTTGCCGCCTTGCCTGCGCTCATAGCTGCGGGAGTGGTTTTTGGGCTGCGTTTCGCAGTGGCCTTTTGTTTGGACTTGGGCTTATGCAAACTGCAATCGGGATGAAGCGTCAAGTAAAGATCCAGGTAGCGTGCAGCGGAGGCCGTCCAGCTAAAGTCGCAGGACATGGCCTGGGATACAAGTTTTTTCCATTCGCTCGGCTGATCCCAGAACAGGCGCGCTGCGCGGAAGACCGTATCGCCCATTTCCTCGCCATTGAAGTGCGCGAACGAAAAACCGGTGCCTTCTCCCGTGTATTGGTTGTACGGGGTCACGGTATCACGAAGGCCGCCCGTTTCGCGTACGATGGGCAGGGTGCCATAGCGCATGGCAATCATTTGGGATAATCCGCATGGCTCAAAGAGCGAGGGCATGAGGAACATGTCGGCACCCGCATACATGCGCTGTGAAAGCGCCGGGTCGAATTCAATACGCGCCGCCATCTGACCGGGATAGATCGATTGATACCAGCGCAGGGCATCTTCGTAGTCGGTATCGCCCGTGCCCAGAACTGCCACCTGAACACCGCCGTCGAGGATGCGCTCGAGGCAGTACATGACCAGGTCCATACCCTTTTGCCTGGTGAGGCGCGTAACCATAACCATGAGGGGACGGTCGTCTCGTACCTCAAGCCCCAACTCTTCTTGGATGGCCTTCTTGCAAAGCGCCTTACCCGTCATGTCTTCTATCGAGTAGGGTGCTGCGATGCGCTTGTCGTATGCCGGATCGTTGCGCACCACGTCGATGCCGTTGACGATGCCGTGCAGGACATTTTGACGGCGACGCAGGGCGCCGTCGAGGCCCTCGCCGTATTCGGGCGTGCGAATCTCTTCTGCATAACTGGGAGATACGGTTGTAATGGCGTCGGAGTAGTTGATGGCACCAAGCATGTAGTTGATGGAATCGGCGTCGCACCTTAGCTGGCGTGCGGCGGCTTCCACGCCGCCGAGTCCCAAGATGTCATCCAGCACGAAGTCGCTATATTGACCTTGGAAGGCGATGTTATGGATGGAGTAGACGGTGCGCACGTTCTCATACAGGGGGAGACCCTGGTAGAACTCGCGCAAAAACACAGGCGCCATGGCGGTGTGCCAGTCGTTGCAGTGCAGGATATCGCAGACAAAACCATCTGGTAGATGCTGCAGGGACTCGCAGATGGCTTTGGAGAAGAACGCGAAGCGTTCGCCATCGTCAAAAAAGCCATACGGATAATCGCGCTTATAATAACGCTCGTTGTCTACGAATAGATACGTGATGTCGTCGTGCACCAGGCGCTCGAGGCCGCAGTACTCATTTCGCCATCCCAAGGGCACGTAAAAATCGGTGACATGCTCCATTTGGCTGAGGTAGGAGCTATCGATTGTGGAGTACTTGGGCACCATGACGATGACTTCTGCCCCAGCCGCCTTCAAGGCATGGGGGAGTGAGCCCGCGACATCGCCAAGGCCACCCGTCTTGACAAACGGAGCGGCCTCCGCGCTCGCGAACACCACATGGAGGGGTTTGGTTGCCGCTTCGGTCATATGCTGGGTTTCCTTTCTTTGTCGCGGGTCACGTGAACCGTTGGGGTTAGTCAAGGGTTGCAAGCTCCTTGGTCGCGAGGGGCGCCTTGGGGATGATGAGGGTTGCGTCGGGGGTGCCACGCAGCTCTGTCTGCGCCGGAATCACGTTGTTCTTGTCGACGATGGCGTTCTCCACGCGCGCCCCGCTGCGAATCACGCAGCTCTGCATGATGATCGAGTTCGATACCGAGGCGCCGTGCTCAACGATAACGTCGCGTGCAAGGATGGACCCGCGTACCGTACCCTGAATCAAGCATCCTGCAGACACCAAGGAGTTGCACACCGTGCTGCCCGTGCAGTACTTTGCGGGCGGTGCGTCGTGTGCCTTGGTCATGATGGGACGATCGGGGTTGAACAAGCGGTCGTTCAGGTCGGGGCGCAGCATCTCCATGGAACGCTGGTAGTAAGACTGCTCATCAAAGACACCGAGTGCCAGGCCCTTGAACTCGTAGGAGCATACGTCGATACGGCCGAACTCGGGCTCGATGGCCTCAAAGAGGTCCAGATGATCAACGTCTTGATAGTTGTCGATAATATCGAGCAGCACGTCGCGGTTGATGACGCAGCAGTCAAGGAATTTGTTGTCGCCGAAGGAGCATCCGGCGTGTAGGGCGTGCACGCGTCCCGCCTCGCCGATTTCCAGAGCGGTTACGTCATTGTCGTGTTCGCGTTCTGCGCGACAGTACACCATCGTGGCATGGGCGCCAGAACGCTCGTGGGCATCGATGATTTCGGCGAGGTCGATGTTGAAGATGATGTTGCATCCGCACATGACCACATAGGGCAGGTCGGAACGCTGGAATAGCGTCTTGTTGGCGATGATGTCGCGCAGCAGGAAGCGCATGCCGCGCTTGGAGGCGCCGAATGCGTTGCCGGGGAGCAAGAACAGGCCGCCCTTTTTGCGGTCGAGCATCCAATCACGGCCAGACTCCATATGGTCGATAAGCGAGCGGTAATTGCCCGGCATCACGACGCCGACGGTTTTGATGCCGGCGTTCATCATGTTGGAGAGCGGGAAGTCGATCAGGCGATAGCGGCCAAA
>ERZ1034984.2988-NODE-2988-length-12822-cov-5.486254_pt1 | contig 12822 bp, 11 predicted proteins | sample MGYA00520589_ERZ1034984 | MGnify/ENA primary metagenome ERZ1034984 (study PRJEB33766, sample SAMN09781790) | gut metagenome | biome: gut microbiome | host: Homo sapiens | place: Madagascar | study: EMG produced TPA metagenomics assembly of the PRJNA485056 data... | reverse complement strand
CGTTTTCGGATCTCACGCCATAACTTTTCCATATATTCAGCGGCATAAGGATCTCCCAAAAGTTCATGAAATTCGTCAATGTACAACCAGGTTACTTCTCCTGCAGCCTGATTATATTTGATCTGGCTGGCAATGGTCTCCACCATGATCAACATGGCCATTGTACGCATCTTAGACGTCAGATCCGGGAATCCAAAGATCATCATGCGTTTGTTGGTCTGGCTGGTGGTCTGCTGGTGTGAAAAGATATCCAAGGTTCCGTGTGCAAACGGTTTCAGGTTATCCACCAGCTCCTTTGCTTCGTTTGATCTATCCGACGAGTTGATGATGCACTCCCGGATCGATGCAATCGTAGGACTTGGAATCTCTTCGTGCCCAGTGCTCTTGTCCAGTTTCTCAAAGTAGTGGTCATATTCCAACTTGACGGCATGATCCAAAATGGCCAGATGATGATTGGTAAATTCATGAGGTTTTAATGCCTGTTCTGCGATAACAAACGCAAACTCCGCTTTTTGCGCATAGAAATCCTCCCGGTCTGAAATACGCTCCGGTACGTGAAACGGATTTAAGAAATACGCATTCTTTTCGCTCTGAGAGAGGTTCAGATAGGTGGCTCCCCACTGGTCGGCCATTTCCTTATACTCTCCCATCGGGTCCACAGTCATGATCAGGTCGTTTGTGAACGCGGCCACCTGGCCAATCAGGGACTTCACAAACATCGATTTGCCGGAACCGGTCTTAGCAAAGATCAGACCGTTGCCGGAATCAAGAGCCTTTCGATTTCCCCGGATCAGTTGACCGGAGTATTGATTACGCCCATAGATAAAGCTGTCCGGCTCGTTAATCTCCTGTACAAAAAAGGGAATAAAGATCGACAGTTCCTTCGTTGTCATCGTCCTCATGATCTCTATGTACCGTCCACCGGTAGGAAGCGCCGTATTCATGGCATCCAACTGACGCTCAGAATATACGGCGATGTCGATATTGTAAGGCTTTCCGATCTGTCGCAGTTTGTCCTGGTACAACCTCATCTGTTCCTCATTATCTGCCTTTAACAAAAAGTAAAAGCCGACATAACACAGGGATTCATCATAGGATGAAATTTTGTCCAGGATCTCTTCCATCGTCTGTTGCCGCTTTCGGTTCATGTATGAAATATCGGTCGAAAACTGGCCATATTCATTTTTGTGCTCCTGCTCCTTATTAATCGCAATATCATTGTTCATGTATTTCCTGTGAACCATGTCAAAGGCGATATCCGGATCGATCGGAGAAACATCGATCGTGAACGTTAATGGGAACTCCAGATTAAGGATCTGCCGTACAAACTCATCCGTTGTGGAATTTCGTATTTTTCTTGCAAACATGCAGCACATCACGGAGTCCTCTTCACAATAGATTTTCTGGGACGTGATGCGCATGGATGTATTGATAATATCGTTTCTCCAGTCTCTGGCCAGGCTCAAGTATTCTTCCCAATCAAAGTCGAACTCATCAGACTGTCCCATCCGGTAAAAGCTGTGTAGTGCATACAATCGTTCTGCAGCATTGAGTGGGATCAAATGACTGCCCAGCCGGTCAAAGGCATTATCCAATACCTTTTTTAGCTGCTCAAAGTATATTTTCGCCTGCTCATAATTTTCTTCTTCACAGGTGACCACCAGATAACGGAACGATTCGTTATAATTCGACTCCTGCGCCCTCCTGGTCTCCAGATCGTTATATTGTCTGGCCAGTTCTTCCATTTCCGGCCGGATTGCCCGGCGTATGATCATCTTGCGCAGACGTTCATCCGATGCTCTGCGAGTGGACAGGATGATTTTAAAATTGCAGTTCATACTATTTAATAAATTTTCATACTCATCCTTAAACGCTTCTTTTTCATACTCATCCTTGGTTACATAATTCAAATCTGTAAACAAATACACCTGATCAAACAGATGTGGCCCTTTTTTATTCTCCAGCTCAAAAATACCATCTTCTGCAATCCGGTTGATCGGGATCGTATCCTGGACAGACAGAGGTACCTTGATCAATTTCTCCGTCTGTCTCGCTGTACTATGTTTTTTCCTTGTCACAAGCACCATTGCTACAACCATAATGATACATAACACGATTGCTCCGGTGAGCAGGCTGTTTCCAAAGGACTGTATCTTTTCATATAATTGCATGTTGTCTCCTTTCCGGAGTTTAGGACAATTTGTCCTAAACTACTTTCTTTGGCCGGGAAATCGGCAGGATCGATACGATCCGCAATTTCCGGCACAAACGATTTCTTATTGTCTGCGTGAGTCCCGGTATATCAGATCCCAGATAACTAAACAGGATATCCTCATCCACGACCGGGTTGTCACACAACGCTTGTACTACAGTTGGCGCAAAGCAGCTGTCTGCGATCACGCCGGCAGCCATCGGTGTCAGATACCGGTTGCGGCACAGACTGGCCAGAACCTCTTCCTCCTGCTCTTCTTCTGCCAGATAATTGATTGTGGCGGCAGACTTTGTTGTGGCTGCAACCTTCATCCTCTTGCCGACATCCTCCTGCAGGGCATCCGGATCGACCGCAGTCATTGCCTTATCCTGCAGATGCCGGATCAAGGTGGCCTCCTTTAAGGCAACCCCGACACTGTCTCTTGCGATGTGCCCCTGCGCCAGAGGCCCGTAGTGCTCATTGGCCAGTGCTTCTATGGCTGCATCCAGATGCTTCTTTGCCGACACATCCGGTATTCTCTTCCTATCCTGCTCAAACAGCAGTGTGAACTCCGTGTCATAGACACGTAACACTGCTGTATCTTCCTCCAGGTTGATACGAACGATCCGATCCTCGATCCAACACACAGCGGCATCACCGGCTTCCTCCTGCTCCTTCTCATACCTTCGTAATAATTTCTTTGTCACGTTACTTAACCAGCGGCGAAATCCCACCCCATGCTTATCTAAAATCACACCGTCTTCTGTCAGAGACAGTGACTCTCCATCGGTCATCTGTGCCAGTTCATTGCACAAATCGACAACCTTTTCATAGTTGATCTCGCCCATAATGCTCCTTTCTGCTTCGGACAATTTGTCCGAAACTACCTTCTAAATGCTTTTGGCATGCCAACGGTGTCCAGGTACTGCGCCCGGTATTGCTCCCGCTCCTCTTTCGTTGGCGCCGTTTTGCTCTTGCTATAAAGCTCCCTTCTGGTGATTGCTTCCATCTTGTCATTCAGTCCTTTTTGAATCTGATCCATTGTATGGTCGTCATCCACACCCAACAGATGATGCTTGCACAACGATACAAACAACTCTTCCGGGATCTGTATGTTTTTCCCCATCGTCTCACCTCCTGTGAGAGGCAACCGATTCGCGGATGCCTCTCAGTTTCCCTTGTTATCGTTTCGGACAATTTGTCCTAAACTCTTGCTACCTTTGCACGGCTGACAGACTGTTCCATCGTCCGGTTATGTTGCATCGAATTAATTGATACCGCCTGATGCAGCTGTTCCACAGCTTCCTTTTGCTGCTCCTGAGACAATGCCTGCTGTTCCCGGAGTTCCTGAACCCGTGTTTCTACATCGGATATAACCTTGTTCGCTGTCTTCTGGATTGTCTGCATGGACTCCTCCAACTGCCTTGTGCTTTTCCCTGCTGACCAACCGGCGATATAACCAAAGCTATACTCCGAGGTGTCAATTCCAAAGTGTTGACAAACAACATAGGCAACAGACTCTGACTGGATCTCCTTGGTATCTCTGTCCTCGTTCTCTGCAGACAAGCCCTCCATCCTCTGATTCGCTTTATCATGCAGCAGGGAGTGTGCAATCTCATGTACCATCGTTTTAATGGTGTGGATATCCGACAAGTCATTGCGGACATAGATCTCCTGATCTAGTTCGGAAAACATGCCATATGCGTTCCCCAAGTTCTTGGTTTCAGTGACAGGAGCGGCCGTTCTGGCCTGTGTGTCCTGTTGGATCACTTCCTTGTATACATCTGGAAGGTGTGCAACCTGTCCCTGACCAACGTCCAGCCAGGCAATGTCCCTGACATCCATCGTGGCAGAATATATGATTCCTGTGCCTGAATAAGACTGTGCCTCCATCCGGGATGGTGTTACAAAATTACCATCCTGAACTGGCTTGGAAGAATATACCGTGATTATTCCTGTCTGCAAGATATTCTTTTTGTCATCCACCGTAAAGTCCTCGGTATAATCCTCCTCAAGCGGATAATCCGTGTCCTCCATGACTGCCTCATAAAATGTCCTGGCATCCTCTGGAGTATCGATCCACGCTGACTGCGTTCCATCCCACTTCTGGTTCGTGTTCTGGATGATCTCCCACTGCTTCTGCCGGACATCATCCATCGTCAGTCCCTCTGTGAGCATAGACATCCGCCCATCAGGAGCCACGAACCGGATAGGCACCGGTGAGATCTCTTTCAGGCACTCGATCAGTTCCTTAGCCCCCTGCGTTGTACCAGACAAAGGATTTGTAAGACTCGGCAGTGGTTTTCCTTCCGTCTGAGATACATCAAACACAGAGACCACCTTAAATCCCATGCGTTCGACTTCTACCTCTACAATCGACCCATCTTCCTTACGGATCACCTGCCCGGATTTATCCAGCTTCGGGACCTTCACCTTATACGGACTTGGCGCAAAGATCCGGATCCCATGCTCCCCCTTCTTCACATGACGGGAAAATTTGTTTTTCCAGTTGGAAAAGCTGGCCACACAAGACGCAGTCGGAAACTGGTAAAAAATCAACAATGAGTTATTAAAGCTGTACTGGTGAAACTGGCTCATGGTCTGCAGGTAACTTTTATACCGATCCGATTGAAACAGTTCGTTCACGCCCTGCTCCAGTGTTTCCGTCAATTCCTGCATCTGCTTTCTGGCACGTTCTTGTTTGGTTTCTGCTTTATCTTCCTTGGGTTCTCCTTCCTCAAGCATCGCCCGACGCTTCTCCATGAATCCCGGAAGTTCCTCAAATCCAAACTTGTCCACGTAGTAGGCGCGCTGCACCTCTCCGGATTGATGTACGATAACATCAGACACCGACAGGGAATGCCCGGTAAATCCTTCCGGACGTGTAGCCTTAAACTTGGTATAGATATCATCCAGGGACGTTCCTGCCGGCATATCCCCTACATACACCAGCTCATATAATTCCGGTTCCACACTCTGACCACTATTTTTCAAGTCCTCCATAGATCGATACAGTCTCGTTTTTATGTGATCATCCGGGAGTTGATAGATTGCAACCGGCATCGTCCCTGTGTCTGCTTCATACAGAAGCTGTTCCTCTTTTGCAGCATCCGCGATCAGTGACTGCCCTCGATCCGAAACCTGGGAGACCAGGCGTCTGGCAGCGCTTTCCGAAAACAGATCCGGATGCGACTCTAATAGGGAGTGGCTGTGACCGGTTCTTCCGGCAATGATGACATGATCTAAAACCGGGATATGCATTAACGCTCCGGCTTCCACCAAGTCTTTCGTGACCGCAAGATCATTTTTTGATGGTGTCACGTCCCCGGAGGGATGGTTATGCAACACGATCACAGATGCGGCATTGGAGAGTATGGCACTCTTAAACACCTGGCACGGCTCCAGATAACTGGAAGTAAGGTTCCCGATGGACACCACGTTAAAGTTGATCGGATGCCCTTTGTTGTCCAGGTTGACGACAACAACCTGTTCCCGATCCAGTTCCCTGAGGACGTCTGCCATGATCCTCGTCGCTTGCTCCGGAGTAGTTATGCTTTCGTCACTGTACAGAGGTTCCATATCATCCAACCTCAGTTTAACTGAGACCTGTCTTAACATCTGTTTTATGGATTTCATGCTATTCCTCCCTTCTTCCTTCAATCGTGAGCCTATCTTCTTCCATAGTCAGAACAACATTCTTCCTTGGCTCTGTTTCGATTTCCAGAGAAACGCAAATACCGTCCTGATCGATAGCATCCAGCAATTCGATCAGTTCCTCTATCGTTGAGATTTCTTTTTCCATATACGCTCCCTTCCATGGTTTAGGACAATTTGTCCTAAACTGTCTTTTTGAATCAAAAAGAGGGATGCTTCTGCATCCCTCTGCGTCACCGGTAGCAAGTTGTCAGTCTTCCTGCTTCTCTTCCTGTTCCTGTCTGATCTTTGCAAGCTGCTTCACATACGCCTGCAGCCGAAGGCTCATTGCCTCCTGATCCTGCTCCTGCTGATCCACGATCACCTTTTCCATATCGTTCACCTCCTCTCTGTTCCGTTTCGGACAAGTTGTCCGAAACTAATGTCTCATGGTATGTTTCTGTTCCTGGGTCAACTTCTGCTCACGGCCGGTTTCTACCGTCAGCTCCCTGCTCAGCGCATTATAGTGATATACGTTGTCAGAAAGCACTTCCTGCCTCGTCACTGCAGTACGGTTTACTTCCCTGACCATGGCCGTAAGACTCTCAACTTCTTCCTGTCTTCTGGATGGATCAGATGCCGGCAGGACAATGACTTCATGCACGCTGGAGGGCAGCATATAGTAATCGCCACCGGTATATGCAGCGACATGCTGGCGGACGCTGTCAAACGCCATCATTCCGGCGCCGTCAATGCAAGCCTTATTCGTTACGACAAACTGATCCATGTCATCCATCGGTGGAATCATCTCTTTGGCCATCTCTTTGGCCTCCTCTGTGGAGATTCCCATACTCTGTGCCATCAGTTCGACCGTCTGATCATACAGCGAAGTGACTACGACCTGATCTCTTGCGTTCTCTTCTGCCACGGCATGCAGCGTTTTCGTGTCAACCCCATACCCCTGCGCCATTGCATGATTGATCACAAAGGACGTCTGGGCATCCTTTTCCGGCACCGGAAATGCGACGCGGTACGTAGCGGCCAGGTCTCCAACCATCGTATGTGGTACTGTTTCCAGCAATTTCTGATTCTTCTCGGCATTGATCAGTCTCACATAGATCTTATCCTTGATGCTATCAAACGAGCCAACCGCATCTATGATCTGTGTCAGCAAGTGGTCTTCCTCCATCCCTCTGGCAACCGTCATTGCAAGGTCACTGAGGGCTTCTTCCGGCGACGTTTCCATCGCCATTTCATACGCCGGCTCCAAGTCAACGGATGGGGCAACGATGGAATCGTTCGGATGTACATTTAATTTTCTCTGGATACATCCATTGTTCTTTACGACCTCGCCGATCTCTACCTCGGCATCCTTCAGATGCTCCGGCAGATACTCTTTGATATGGTCTATGACGTAGGTTTCAAATTCTTTTTGCGTTGCAATTTTCATATTCTTTCCTTTCCGGAGTTTCGGACAATTTGTCCTAAACTCCTAATGCTGCATCGTGTGTGTTTTGTCCATCTGTAATTTCTGCACCCGGCCGGTCTCTACCGTCAGCTCTCTGGTCTTTGCATTATAGTGATACACCCGATCGGACAATGCGTCCTCCGGCCGGATCCACTCCCTAAGAATCTGTTCGCTCATGCGTTCCAGACTCCGGACACTGCGCACGGCAGAGTCCTTGATTGCCAGGCATTCATGACAATCAGTAGCGATCAGATAAAAGTTCCCTTGTAATTTCTGTGCGATCTGATCCCGGATGGAATCAAAGGCAATCACACCTGCGCCATCGATCTCCTGCCGGTTCGTGACTACCAGTTGATCCTGGCAGTCCATTTCCTTGCCATACCGTTCTAACGCCTCATCCCGTGATATTCCCTGTTGACGACAAATGGCGTCAAGCGTTTTGTCCATCAGATATTCCAGGTTTACCGTCTGCTCGGCGTTCGACTGTGCTGCAGCATGAAGATCCTGCAGCCCGACCCCATACAGCTCCATCAACTCCGTGGTCACGACAAATGATGTCATCCCTGAGTTATTTTGAATACCGACCCGGTATGTAGCAGCCAGATCTCCAACCATCGTATGTGGTACTGTTTCCAGTAGTTTCTGATTCTTTTCGGCATTTACCAGTCTCACATAAATCTGATCTTTCGCTGCCTCAAAATCTTTCACCAGAGGATCAATCCCATGGTTCATCATAGGAGCATAGTCCCGCAGGCTTTTTTCGATTTCCGGCAAGATGTCATCCACCGCATAACCGCCAGCATACAGATCATACAACGGTTCCACCCGGATCGATGGCATATGGATCTCTTCTCCGGATAGGATCGTGATCACCCTCTCCCGGATGCCATTACTGATCGGTACCGATTGTGCCATCAACCGCGCACCGGCATACTCTCCGGTCAGATACGGCTCCATACCACGAAGCAGCTTGGATTCAAATTCCTGTTCTGTATACATCTCGCTCCTTTCCAGACAAGGGCGCGCCGCGCCCTTGTTCTTAGTTGATAAGGATTACTCCTCATCTTGTTTCTTGGCATCATCCTGTTTTTTCTTGGCAAGCAGTCCTAACCTCCTGCTTGTCTTATGGGCTGTATTGACTTTTCTGGCGGCAGTTTCTTTTTGCAAGACACAGTCCCGCATGGTTCCCATGCTGTCATATGTCAAAACCTGGCTTTTCAATCCATGGTTCCGATGCCGTATAATTTCATCCAAATACATCCCATTGATTTCATAAAATCCAATGATCCCGATTGCACCGATTACCGGTACTCCACAGGTGATCGCAAGATTGATCTGTACTCCCAGCTTAAAGCGCAGGCACAGGATCAATGTAACCCCAATCACCAGGGCTCCCAGTCCGAAGACAAATTCCCGCAGGGACAATCCTTTGTAGAACTGGTCTTTTACCGCGGCGACATCCGGTGAAATGTCCTGTTTCATCGTTCCATCCTTTCTACCGGAGCATCCCCTCCGGTTGGGGTAGTTTAGGACAATCTGTCCTAAACTACAGATTAAATGCCTTTTGCACCGTTGCATCCGCCATCTTTACAGCCGATGTTAGCGCCGTCATTTTAACCATCATGAGGCACAACATCAGCCAACCGGCAAATTCATCGGTTCCGACCGAATAGTCGATCAGACCGATAAAGGCGCCACCAATCCGGATTGCCACTGCGATCAACAAGGCACTTCCTATATACCCCAGATAGGCCTTGATATAGGCATACCCGGTCTGTGCCAGTTGGCCGCCTCCGGCTATCGTCGACACGGCAAGTCCAAAAAATGGGGTGATGATCCATATCCTAAGCATTCGGTTCATCACCGTAATGAAAATGATAATGGAACAAACCAGAGTAAATAGCAGGAAGATCAATCCCAGAATGGTTTCCGGAAATGCAATGGAAACGGACTTATGCACCATTCCGTATAAGTCGTCGCCGTTCCAATGTTCTCCCATCATGGTTGCTGTATTTACTGATCCGCAGATGGCTTCCGTCAACAATTTTCCCCAGGTCAATAACTTCTTCAACGCCCAACATCCCATCTCCATAATGTTTGATGCTACGATCAACCGAATGAAGAGTTTGATGGACGTCTCAAAGGTCAGATCCTGCCGGATATCAACGCTGTCCCGCAGAAACCCGTATAGAAAAAAGATGGTCAGCAAGGCAGCGGCTAAAATATCCAGCGTGTCATACAGATTAGTCAATGTTGCCCATATATCCCGGTACTGTCCTTTGGCCGGATTTTTACAAAGCAGCTTAAACGCATGATTCACAATAAAATCCCAGGCTTCGGTTGCCATCCAGTAAAAGGGTTTTCCCTGGAACATGCCTCCAAAGTCACTGGTATCTCCCCAGTCAATCGCAGAGGATGCCGGCACGGTCGGCACCGGCGCCGGTGCAGGAGTAGCCCCTGCTTTTCCCGTCGGTGCTGGGGTATGGGCCGCCAAAACAGATAGTTTGGCCGACGTATTTACCACAGCGGTATACACTGGAGAGGCAGATGCCGTCATGCGGACTGCCATCATTGAGAGTTGCTCTAACAATTCTCTACCCCCTCGTTTATTTCAACGCTTTGACGATGAGGCCAACTGCACAGGCAATGATGCCTCCAATCACTTTTTTCACCGCATGGTTCTGCTCCGAAGTCTGACCGGCAGAAAACGCAGCTGCAAAATCCAATCCTCCCCATGCGAGGAAAAGAACTCCAACTCCCCCAGCGCCGGCGGCAACAATGTCGTATAACAGAGTGGTTCCGTCCGTTACCTTATTCACCGCAGCAGTCGCAGGGTCTTCCCCGCTTGCCTTGGCCAGCACCGGTGCTGCATACAAGGCAAATTGCCAATACAGCGCCATAAGAGCTACCATAATCCTCCCGACCACTTTATTTTTTGTCTGCATGTTCTTTCCTTTCCGGAGAATAGGACAAATTGTCCTATTCTCCCTTTGTGCTTTTGTCATATGCTGCAACGATCACCAGCCTCTTGTCCCTGCCCTCCCCCGACCTGCAGGTAGACAAGGTCAGAAGCTGCCTGATCTGATCCGTATGGATCTCCTTCCCGGCATACTTACTTCTCTGTGCCAGGCTCTGTATTTCATCTTCCTGATCCTTGATCGACAACAAAGAATAAACCGGATCACTGATATCGGTTTCTAACACCGCAATGATCCGGTACTGTCTTGTCCGCTTTCCGATCGACACTGTAATCGCAGGATGCGCTCTCAGAAACGCTTCCTGACGATAGTTCTGCAAATATCCAAAAAAACGATGGCCGTTGATGTTATGGCCATACACAATTAAGTTGTCACTCTTGATGCTGCATCGACTATCGAGAAATGGGGTGCCGTAAAAGCTGTATTTTCCAGTCATATCCTGGTGTAGGTATCTTTCCGGATTTGTTTTGTCCTGGCAGACCGGATAATCAAATGGCGTTCCATCAATGGAGACCCAGAAAAGCAGCTTGTCATACCTTTTCTTCAAGCCGCCCAGTCCTGACTTTCTTTTTTCCCTCTGAAGGGAGTGATACGTTTTCTCCTCATGATGGATCTGCAAGACATGTTCTCCCAGTTTCACACCACAGATCAGGGATAATGACATAAAAAAAAGGAAGAGGCATATTCCTCTTCCTGATTTTCGGCATTTAGGACAATTTGTCCTATTCGCTCGTTTCTTCCGTTTAGGACAATTTGTCCCAAACTCTTTGTCTGGGGTATCGGCCCCAGATTTCTTAGACGTCTTTATCATCCTTCTGTTTGCGTCCTTTGAATGACATCACGCCAGCGATGACAGCAAGCACCAGCAACAACACCAACAAAGTGTTATGCTGATTAGCCCCCGTCTGTGGCACATCCGGTGTCTCCGGCTTAGGAGTCGGTGTCAGCTCATCCTCAATCGTGATCGTCTGTACCTTATCCGTGTCCTTGATCGTATACTGTACCGGCGCAGCCACTTCATATCCTTCCGGAGCCTTTGTCTCCGTAAAGGTATAGGTCTTGCCCACCGCCAGGATTCCAGTGATATCCACACCATCCTGCGTGCTGGTAAAGGTCATGATCTCTTTTCCATCCGGATCCGTGACCTTAAACACTGCGCCAGCCAGCGCCTGTCCGGTCTTCTTATCTGTCTTAACAACCTTGATATGCGTCTTCTGGTCAACCATCGTTACGGCCTGTACCTCCGGCGTATCCTTCACGGTAAGCTGTACTGCCTGCGCTGTGACATAGCCATCCGGCGTCTTTGTCTCGGTAAAGGTATAGGTCTTGCCTACTGCCAGGATTCCGGTCAGATCTGTACCATCTTCCTTTGTTTCAAACTTGGCTACTTCCTTACCGTCCGGATCGATGACCGTGATCTGTGCCCCTGCAATCGCCGGGCCCGAAACCGTCTCAGACACCTTGGTAAACCGGATCTGTGTCTTGGCATCCTTCATGACAACCGTCTGTACGCTGCCATCTTCTCCGACACGGAATGTCACATCATTGGCAGTGGTATACCCATCTGCAGGGTACGTCTCCGACAGAATATATTCTTCTCCTGCCACCAGCTTTCCGAGGATGACATGCTCCTCTTTCCCGGATACCCATTCATCAATGACAGTTCCTTTCTTGTCAGTAACCTTGAGCTTACATCCCGGCACCTCTTCCTCTCCGGTCAGTCCACGCTTACTTACGTGTATCTCTGTCTGTTTATCCTGGATCGTGATCGTCTGTACCTCAGCGGCATCCTTAACCGTATACTGTACCGGCGCAGCCACAACATAGCCATCCGGTGCTTCTGTCTCCGTAAACGTGTACGTCTGGCCGGCAATCAGCTTGCCGGTGATATCCACACCATCTTCTGTGCTGGTAAAGGTCATAACCTCTTTTCCATCCGGATCCGTGACCGTAAACTTGGCTCCTGCCAATGGTTTTCCGGCAGTATCCGTCTTAACAATCCGAATCTGCGTCTTAGCATCTTCCATCGTTACTGTCTGCAGCTGTGTTGTATCCTTAACCTTGTACTGTACTGCCTGCGCTGTGACATAGCCATCCGGCGTCTTCGTCTCGGTAAAGGTATAGGTCTTGCCAGCAATCAGGATTCCCTGGAACAAAGTTCCATCTTCCTTCGATTCAAACTTGGCCACTTCCTTACCATCCTCATCTGTGACGGTGATCTGCGCACCGGCCAGTGGTTTCCCGGATGCCTTGTCCAGCTTAGTAAATTTAACCTGTGTCTGGTCATCCACCATTACCACCAGATGATCTGTTGTATCTACAAAGCTGCCATCCGGCTGCTTGATGGATACAATCGAGGTCGTTGCATCCTCTCCTGCAGTAATCTTAAAGACAATGCTGTCTGCAGTTGCATATCCATCTGCAGGACGTTTCTCGGTCAGCGTATATTCGCTGTCACGATGCAGTCCATGCAGGATCAGGTTGCCCTTCTTGTCAAATTCTGTCGTAAAGTTCAGGTAGCTGCCATCCACATCTGTGGTCAGGCTGTTTTC
>ERZ1034984.2986-NODE-2986-length-12835-cov-7.133490_pt1 | contig 12835 bp, 17 predicted proteins | sample MGYA00520589_ERZ1034984 | MGnify/ENA primary metagenome ERZ1034984 (study PRJEB33766, sample SAMN09781790) | gut metagenome | biome: gut microbiome | host: Homo sapiens | place: Madagascar | study: EMG produced TPA metagenomics assembly of the PRJNA485056 data... | reverse complement strand
TTTAGTAGCACTATAATATAGGAATTGAATTTACACACAAAGCTGGACTTGACCATCGGTTCGCGCCCGCCGGTCGGCAAAGCCAATGAATTCGGTTTCCGAGCGCGAACCCTGGAACTGGAAGAGGCGGAAAAGCAGCCCGGACTCAGGATCGGTTCGCGCCCGCCGGCCGACAAAGCCAATGAATTCGGTTTCCGAACGCGAACCGCCGGCTCGGAATGTGTGAAGCAAAAAACACAGGAATTCCCATCCACTTCCTTGAATGAGTGCTAGGACTCTGTTAAAATTAAATACGTTGAACCAAAACCCGCAAGGGTAAGATATACAAGAAAGAAGGGATAGAAATGACGAAAGTAGATATTTTTTCCGGATTCCTGGGAGCCGGAAAGACGACGCTGATTCGGAAGCTGATTGAGGAAGCTTATGGGGACGAGAAAATCGTTCTGATCGAGAACGAATTCGGAGAAATCGGTGTAGACAAGGGATTCCTGAAGAATACCGGAATTCAGATTAACCAGATGAATGCCGGATGCATTTGCTGCACCCTGGTAGGGGATTTCGGAAAGGCACTGAACGAGGTCATCGAGCAGTACCATCCGGATCGGATTCTCATCGAACCGTCCGGCGTGGGCAAACTGTCCGACGTTATCATCGCCGTGCAGGATCTGGAGAATAAGGAGATTCAGCTGAACGGCTTTACCACCGTGGTGGATGCCAAGAAGGCGAAGATGTATCTGAAGAACTTCGGCGAATTCTACGTGAACCAGGTGGAACACGCCAGCTCCATTATCCTGAGCCACGTGCAGGGATTGAGCCAGGAGAAAATCGATCAGGTCATCGGTCTGCTGAGAGAACACAATACCGAGGCATCCATCGTGACCACGGATTGGAAGGAAATCAGTGGCAAGAAGATCCTGGAAACCATGGAACAGAAGAAGACTTTGTCCGCGGAGCTGGATCACCTGAGAGAAGAAGCACATCGGGAACAGGAAGAGCACGAGGCGGAGCACCATCATCACCATCATGACCATGAGGAACATGACCACGAGTGCGGCTGCGAGCACCATCATGACCATGAGGAACATGACCACGAGTGCGGCTGCGAGCACCACCATGACCATGAGGAGCATGATCACGACCATGAAGAACACGGCTGTTGCGGACATCACGAACATCACCACGACCATGACCACGAAGAGCATGAGCATCATCACGATCACGACCATGACCACGAATGCAGCTGCGGTCACCACCATCATCACCACCACGGCCACGATGCGGACGAAGTGTTCGATGAATTCGGTGTTACCACCGCTCACAAATACAGCAGAGAGCAGATTGAATCTGCTCTGGAAGCCATCCAGAACGAAGCGGAATGCGGACAGGTGCTCCGTTCCAAGGGTATCCTGGAAGGTACCGACGGCAAGTGGTACCAGTTCGATTACGTTCCGGGCGAGCCGGAAGTGCGTGAGGGTGAGCCGGAAGCCACCGGCATGATTTGCGTCATCGGTGTGGGTCTGGCACAGGATCACATCAAAGAGTTGTTTGGATTATAATAGCAGAGGAAAATTATGACAGTAAGATTGGAAGATCGTCAAGCCCGAGAGTTGCCGGTATATCTTTTTACCGGATTCCTGGGCGGCGGCAAAACTACTTTTATTCAAGATACACTGAACAGCCCGGACTTCGATCCGGAGGTGCCGACGCTGCTGTTGGTCTGCGAAGAGGGCGAGGTGGAATACGATATCAGCGCATTCGCGAGTCCGGAAAACGTTTTCGTGGAATACATCGATGACGAGGCGGATTTGACCCGTATGGCATTGCAGAAGCTGGAGAGCAAGTACCGGTTCGACCGGATTTTGGTGGAGTACAACGGCATGTGGATGCTACAGTCCCTGTTTGCCAGCCTGCCGCCGAACTGGATTGTGGCGCAGGAGATGCTGTTCGTGGATGCCACCACGTTCCTGATGTACAACCAGAACATGCGTCAGCTGTGCTTTGACAAAATGCAGACCGCGGAGCTGGTGGTGTTCAACCGCTGCACTAAGGGCTTTGACAAAATGCCGTTCCACAAGGAAGTTCGGGTGGCGAACCGGAGATCTCAGATTCTCTACGAGTACGGTCCGTACGATGTGGAGCCGGATGATATCGAGGACCCGCTGCCGTTCGACAAGACCCAGTCCAAAATCACCATTTCCGATGATGATTACGCGGAGTGGTACCGGGACATCAACGAGAACGAGGACGATTACGAGGGCAAAATCCTGACCCTGAAGGGCCGCGTGGCCATGGCGGAGGACCTGAGCACGAAGGGGCGTTTCGCCTTCGGCCGTCACGTGATGACTTGCTGCGTGGAGGATATTCAGTTCGCCGGATTGATGTGCATTTACGCCAATGCGGATGATTTTAAAACCGGCGATTGGGTGGAAATCACCGCCAAAGTCCGGGTAGAATACGAGGAAGCCTACGGTGAGAAGGGCCCGGTGCTCTACGCCAAGTCGGTAAAAGCATGTGCGCCGGCGGATCCGGAAGTGGCCACGTTCTAGAAAAACAGGGGGCGCTGCCGAGCCATAGAAGTGGTCCGGCTGCACTGAAGAAAAAAGAGAAGACCTGAAAAAAGAAGATTGAAAACAGCGGTGTGCTGCAGGTGAAATGCCTGTTGGCGCACCGCTGTTTTTGTATAAAGGGGATGTTTTTTATGCGTCGGCGCGGGATTTGTGTGAAGATTTTGCTCCCCGAGACGGAACTATAAGACCTAGCGGGGATGGGGGAGCAAACCGCGCCTCGGAAAAACCGGCCGGTCCTGTTGGCGCCTGACTCCTCGCAAGTCTTTGATTTTTCGTCGCGGGGCACCACGTCATTGGACTCGGAAGAGCCTTCGCCCGGGTGGACGTGGTGCTTCACACGCGTCAAAGCCTTGATCCTTCGTCGCGGGGCACCACATCATTGGACTCGGAAGAGCCTTCGTCCGGATGGACGTGGTGCTTCACACGCGTCAAAGCCTTGATTCTTCGTCGCGGGGCACCACGTCATTGGGCCCGGAGGGGTCTTCGTCCGGATGGACGTGGTGCTTCACATGCGTCAAAGCCTTGATCCTTCGTCGCGGGACACCACGTCGTTGGGTCCGAGAGGCCCACCGGTCGCCGGCCGGCCTCTCTCGGACCGGTGCAGTTTTCTATTCCGCTACATGTTATTTGGTTTTATTGGAATTCTTGGAATTTCTTACAAATGCAATTGCCGCAGCTGCCATGAGAGCCGCGCCCACAATGATGAAGAGGTGCGTTCCCATGCCGCCGGTGGATGGAAGCGGGTCCGGATTCTTTGGGGTAAATTCCCAGGTTCCGGTGAACTTCACATTTCCGTCGTCGTCGGCATTTTCCATCGTGGCTTTTTTCGAGTCCTTGTCAAAGCCCTTGAAAGTCCAGGTGCCGCCGTCCACCTTTACCTCGGTTTTGGCCGGCGCGATGGCCTTGATGTCGGTGCCCCGTCCGTAGCCGGCGGGATCCTTCGGAAGCAAAGCCGTCACTTCTTCCGGCAGTTCTTTGTCGGCGGTAAGACTTTTGAACTCGTATTGAACCGTAAACTGTTTAAATACCTTCTCGAACACGGCGGTGTACACCGCATCCTCCGTGGCATCTTTGATGGCCGGACTCCAGCCTTTGAAAATATAATCGTATTTCTCATCCGATGCTTTAGTGGCGTCCGGCAAGATGATATCTTTGGCGGTGGTGCCCAGCGGATAGTACGATTCTTTATACACCGTGGATCCGTCTTCATTGGTGAATTTGATGTGTACCAGAGACGGATTTGCGGCGGCAATTAAAGCCACCTCTCCGGAGCCGTCAATGCTGGCATAGCCGGTGTATTCCTTGCGCGCCGCTTTCTCTTGCTCGGTGTACCGAGAATCTGTTTTATCTTCATACCAGCCGTCAATCTTCTGATTGCGAACATCTTCCGGCGCCCCGAGATAGATGGAATTCATGCTGGGAGCGGACGGCAGCACTAATGGTGACTTTTTGAGATACACATCGGATCCGGCGGTATCGGCAATGTTGTTGCACAGGACCGTATCGGTGATCGTCGTTTTTCCGCCACCCGTATTGCTTTCTACAGAAAAACCGCCGCCGTACTTTTGCGCAGCATTTTCCGTGACGGTGCACCCCTTGATATTCATATTCGTATAGTAACCGTAAGATGCAATTCCGGCACCGACCGCTGCCTTATTTCCTTTGACCGTCGTGTTTTCGATGGAAGCTGCTGCCGGCGATTTCAGCATGGACACTAGCACGCCGCCACCCATTCCGTCTGCGGCATCGGCGGTGTTGTCCTGTATTTGAGCGTTTTTAATATGCAACCCCGGATTTTTCGTAGCTCCTGCAGCAGGTGTGTCGGCACAAATCGCATTTGCATACGCGTAATAGTAAGCGGACGCAAAAAAAACGGCACCCTTCTTGGCCTTGTTTTCTTCCACTTTTCCGCCCAGAATTTCGACGGAACTTTTTAGATTACCGAAACCGCCGGAAATCTCTTCATAGGAAGCCGCAACGGCAACGCCGCCGCCCATATTGGTGGCAGAATTGCTTGAGACGGAGCCTCCGTTCATGACAAAAGAAGATCCGCCGGAGACGAATACCCCGCCACCCATGGCTGTAAAGCATCTAGAGGGATCGAAATAATCCACATAATCGGATGTTGCGTAACATTCTTTGATTGTGCCGCTGTCCATGATAAATTGACCTCCGTAGACCACCGCAACACCGCCGCCGTAGCAAACGGAGCCTCCTTTAATGCCGCATTTTTCAATGGTCCCGCCGTACATGTGGAAGGTGCCGCCGGAAACGGTAACGCCGCCGCCGAAATAGTTGTTTCCTTCTCTTCCCGAAAGAGTCACGCCCGAGTACATATTGCAGGTGCCCTCAATATTCAGCATGCCCGGTGCATCGTTGCTGGTGCCCTCGGCGCTGCGGATGTTCAGGACATTTCCGTCCGCCGCACCCAACGTCAATTCCGCCCCCTTGTTCACGCTGACGGAACCGCCTACACCCATTGTGAGCGTGTGGCCGCTTCCAAGAATGGTCGTTTTGTGAGGCGAGGTAATGGAAAAGCCGTTAACCGAAAAATCGGCGGTCAGCTCGATGGTGTATTCGCTGTCGGAATCCTTGTTGACCCGAGCAATCGCTTGCTCGAATTCCTTTTGGTTCGATACGCGGATGACGTTGGACTCCGCGGCAGATGCGGACATCGGCACGAAGCAGAATATCGTGATCAGCGCAAGGATAAGGATTGCAGTTCTTTTTTTCATTTATACCCCCGGAAGATGTAGCGTTAATTTTTCGAAACTTAGATCCACCCGTGACTCTTCAGGATGAACAGCCAGAAGGTGAGAGAAAAGGCGGAAAGCAGGGTGGTGAGCATCACCGTGCTGATGGTAAGGTCCCCTTTGTGCCCCATGCCCTTTGCCATGACAAAACAGCTGATGGTGGTGGACGAACCGCACATCACCAGTGCCGCCACCAGCAGGTCGTTCCGGAACCCCAGATGAACCCCTAAAGGCAGGAACAGGGCACACAGACCGAACAGCTTGATAAAAGTACTGACCAGTGCGGGACCGGCAGACTGCCGGGCTTTCTCCCATTGAAAGGACGCACCCATGGCGATGATTCCCAGCGGAGTGGCGCAGCGGCCCACGTAGTCCACGGTGGTATCGCCGATGGTCGGAAGCGGTAGGCGCAGGAGGGACCATGCAAAACCCAAGAGAATGGATAAAATGATAGGATTGGTGAGAATCCCGTGAAGGGTTTTGCGGAGGAGCATCGCGTCCAATTTCCCCCGGTCCGGCCGGTACATCTCCAGGATGATCACCGCCGCAATGTTGTAGATGGGCACGGCACCGATGACCATCAAAGGCGCCATTCCCACGTTGTGATACAGATTTTGGACTACCGCAATGCCCAGAATGGTAGCGCTGCTGCGGTAGGACGTCTGAATAAACTCCCCTTGGATGCTCCGGTCCTTCAGAAGATAGGAAACTCCGATGCAGATCAGGATGCTTGCCAGCGTGGCCAGGGCGCAGTACACCACGTAAGCGGTATTCCAGTTTGTCCGATAGTCCGTTCGGTACATGTCGTGAAAGAGCAGCGCCGGAAGGCAAATCCGAAACACCAGCGTGTTGAGCCGCGCGGTAAAAGCATCGTCCATCAGCTGAATTTTCCGGAGAAACATCCCCAGAAGAATCAGAAAAAAGATGGGCACCGTCGCGTTGAGACAAAAAATCAGATTATTCAGCATGCGTTAAAAACTCTAGTCCTTCCATACAAAATGGGCGTCTCCGGCTTCCCCGCCGTCAATCAGCAGGTTCTGCCCGGTCATGAAGCGATTCCGTACCCCCACGAAATAGATCCATTCCGCGATTTCTTCCGGCGTCGCCCAGCGTCGAAGCGGCGTCAGCGCCATGATTTGATTCCACAGCTCCGGATCCTCCATCACCGGTCGGTTCAAATCCGTCAGAACCCCGCCGGGATCGATGCTGTTGCACACCGCCCGAGGCGCCAGACGAAGCGCTGCGTTCTTCGTATAGGTGAGAAGTCCGCCCTTGCTGGCCGCATACTCCGGAAATTCCGATCCCGTATGAGCGCTGGCGGATCCCACCATCACCACCGCCCGAATTCGCGGGTTGGCGATGGCATATTTTTCCGTCATTCGAATCGTCCCCATCAGGTTGATTTCGATATCCCGTCCGCTGTCCTGAACGCCCGCATTGTTGATGAGAATTTCCGGCTGCACATCCTCCGGATAGGCATCCGCATCGCAGATATCCAGAATCTCGTGGCGATAATTGGGATGTACGAGGGCAGGGGGCTTCCGGTCGAAACCCACCACCGAGTGACCCCGCTCCAGAAAATATTCCGCCGTGGCCCGACCGATGCCGTCGGACGTGCCGGTAATCAGAATGTCCATGGCAAACTCCTTTTATCCCATTCTCCTAAAAACAAATTACGCGGACTGCGCCGTTTTCCGGCAATACTGCAAGTACGGTTCGCCTACTTTTTCCGCTTCCCACTGCAGGCTCACCCGATAGCCGAGCGGGCTGAACACCACTTCGCACAGCAGTTCCATTACGGCACCGGTGAGGGAGCAGAAGAACACCTGCACCGGGGTCCAGCCGAAGAAGTGGTAGGACACCACCAGCGCGAAGGTGAGGTTGTCGATGAACTGCGCGATCATCGTGGAGGTGAAAGAGCGGATGGCAAAATCCCGGTAGCTCGTGTTCCGGAGCCTTTTGCCCAGGAATGAGTTGATGCCGGCGTTGCAGATGGAAGACAGGAACATGGCCAGGCTGCTGCCCAGAACCACGTACCAGGCCCCGCCGATGGTGGCGTTCAGCGCGTCGTTCACCTGCATGCTGCCGGTGGAATAGTATTCCCCCCACATGCCCGGCGTCATGGTCAGCGCCTTGAAAATCAAGCTGGCACCCAGGTTGATCACCAGAGCCAGAATGGCGATTTTCGCCGCCGCCTTTCCGCCGAAGCGCTTGCACAGCATATCCATGCATAAGAAAGATACCCAGCTCAGCGCGAAACCGCAGTCCAATGCCAGATACTTAAACGAAAACAGCTCCTTGTTGGCCAGAAGGTTCATCATGATGACGCTGGCCACGAAAAGAGATGTTACGAGACTGGGAACGTTGCGAAGAAGGATTCGGTAATCCTCCAGCTCCCCTTTGATCCATTTTTTCATAATAGTACTCCTTTGGTTTTGATATTTTACAAGCAGGATATCGGACCCGAACTGCTTGATGGGAATGTCTTCCGGCAGAGGCGATCTCCGCCGAAAATACGTACGTTTTATTGTAATCCCAAGGGCGCCGGATTGCAAGGGTAAGAGGATTGAGATATAATAAAAATTTATGAATAAATTGGTTTAAGCCTTGATGTATATGGACTGCGGGTTGGATGTGTTCAAAAAAGTAACAAAAGTGTAACAAATGATATAATTAGTCGTATTTTTCCACAGATTGAGATAACATCGTTCCTAATGCCGCCGATATTTCATCTTCATTATTTTTCTTTTCGAATAGGTGCGTATATATACCAAGCGTTGTTGAAACATTCGAGTGTCCCATTCTTTTCGATACTATTTCAGGATTCACGCCTAGTGAAATACATATTGACGCATACGTATGACGCAATGCGTGGAATGTGATTGGTTCAAGTCCTATCTTCTTCATGTAAGATTGTAGCCTTGTAATGCATAGAGATGAGTGAAAAGCTTCCCCGTTTTCTTCTTTGATTAAATATGGAGAATCAACCCATGCTTTACCATATTTTAGTTTGCGTTTCATATGCTCCTTCCGAAGGCTCTTAACGTCGCCAACCACCAATTGTGGAAGTATGCATAAACGCTCTCCTGAAGAGGTTTTCGTTTCCTTAACAAACACTTCACTTAAACTCGGTGAGTACCGTGCTCGTTTAACATAGAATCTCCCATCATCAGGAATTTCATCTTCCAATATGCCTAATACTTCACCTTTTCGAAGTGACCCAAATAAAGCTAGTTCAAAACAGACTTTATAATCAAGTGGCAGTTCGGCTAGGTGTGAGCAGAATACGGTAAAGTCTTCCGGAGATAGTATTTGTACTTCCTTTTTCTTCACAGATGGAAGGCTTATGTCGTGGCATGGGTTCGTCTTAATAAGGTTCCAAGTAACCGCAATCGAACAACAATTACGAAGGAGAGAATAAGTAAATCTGATGGTACGTGGAGAGAGGTTAGAGGATAAATCATCAACCCACAATTGAAGGGTGTGAGGGGTTAGCTTTTCAAGGCGCAACAATCCAATAGTATCATCTATCCTTTTCCGTTGGTCGTTATATGTACGAATTGTGTTTTTCGATTTGTTGTTTATAACTTGACTCCATACGGCATCGCATAAATCAGATACAGTTCTGCATTGGGATGTTATTCCGGAGATAGATTCAACCCATTCATTAATTTGAACATTTAAATCTCTTTTTGTCGAAGCGTGGAATACTTTCGACTTCTGTTTTCTTTTGCCAGAATAATCCGATTCGAGGTCAATCCACACTCTGTACTTATTCTTTTCGAGTTGTTTTATGTGCATGGTTATTCTTTCTTACTGATTATAAAGTCAACGTATTCTGATACACTGTTTTGTTCTGATTTAGATAATTGTCCTATTTTTTCACAAAGAATATCATATTCGGTTTTAGGTTTATGTTCGTCTATAAAACTTTGTATTGCTTTAGAATTCTCGTAACCATTGAGATAATCTACCGAAACCCCAAGAGCAGCAGCAAAAATCGGAACTTTTTTTCTTGGAACGTCGCATATGTTATTCTCTATCATAGAGATTGTTGCTCTGTTTTGATATCCGGTTAATTTTGCAAGATAATCTTGCGACAAATTAAGTGTTTGCCGTCGCTGTTTTATCCGTTCACCTATTGTATCAGCCATAAAGAAACCCCCTCTCTGTTTATTACAACAGTAACACTGAATATTTCAGTTATCAAGGAAAAACGAAAAAAAAATCAAAAAAACAAGAAAAAAACATTTGACAAACTGAAACAACGTGGTATAGTAATGTTACAAGATATTAAACAACAAATAAAAAGGAGGTGAAAATGTGGTTGACACAGGGCTGCTTGAAAAAAAGATTGAAGAATCTGGGTTAAAAAAAAGCATATTGCAAAAGAACTTGGTATTTCTGGAAGGACATTGACGATGAAATTGCAAGGAAGTGTTGAATTTAGAAGCAGTGAACAGAAGAAATTAATGGATATTTTAGGCGTAAAAACAATTGAAGAGATGAACAAAATTTTTTATGCCTAAAATGTTACAAAAAATTAAACACTGTTACGGGAGGCGGGATATGTTTGTAAAAGTGTCGGAGTTTTCGGAAATCATGGGAGTAACTACTGTTTCGATATACCGCCTTATAGAGAAAGGCGAAATCCCATACTACAGAATCGGGAAAAGTATTCGACTCAATGTTGATGATTTTCGGGAAGGAAAGGAAGAAAGGTATGAAGAGTTTGGGAATGAAGATTAAAAAGTTCCTCGAAGCGGAAAACGCTGAAGAGTACAACGGCGACACGCTGGGAATGTACATCGGAGGCACAATCGGAACTCTGCTGATGGTGGCAGTAATTTTGTTAGGAGGTATGTAAATGGATTTTGAAATTGCAGCAATTGAGGACGCCGCTAGAGAAGTGCGGTACAGCATTAACAAGTGCGGAAACAAGTATGATGTAAGAGCTCATGGCGACAAGAGCGGAAGATTCGCAAGCAGAGAGTTCGAAAACCTGAAGGAAGCTTACGAGGTGTTCGAGAAGATTGTTTCCTGGGTGGTGTTCGGTATGTATGCGAACAAAGACAGAATGGACTTTATCGAAAACGGAACGATGGAATAGGAGGCAGGTAAACAAAATGCTAAAAGTAATCAGACAAAACACAAAAATTGTAGACAAAGATAGTCAAAGTCTCATCGAGATTATATCAGTTGGAGACGGTAGAAACGCTCTCACAACTTGTATTGAATATGATTTTAAAGGGGATGTAACAAACGACGAATTGAAACTTTATAATCATGAAATCTCAAACATTGTTTTCAAAAATTATAAGGCAAAAGCCGTATTCAGACCGGAAGAGGATGAAAGAAAACGCTATATGATTTTCATTGATGATAATAAAAGTGAATACAGATATAGACATGGGTATAACATTTGTGAACTCGTGTCAGACCTAGCATATAAGCTGTTATTTGACGAGAATTCGGTTGCTATGATTAGAAGTGAGTATTTCACAAGAGGGGGTGAATGGATTATAGCATATCAAACCCCATGGATGGTAAACGACTTTGTTCAGGAAATCGATGACTACTACAGTGACCCAAAACACACATACGACACAGTGGAAGAGTGTATTGAATATCTGAAAAAAACAACAAGCTGGATATAGTTACTGTGACGGCGATAAATATGAAGATGTATTTGGAGCTGTAGAAGAGTAGTTAAAATTGAGGTAATGGGGCAACCCCAAATTGGAAGGAAGGATAGAAAATGAGTGCTTATATTGTAAACGATGAAACTATTAGCGCAATTGTAAAAGGATTTGAAATGTATGGAGCTACCTATAATGCGGAAGGCTATAAAAAGCCGATTTCTATTATCATCAATGTCACAGATTTAAGGAATAGCATTGGTCAGCACCTTTTGAATCAGAACTATGCAAGCGTTAATTGTCGGTATCGTGAAGACGAAGAACCACGTAAGTTTGAATATGTTGACATTCCAAACATTAATCCGGGTATGATTCTTGGCTGTATTCATTGCTACAACTACCAGACGTGTGAAGCAGATATTGAAGGAAAAGATTATTTTGAATCGAATTTGTACCAGTCCTTGACCGAATTGAAAGAACATATGTTAGAACGATACATTACAAACGATGGTTATGAAATTCCATGGGGCATTACAAGTGATGATATTAGAAGCAGAAAAATGGAGGAATAAAAGATGATTATAAGCAATGGAAGTGGCGGAGTGTACGTTGAAGGACAAGTTGCAGGTCTCTTTGCTGAATATGAAATTATTGGAACGAAAATTATGAAAGCTGCAGTTTCAAGAGGATTAGATGAAAGCACACTGAGAGAAGTATTTGAAATCTGCTTCAGTAGCGTAATGGACAGCTTGGAAGACGTTAAGGAGGACAAGTAATGAAAATTCACAAGGAAATCGTATGGAACAAGGGTGAGAATCCAAAGAAGGATGGCGAATATCTGTTCATTCAGTTCTGGACTGATGGCTCGGTCACGTATGCGGCAAAGCTTGGCTACACACGCCTGTTTGGATGGAACACACGAGCAGGCGAATGCGCACATTCATTTGGACAGTGTCCGAACAACGGAGGCTATGTATGGGCAGAATTGCCGTTCTAAGCGAAAAGCCCATGCCGGAGCATGGACTAATCAAAAGTATAACTTGATTGTAACAACTTAATTGTAACACAAGGAGAACAAAAATGAAATACAAATGTGAAAACTGCGGAGCGTTCTACTCCGACGAGGATATCACCGAAGACGGAGAGATGAGAGAAGACTACCTCGGTGTCCGATTTTGGGCGACATACCACTACTGCCCATGCTGCGGAGAAGAAGTAATCACTTATGAGGATTACGAGGACACCGAAACCATCGAGGATATCAACAAGTCGCTGTATAGCGAATGGATGAGACAAGCACTTTAGGAAGGAGAAAAATATGGAACTGAAATTCCGAAAACTTAAGGCAGATGAAATCGACTGCCGGGTTCAGAAGGTTTATCCTAACGGCTTAACGCTGCTTCTGTACAAGGACGCTCGATGCGACCAAAACATCCTCGATGAGACAGTCGGGGCGATGAACTGGCAGAGACACCACAACAGGGACAACGCTAACTGCATCGTGTCCATTTGGGACGGCGAAAAGAACCAGTGGGTCGAGAAGGAGGACACAGGGAAGGAAAGCCGGAGCGAAAAAGAGAAGGGGCTTGCATCCGACAGCTTCAAGCGTGCTTGCTTCAACTGGGGCATTGGACGGGAGCTGTACACGGCGCCGTTCATCTGGATTCAGGCTAAATACTGCAACATCAAAGACGGCAAGTGCAACGACCGCTTCGAGGTCCGGAACATTGGCTACACCGGCGACAGAATCACGGAGCTGGTAATCTACAACACCAAGACAAAGGAGTTCTGTTACCGATTGGGGAATCCATCCATCGAACAAAGCGAACCGGAAGAACCGAGCATTGCGAACGAACGAATCAAGCCGCATGAGGCA
>ERZ1034984.2983-NODE-2983-length-12838-cov-5.304623_pt1 | contig 12838 bp, 11 predicted proteins | sample MGYA00520589_ERZ1034984 | MGnify/ENA primary metagenome ERZ1034984 (study PRJEB33766, sample SAMN09781790) | gut metagenome | biome: gut microbiome | host: Homo sapiens | place: Madagascar | study: EMG produced TPA metagenomics assembly of the PRJNA485056 data... | reverse complement strand
TCCACATCGGGATTTGCTATGTATCCCTTGACGTTGCCTCTGCCGTCTGCCGTTGCAAGTATCTGTCCCGCAGGACCGTCACCCTTGAACTGCACAGTCAGCCTGTCACCCTCGTTTTTAAGCATAAGCCCCATAAGTCCCGCTCCTGTAAGAACTCTGCCGAGTCCTGCCGTTGCAAGAGGCGTTGTCTTATGTATTTCAGCGGCCTTTGCCACAGTGTCTGTTGTAATTGTCACATAGACTCTGAATGAACCGCTTCTGTCTATCCCTGTAACCACTTTGCTCATATATATCCCTCCGAATTGTCTGCTCTTAAAATTAACACTTAATTATATCACATCTTTTGAGCATTAGAAACACTAAAAAACTCATATTTTCAAACCAATTTCCGGACAGCTTCTGTATTTTTCTAGGTGTTTCACACAATTGCAACACAAAAAAGACATATTCTAATGTATAATATTAGGTAAGCAGAGATTACAATAGATTAAGACAGATTTTAAGGAAGGTAACAGTATGGGAGATTTCAAAGACTCGATTTACGGCAACAACCCTGAAACCCGGTCATTCATAGACAATCTTTACGGTTCAGGCAATAAGGATTACAGCGCCGGAGCAGATACGGCCAATGAATATGAATTCGTATCATCATATGAGGAAAAGCCTCACAAAAAGAAAAAGAAGATGAGCAAAAACGGCAAAATCGCCCTGCTTGTATGTATAACTATTATACTGTCGGGAGCTTTCGGCTTTGCAGGAGCTGCGGTATATAACGGGATATCCGGAGGATCGTCAGGCGGCGGCAATTCAATTTCAAGAACTGACGGCTATACACTTGAGGATGCTACGGGAAGCTCGCTTACGGTATCCGAGATAGTAGAAAAATCAGCAGACTCTGTTGTTGAGATAGTAACAGAGTCTGTGGCAACAGACTCATGGATGATGCAGTATATCACAGAGGGCGCAGGCTCCGGAGTAATCATAGACTCAGACGGATATATTATGACTAACAACCACGTTATATCAGGAGCAAGAAAAATAACGGTGACACTCAGAAACGGCGATGAATACGAGGCAAAGCTGGTAGGTACAGACTCGACAAACGATGTCGCGGTTATAAAGATTAATCCTGACGGCAAGGAGCTTACGGCTGCAACCTACGGCAACAGCGATCAGCTGGTAGTCGGAGAAATGGCAGTTGCAATAGGCAACCCTTTAGGTCAATTGGGCGGTACTGTTTCAACAGGCATAGTCAGTGCGCTCAACAGAGATATAACTATAGACGGTCAGGAAATGAACCTGCTGCAAACAGACGCTTCAATCAACCCGGGAAATTCCGGCGGCGGACTGTTTAATCAGTACGGACAGCTTATCGGGCTTGTGGTTGCAAAATCATCAGGCTCCGATGTTGAGGGACTGGGCTTTGCAATCCCGGTAAATACAGCCGCAGATGTTGCACAGCAGATTATAAAGGCAGGCGGCAACGTCAATTCGCAGACAGCCTCGGGCAATGCCGTAATAGGAGTTACAGTCGCAAACCTGCAGAGTCGCGAGCTTGCGCAGGAGTACGGTTTTGATACTCCCGGTGTATATGTCTCTGCAATCAGCAGTATCAATGCACAGGAGGCAGGCTTCCAGATAGGCGACCGTATCGCCAAGGCAGACGGCAAGAAGATTTCAGATTATGATGACCTTTCGGCAGTTTTAAAAAAACATTCACCGGGAGATACCATCTCGGTAGTTGTAGAAAGAAACAATGAGAAAGTAACTCTCAAAACAACCCTGACAGCCTCATCAGAAACTGCTAACTAAATTCTGACAGATGTATATATATGAATATCCCGCACACATCATTACAGGTGAATGCGGGATATCTTTATCAGTTTTTAAGCGCTGTAATCGGCACTACATAAACACCGTCAGGCCTTCTATATGCAGCACTTGCAAGTCCGCAGACAACACACAGCACTGCCGGCGGTTTCCCTTTGGGATCTTTTTCTATGCTTTGTTTTATCTTTAACAGATTTTCGGCAGCAGTATCAATCTGGTTTGCGCCAAGTTTGATTTCAAATGCAGCCCAGTTTCCGTCGGCAAGTTCGATTACTGCATCTATCTCCTTGCCTCTGTAGTCCTGATAATGATACAGATTGCCTCCAAAGGCTTCAGCATAAATTCTCAAATCCCTCTCGCACAGTGCCTCAAACAGAAATCCCAAGGTGTTCAAATCTGCCATAAGACTATCAGGAGTAGCATTAAGCAATGCGCAGGCTAAAGACGGATCTGAAAAATGGCGTTTGACTGCCTGTTTTATCCTTACAGAAGATCTTATCCCTGACGAAAACGGCGGCTGGTTTTCTATAATAAACAGGCTTTCAAAAATATCAAGATACTCTTTGACGGTCTCAACATCAATATCTTCATCGTCTGTTTCTTTAATATCATTTTTGAGAGTTTTGTTTGTAGCTGTTGTGCTTTCATTTCTTGCAAGGGAGCGCAGCAGCAGCTTCATCTTGGCAGTATTTCTCTTAATCCCGTCAATGCGGTATACATCATCGTCTATAACTGCTTTGAGGTACTCCGCAGGGATCAGTGCAGCAGCAGCGGCAGGCAGATTAAGGCTTGCCGGCCAGCCTCCGCGTATTATAAGGCTGATAAGCTCTTTGAGGTCAACTGCTCCAGTCATCGTCTGCTCAAATTCACCTCTGCACAGTTGCTCCAAAGAAACCTCTCCCGAAGAGTCCCCTGACTCATAAAGTGACATAGTTCTCATTTTCAGCTTTGCAATTCTTCCTGCTCCGCTGTGAAGTATACCCTTATGATTTGGCGTTGCAGAGCCTGTAAGGATAAACTGTCCTTTGTCTGCTCTGCTGTCAACCTTGTAGCGCACAGCGTCCCACAGCGGCGGGACCTCCTGCCACTCATCAATAAGGCGGGGAGTTTCGCCCTCTAATACCAGTTCCGGTGCCATTTCTGCCAATCTCCGGTTCTGAAAATTTCCGGAGGGATCACCAATCATAATTTCACTTTTGCTGTGATATGAAGAAGTCCATGTCTTGCCGCACCACTTGGGACCCTCTACGCATACTGCGCCAAACACTTCAAGATATTCCTCTATTTTATTGTCAATAATTCTGGGCAAATATTTTTTCCTGTCCATAAGCGTTCTCCTTTTCCCTTATTATACCTCAACCCGATTGATTTTGCAACTTTAACCCGATTGATTTTATAATTCTAACCCGACTGATTTTAAAAAGTAGCATCATTAATTGTTGCGATATGACTTGCGATATTTCTTTTGAGCCTGCTATCATTATATTATTATCGTAGCCGCCTTTATTTTTTAATTGCTGCCACATTTAACTGTTTCAGGGCAGTCTTTCATATTTCCTTCACAGTTGCTTTTATACCGTCTCCAAATGCCTTTATCTTCTTGTATTATTTACGAAAAAATGGTAAACTCTAAGCTGTAAGGAGGTGTTGCAGATATGAAGATTGCAATTAACGGATTTGGACGAATCGGAAGACTTGCATTCAGGCAGGTTTTCGATGACAACGGCATAGAGATTGCCGCAATAAACGATCTTACAAGCCCTGAGATGCTGGCATATCTTTTGAAATATGACTCAGTACAGGGGCAGTTCAAAGATCACGAGGTAACAAGCGACGATACAGCTATAATCGTAGACGGTGTCAGAGTTCCTGTTTACAGCGAGGCCGACGCCTCAAAGCTGCCCTGGAAAGAGCTTGGTATTGACATAGTGCTGGAATGCACAGGCTTCTTTACTTCAAAAGCAAAATCACAGGCGCATATAGATGCAGGCGCCAAAAAGGTTCTCATCTCGGCTCCTGCCGGTAATGACCTTCCTACTATCGTTTATGGTGTAAATCACGACAAACTGACAAAGGAGGACAATATCGTTTCGGGAGCCTCCTGCACTACAAACTGCCTTGCGCCTATGGCTAAGGCTCTCAACGATTACAGAGAAGTAAGAACAGGGTTTATGACAACCATACACGCATATACAGGCGATCAGAAGATACTCGACAGCCCTCACAAAAAAGGCAATAAGAGACGTGCCAGAGCAGGCGCTGTAAATATAGTTCCAAACAGCACAGGCGCAGCAAAGGCAATAGGTCTTGTAATCCCTGAGCTTGACGGCAGGCTCATAGGCTCTGCGCAGAGAGTGCCTGTACCCTCGGGCTCAATCACAATTCTTGATGCCACTCTCAAAGACGAAACAGAAACAGTAACTGTTGAAGGCATCAATGAAATTATGAGAAAAGAAGCAACCGAGTCTTTCGGATACACAGAAGAAGAAATCGTATCCAGCGATATCATCGGTATGAGCTACGGCTCACTGTTTGATGCAACTCAGACTCTGGCTCAGAGATGCGGAACCAAAATCTATGAGGTAAGAGTTGTTGCGTGGTACGATAACGAAGCAAGCTATACAAGCCAGCTTGTAAGAACACTTAAACATATGGGAACATTATTATAGGAGGTACATTATGGCACTTTTAGACAAGATAACTACCATGGCAGGTAAGGCTGTAGACAAGGGCAACGACGTTATAGAAATTACAAAGCTTAAATCAAAGATTTCATCTGCCGAAAAGGATATTGTATCACTCAAGTGTGATATAGCTGATTTTTATCTCAAGCAGAGAGAAGCTGGCGAAACAATAGACGCAGGCATTGCTCCTGTAATGGCGCAGATTGACGAAAAGCTTGAAGAAATCAAAGCTTTGAATAAGCAGATTGAAGATATAAAGGGTTAGCTTACAGACAGGAGGTGCGCTTGCATCTCCTTTATTACATCGTAAAACCGAAATAGTGTAATTTTAGTGTGAAAATAGTGCAATTTTTTTAGAATACGAGTACAGCAAGGAGGAAATTATGCCGTTTATACTCTTATTTCTGCTGCTTCTGGCAGGCACAGCCGCATATATGTATTTCAGCAGAAACCAGAGCAGGTACACACGCAAAAAAGAAAAGCCTGCAGAGCCTGAAAAGGTCATTTACCTGCCCGGTGACATACAATCAGACAATACAGATACCGACAGCAAGGAGCCTTAAAAGCTCCTTACTTTTTCCTCAATACTATCTTTATGAAATTAAGGTGTCTGCCTCCGCCGGCGTTCATTGCAGCTCTGTCGTTAACAGCATACTCGTTTTCCTGCACAAGCCAGTCAGCCCACACCTCTTCATTACTCTCCATCTCACTTACCTCTATTACCTCCGCCTGCCCGTAAGCGCTGACAATATCCGTCCAGTAGGAGATATCCTGCATATACTCAAGCTGCTCCGGACTCCACGAAAGCAGCAGCTCCTGTGGCAGATTGTCATGGCAATTCTTTTTCATTCCCGGCACCGCTATATATACATAGCCGCCCTGCTTCACAAATGGGAGCAGCCTGCTGTCAAGGTACTCCCTGTCCCTGCCGAAATAGTTGTATGAGTCAACACATATAACGGCATCAAAGAAGCTCTTTTCAAAGGGCAGATCTGCGGCATCTGCCTTAACCGGTATTATCTCTGCCTCGGACAGTCCCTGCGACTCAAAAAACTCTCTGTTCTCGCAGGGGTCGCTCCAGAGATCAGCAGCATACACCTTAAATCCGTACTCTGCCGCAATAAACACACTTGTAAGCCCCTGTCCGCTGCCGAGATCGCAAACAACGCTGCCCTTAGGAATTTTACAGTCTGAAATCAGCTCCTCTGTCAGCTTGACAGGATTGGGACCCATTATCTTTGACATAAATTCATCGGTCTGATATTTCCCGCTCTTTATATATTCCATACTTATCGCCTCCTTTTTATCTTCGCTATCTCTTTGAATTTCTTTTCTTTCTGCGCAAGGTAACTGTCTGCATCCTCCGAATAGGAGTTTTCGCTCTCAAGTTTCAGATATGCTTCCCACCTCTCCTTTGAAAGCTCTCCCGAAGCTATCGCTGATTTTATGGCGCAGCCGGGCTCGTTTGTATGAGAGCAGTCCGAAAATCTGCATTGCCCCATAAGCTCCCGTATATCCGAAAAAGTTCTTTCAATACCCTCCGCCTGATGCCACATACCAAATTCTCTCATTCCCGGAGTATCTATAAGCATAGCGCCCTGCGGCAGTCTTACCAACTGCCTTGAGGTTGTGGTATGTCTGCCTCTGTCGTTTTTATCAATTCCTGCCGTATCAAATCTATCCTCTCCCAGCAGGAGATTTATGAGAGTGGATTTGCCTGTGCCGGAAGATCCTGCAAAGGCTATGGTTTTGCCCTTTTGAAGATATTTATCAAGCCCTGCCGTATCATAATTAAAGGCAGAAGTTAAAACCGTCTCTGCTCCCGGCAGCGCCCTTTCAATTTCAGTCAGCTTCTCCGAAGCATTACTGCACAGATCCGCTTTTGTCAGAACTGTCACAGGGAAAGCTCCGCTGTCCCATACCGCCGCTGTATATCTTTCAAGTCTTCGTATATTGAAATCTCCATTTAACGACGTGCATATAAATACCGTGTCGACATTGGCGGCAATGACCTGTCCCTCGCAGGCAGATCCTGCAGCTCTCCTTGCAAACATGCTTTTTCTCGGCAGTATATTGTGAATAACCGCTCTGCCCTCTCCTCCGGGCAGCGAAAGCATCACAAAATCCCCTGCAGCGGGAAATGACACTGCATTATCTGCCGTATATCTGAGCCTGCCTGAAATCTCCGCGCTAAGCTCTCCACGGTCGCACACAACCGTATACAGTCCCCTCTCCTGTGATATAACTCTGGCGGGAATATATTCGGGATACTGATTTTCGTATACTCTAAACCTGTCTGTATATCCGTAATCCGCAAGACTCATAACAGCTTCCTTTCAAAATCCTCTATATGTCTTTCCAGCAGCTTCAAAGCCTCATTACTGTCCTCAAGCTCCATAAGAAAATACATGGGAGCATAATATTTAACGGCAAGAAGCTCTGCATTCTCTCCCGGCAGGGCAAAAGAAAGCACATCCCTTACATATTCCAGTGGACCGCTTCCAAGGTACATATTATACAGTCTTTCAATTCCCTCATCGTTATATCTTTCAAGCAGAAGTATGCGCCGGAATGCCGCGGCAAATTCATCCTGAGTCCAGTATATGAACTGGGCTCTGGTAAACTCTCCGAGCTGCTCCACTGTCACACTGTCATAGCCTGCTTCGCTGTCGGAAAGTCTGTTTTCGGGCATCTCAAATTCTCTGGCTCTGCGCAGGTCCTCCGTCTCCATATGCGCTATAATATGGTCAAATATATCTCTCTTGCTCTTGTAATGTCTGTACAGCGCGCCCTTGGTAATCCCCAGCTCTCCTGCAATATCGCTTACTGACACAGCCTCATATCCTCTGCAGGAAAACATATCCAGCGCAGTCTGCATTATTCTTTCTTTGGTGTCTTTCATAGTCAATCTCCCTCCATCAGACATTATAGTAAACGTTCGTTTACTTGTCAAGAAAAAAATCAGCGTGCCCCGATTGACAAGGCACGCCGTAACTGTCTGCATTATTCTATTTTGCGTATTCTTTCATAAGCTTTATTGCTTTTTCAAGTCCCGCTTTTTCTTCTTCATATGTGTTTGCAAGATATTTTTCCTGAGTTTTCTTCAGTTCCCTAAGCTTGGCTATTTCTGCCGAAACATCCGCACCCTTTGTATCGTATTTATCACCGAGACTAATTATAACGTCGCCTATGTCACAGTGTCTGTACTTAATAAGCCCGTCTCCCCATGTGCCCTTTCTGTTGTCAAACAGCTGGTTCTCCATATACTCGCATGTTTCCTTATCAAAGTTCATATAGTACCATGCCCAGTCAACGCTGCCCAGATATTCGTCATAGGCCTCCTGAATTCTGCCTTCCTCAAGAGCCGCTATGCCTGCTTCAAGATTTGCCACATTATCCTGGTACAGCTCGTGTCTGATTATATTCTCCGGCTCGAAATTAAGTCCCACAAGAGCATCCTGAAGAATCTTGAATATTTCCTGAGTCTTTTTGTTAAGCTCTACCGCTGCCGCCTTGTCGCCGGACTCCTCAACCTCAGCCATCTTTGCCTCTAAAGCCGCCGCTGCGTCCTTTGCCTCTGTAATTACTGCTTCAAAGTCTGCTCCTTCTGCAAGACTTTCTTCAAAGCTGCTGATCCTGTCAGTAAAGCACAAAGGTCTTACAGCCTTTGCATCAAGGTCTATTACCAGCTTGCCGTAGGTCTTGATTATATCGTTGAAGCCCTCTTCATTAAGAGGCTGCGCTTCTGTGCTGTCATAGGTTGAATGATATCCCTTATCGAAATATACTGTGCCGTCACCGTTTTCTGCCACTATTGACGGAATTCCCATAAGCGTCCAGTAAAAATCCTCTGTTCCTGTGCTGTTGCCGTAATAGCTCCAGTCATACGGAGACTCCTCGTTAAGTCCTCCGATGCTCTCCTTGATGAAGCCTACAAGCTCTGTCGAGCTTCCGGTACCTGCGCAGGTTTCGCCCTCAACGGTATATCCGCCGTCATTGTTTACTATTGCAAACGCGCCGTCCACCCAGTCAGGATGAACATTTACAATTTCCTCATAAGCGCCTGCCGACCAGTCGTACTCGCTGCCGGAAACGCCCCATTCCTCTGCGCCGTGCATACAGAAGCGTATTGTTTTGTCAGGAGTGTATTCGCTGTCCACAAGAGCCTTTGCTATAGCCATTGAAACCGCCACGCCCTGTGCATCGTCATAGGTTGAATGGAAATATCCGTCCATATGTGAGAATACGAATACTGTTTCTTCTGTGGTTCCCGGAATTTCACCCCACAGATTGTGTGAAGTCACGTCCTCTGTAACCTTTGAGTCGGCATTAAGGGTTACTGTTATCGAATCCTTTCCTGATGCCTTGATTGCATCCTGCAGAGCCTTGCAGCCGTCCTCGCTTATAGCCAGCGCCGGCGCATCTGCAGGTCCGCATACGTCCTGAACGCCTACTCTGTCATTGCCTTCTTCGGCATATACAGACATAGCTATAACGGCTCTGGCGCCTTTAACCTTTGCCTGATATGCAGGATAGTTTATCCACCAGTTTTCGTTCTGGTCAACATCAAGCAGCACCAGCTTGCCTTTGACATCAAGTCCCTCATAGTCCGCCTCTGTGCCCTCGTTTACATAAACCAGCTCTATCTCCTCATTGTCTGCCTGCAGGGTTGTCTGATAGCCGCCCAGGTCTATCTTCTGTTCCTTGCCGTCAGCATTTTTGAAGGTGATATTTGCGCCATTAAATACCCAGCCGTCAACTGTGATATCATCCACAGTTATATTCTGAAGTCCGATGTCCTCCATAACGCCTTTGAGGTATTCCATGGTCTGCTTCTCCGCAGGCGAACCCGCCGAGCGCATACCCATTACAGGATCGTCTCCGAATTCGCTTACACTCATCATTACTTCCTTTGCAAAATCCATATCTATGGCTGCATTGAATTTATCAAAATTCTCTCCATAATCTGAGCCGCCTCCGCAGGAAGAAAGCCCCAGTACAAGTACAGCAGACAATGCTGCAATTCCTATTTTCTTAAACATAATCCTCTCCTTTGCCTTACAAGTTTAGTTCTTGCTGAATATTATATCAATTCAGAAAACTCCAATCAATCCATTAACCTGCTGCCTTTTCTTACTAACTTGCTGAAAAAAGCCGCCCTGTCGAAAGGACAGAGCAGCTGTAATTTTTCGTTCATATTTTCGGGTTATTTTTTCTCATAAAGCATATCCATAATGTATGCAGGGAAGAATTTTCTAAGGGTTTCCTCCGATGCAGGCTCAGTGCAGAGGCTTACTATTATGAATACCGGGAAGTTTATCATAAGTCCCCATATGCCTGCGTGTATGTTGCATGGGTTAGACCATACGAAATTGCACAGCGCAACAACAATGACTCCCGCTACAAGTCCTGCAATAGCTCCCGCTTTAGTTGCCCTCGGCCAGCAGAATACTCCCAGCATACAAGGGAAAAGCTGTCCGATAAAGCCGTATGCCACCAGCAGAATATATACAAGCTCTGCCGGATTTGTAAGCGCCAGCGGATAAGCCACCAGAAATACTATCACAAGAAAAACCTTTCTCTGAATTTTTCCCTCTTTTTCGGCAGGGATATTCCTTGCCGGAGCAATAACATCGTGTGTGAATGTAAATGCCGGCGTATGAAGCTGCGGCTCTGCGGAGCTTTGTGCCGCTGCAAGTATGCCTGCTCCCAGAAGTCCCACCATCCACCACGGCAGGTTCTGCATGCAGAAGGAAAGCGCCACCTTGTCTGTATCTCCGTCGTAGCCCTCAAACGCAAACACGCATATAAAGCCGACTATAAGCATCGGGATCATTACAAGGTAAAACAGCGATACATAGGTGTACTGTTTTCTTACTGTATCCTCGTCTTTGCCTCCGGCAGCCCATACCCAGAACTGCGGCCAGAAGGAAAACACCGAAATTATAATCGAGGTTGTCCAGAAAAGCGGAGGAAAATCTCCGGTTGCTCCCGGCAGAGTCATATGCTCAGGGCTTACCTCCATAAGTCTCCTGAAAGCCTCGCTTACACTGAAAGAGCCAAGCACTGTATAAAGCACAAACAGGCATACTGTAATTGAGAGTATCAGCATAAGCACTCCCTGCATTACATTTGTCCAGCCTATAGCCCGAAGACCGCTGTTATATACATAAAACGCTATGGCGCATAAAATTATAAGCTCGCCAAGCCACATGGGAATTGTGCCGTTGCTCATTACATTTAAAATATGTCCTGACCCTATTATCTGCACCAGCGAATTGCCAAGCACTGCAAGAGCTCCTACTATGCCGCAGAGCATACGAAGGCCCTTTGACTCAAATCTGGCTCCTATGCCCTCTGCCTGGGTCCTGTAGCCGTATTTGCCGGCAACCCTGTTTACTCTCGGTGAAATAAGGTATGACGAATAGGTTATAAAGCCAAGGTACACCACAACATAAAGAGCTGCAACGCCCTTGGAGTATGCCCAGCCCGGCGCGCCTAAAAATGTATATGCGCTTACATTTCCCGCGCCGGTCAGAAATACCATAACTATAAGGCCCATTGTGTTGCCCGATGACGACCAGTTTTCGACCTTGCTCATATCCAGCCTGCCTTTGGCCGAAAATCCCAGTATGCACGCCACAAGTGTGTAGCACAGAGTTATGACAAGAGGTCCCCACGTCTGAAGCATCTAGTGCACCTCCCATCTGTAAGCGATATTGATAACGATTACAGTAACGATAAGACTTATTATCGATACTGTAAAAAGCACCGGCATACCAAGCAGCATACACGGAATGTTAAACAGGTTGACTACCGGAGATATCATCGAAAGCAGCGATAATATCATCATTGCGAATACCACCCATTCCTTTGCCTTGCGGGGTCTTACTATAACCCATGGCTTCATTTTCTTTTCTTTTTTTGTTTCCATTTCATATCCTTTCGTATTTAATCTTGCCGTCTATCATAGTTATGTCCGTCTTAATATTCATAATTTCCTCAGGCTGCGCCTCAAGAATATTATCCGATAAAACTACAAGATCTGCCAGCTTGCCCGGCTCTATGCTGCCCTTGATACCCTCTTCAAGAGATGCATAGGCTCCGTTGTAGGTGTACATTCTGATTGCGTCCATAATGCCTATCTGCTGACAGGCTCCCGCCACCGTACCGTCGCTGTCTGCTCTTTTGACAGCCGTATATATCCCTATCATAGGGTCAGGCTCTATTACAGGCGTATCGGAGCCTATGGCAGTTATTATCCCCTTGTCAAGATAGGACTTGAGAGGGAACATGCAGTTTACCCTGTCGCCGTAGTATTTGATATACATTGCGGCGTTGTCTATAAAAAAGCCCGGATTTGATACTACCGTCACATTGGCTTTTTTGAGCCTTGCTATTATCTCATCATCTATTATGGCGCAGTGCTCAATCCTGTGCCTGCAGGGTCTTGGGTTTAATTTCTGCGCTTTTTCTATCGATGAAAGTATAACATCTACAGCCTTGTCTCCCACAGCGTGCGCCGTTATATTAAATCCGGCGTTGTGAGCGGGAATTAAAACAGCATCCGCCTCTTCCTGTGTATAAAGCTGTATGCCCTCAAGGGCCGGGTCGTGCTCGTAAGGCCTTGAAACTGCGCAGGACGGTCCGCTGGTACTGCCGTCAATCAGGATTTTGACATGTCCCAGCCTGAAATGCTCATTGCCCAGTCCGCCTCTTATTCCAGTCTTAATAAAGTCGTTTACCCATTCTATCGTCTTTTCCTTGCCGCAGGCGTGATAAAGCAGCACGTACATTCTTACATCTATAACTCCGTTTTCGCAGGCCTCCTGATAAAGTCCTATGGTATCGGAGCCGTAAAAGCTGGCATCATGTACGCTGGTTATGCCGCAGCGGAGAAACATATCGTTTGCGGTCTTAAATGCCCGCATATATTCCTCTTTTGTGTACATTACCTTGTCCCACATATATGTGCAGGCTCTTTCCTTGAGAAGTCCTGTCATCTGCCCGTTTTCGTCAGTTACCACCTCGCCCTTTGCAAAGTTTTCGGGGTGTATGTTCCCTGCCTCCAAAGCCTTCGTATTGTATACGCCCATATGCAGACAGGTCCTTGTAAGCTGCACAGGATTGTCAGGCGCAGCCTCGTCAAGCTCTGCTCTCGTAGGATGCCTTCCCTCTGCCAGCTTGCCCTGATCATAGCCTGTGGCTTTTATCCACGCGCCCTTGGGAATCTTCTGCGCTTCTTCTCTGATTATCTTCTGTATTGACGGTATGTCTGGCGCCGTCTTAGCGCTGCAGTCAAGTATTACAGCGGCATTCTGCCC
>ERZ1034984.2982-NODE-2982-length-12838-cov-27.750841_pt1 | contig 12838 bp, 10 predicted proteins | sample MGYA00520589_ERZ1034984 | MGnify/ENA primary metagenome ERZ1034984 (study PRJEB33766, sample SAMN09781790) | gut metagenome | biome: gut microbiome | host: Homo sapiens | place: Madagascar | study: EMG produced TPA metagenomics assembly of the PRJNA485056 data... | reverse complement strand
AGAGCCCCACACAGCTCATCCTGGTCGCGCAGGCGGCAAACGCCATCCTGCTCCCAATCATGGCGTTCTTCGTGATGTATGTCGCCAACGGCAAGGCTCTCGGCAAGTGGCGCAACCATGCGTTCGCAAACATCTGCGGCGTCGTGTTCATCGTGATCACGCTGTTCATGTGCTACCGCAACATGTCGAGCTTCATGAGCTCGCTTGCCACCCTACTCGGCCTTTCGTAAGGTCACAAGGCTGTAAGGAACGTCCTCGACACGAAACCGCTCTCAGCGCACTCCGCCGCACAATCAAGACCACCCGCCTAGCGGGTGGTTTGCTCTTTGGGTATAACCCAAGGAAGGCCGGCGCGCGCCTAAAGACGCCGGCCTTCACGCTGTTCAGGCCCTATTGCCCTTGACCCGTGGCGAGCCGGTCGAACCGGCGGGCCCCGGCTACTTCTTGAACGGGTCGGAGTACTCCTTGACGCTCAGCTTGTCCAGCGCGATGTCGGCGGCCTCCTGCTCCCTGATGTACTTCGCGATGGTCGCCTCGTTGAGCCCGACGGTGGAGACGTAGTAGCCCTCCGCCCAGAACCTCCTGTTGCCGAACTTGTACTTCAGGTTGGCGTGCTTGTCGAAGATCATGAGCGAGCTCTTGCCCTTCAGGTAGCCCATCACGCCCGACACGCTGCACTTCGGCGGTATCGCCAGCAGCATGTGCACATGGTCGGGCATGAGGTGCCCCTCTATTATCTCGACGCCCTTGTATTCGCAGAGCCTCCTCAGGATCTCCCCTATGTCGGACCTGATTTGGCCGTAGATGGCCTTTCGCCTATACTTCGGCGTGAACACGATGTGGTACTTGCACATCCACTTCGTGTGCGAAAGGCTGTAGGCTTTGTTGGCCATAGCCGACCACCACCCTTCCTTCTCGGATTCTTGACGGCCTGAACAATCGTCAATATCCGGCGGGAGGGTGGTTTTGTAAAGCAGGTTGTCGTCCGCCCGCGTAGCGGGCGGTTTTCTCGGCGCGGCTACGCACGCGCCAGACTAAAGTCAACAATAATTGAAGGGCTCCCGTTCATGAACGGGAGCCCTTCTTTTTCGCCCTCATAACGTACATGCACTTGAACTGCAGTGAACCCCGCCGGCAAAGGTAAGGGCCTCCTCCAAGATCCACTTTCTTTTGTCAGCATATAGTAACGTTATCTGCTCAAATTCTGCTCACGAGGGGTCATTCTGTTTAGAAGTAACAGCCGAATTTGGGCAAAAAAATAGGGGATTTCCTCTTTCGAAGACGCCCCCTTGCAAAACCCGAAGGTTTTTCGTAGTCATTGCATCTTACTCGAGCGCAGCGCTGGTCGCAAGATTTTGCACATGAAATCCAACGTTTCTGTTCCGAACGGTTAGCTCTCCGCCCGCTCTCCCTCGGTGGGCTTCATATACCATGCGTCAATGATTTTGCCGATAAATTCAAAGCTCGAAGTCACTTGTTGGTTTCCCTTGTAGTAGTCGAGGTGCTTGTTCATGCGGTTAGCAAATTCATGCAGGCTGCCGCCTCTGTGCTCTTTGATGCCGGAAGAAGCCCATTCCTTGTGAAGGTATAACGTTGTGGCTATCTGGCAGAAGCGCTCGTTCTGAAGTTTTGACTTGCGTGCAGACGAACCCAGGTTGTCGATCGGGCCTAACGCCATGGCAAGCTTGTATCGTGGTTTGAAGCTCGCGCGTTTGCTTGATTTCAGGTCGTTGAGGATGCAGTTGTTGTGAGCGCAGGCGTTGCGCAGCCCACGAACGCATTGCATCAGGAAGTAATTGTCCATCAGTTGGCCGTCATCGAATCTTTCGGCGCAAAATTTGTAAAAGTCGAGGAAAGCGCCAAAAGCTATAACTTCCATAAAGCCCCATACGGGATAGTTCCAATCGGAATGCCTGTTCACCAGCCCTGCAACGTAAGGGCTCTTTTTGCCGCGCAAGATGTCTTCTTTTATTCTGTTATGAACGGTTCCGTATTTGTCGGTATGGTCTCGCGCCGTAAAGAAATCTTGCACGATGGCATATCCGTCTTCTTCGTGCTGTTCGATAGTCTGGAGAAGATTGACCTTTGCGAAATGCTCGATGTCGAGCGTCATGGGAAGAAGCTCGTTACGCAAAAGCATGTCAATGATGGATAGGTCTACGAGCATCTTGAAATCGAGATTCGCGTATTGCCCTTTTCTGGGACCTTCCTCAACCTTACCGAAGCTGGTCCTGTACGATCTGAGCCTGAAATAGTTGTTGTTCTGAGCGAGGTATTTTTCAGCATCAGCCTCGCTCATGAGCGCAAAACGAACGCCTTTGGATTTAAGATGTTCGACCTGCTCTTTTGGTGTGCGCCAAGGTTTCTGTTTCTTTTCGTTAAGTTTGCTCATGGGCTCATTATACGTCTTAAAGCCTATGCAGGTGAGCGCCTTCCATGACAGCTATGACGGTTTCACCTATAGCGAGGGAAAACCGCCATAGCGACAGGTGTCAGGTTTTACTATTTTTCAGCAACGCTCTTCAAGTTCGCCAATCCTACCCAGTGTTTCGCAAAAGGCGTATTTCACCTGCAGAAACGATAATATTTCGAAACTATTTGATACCCTCTTTTCCAAGGAGCTAAAGATGCACGGAGGCATCCTTGCGATTCATTGGGAAGAAGGGTCATGTGAATAAACGGACGTACGGCTATGCGCGCGTGTCATCGCGTGAGCAAAATCTAGATAGGCAGATACTGGCGCTAGAGGAATTCGGGATTCTGCCAGAAAACATCCTCTCGGATAAGGCGAGCGGCAAGAATTTTGAGCGCCCAAAGTACCAAGAACTCATGCGTATTATCGAAGAAGACGACGTGCTGGTGGTCAAGAGCATTGACAGGCTGGGACGCGACTACGAGGAGATCCTTAACGAATGGCGTGCCATTACAAAGGAGAAGAGAGTTGCGATTGTCGTGCTCGACATGCCGCTTCTGGATACGCGCGAGAAGCGTGAGGGCGTCACGAACGTCTTCATCGCCGATATCGTTCTGCAACTGCTTTCCTATGTTGCGCAAGTGGAGCGCGAGAGCATCAAACAACGCCAAATTGAGGGAATAGCGGCTGCTCAGGCACGTGGAGTGCAGTTTGGGCGGCCCGCGAAGAAGCGACCGTCAACTTACAGCGCAACGAAAGAGGCCTACACGGATGGATATATCACGAAGAAGGAAGCGGCCGCTCGCCTGAAGGTCAGCTTGACCACGTTTGATCGCTGGCTAAAACAAGATGCGGGACTGCCTTGCAGATAGGAGTGTTTCCGCAGGTAGAACGTCTTTTTAAGCATTCCCAAAATTACACTTTTGGGAACATTGCCAACTTATCAAATTATACATGATTGCAATAGCGGATGACCTGCGATTTTGCGAACGTAATACCTTCCCAAACCTTCTAATTTACCTTTTCCCAAAAGTGTACTTTTGGCGTAGGACAAAATCAATCTTGGGATAGCCGTGCCAGCAAGACGAACGATGACACTGTGCTTGCTTAGGAGGGAGGAGTGAGATGCATTGAAAAATCAATTGTTAGGATGCGCTGTCATTGTGCCTCTCGTTTTTTTACTGCTTTTCGGGTGCGGATGTCGAAGTGTTGATGAAATCGGAGATCCGATCATAAGTTATCCGACGGTCAAATGTTCAAGTAAATTCTAATGGAAGAAGGTCTGCATGAAAAAAATTGTCTCTTTTATATTGGTAGCCGTACTATCGTTGGGAATGTGCTCCGGGTTAGTTGGTTGCGGTTCTAGCTCAGGCAGTAAGTCAAATAGCTCCAAGAACAGCGACATTACCGTCGGCAGAGATGGAGTTGTCACGGACAACAAAAGCGGATTAAAGGGAAAGGACTCAGATCGAGACGGCAATCTCGACTCTTGGTCTACTGACGGTGGTAAATCATATACCTACACGGGCAATCGATAGTATTGTCTACTGATTTGAAATGGCTCCGCGGATTTTACGAACTTCGCGGAGCTACGAGTTTGCAAAAGAAATGTATTTCAAAGAAGGAGAGGCTAATGGCTGGGAATGGCGGCGGATTGGGTTTCTTTGGAGTGGTTGGAGCAATAGTTGTTGCGGTTCTTATTCTGATGTTTGTTTAGGCTTGCGACTTAGTGAAGTTACAATCATCTTCTCTTGCACGCTTTTTGCGGTCGCTTAAAAGGAAAGCGCTTACTAGGGACTTTACAGCAGAAATAAAGCTCATATCGATTATCTTAATTGCATATTGTTTAAATCGTTTCTGTAGAGTTTTCGATTAGGTGTTCCCCTTTGAATTTACCCGATTTTATCTGAATGATTTACTTGGGGGGATATTCTTCCCTTCTTACGTAAACGCCGTCCTTGCATTGTCGCGATATCCTCATAGGGTTCGCTCTTTTGCTGCAATATTGATAATCGAATTATTCTGTTCGGTTATTTGGGAAGGGTTCGCTCCTCTTCTTATTGAGCGTAGCACTGGTGATTTGCTAGATATTGTTTGCTACTGCTTTGGCGGTTCTCTTTATTTTTTGTTTTGCAAAAATGTCCAAATATCGAAATCGCGGTAGTGCGCGGTAGGGGGCCAAGTGTTTTGGTAAGCTATCCTGAGCTTTAGACACCCATTAGATTATTCTAAAATATAATCAAGAACAATGTTGATCTAATGGTTCGTTCTGCTTTTACGGCTATGCACCCCTACCGCTGGCGAACCTGCTTGCGGATCGCGTCCGCAATGACGAGCGCTGCACCAGCCCAGATACACGCGAAGCATACCGCATGCGCGCTGGTAAACGGCTCGCCGAGCACAAGAACGCCCGAAAGAAGGCTGGTCGTCGGGCTGATGTACTGGATGAACCCCATAAGCGAAAGCGGGGTCTTGTTCGCTGCGGTTGCGAACAAGATGAGCGGCACAGCGGTAATCGGACCGGTCAGCACCAAAAGGACGCGCGTCTGCCATGCCTCAAGCGACATGTCCGGCGAGAAAAACACACTTTGACCAGCAATAGCCACTGCAACGAGAGCCACGATCGCAAAAGGCAGCGCAACGATTCCCTCGACCGCAATGGTGGGGACTGCCGGATATCCGCCGCGCTTCTTCACCGCTCCGTATATGCCGAACGTAAAGGCGAGGACCAGGGCTATCCAGGGAAAACTGCCGTAGTTTACCGTGAAGTAGATGACGCCCGCTGCCGACAGTACCGTAGCTGCAATCTGCAACGGCGCCAAACGCTCGCGGAATACCACGAGCCCCAGGACAATCGATACGAGCGGGTTGATGTAGTACCCCAGCGACGCCTCCACCACATTGTTCGTCACCATAGCAACGATGTAGAGGCTCCAGTTCAGCATGATGAGAAGCCCCGAGGGAATAAGGAATCGCCGTGCGCGGGCGTCTCGTAGAAGCCCGACGAAATCGACTTTCAGGATGAATTTGCACGCAACGACAGTGAGGACGAGCGACCAGACAATTCGCTGCCCGATAATCTCGATGGAGCCCACATTGTCGAGCAACGCCCAGAAGAGAGGGCAAAAGCCCCAGAGGAGATAACATCCAACCGCAGCAAGGGCACCGCGCCCCGCTTCCGTTCGGCTTGCTTCCGCCTCAGTTTTCATCTCACGTGCCCTTCTCGACGCGCTTTCCTTGAAGCCGTCTTCGCCCTTAATATACGCAGCTTCGCTTTTGCGCGTCCACCTCTAAGCGCAAAAAGAAAACGGCAGCCTGCGCGAGCTTTCGTCGCCCAAGCCGCCGCATTGCAACCTCTAGCGGATATGACCCAGGAAGTCCTTCGTGCGGTCGCTCTTGGGGTGATCGAACACCTCGTCGGGCGTACCCTCTTCGACGATAACGCCGCCGTCCATAAAGATGACGCGGTCGGCCACGTCGCGGGCGAAGCCCATCTCGTGCGTGACCACAATCATCGTCATGCCGCCGCGCGCAAGTTCCTTCATGACACCCAAGACGTCGCGCACGAGCTCGGGGTCAAGCGCGCTCGTCGCCTCGTCGAACAGCATGACGTGCGGGTCCATCGCAAGTGCACGGGCGATGGCTACGCGCTGCTGCTGGCCACCGGAAAGCTGGCTCGGCTTGTAGTCAACGCGCTCGGCAAGCCCCACCTTCGTGAGCTGCTCAACCGCGACCTTGGCCGCTTCCTCTTTGGAGCGCTTGAGCACCTTCTGCTGCGCGAGCATGACGTTGCCCTTAGCAGTGAGATGCGGGAACAGGTTGAAGCTCTGGAACACCATGCCGACCTTCGCGCGCACAGCGTTGATATCGGTGCCCTTGGCGGTGATCTCGGTGTCCTCGAAGAACACCTGGCCGCCCGTGGGCTGCTCAAGCAGGTTCACGCAGCGCAGGAGCGTGGATTTGCCGGAACCCGAAGGCCCCAAGATGACCACCACTTCGCCGCGCTTCACTTCCAAATCGACGCCGCGCAAAACCACAAGGTCATCGTAGCTTTTATGCAAATCGCAGATGCGGATGATGGGCTTTTCGCCGTCCGCCGCCTGTCCGTTGGTCGCCACGCGCGCCACACCCTCGCCCGCGCCGCCGGCAGTTTCATTCGTCAGGTTCTTCATCGTTTCAGTCATTGCGCACACCCCTTACAGACTCGACATCTGCTCGGGCGTGATGCCCGTTCCCTCGACCGCGTCGGGCCGCTTGGCTGCCACAGCGTCGCCCGTTGCCCGCGCCTCGGCGGCAGCAGCGCCCGCGCCCGAACCGAGCGCGCCCGCAGCGTCGCCGGTGCCAATCGCATGTTTCTTGCTCTTGCGCTTCTTCTTACCGCCCTTGCCCGTGTCGTTACTGGCCAGGCGTAACTCAAGGTTGCCTACCACCTTCGCGAGCGGCAACGTGATAATCAGATAGAAGCACGCGGCCACGACATACGGCGTGATGGAACCCGTCGACGCGACAATCGTCTTCGCGTTCATGACGATTTCCATCGTGCCCACGGCGGCGAGCATGGACGTGTCCTTATACAGCAGGATGAACTCGCTCGTCATCGTTGGAATCACGCGGCGCACGGTCTGCGGGATGATGACATAGAGCATCGTCTGCGCGCCGTTCATGCCGAGCGAGCGGGCGGCCTCAAACTGCCCCTTGCTAATAGACTGGATACCCGCGCGGAAGATTTCGCACAGATACGCGCTCGAGTTCATCGCGAGCACAATCACGCCGAGCGGGAACGTGGGAATTTGGATGCCCGCAAGCGGCAGGCCGAAGAAGGCGATGTAGATCTGCAGGAACAGTGGCGTGCCGCGCACCACGTTCACGTAGGCGGTGGCGATGCCGCGCAGGACGCGCAGCTTCGACATGCGCATAAGCGACAGCAGAAGGCCGAACGGGATAGCAAGTGGGAACGCGCAGGCCACGATGCCGATCGCCATCAAAAAACCCCAGAACACCACCGGCAAGCTCGACACGAACACCGACGGGTTCAAGAACAGCTTCAGGAAAAGCACGCTGTTCCACGACTTCACCCAATCCTGCTGGGCGAGCGAATCGGAAAGCGACTCGAAGAACGAGTGCGACTTCACCGTGATCGCAGGCAGCGTGTCCATGGCGACCTCGGCGCCGTCCGCGAGCGTGTATGCGCCCGCAATCTGCATGTCGCCGCCCATCTCGGAGAACTTCACCTTGTAGATTTCCACGCGGAAGTACCCGCCCGCCTGTGCCGGCTCGGAGAAGTTCACAGTGAGCTTGCCGTCCTTGTAGTCGGCGTCGACATCGAGGTTCGTTCGCGTCATCAGGTCATCGCCGGTGAGCATCGTTGCGCGCGTGTCGCCCGGCTCGCAGGTTGTGCCCTCGGGCAAGGTGAAGGTGACGCCCGCGATCTGCTCGTCGGGGTCGGCCTGGCCTTCCCAAGTGATGCGCGTCTCCACACCGCCGAGCACGTCTGACGAGCCGCTGACGTTGGGCTTCGCCGTGCATTTGGCGGTGTCGAGCGCATACGCGTTCGTCGGGGCGACGGCAACCTGCGCCGCACCGGCGAACACGAGCGCGAACGAGACGAGCAGTGCGCAAAACGCGGTGCGCACGGTATTCGCTTTCAAGTTCTGCATGTGCATGTACGTTCCTCTACGATTAAAAGGCCCTCCCCGCCAACGCGAAGAGGGCCTCATCCAGTTCATAGCCCTAGCGGCCTATTGTAGCGGAAAACAGAGACGTTTACCCGAGCCACTTGGCAGCGAGCTTCTCGACGGTGCCATCGTCCTGGAGCTTCTTGATGGCCTCGTTGATGGCCTTGGTGAGCTCCGGGTTGTCCTTGTTCACGGCAACGGCGTACTCTTCGCCGGTCGCAACCTCGAGGACGACCTGGGCATCGCTGTAGGCCTCGGAGAGCATCTTCTTCACGACGGCGGCGTTGGTGCACACGGCAGTCGCCTGGCCAGCCTGCATAGCGGCGAAGCTATCGGTGGAGTTGCCATAGGGCTGGATGGTCGCGTTCGGGAAGTTCTCGCGGCAGTAGGTCTCGCCGGTGGTGCCGGACTGCACGGCGATGATAACGCCGGCCTTGTTCAGCTCTTCCTTGGCGTTGTCCTTGGTAATCGCGCCGTCCTTCATAACGGCAACGGCCTGATCATCAACGTAGTAGGTGTCGGTGAAGTCGGCAAGCTCCTCACGCTCGGGCTCGACGGTCATGCCAGCGAGCACGACGTCGAACTTGCCGCCCGCGGCAAGGCCGGTGAGCAGCGTGTCGAACTGGTTGTTGACGACTTCGAACTTGAGGCCGAGCTCGTCGGCGACAGCCTTGCACAGATCGACATCGAAGCCGACAGCCTCACCGTTCTCGAGGTTCTCGAACGGAGGATAGTCGGCGGAGGTGCCCATCGTGAGCGTGCCGTCCTTAACAAGCGTGTAGCTCGTTTCGGCCTTGGCGGAATCGTCCTTCTTGGTGTCGTTGCCCGCGGTGCTGTTCGAGGAGCATCCGAACAGGGCAAGCGAAGCGGCGAGCACGCCAGCGGCGAGCACCACGCCCAGCTTCTTCATTTTCATCTTCCTTCCCCTTTCCATAATAAAAGCAAGATGAGATATCTCGTTCACTATAAAGGCTTGCGAGGGCTTTGTCGAACAAGAAAAAGGCCAGATGCTGTTACATCTTTGTTACAGGCGTGAATAATCGGGGTGCGGCGCCGCTGCGCGCAGCCGGGAATGCACCTGAACCCAGCCACGCGCCTGGACCCAGCCGCGCACTCCAAAGCCCGCTCGACCTTACTCGAAATGCTCGACGGCGGTCTTCAGGTTCTCGATGATGCCGATCTGCTGCGGGCACATCGATTCGCACAAGCCGCACTCGATGCAGTCGGACGCGCGACCGGGCTTTGCCTGCCAGCTGTACAAGTCGCTCACGAACTTGTTGTTCTCAACCTGCGCCTCGAGGTTCAAAAGCCCCATAATCTCGGGGATGGCGACTTCCTGCGGGCACCCCTTCACACAATAGCGGCAGTTCGTGCAGGGAATCGCCGCGATCGATTCGAGGATTTCGCGCGTCTGGGCAAGCGCTTCAGCCTCAGCCTGGGAAAACGGCTCGTTCGCTTTGAAGTCGGCGATGTTTTGGCGAACCTGGTCGACAGTCGACATGCCGGAGAGCACCGTGAGCACGCCAGGCAAGTTGTAGCAGAAGCGGTACGCCCACGACGCGAGGCTTTTCTCGGGGCTGCAGGCGACAAGCGGCGCCGCGACGCGATCGGCCAGGTTGACGAGCATCCCTCCGCGGGCGGGCTCCATGATGATGACGGGGACACCGTGCTCGGCAGCCACTTCCATGCAGCGACGCGATTGCGTGACCGGGCTTTCCCAATCGAGGTAGTTCACCTGCAGCTGCACGAACTCCATCTCGGGATGGTCGGTAAGTATGCGATCGAGCGTCTCGGGGCCATCGTGCATGGAGAAGCCGACGTGGCGAATCAGGCCGTCCTGCTTGGCCTTCTGCGCGAAATCCCACATCCCCCAGTCGTCGAAGACCTTCGTGCGCTTTCCGCCCACGTTGTGCAGCAGGTAGAAATCGACGTAGTCGGTTCCCAGCCGCTCAAGTGACGTGGGCAGATTCGACTTCGCCGTCTTCTCGTCGGGACATGCCCAGGCAAGGCATTTCGTGGCGATGGTGTAGGACTCGCGCGGGTGGCGCGCGACGAGCGCTTCCCCGAGGGCCTTCTCGGATGCGCCGTTGTGGTAGACGAACGCGGTGTCGAAGTAGTTCCCGCCGCCGGCCAAGTAGGCATCGACCATCTGTTTGACGTGCTCGATGTCGATTGCGGTGGGATCTTTCGGGTCGGTCTGCGGCAGGCGCATGCAGCCGAAGCCGAGCTTCGACACCCGCGCGAAATCTGAGTTCATGGGTGCTCCTCTCTCTGGAATGCACCCATGATAAAACCTCAAGCTTGCTTCAAGTCAAGAAAAACCGCGGGAACGCGGCGACCGCGCGGAGAAATGCCCCTGCTATTCGGAGTCGAGCGCTCGCGCGAGGATCTGCATGCGCGCTTCGACGTCCTCGATAATGCGGCTGCAATCCTTCAGCTCGCCGTAGGAATCGATGCCCTCGATCTCGCGCTTCGCCTTGTACTTCAGGTCGTGCTCGAGACTTGCCCAGAAGTCCATGGCGACGGTGCGCAGCTGAATCTCGACCGGCACCATCTGCTTGGAATCGAGGAAGTACACGGGAATGCGGACGATCACGTGCAAGCTGCGATACCCGTTGGGCTTGGGGTTAGCGATATAGTCTTTAACCGTGACGATTTCCAGGTCGTCCTGGCGTTGCAGCAGGTCGAACAGGTTGTACACGTCGCTGATATAGGAGCAGATCACGCGGATACCCGCGATGTCCATGATGTACTTCTCGATGTTCTCGAGCGTGCGCTCCTTGCCGTAGCGGCCAATCTTCTCGATGATGCTCTCGGGGGTCTTCACGCGCGATTCGACATGATGGATGGGCGTGCGGTCTTTGCGCAGGTTCAGGTCCTGATCGAGAATCTCGAAGCGGACGACCATCTCGCGCAGCGCGGCGCGGTAACGCTGGCTCAGCTCGCGAAGCTTCGCTCCCGCCTCGCGCACGAACTCGATATCCTCATCCGACATGTCCTTGCCGATTGTAAGCGACCACGTGTCCCTATGGTCCTGCTCGCTCAAAAGCTGCGCAGCGCTCGTCATCTTATCTCCCCTTCACTTCGCCCCAGAGCTCGTTTTGCTCCAAGGTTGAGAAATCTTGCATACGTTTCCCCTGTTCGGAGGCTATTTCCTCCATCGCTGCCCAGCGGGCGCGGAACTTCGCGTTCGAGGCGCGCAGGGCGCTTTCGGCATCAATCCCCATGCGCCTGCCTACGTTGACCAAGGCGAAAAGCACATCGCCGAACTCCATCTCCGCCGCTTCGGCGCGACGGGCCGCCTCCTTTTCGTCAAGGCCGAACTCGCCCGCCACGGAAGTGTCGATCTTGCCGTTTGCGGCATGCGGGGCAGCGGCGTACGCCTCGATGAGCTCGGTTTTCTCCTCGGCAGCCTTGTCCCACACGTCCTCGATGGAGTCCCATTCGAACCCCACGGCGGCAGCCTTGCGGGAAATCTTCTGCGCCTCCATAAGCGCGGGGAAGGTGCGCGGCACGCCGTCGAGCAGGCCCTCGGGTTCGCTCGCGCCCGAGCCATCGGCGCTGCCTATCGCCTGCCGCTCCGCAAGTTTCACCTGGTCCCACACATCGAGCACCTCGCTCGCGTTGGAGGCCTCGACACTGCCGAACACATGCGGATGGCGGCGCACCATCTTCGCGTTCACATCGGCACATACGTCGTCGATCGAAAACTCCCCCGCATCGGCGGCGATCTGGCTTTGGAGCACAACCTGCAAAAGCACGTCGCCGAGCTCTTCGCGCAGGTGGGCGACGTCCTCCTCCTCGATTGCGCAAACGGCCTCGTAGGCTTCCTCTATCATGTTGTGGGAAATCGATGCGTGCGTCTGCTCGCGATCCCATGGACAGCCGTCCGGGGCCCTGAGGGCCGAAATCGTAGCGACGAACTGGTTGAACGACGGATGATCAGTCGGATTTCCGTATCGGTCGAGCGCACTGTCGGGCGCATTGACGCCCGATTCAGCGGCATTGTCTTCGTGTGACACTGTTCCCCTTTTCTTTCCTTGAGAATACGAGTATACCCGCATTCCCCACGCAATCCCATACCGTCACCGATTCCGTTGACGAATCGCTAAACTGCCTAACAACCCGCACGCGTTCGCGCCGGGCGCAACCGGGACGCAAGGCGCTATACTACGAAGACCGACCACAAGGAAAGCGACTCCATGATAGAACCAACACGTGCAGCGTTCCTGCTGATAGACATGCAAAACGGCTTCATCGACCCCACAAGCGCCCTATGCGTTGCTGGCGCCGCGGACACGGTGCCGGCATGCGCCCACGCCCTCGATTTCGCGCGCTCGATCGGGATGAGCATCTTCCATATCCGCCGCATCTACAGCGCCGACGGCGCGAACGTGGAGCCCGTGCGCTATCGGCAATGGCGCGACGGAGGGCGCCCGCTTTCCCCCGCAAGCGAGGACGAGAGCTCGCTCAACTGGCCCGACCTGCTAACGCCCGCGGACGGCGACCGCGTGATGGTGAAGCCGCGCTTCTCGGCGTTCTTCGACACGCAGCTTGACGACGTGCTCTCACGCGAAGGCATAAGCACCGTGGTGCTTGCGGGCACCACGACTCCGAACTGCGTGCGCTCGACCTGCTACGACGCGCTTTCCCTGAACTACAACGTCGTCATCTTGGAGGACGCCACCTCCTCGCGCACGCCCGAGGTGCAGCGCGCGAACATCGAGGACATGGCCTATATCGGCGCGCA
>ERZ1034984.2979-NODE-2979-length-12845-cov-8.572791_pt1 | contig 12845 bp, 11 predicted proteins | sample MGYA00520589_ERZ1034984 | MGnify/ENA primary metagenome ERZ1034984 (study PRJEB33766, sample SAMN09781790) | gut metagenome | biome: gut microbiome | host: Homo sapiens | place: Madagascar | study: EMG produced TPA metagenomics assembly of the PRJNA485056 data... | reverse complement strand
GGATGATAATGAGTCATGTAGCCTCTTTCGTGGTTCTGGTTTTAATACCACGAGAGAGCGCTTCTGCTTGAATATCAGGATTTTATCTGCCACGGTGGGTCGGCCGACGATGTCGCCATGACGCAAAAGAAATTTCCCATAGCCTCTATGGTTAGAACTATAGGTAGGCATAATAATTCGCAATGCGTTAATAGCGCAAAGAAATTTCCCCTTGCCGCAATTTTTGTAACGTGAAAAATTCGGCAAGGGGAAATTTTTTGCGCCCAGAACAGCAATTATATTGCTAAAAAATCCGCTTGCCGCAATTTTTGTAACGTGAAAAATTCGGCAAGGGGAAATTTCTTGCGCCCACAACAGCAATTATATTGCCAAAGAATCCGCCCCGGCAAGGGACGGATTCTTTATGAATATGTCAGTGAAACTCTAACTACTTGCTCTGCTCGATCGCGGCCTGGGCGGCTGACAACCGCGCGATAGGCACACGGAACGGTGAGCAGGAAACGTAGTCAACACCGATCTTGTTGAAGAAACGGATTGACGCAGGATCTCCACCGTGCTCTCCGCAGACACCGCACTTGAGGTCAGGCCTCTTTGAGCGACCGGCCTGGATGCCGAACTCTACCAGTTTGCCCACGCTCTTGGTGTCGATGGTCTGGAACGGATCGGCGTCGAGGATCTTGTTGCCAAGATATTCACCCATGAAAGTTCCGACATCGTCACGTGAGAAACCGAATGTCATCTGGGTGAGGTCGTTGGTGCCGAATGAGAAGAACTCGGCTGCGCGGGCCATCCTGTCGGCGGTCAGTGCCGCGCGAGGTATCTCGATCATCGTACCGAAGTTGTAAAGGATGAATTGACGGGTGGTGCCTTCAACCTCAGCCTTCACCTTGTCGCAGATCGCCCTCTGGAAGCTGAGCTCACGGGCGGAGATCGTCACTGGGATCATGATCTCAGGATGAGGGTTGAAGCCTTCCTGCTGAAGCTCGGCGGTGGCGGTGAATATCGCCCTGTACTGAGTTTCGGCGATGAGAGGGTAGGACATGTGCAGACGCACTCCACGGTGACCCATCATAGGGTTGACCTCATGAAGGGCCTCGCCACGCTTCTCGATGTCCTCGACAGTGACACCCAGCTCCTTGGCAAGCTCCTTCTCCTTCTCCTCTGTCTTAGGCACGAACTCGTGGAGAGGCGGGTCAAGCAGACGGAACACAACCGGCTTGCCGTCCATGATCTTCAGGGTGCTCTTCACAGATGCCTTGATGTAAGGCTCAAGCTCAGCGAGAGCGGCCTTTCTTTCCTCGTCAGTGTTGCAGAGGATCATCTTGCGCAGTTTAGCCAGAGGCTGCTCGGAGTTGAGCCCGTAGAACATGTGCTCGATACGGAACAGTCCGATTCCCTCGGCTCCGAAACTGAGGGCCTTCTGAGCGTCCTCAGGGGTGTCGGCGTTGGTTCTGACACCAATCTTGCGGAACTTGTCGACGATTGACATGAACTTGATGAACATCGGGTTCTCGGAAGCGTCCATCGTGTCGATCTTCTCTCCGTAAACGAATCCCTTTGTTCCGTTGAGGCTCATCCAGTCTCCCTCCTTGAATGTGACATCACCGAAGGAAACGGTCTTCGCCTCGAAGTTGATCTTCATGGACTCGCAGCCCACGATGCAGCACTTGCCCCATCCACGGGCGACAAGGGCCGCGTGTGAGGTCATACCTCCACGTGTGGTGAGGATACCGGCCGCGGCGCGCATTCCCTCGATGTCCTCAGGAGAGGTCTCCTCACGGATGAGGATGGCCTTCTTGCCGTTGGCGTTGGCCTCCATGGCGGCCTCGGATGTGAACACTACCTGACCTACGGCTCCGCCCGGAGATGCCGGAAGACCGATTGCAAGCACCTTGGACTTCTTCTCAGACGCTGGGTCGAGGATAGGGTGGAGGATCTCGTCGAGCTGTGAAGGAGAAACCCTCATCACGGCTGTCTTTTCGTCGATCATCTTCTCATCAACCATGTCCATCGCCATCTGAAGGGCGGCCAGACCGGTTCTCTTGCCGATTCTGCACTGGAGCATCCAAAGATGACCCTCCTGGATGGTGAACTCGATGTCCTGCATGTCGCGGAAATGCTGCTCGAGTCTCAGACGTATTCCGTCAAGTTCCTTGTAAACATCCGGCATGGCTGTCTCAAGGGACTGGAGATCCTTGTTCTTCTCTGTCTTTGTGGCCTCGTTGAGAGGGTTAGGGGTACGGATTCCGGCAACCACATCCTCACCCTGCGCATTGATCAGCCACTCTCCATAGAACTTGTTGTCTCCGGTGGCCGGGTTACGTGAGAACGCCACACCGGTGGCAGAGGTGTTGCCCATATTACCGAACACCATTGACTGCACGTTCACGGCTGTTCCCCAATCATCAGGAATCTTCTCGATCCTTCTGTAGGCGATGGCCCTCTTGCCGTTCCAAGACTTGAACACGCCGCCGATGGAACCCCAAAGCTGGGCCTCGGCCGTGTCAGGGAAATCGACACCGAGAACTTCCTTAACCTTAGCCTTGAATTTCTCGCAGAGATCCTGAAGTTCCTCGGCGGTGATGTCTGTGTCGGACTTGTAGCCCTTCTGCTCCTTGAGCTCCATCATCATCCTGTCAAGCTGCTGGCGGATTCCCTGGCCATCAGCCGGCTCGATGCCCTCGGCCTTCTCCATGACGACATCGGAGTACATCATGATGAGACGTCTGTAAGCGTCATAGACGAACCTTGGGTTGCCTGTCTTCTGGATCATTCCAGGAAGAGTGGCGGAGCAAAGACCGATGTTGAGGATGGTGTCCATCATGCCTGGCATGGAACTTCTGGCGCCAGAGCGGCAGCTTACGAGAAGCGGATCGGACGGATCACCGAATTTCTTGCCCATGACGGTCTCCGTGGCCTTCAAAGCCTCGGCGACCTCCTTCTTGAGTTCCTCCGTATAGCCTCCGCCGAGTGAGTAATACTCAGCGCAGCATTCAGTCGTGATTGTGAAACCTGCCGGAACCGGCATTCCGAGCTTGCTCATCTCGGCCAGATTGGCTCCCTTTCCTCCCAGGAGCTCACGCATCTGTCCATCGCCCTCAGCGGTCTTGCCGCCGAAACGATAGACTCTTTTCTTTTTGTCGAACATATTATTAAGAATTTATTTTATAGACGTTGCAGTAAATACAGAATACAAAATTACTAAAAAACTTTGGTTATAGCAATTACGGAAAAATCAAATGTCAAAAGGCAAAGTCAAAAAATCAAAACCTGCCCCCATGCCTTGAAAAGCAGCAGGGGCAGGTTTCTCTCTCTTACAAACTTACAAAAGGCGGGACGCGATGTCTGAAAGCTCGCTCCTTTCTCCTATTTTCAGGAATATATGTTCGAACAGCTTCTGTCCGTCCATCTTCTCGTTCAGGTGCGACAGTCCGTTGGACCACTGATCCAGATAAGGCTGGTCAATCTGGAATATGTCGCCAGTGAACACCATCTTTGTGCCTTCTCCCGCCCTCGTGATGATTGTCTTCACCTCGTTCGGAGTGAGGTTCTGCGCCTCGTCGCAGATGAGGAACACCCGTCCCAGACTCCTGCCCCTGATGTAGGCCAGAGGGGAGATCATCAGTTTCTCCTCCTTCAGCATGGCCTCTATCCTCAAGGCTTCCTTGCTGGAAGGACGGAACTGTGCCTTGATGACGTTCAGGTTGTCCATCAAAGGCTGAACGAAAGGACTCATCTTGGCCTTCTGGTCTCCCGGGATGAAGCCGATGTCCTGATTGCCAAGCACTATCGTCGGTCTTGTAAGGATGATCTGGTCGAAGTCCTTGGCCTGCTCGATGGCTGCGGCCAGCGCCAGCAGGGTCTTTCCGGTTCCCGCTCCGCCTGTCATCGAGACAAGCTGGATGGCCGGGTTCAGGCAGGCGTCCAAAGCGAATTTCTGCTCGTCGTTGCGCGGGCGTATTCCGTAGGCTTCCTTGTTCTTGACCAGAACAATCTTGTCCCTGTTCTCATCGAACCTCGCGCAGATCGTGCTGTCCTGCCCCTTGATCTTGTAAAGCTGGTTGGCCTTGGGCCTGGCTTTGCAGACGGCCTTCCAGTCCACGGCGGTCTCCTGGCTGTAGGCAAGGCTCTGCAGCGCCTCAGGAGAGAGTCCTCCAAGGAACTGGACTTCCTTGTTGGAGTTCTCGATCTTGTCCTCGTCGATCCTGTCGGTCAGGTAGTCCTGCACCTCCATCCCGGCGGCCTTCGCCTTCATCCTCAGGTTGATGTCCTTCGTGACGAGGGCGACGAACCTGTCCGGATTGTTGTCTCTGGTCCAGATTGCGGTGGCAAGGATCCTGTGGTCGGGAATATCATCGTAGAACATCCCTTTCATGCTCTCCGGGAAAGGATGCCCAGGGTCTATCCTGATGTTCCCCAGTCCTCTTCCGATCGGTACACCGTACTTCCCGAACGATTTCCCGTCGGTGATGCGGTCGATGTCCCTCATGAAGCCTCTGGCGTTGAAAGCCAGATTGTCGTTGCCTTTCTTGAATTTGTCAAGTTCCTCGATGACGGCGATCGGTATCACCAGGTCGTTGTCCTGAAACTTGCGGATGGCCTTGTGGTCGTGCAGGATGATGTTCGTGTCAAGAACAAAGATTTTGGGCTTCCTGCCGCCCCCTCCGCCGTGCGGAGTGTCAGCGTATCTTGCCATATGTGTTATTAATTATCATTTCCACGGCAATCTCCATTTGCCGCTTGCAAATAATGAATCTCAGTCTTCTCCTTCCGATGTCTGGCTGCCGAGCAGGGATTGCAGTATGTTCGCTATTCCGCTGCCGCCGGCCTTCACATTGACTTCGCCGGTGCCGGTCACCGGGTGACCTATAGGGTAGTAGGCGATGTCCTGAAGCAGGAATTCGGCATCAACATAATCGTAGTCTGAATCCTTGATCTGGATGATCGCTCCCGGAACCTCCGAGAACAGGATCCTTAGCTTCTTGTCCTCGCCGTATGCGCTCATTATCCCGCTTATGTCGATGTCGGCTCCGACATCCCCCGAACACATCAATTTCAGTGCCGTAAGCAGACCTCCATCACACACGGTGGCGGCTGACACAGCGATTCTGTCCTCAATGAACTCACGGATAACCTCGTAACAGTCAATAAAATAGTCTGCGTCTCCGATTTCCGGGAAATTGTCTCCGTTCTGTCCGAGAGCGTCGCAGAGAAGCGAACCGCCGAGCCTGAAGTCACACGTGTCAAACGGCACGTAGATGATCCAGCTGTCCGGATCCGCGGCCAATTTGTCCGGAACGGCCCTGCGCCGGCCAAGCACCGGATGCTCGCTGCCGAACGGAGCGTCCTCTGGCAGGAATATGTCGTCTTCATCCGGGCTTTCAGCCTTTTCGCACGCCCCGACCTTGAAGGAGGTCTGGCAAACCCGCCCGCTTTCCGTGAACGAGTACCCGCTCAGGCATATTCCAAGATTGTTGATGTAGTCCGCGGTGGCTTCGGCGGACGAATAGAACGCCGCCATATTCCCGAGCGGCTTGCAGTTCCATCTCCATTTGGCGGCGATGGTCAGGTCGCCGAGCTTGAAATGGCCATTCAGCCACACCGCGTCTAGAAGCGCCTTGGCGATCCTGCCTCTGGTGTAGGGATCCGCGTACGCCGCCGGAAACGGCCTGGGTTCGTCCAAAAGCGAAACGACTGTCGCAAGGTAGCCTTGAACGTTCTGATTCTGAAACTTTTTCATTGATGGCGATGGATCCGTACTTTCGTCCACGACCGGCTCGAACTCCCCGTTATTCGGAACCACCCCTTCTTCTTTGGACGCGATGCAGTCATCAAGCATCTCAGCCGGAGTCAGCCGTCTGGAAACGCCGTCTATGATGTACTTCGAATGAAGCGCTGATGTTTTTTCTTTCATTCCGCTAGAATATGTCCGTAAATTTAAGTAAATTTGAGTTCAGTTCAAAAAAACAAGTACATCAGATGATGATGGAACCATTTTCCAAAAAGAGTTATCAGAAAAAGGTAGAGGCGATATTCACCAGATTCCCCTCGGTTCAGAAAGTTCCTTTCAAGGATGCCTACAAGCCCGGGCTTGAGAATATGCTCAAGTTCGAGGGAGTCTTGGGTAATCCGCATAAAAGCCTGAGGACGATACACGTGGCCGGCACGAACGGCAAGGGATCTGTCGCGAATATGCTCGCTTCGGCGTTGGCAGCCTGCGGTCTCAGAGTCGGCCTTTACACCTCTCCGCACATTGTGGATTTCCGGGAGCGGATGAGGATTGTCGGGGAAAAACAGAGCGCCGAACTGGTGTCCGAGGAATATGTCTATGATTTCCTCTGCCGTTACGAGGCCGATATGGATGCCCTGAGCCTGTCGTTCTTCGAGATCACGACCGGAATGGCGTTCAAATGGTTCTATGATCAGAAAGTGGATGTCGCAGTGATCGAGGTCGGTCTCGGAGGCCGTCTTGACAGCACGAATGTCATAACCCCAGACCTTTCGATAGTCACAAGCATAGCTTTGGATCATTGCGCCCTTCTTGGAAACACATTGGCTGAGATCGCCGCCGAGAAGGCCGGAATATTCAAGAAGAACGTCCCGGCCCTTGTCGGGGAGTATCTTCCTGAGACACGCCCCGTCTTTGAGGCCAAGTCTGCCGAGGTCGGCTGCCCGCTGACGTTCGCCGAGGATGTGGAACCTTCGCTGTGGCACCGGAGCGATGAGATTCTAAGGAATATGGACCTTCGAGGTGAGTACCAGAGGAAAAACCTCCGCACCGTGCTCGCCGCCATCGATATATTAAGGAATATGCCTGAATATGCCGGTCTGTCGGATTCCCGGTCTGTCGTCACCGCCATAGTCCGCACGGCTTCCAGAATGGGCTTCCACGGCCGTTGGGAAAGGCTTTCGCTCCAGCCGTTCATCATCGCGGACATCGGTCACAATCCGGCGGCCCTGAAAGAGAATTTCGCCCAGCTGGAGTCGATGGTGGCGGAAGGGGAGTGCTCCTCGTTGATTCTGGTATATGCGATTATGGCCGACAAGGACTTGGATGGCATCATGCCGTTGATTCCCGCTGACGCCACCTGCATATTCACAAATCCTGAGATTCACCGCGCGCTTCCGGAGAAGGAACTGACGGCGCGGTACCGTGCTTTCTGTGTCGCTGAAGGAAGACCAGCCAACCGCATCTACGACGCTCCCGACGTGCGCGGAGCCCTTTCGATGGCTATCAACCTGGCCAGGGAGACCTCCCGTAAGCCGGAAGGCGCGGGCTTCGCTTTCCCGCTGATCTATGTCGGAGGCAGCACCTACCTTGTGAGCGAGGCCGTGCAAATTCTGAAGTCCTTACAATTGTAGGATTACAGCATTGATGAGCGGGGTGCGCTTATTGCAAAAGTGGCAAGGGTCAAGAATATTGATCAAACTGCTGCGGAGAAGGATTGGTGGGTTACTGCCGTTCTCTATGCGGTGTTCCATACAAGCGCTGCGGATCATTTGCTTTTCAAAGGCGGTACAAGTTTGAGCAAAGGATAGGACATTATCAGCCGGTTCAGTGAAGATATCGACATTGCTCTTGATCGCTCGTTCTACAAGGACGTGAAGGGATACGCTTGCGCTGAATGTGCAACAATGACGCAGATTCGGAATCTGCGTGAGAAGAATCAGGACTTCGTTTTCGGAGAGTTCAAAAATGAGCTGCGCGAGAAACTGAAAGTTTTTGGTCTGCCTGTGATAAATGTGCTTGACGAGAATGAGGTTGTAGCCGAAGAAGGTAAAGACAGTAAGGTTTCGCATGACAAAGATCCAGCTGTGTTGTATGTGTTCTATCCTTCTCTCTACACTTCTGCCAAGTCATATGCGAAGCCTGTAGTGAAGATTGAGATAGGCTGCCTGTCTATGTCAGAACCGTACGAGATGAAGCCAATATCGTCACTTGTACAGCAAATATACTCTGCTGAGTTTGGTGACGATATCGATGATACCTTCAATCAGACAATCAGGACCGTATCCCCGGCGAGAACCTTTCTGGATAAGGCATTTATGCTTTGCGAGGAATTCCAAAAGAACAAGCCGAGAACAAGCCGAGAACAAGCAGGATGTCAAGGCATTTGTACGATCTGGGCAAGCTTTCCCGCACAGGGTATATGCGTAAAGCACTTGAGGACGGTGATCTGTACATGGAGATTGTGAAGCATAGGGAAAAATTCTATCATCCGAGCTATGTGGACTACAGCAAAGAATTGCCTCAGGTGATTGATTTTCTGCCACCTGCGACGATGGTAGAGACCTTCAGGGCAGATTACAATGAGATGATGGGCAGCTTCATTTACGAGAAGGACCCTTTGAGTTTCGATGAACTGCTTGGCAGTGTTGCCGCTATTCAGGAGCAGTTCAGAAAATGTTCCACATCAAAATGATGGCAAGTGCTATAAAGTTGAATGGTAAATGACACAGCGGTCACCCTACAAGGTGGCCGCTATGCGTATTCTATATAAAGGGTTTAATCGTTTACTACCTTGTCTCTCTAGTCATTCGCAGGTTCCCTGACATAGAAGAACTTCATGAAGCCGCGATAGAGATACTTGGTGGACTCTCCGACCTGGCCTTTTCCGGTGAAGGTGATCTTCCCGTTTTCGATGTGGGCCAGGGCGCACTCCGAACCATTGAGGTCGCTGTTTACGCGTGACGTGAAGATTGGAACGTCAACGCACAGGTCTGCGGGCAGTCCGGTGATGTTGTACTCGTTCTCTACACCCGGCGCATAGGCCCAAGAGGTCATCTGTAGGAAGAACATTCCCCATCTGTCCTGGATGCAGTTTGCGTATTGCGCGATTGAAACGGAGTAGGTATAGTCCATTCCGGACATAGTGATCTTGCCGCTTGGCATTGGGGAGAGCAGCGCTTCGCAGGCTTCTCTCACGAACCCGCTTGCGAGGATGACCTTGACGGTTCCTATCCCGTCATAGATGGACAATTTCTCAAGGATGAGCTTGTTTCCTTGAATTTGAGCCTTGATGATGGTGCCGCTCTGCAGGTCATCCTTCTGGCAAACGAGGAAGGCGGTGGTGGGTTTGCTGGCAGGGATGCTGAACTGGTCCGGGAAGGTGATTTCCAGCTGCTCTGCAGCCTGGTAATCGGCGTTGGTGGTGTCGATGATGAATGAACCCTGAAGCACCACGAGTTTCTCTGAATCATAGCAAATGAAGGAAATCGGGTGCACGCCGAAGTTTGTTGATGTTGATGTAATCATAGTGTTGGGCTTTATTAAAGGTCATTGACGAAAATGATGTCAGAGATGATAGATGCATCGAAAATGCTCGTCTCCAATGTAATCGTGCGAATCAGATTGAGCAGGGCGATGGACTTGTTGTACTCGGAGAATGAGACGACCTGAGGCGCGACGGTGTATCGTGTGCTGTAGGTGCCCCCACGAGAAAGGACCGGCATCTGCATTGCGTATCTGGCATAGTCGGGGTATTCCGAGAGATAGAACGAAGCGCCCTCGTATGAACTGTTCTGAGTGAACTCCAACTCAAGGCTGCCAAGTCCAATCGTGTCGCCGATTTCGAGCAGCAGGGACTTCATTGTGGTCTTGTAGCCGCAGGTGACATCGTCCGTGGCCACCGCAATCTTGCCGACGCCGGGCACGCGGGGAACGAACTGATGTCGCGGAGCAAAGAAGATCAAGAAGGAGCCCTGTCCTCCGTAGTTGGAGAAGTTCTCGTTCAGGTTCATACTGATGTAGCCTCCATGAATGCGTGCCTCCCCAAGCGATGAGCCGACCTGCCCCGTTCTGTAAGAACTGGACTGGAGCGAAACGGGGACGATTGCATCGACATCCTCCGGCATCTCGTTGATCTTGATTGAGAACGGACCGTAGCCGCTGTTGGTGGAAGGAAACGTGGAGAAGGGAATCGATGCGTAAACGAAGTCTTCCCTGACCACAAGACGGTTGCTGTCAGGCTTTATGCCGGGGCCGAAAGTTGCCCGAGTGAAGTCCGTTTCCGTGAACTGACCTTGCCAGCCGAGGATGGTGAAGCCGGCGGCGACGATTATGGTCAAAGGACCCTGCTCGTCCCAATGGGGGAGTTTCTCGATGCAGAGCAGTCACTTGTTGATGCGACAGCGAAGGGCCGTTCCTAGATGCTGCTCTGCGGAACTGAGGAGGATGGCGGTCGATATCGCGCTCCTTTTGAGCATAAATGCATCAGGAAGCTTGATTTCAAGGCGTTCAGCCGCCTTGTATTCCTCGGATGCGGTGTCGATGACGAACTTGCCGTTGAGCACGCAAAGTCGCTCGCTCTGGTAGTCCCGGAACTCGATTGGCCCGCAGCCGAAGTTGTTTTTTTTGTGCAAGTAATCATAGTGTAGGTTTAGGTAATTGATCATTTTGTTGCCATATAGGTGCCGAAGGTCAGGAAGTGGTTCTGGAACATACCGCCACGGCTTGCAAGCTGTATTGTCCTGTCACGGGAATACGGATATACCTCGCAAAGGAAGAGCCCGTATTTGACGGTGCTGTCCTCGAAACCGCGCGCCCACTGATAGGTGCGTACGGCGTGGAATCTGTCCATATCAACCGATTCATCGACTTTGAGATATACGCCTGCGGAGAGCCCGGACGTTCTTCTTGCCTCGATTTCATTGACATAGATTTTCGAGCCGGAAGCAATCTCAAACTCGCAGGATACGGCCTCGGAGCCAGAGTCGCCGCCGGCCACTTTGTCAGATTGGATTCGTGCTCGTGGAGAAAAGGTCTGGCTGTGCGCAGACTCGCCCTCGGTGGCAGGGAAGCAGATGTAGGTCTTTGAGGATACGTAGCCCGAGAACTCGTCTATCCAATAGAGCTCCAGGAAATATTTATGCCCCGGAATCACGTCAATCCCGAAACTCCTGGTATATACCTCAAGAAGGTCCAGGTCTCCCCAGTCCGAAGTCTCGAAGTCTCCGACAATCACGGTCTTGTCCCAGGCTTTCGATATGCCGGGGCCCTGCCCCGGTGACATCTTCACAACGAGCCTTGCGTTCGGATTGTCGGCATCCCTGAGTCCTGAAATCATAATTCTGTAAGGAGTGATCCAGATGTCATCGAAGGCGATTGCATCCGACCCGTGAATCTGTTCCGGCGCATCCAAGGCAAGAGGTACGCCCACAAGCGAGCGGTTCGCATTGAGACAGACGAAAAGGTTGTGTGCCGTAAGCGGAACACCCTCTGCTCCCACAAGAGCCCGTTCGCGATGAGCCTCGGCGAGCTTCTGCCAGGCAATCTGCTGCTCGGCGGACGGAGTCTTGAACTGCTTTGTGATGTAGCCGAACGAAGCCCGTCGCATGCTCTGTTTCGGAGTCTTGATGTGGGAATGCTGTGCTCTGCCATTAAGCACGGTACGGCCGCCGGTTCTTCTGGCGGTCACGTCTCCAGCGGTTCCCTTGAACTCGTTGAAGGCAATGGAAGGTAGTGCTTTCATAGTAGAATTAGGTTTAAGTTATTGTTTAAGTAAGGTAATGCAAATATACGAAAAATCGGACTAAAATACTATATTATAATGCATTACGGAAGGTAATTAAAGTATCGCTATAAGCTTTGATGACTTGCGGTGACAAGTCCTGTATCCGGATGTGGAGTCAATAAGAAGATAGCTCAGATGAAGCTGGCACTCTCCGCTTCTGTCGCTGGGGATGTGGAACTCGACGACTCCCGGCTCGCCGCTTGGAACGGAAAGATAATTGCGCAGCCTGCTCGTCTTGCATCCGCTGCCCGGGCTTGTGAGCAGGACCTTTCCCAGCACCCGGTAACGATTGCAGTCATCTACGCCTGACAACCACAGATGGCAACGCAGAACGACACATCCATCAACCCGCCTTGCATCAATCACCTTTATATCGAACATCGGAAACCTGACAAAAGGCACCGGCTCTGGAATATGCTCATTCCCAAGAATGGCAAACCCGTGATAAGCAGACACGAAGAGATTGTGGCCCGTGATGTGGGAAGACCCGTCGAACGGCGGCTTGTGGGGCTCGACCACAGACGCAAATCCGTTCCATTTCTCCTTGATGCAGTCCGGAATCCTCTTCCAGCAATCCAGTGCCCTACGATGAACGTCCAGAGCCTTCAACTGCGCTGATGAACCACGGAAAGAATGACGGTCCCGACTCCGCCAATAGCAAACCCCGTCACAATGATAGAAAGTGACATCGCCGGCAGAGCCCCAGCAATCAGAGAAACGAGTATTTGGATGATAGACAGGCATAAGGCAAACGGATTGAAGAAAACCGGCTGCCCACACCGAAGGAGGAGGCCGGAAGCCCGTGGACATCTTCACCAACAAGGTGGCTCAGAGGGACTTCCGATGTGCAAAGATAGTGATTGACGGTCAAAAACTATGCTTCAGTATCTCTGAAAGTATAGGTGAATTTAGTGATAATATGTGATTAAACAAGTGATTATCAATTATTTTATTAAGAATATCCAGAGCAGGCGTGCGCAAGCACGACTGCGTCCCAATGAACAAATATATTATTTATATCCTGCAGCAACCCCCAGGCGGGTGATGACGTTAAAAATCGCACCGAGGCCGAAGCAGGCGTTCATCAAATGGCATAGGGGGCAAGGCCGTAGGCCGACTTACCGACCGCAGTTGACCGCATTACCACATTCGCACTGCACGGAAGTTGTGGGCCGTAGTGAGTGCCCGACAACGGAGGCCCCGCACTGACCTTCGCATCTCACTGACGCAGAATTTCGCCGAAGGCGGGAATCATCAATAGTCTCCAAATCTACAATACGTGAATTTAACATATTTTTGTATAATTAACTATCAAGTTTGACGGTCTTTGCC
>ERZ1034984.2978-NODE-2978-length-12846-cov-11.332265_pt1 | contig 12846 bp, 11 predicted proteins | sample MGYA00520589_ERZ1034984 | MGnify/ENA primary metagenome ERZ1034984 (study PRJEB33766, sample SAMN09781790) | gut metagenome | biome: gut microbiome | host: Homo sapiens | place: Madagascar | study: EMG produced TPA metagenomics assembly of the PRJNA485056 data... | reverse complement strand
CATTTATTCTATTCCTGCTAAATCGCTCTGTCAAGTTAATATTTTATCATAATAAAGTATTTGCTGTACTTTTTTTAATACCAAAAGGCTGATGCTTAATTAGCACTCTCCTTTTTATTAAGATCATCTCTGTCAAATGCTTCTGATATAGGTGCTCCAGGTGCAACCATAGGGAATACCTTATCATCTTTGCATATATCACATTCAATGACGCAAGGTATATTAAGCTCGATAGCTTCTTTAAGAGCCTTCTCAAAGCTTTCTATATCTGCTACGCGGTATGCCTTAGCTCCCATACCTTCTGATACCTTAACAAAATCAACCTGATCGTTAAGTACTGTTGCAGAATAACGCTGTCCATAGAAAAGATCCTGCCACTGGCGTACCATACCAAGAACGTGATTATTAAATACAACTTCAATTATTGGAATATTGTAACGTGTAGCTGTTGCAATCTCATTCATATTCATACGGAAACAGCCATCTCCTGCTATATTAATAACAACCTTATCACGACAGCCAACCTTAGCACCTATGCTTGCACCAAGTCCATATCCCATTGTTCCAAGTCCACCTGATGTAAGAAGTGTTCTTGGACTTTTGAACTTATAATGCTGTGCAGCCCACATCTGGTGCTGTCCTACATCTGTAGATATAATTGCATCTCCGTTAGTAATCTCATATATCTTTTCCATAATATATGGTCCATTAAGAACATCTTTTCTATACTTCATAGGGAACTTTTCTTCATAATTTTTGATATGTTCCATCCATTCTGTATGCTCTGACTGCTCAAGCTTGGCATTAACTCTCTTTAGTATCTCAGCCGCATCACCTATTACAGAAGCATCAGTATGTATATTCTTATTAACCTCAGCCGCATCTACATCAAACTGAAGAATTTTCGCATTCTTTGCAAATTTCTTTGTATTTCCTGTAACCCTGTCAGAAAATCTTGCACCGATTGTAATAAGAAGGTCACATTCTGACACACCAAAGTTAGATGTCTTAGTTCCGTGCATACCAAGCATACCTGTATAATGAGGATCTGAACCGTCAAATGCTCCTTTACCCATAAGTGTATCGCATACAGGTGCATCTATCTTTTTAACGAATTTTCTTAATTCATCAGAAGCTTCTGATGCAATAACACCTCCGCCAACAAATACATATGGCTTCTTAGCAGCCTTAATCATAGCAACCGCATTTTCTACATCTTCTTCTGTAATTGTATCTGTAACTCTCTCAATTGGCTTAGGAGTTTCTTTAATGTAATCACACTCATTAGCTGTTGCATCTTTAGTTATATCAACAAGAACAGGACCCGGACGTCCTTCCTTAGCTATCTTAAAGGCTCTTCTTAATGTAGCAGCAAGATCCTTTACATCTTTTACAATAAAGCTGTGCTTAGTAATCGGCATAACTATTCCAGCTATATCTACTTCCTGAAAACTATCTCTTCCAAGGAGTGGAAGTGTAACATTACATGTAATGGCAACGATTGGAATTGAATCCATCATAGCTGTTGCAATACCTGTTACAAGATTAGTGGCACCAGGTCCTGATGTCGCAAAACATACACCAACCTTTCCTGTTGCTCTCGCATATCCGTCTGCGGCGTGAGATGCACCCTGTTCGTGAGATGTAAGGATATGTGTTATCTCATCTGAGTGCTTATATAACGCATCGTAGACGTTAAGAATGGCTCCACCTGGGTATCCAAATACAGTATCTACGCCCTGTTCTTTTAAACATTCAACTATAATCTCTGAACCATTTAATATCATTAGTCTGTCTTCCTTTCATTATATTTATCATTCTATTTTATCTAAATATACTTATTATGCCTCTGGTGTCTTTAAAACAGCACCTCTGTTACCTGATGTAACCATTGAAGCATATCTCTTAAGATATCCTGTTGTTACCTTAGGTTCTCTTGGCTGCCATTTTGCTTTTCTTGCAGCAAGTTCTTCATCAGAAACTTTAAGTTCAAGCTTTAAGCCTGGAATATCAATACTTATGATATCGCCTTCCTCTACTAAAGCAATAGGACCGCCTACTGCTGCTTCTGGTGAAACGTGTCCGATAGAAGCACCACGGCTTGCACCTGAGAAACGTCCATCTGTAATAAGTGCAACTGATGAACCAAGTCCCATACCAGCAATAGCTGATGTTGGGTTAAGCATTTCTCTCATACCAGGACCACCCTTAGGGCCTTCATATCTGATAACAACAACATCACCAGGTACAATCTTTCCACCCTTGATAGCTGCAATAGCATCTTCTTCACAGTCAAATACTCTTGCTGGGCCTTCGTGTACAAGCATTTCATCAACTACTGCTGAACGCTTAACAACCGAACCATCTGGTGCAAGATTTCCAGAAAGAACTGCAAGACCTCCTGTCTTACTATATGGCTTATCAACTGGTCTTATGACTTCTTCATCTTTGTTATAAGCCGTAGCAATACACTCACCGATTGTCTTTCCTGATACTGTCATACAATCTGTATTAAGAAGTCCAATATCAGCAAGCTCCTTCATAACTGCATATACACCACCGGCTTCATTAAGATCTTCCATATATGTAGGACCTGCTGGTGCAAGGTGACAAAGGTTAGGCGTCTTTTCGCTTATTGGGTTAGCGAACTTAATATCAAAATCAAAACCAATCTCGTGTGCAATAGCTGGAAGATGTAACATACTATTTGTTGAACAGCCAAGTGCCATATCAACAGTAAGTGCATTCATAATAGAATCCTTTGTGATAATATCTCTTGCTGTAATACCCTTATTAACCATATCCATAACCGCCATACCAGCGTGTTTAGCAAGTTTAATTCTCTCTGAATATACAGCTGGGATTGTTCCATTTCCACGAAGTCCCATACCAAGAGCTTCTGTAAGACAGTTCATAGAGTTAGCTGTATACATACCTGAGCAGGAACCACAAGTAGGACATACTTTTTCCTCGAATTCAAGTACATCTTCTTCTGTCATTGTCCCAGCTGCATACGAACCAACTGCCTCAAACATAGATGAAAGACTTCTCTTCTTACCCTTTACGTGACCTGCAAGCATAGGACCACCTGATACAAATACTGTAGGAAGGTTAAGTCTTGCTGCTGCCATAAGAAGTCCCGGAACGTTCTTATCACAGTTAGGTACCATAACAAGTCCGTCAAACTGATGTGCAATAGCCATACATTCTGTAGAGTCAGCTATTAAATCTCTTGTTACTAAAGAGTACTTCATACCAACGTGTCCCATAGCAATACCATCACACACAGCGATAGCTGGGAATACTACTGGAACACCACCAGCTTCTGCTACTCCTAGCTTAACTGCATTAACAATCTTATCAATATTCATATGACCTGGTACAATTTCATTATATGAACTTACAATACCAATCATAGGTTTCTTCATCTCTTCTGCTGTGAAGCCAAGTGCATTAAAAAGGCTTCGTGCAGGTGCCTGCTGCATACCGCTTCTTGCGTTATCACTTACCATAACTATTCTCCTTGTAAATCTAATTCTTTAAGTTAAAATGTTCTCTTAGCTCGCATATTTACATAAAATACATAACTTATTCCAATATTCGTTAAGCCTTCATACATTATACTGCTTCACTAATTATCCAGCTTTTATACATTATGCTGCCAGGGAACATTTATCATTACTGTCTATACTTTATTTATACTCTCTCTGCTATAAGGTCACCCATCTTGTCTGTTCCAACCTTTGTGCAGCCTTCTGAATAAATATCTGTAGTTCTGTAGCCTTCCTTAAGGACTGCTGCAACTGCTGCCTCAATGGCATCTGCTTCCTTATCAAGGTCAAGTGAATATCTTAACATCATAGCTGCTGAAAGGATAGTTGCTAAAGGGTTAGCTATATTCTTTCCTGCTATATCTGGTGCTGAACCATGGCTTGGCTCATATAAGCCTAACTTAGTCTTACCAAGGCTTGCTGATGATAACATACCGATAGAACCTGTTATCATACTTGCTTCATCTGAAAGAATGTCACCGAACATATTCTCTGTAAGAATCACATCAAACTGTCCAGGATTCATAACAAGCTGCATTGCACAGTTATCTACAAGCATATCCTCTAATTCTACTTCTGGATAATCTTTAGCAACTTCGTGTACAATCTTTCTCCAAAGTCTTGAAGAATCAAGTACATTTGCCTTATCTACACTTGTTACTTTCTTTCTTCTCTTCATAGCAATTTCAAAGCCCTTGATTGCTATCCTTCTAATCTCTTCTTCATTATATGTAAGAGTATCTATGGCAGTCATAAGTCCGTCAACTTCTTCTGTGTGTCTTTTACCAAAGTAAAGACCACCAGTAAGCTCTCTCATAATAACCATATCGAAGCCATCTCCGATTATCTCTTCCTTAAGAGGGCAGGCTGCCTTTAACTCATTGTATAAATATGCAGGACGAATATTAGCAAATAACTCCAAATCCTTACGAATCTTTAATAATCCAGCCTCTGGTCTTAGGTCAGGTGCAACATCATACCATCTTGAGTTACCCACGTTGCCACCAACAGCACCAAGAAGCACTGCATCTGAAGCCTTAGCAATTGCTACTGCCTCATCTGTAAGAGGTACTCCACACTCATCAATAGAGCAGCCTCCCATTAAAATCTTCGTATAATCGAACTTATGTCCATATTTGTCAGCCACTGCATTTAACACTTTAACTGCTTCTGCGACTATCTCTGGTCCGATTCCATCACCGGGAATTAAAGTTATTTTACAATCCATAACGCATCCTGCCTTTCCTTCTTGTACTAACGCCCTACTTAAGTTTATTAACCCACTTTCAGGCTATTGGTTAATATATTACTCCATAATAGTGCATTTTTCAAGTATTTGTACAATATCGACAGTATCAAAACGCCCATTTTTATCAAAATAGAAAAAGCACATTCTCGCACCGTATTCGGTCGTTTGAATCACCCCACATCTTCGTGCGGACGCGTATTATCGTCATATGATATTTTTTGTATAACAGAGAATCCTATCAGAATTTCCTATTACACAAAAAGCTTCCAGCACCATTTACCGGCACTGGAAGCTAAATCTTTTAATTCTGATTTATTATTCTCTCTGATTATTCTTCTGATGAAGCTGGCTTTTCTACCTGAGCAATTGCTTTCTTCTGCATTGTTATACGGCAGTTCTTATTGTTACCAAATTCAACGATAACATCATCTTCTGTTATATCAAGAATAACACCATAGAAACCACTTGTTGTAAGAACATAATCACCTATCTCCATAGAGTCCATAAGCTGCTGCTGTTCTTTCTGCTGTTTCTTCTGTGGCTTAATTGCGAAAAAGTACATTAATGCACCAAGTGCAACTACATATACTACAATAATACCAAGCTGTCCCATATATATTCCTCCTAATTACTTGCCTTCATATAGGCTCAATATTGTTATAATACCTTAATTGTGGTCATATGTCCATTGTTTAATGATAAATTTATAGCATTTTTATGATTTTAAATATTTATGCACTGCCATTAATTACTTCTTATCATAAGTCTTAAGCAGATATAATCTTTCATCCTTAAAGCTCTTATAATTTCCTGCATCAATAGCCCCCCTTATATCTTCCATAAGGTGATTATAAAAGTAAAGGTTATGAAGCACACAAAGTCTCATTCCAAGCATTTCCTTAGCCTTAAGCAAATGTCTTATATATGCTCTGGAATAATTCCTGCAGGCTGGACACTGGCAGCCCTCCTCAATAGGTGCTGTATCTTTTTCATACTTTGCATTAAAAAGATTAATCTTTCCAAACTTTGTATACACGTGTCCGTGACGTCCATTTCTTGATGGATATACACAGTCAAAGAAATCAATACCCCTGTCAACCGACTCTAAGATATTAGCTGGTGTACCAACTCCCATAAGATATGTTGGCTTATTCTGTGGAAGATATGGAACAACCCTATCAAGAATGTGATACATTTCTTCGTGTGTTTCACCAACTGCAAGACCCCCAACTGCATAACCGTCAAGATCAAGCTCTGATATGCGCTTTGCGTGGTCAATTCTTATATCATCATAAATTGCCCCCTGATTAATACCGAATAACATCTGACTCTTATTTATAGTATCTTCAAGTGAATTAAGACGATTCATCTCCTTCTTACAACGCTCAAGCCATCTTGTAGTTCTCTCAACTGAATTAATAATATACTTTCTATCAGCCTTAGCAGGCGCACACTCGTCAAATGCCATAGCAATTGTCGAACCCAGATTAGACTGAATCTGCATACTTTCCTCTGGCCCCATAAATATCTTATGTCCATCTATATGTGACTGGAAAGTTACTCCTTCTTCCTTAATCTTACGAAGTCCCGCAAGTGAGAACACCTGAAATCCGCCCGAATCTGTAAGAATAGGCTTATTCCAGTTCATAAACTTGTGAAGACCTCCAAGCTCTTTTATAAGCTTATCACCCGGTCTTACATGGAGGTGGTAAGTATTGGATAACTCTATCTGTGTTCCTATTTCCTGTAAATCTGTTGTAGCAACTGCACCCTTAATAGCAGCCACTGTACCAACATTCATAAATACAGGTGTCTGCACAGTTCCATGAACTGTTGTAAATTCAGCTCTTTTTGCTCTTCCATCTGTCTTTAATATCTTGTACATATTCTCTCTTTCCTTATATATAATCTTAAATTAATTGCCCTTAAATATACAACCTATATTTCTCAACAAATATATATAATCTGCATCTCTTAATAAAATGCAATCTATATATCTAACAAATATATAACTCTTAATCACTCTGTTCTATAATAAATAATCCCTGATTAATCTCTCTTATAAAACTCTGTTATCCTGTCAATTCTTGATGTCATATTGGTAAATATCATATCCACAAGCGTAACTGCTGTCATCGCCTCAACAACAACTACAGCTCTTGGAACTATCATTGGGTCGTGTCTTCCCTTTATTGATACCTCTATATCTTCGCCAGATTTGCTGACCGTCTCTTGAGTTCTTGCTATTGAAGGTGTAGGCTTGACTGCCGCTCTTATGATTATATCAGAGCCATCGCTCATACCACCAAGCACACCACCACTGTGATTGGTCTTTTTGACAATCCTTCCATCTTTAATAGTAAAGCTGTCATTATTCGTACTTCCTGTACTGTCTGCTGCTGCAAATCCATCACCAATTTCAAAGCCTTTTACAGCACCAATGGACATTATAGCCTTTGCAAGATTAGCATCTAACTTTTCAAATACAGGATCACCAACTCCCGCCATCATACCTGTTACAACACACTCAATTATTCCTCCCATTGAATCCTGCTCTTTCAGCTTCCCATCTGCGTACTTCTCAACCTGCATAGCAGCATTACTGTCTGGCATATTAAATGCGTTATTATCACATTCTTTCAAATCAAAATTATTATAGTCTATATTAATTCCGCCAATTCTTGATGAATATGCGCATACATTTATTCCAAGCTCCTCTAATATCTTAACAGCTATCGCACCTGCAGCAACCCTGCCTATAGTCTCTCTTCCAGAACTTCGTCCGCCGCCTCTGTAATCCCTGAAACCATATTTTTCATCAAATGTATAATCTGCATGTCCAGGTCTGTAATAGCCTGCTATCTCAGAATAATCTGCTGAACGCTGTGTTTTATTATATACTACCATAGAAATCGGTGTTCCTGTCGTCTTTCCCTCAAATACACCTGACAAAATGCTTACTCTATCATCTTCTTTCCTAGGTGTCGTGTACTTTGACTGTCCCGGTTTTCTTCTGTTAAGAAACTTCTGTATATCTTCCTCACAAAGAGAAATCCCTGCCGGACAACCATCAACAACAACTCCAAGTCCCTCGCCGTGAGATTCACCCCAAGTCATAAACTTAAAAATATTTCCATATGTCGAACCTGCTGCCACTTATCTGCCTCCCATTCTGTATACATCTATATAAAAAACTGATATTATCTATAAAATAACACTCTATAGATAATATCAGATTTCTGTTAATTATTCAAAACATTTTCAAGATTAATTCTAAGTTCATCTAACTGATGTGCCAAATCAGCATTCATCTTCTCTGGCTTACACTTGACAACAATTCTTTTCAACTGGTTCATAGCTTCCTTTACAGCCTTCTTCTTAGCTTTATCCCATACCTTTTTATTCTGGCTATATTCGCCCTCAGCTCTCTTTAAAGTATTCTCAGCTTCAATATGCGAATTCCAGTATTCCTCATTCTTCTTATCCTGCTCGCCATACACTTCCGCTTCCCACTTAGCTCTCTCAATCTCTTCCTCTGACATATTAGAGCTTGAAGTTATCGTAATAGACTGCTCTCTTCCAGTTCCAAGGTCTTTAGCTGATACATTGACAATTCCATTGGCATCAATATCAAATGTCACCTCAATCTGTGGCACGCCTGCCATAGCCCTCTTGATACCATTAAGCTTGAAATTACCCAAAAGCTTATTATCCCTTGTAAATCTTCTCTCACCCTGAAATACCTTAATATCTACTGATGTCTGGAAATTACCAGCCGTAGTAAATATCTGGCTGTGTCTTGTAGGTATTGTAGTATTACGCTCTATAAGTCTGCTTGCAATTCCTCCAACAGTCTCTATTGACAAAGACAAAGGTGTTACGTCCATAAGTATAATCTCTGATGCCGCTGAGCCTGGCATAAGCTGGTTGCCAAGCTTACCACCCTGAACCGCCGCACCAAGTGCCACGCACTCATCAGGATTAAGATTTCTTGATGGTTCTTTTCCCATAATCTGCCTTACCTTATCCTGAACCGCCGGAATCCTTGTTGAACCTCCAACAAGAAGCACCATTCCTATATCATTCTTATTAAGTCCTGCATCATGGAGAGCATTTTCAACAGGAATAACTGTCTTATCAACCAGATCAGCCGTCAGCTCATTAAACTGCTGTCTTGAAATATTCATATCCATATGATGTGGTCCATCTTTAGCCATAGCAATAAATGGGAGATTAATATTGGCATTAAATGCAGACGACAATTCTTTCTTGGCTTTCTCAGCCTCTTCTCTTAATCTCTGCATAGCTGAAGCATCTTTAGACAGATTAATTCCATCAGTCTCTTTAAAGCGTTCAACAAGATAATTAACAAGCCTTGCATCAAAATCATCTCCACCAAGATGATTATCACCTGACGTTGCAAGCACTTCAATAACATTATCCCCTATATCAATAACCGAAACGTCAAAAGTTCCTCCGCCAAGATCATAAACAAGTATCTTCTGAGGATTGCCATTATCAAGCCCATAAGCAAGTGCCGCACTTGTTGGTTCATTAATGATTCTAAGGACATTAAGTCCTGCTATCTTGCCCGCATCCTTAGTAGCCTGTCTCTGTGCATCATTAAAGTAAGCAGGTACAGTAATTACAGCATCTGTCACTTCCTCGCCAAGGAATCCCTCTGCATCTTTCTTTAACTTCATCAGAATATATGCTGAAATCTCCTGTGGTGTATACGACTTGCCATCTATCTTCTTCTTATAATCTGTACCCATATATCTTTTGATAGAGAAAATGGTTCTATCTGAATTAACCGAAGCTTGCCTTCTTGCTGTATCTCCAACAAGACGTTCTTTGTTCTTGGTAAATGCAACAACTGATGGTGTCGTTCTATAGCCCTCACTATTAGTTATAACTGTCGGTGTATCACCTTCTATCACCGCCACGCAGCTATTAGTTGTTCCCAAATCAATTCCGATTACCTTGCTCATAATTCCTCCAACACTCTCAGATTGTCTATAAATCACAATACAATTCTATTAATGATATTAGTTTATCACATTTATCGGGAATTACCATTAATAAAAGCGGAATTAATTAGAAAAATTATATAAACTTGTATTACCAATTCACACGTCTCTACTTATAACTATGCGGCAGTCTGACCCTGAGTACCTTCCTCTTAAGCATTTTCCCATCCCATGGAATAAGCGGATATATATAACTCTTACCCGTTATAGTCCTGTTAAACGCTATCATAAGCACAGATATTACAACTCCTGCAATAAATCCGCCAAGATTAAATATCTGTGTGAGTATAAGAGTAAGCACCCTTAAGAACTTAAATGCGTAACCCATTTCAAAGTTTGTCTGTCCATAAGTTCCTACTGTTACAACCGCCATATAAAGAAGTGCCTCCGGATTAAACCAGCCTGAACTAACTGCATATTCACCAACAACAATACCTGCTACAATACTTAAAGGTGTCGATAACATAGTAGGTGTATTGACTGCCGCAAGCTTAAGACCGTCAACTGCAAGCTCAAGTATAAGGAGCTGTAAAAGCACAGGCACGGTTATATAATCTGTTATAAGCACAAATTTCATAAATTCAGGAACCCAGTCAGGATTGTTTACAAAAAGCAGCCATAACGGAGTTAATATCCACGTTACAATAGAGAAGAAAAATCTTGTAATTCTAAGATATGAGCCAATCATTGGTGAAAAGTTAAAATCATCTGCTTCCTCTATAATATCAAAGATAGATGCAGGAATTATCATAACTGCGGGAGAATTGTCTACCATAATTACAATATTCCCGTCAAGTATTGCCGCTGTTGCAGTATCTGGGCGTTCTGAGTATTTAAACTTCGGAAATGGGTTAATCCATTTATGTGTGAACATACATTCTGCAAGGCTTTCTATATTCATAGTGAGTGCATCAACATCTATTGATTGTATAAGCTTTCTCATTCTATTAAGAACACTCTGGTCAACAGAGTCCGATATATAACATATCGCAACATCTGAACGTGAACGTCTGCCAACTCCATATAATTCCATAGAGAATCTTGGGTCACGTATCCTTCTTCTTAAAAGTGCCGCATTAGATACAAGTGTTTCCACAAAACCGTCCCTTGAACCTCTTAACACCCTGTCTTTCCATGGCTCTGATACTGAACGCATAGGATACGTTCTGCAATCTATTAACAGGCACTCATCAAAACCATCTATCGTCATAATAGATACACCTGACAGAAACTGTGTTATGACATAATCGACATTTCCGCTCCTTGTAACCTCTGTATAAGGCATACCTTTCTCCAGAAATATATCAAGACTTGTTATATCCGATTCTTTCAACGAATAAAAGAACTGCATAAGCTTCTCAGCCATATCTTCCCGAACAAATCCATCTATAAAAAAGAAGCCAGCCTTACGCCCCGCAATTATTACTTCTCTCTGAAGTATATCAAAATTACGTTCTACGTTAAGACTGGTTTCCAACCTTTTAATATTCTCTTTAACATTACAGCTAAAATCACTCATTATAGGCATCCTTTCATATCTTCTCAAGCCTTAAAGCAGACCAGTTATAGGCTCTTCACCAGTTAATAACATTATGATTACCTTATTACGGTGATTTTATTCTTTAATTATCAATTTAATTCTGTAAGCCTGACAACTACCGAAGCTCATTCTTTACAATTCCCTTTGATTTTAGAGAACGACCAGCAACGGCAGTTCTTTTATTATTCCTGCCGTTGGTAGGAGTATTCATTTACAAATCCTTAGCTTTATATATCACATAGCCTTCATAATAATAGCTATGATCTATACCCTTCATATAAACTTCTCTATCGTCAACTTTATCTGTCAAAGCCTGTTTCAAAATATATTTAATTTCAATATCTTTAATTGGGCTTCTTTCCATTGCCAACAGATAGTCTTCCTTATCTACAAGACTCCAATCAACAACTTTGTTCAACTCTTTCTTCAGAATTAAATCAAGCCATATCCTCGTACTTCGCCCATTACCTTCACGAAAAGGATGTGCTATATTCATTTCAACATATTTTTCAACAATTTCATCAAATGTTGATTGTGGCATCTTCTCAACATTCTCTATTGCAGCTTGTAAATACATCACTGGTGCAAATCGAAAGTTTCCTTTTGCCATATTCACATCTCTTACTTTCCCTGCAAAATCATATATCTCACCAAATAAATATTTATGAATTGCCGTAAGCATCTCAAAAGTTCCAGCTTTATAGTTATCCAGATATCCATTTTCAAATAACTCCACTGCTTTTTTCTTGCTTATCTTTTCTTCCATTCTTGCAAGTTCGGTGGAGTCTGTGATATTAAGCTTATTTTCTAATGTCATATTTTCCTTTCCAAATGTGCATTTACACATTTTATTATTTATATTTTAAAATGCCTTAACCAACAATCCAACAGCTACTATAATTTCACACAACCATTATTTTAATTTATAATGGAAATCAATCTTTGTACTTCTTTTGACAATATAAACATTCTCATCTTCTCATCCCCGTCTTCAATCTCAGGCTTACCACACCTAAGACTATCCAGATGCTCTGACACACAACAGTTCTTATACCAGCACTCACCCATAAGAGAGCCCTTAACAGACCATTTCTCGTTTTGTGTAAATTCGCCAACCAACGACTTCATAACTCGCTCTGTTGAGTATCTTTTAAACCCAGCTATGTACTGCAATGCCTTCTCATCATCAATCTGTGATAAATCAATTCTATGATTCTCAACTGCTGCCATCCCTGATTACCCTTCTTACTTTCGACTACAAATTCATCATCAAAGAAAAGTTGATTAACCAATTTCCAGAAATGCAGTCCAGCACCAGTATCTTCTGTCCACAAATACTTCATATCACAACTCCTCTTCAAGTGTTATCTTATTATTATCAAACTTCATAACCTTAAAACTCTTATCTGATACATTCAATCCATCGCAATTTCGTAAGAAAAGCATGTATTGATTCGATAATTCAAAATTAATAAA
>ERZ1034984.2977-NODE-2977-length-12850-cov-7.511841_pt1 | contig 12850 bp, 10 predicted proteins | sample MGYA00520589_ERZ1034984 | MGnify/ENA primary metagenome ERZ1034984 (study PRJEB33766, sample SAMN09781790) | gut metagenome | biome: gut microbiome | host: Homo sapiens | place: Madagascar | study: EMG produced TPA metagenomics assembly of the PRJNA485056 data... | reverse complement strand
AACGCTTGGCGACAGTAGTTCTGGTTTTTTGTTTAGGCATATTTCTGTCCTCCAGTGATTATATAAAGTTATTACTTTTTGTTGTTGACGGGACTTATCGTCGTGGAGATGATACGTCCTTCGAGTTTGGCGGGTTTATCCACCTTGTAACTGCCTTCTTCCAGCATTTGCAGGAATTCGGAAACGACTTCGAAAGCGAGGTCGGAATGTTGCATTTGTCTGCCTTTTAAGCGCAAAGCGATTTTGATTTTGTTGCCTTTTGACAAAAACTTTACGGTCTGGTTGGCTTTCGTTTTCATATCCCCGACGTCGATTGTCGCCGAAAGTTGAATTTCTTTAAGTTCGACAACGCTTTGTTTTTTGCTGTCCTCTTTTTCGCGCTTTTTCTGGTCGAAAAGATATTTTCCGTAATCGATAATTTTGCACACGGGCGGAACGGCAGTCGGTGAAATTTTCACAAGGTCAAGACCTTGGTCGGCTGCGAGTTCAAGAGCGCTTCTGCTGGACATAATGCCAAGCATCTCGCCGTTTGAGCCGATAACCCTGATTTCAGGATCGCGGATTTGCTCGTTAATTTGCGTGGATTTATCCGGTTTTATAAAATTATCCTCCTTGCGCCAAGCGCATTATAATGCAAAAAAAAAGGTAGTTTCCGCAAACAGAAACTACCCTTACAAAAGATTGACTTTTCAGTAAGAACCGGTGAGCCTGATTGCTGTCGGTGAGAAAGGTAATTTCTACTTGCGGACTAATAATATCAATATTATATTTTATTGTCAAGCAATTTTGAACTTATTTATCCAAAATTTCCAGAAGTTTAAGGTCGATTTTGGTCTTGTCGCCCTCTTTCATAACCTTGATGACTTCCGCTTTTACTCTGTCGCCGATGTTCACGACGTCTTCAACCTTTTCGACGCGCTTGTCGGAAAGTTTCGAAATGTGAATCATGCCGTCTTTGCCGGGAGCGATGTTGACGAATGCGCCGAATTGAAGGATACGTACGACGGGACCTTCAAACACGTCGCCGACCTCGGGATCTTTCGCGATTGCAAGGACGATTGCCTTTGCGCGTTCTGCGCGGTCGATGTCTTCGCAAGCGATAAATACCATTCCGTCGTCGCTGATGTCGATTTTGACGCCGGTTTCGTCGATGATCTTGTTGATGACTTTTCCGCCCGATCCGATGACGTCTTTGATCTTGTCGGGATCGATGTTGAAGCGGATAATCTTGGGCGCGTATTTCGAAAGTTCTTTCTTAGGTTCCGCGATGCATTCCGCCATCTTGTTAAGGATGAAGAGCCTGCCCTGACGAGCCTGTTCCAAAGCGGTGCGAAGGATTTCTTCGTTGATGCCCTTAATCTTGATATCCATCTGGATTGCGGTGATACCGTCTTTCGTGCCGGCAACCTTGAAGTCCATATCGCCAAGGAAGTCTTCAAGTCCCTGAATATCGCTCATAATAGCGACTCTGCCGGTTTCGTCGTCCTTGATAAGTCCCATTGCGATACCTGCGACGGGAGCCTTAATAGGTACGCCTGCGTCTTCAAGAGCCATCGTGCTGCCGCATACGCTCGCCATAGAAGTCGAGCCGTTGCTGCTCAGAATGTCCGATACCGTACGGATTGCATACGGGAATTCGAGTTCGTCGGGAAGGACGGGTTCAAGCGCGCGTTCTGCAAGTGCGCCGTGTCCGATTTCGCGACGTCCGGGCGATTTTGCGGGTTTCGCTTCGCCGGTCGAATACGGGGGCATGTTGTAGTGATGCATATATCTCTTGTAATTGTCGTCGTCAAGACCTTCGAGTTTCTGCACTTCGGAAATCGTGCCGAGCGTGCAAGTCGTCAAAGCCTGGGTTTGTCCGCGTGTGAATACCGCGCTGCCGTGAACTCTCGGCAAAATGCCGTGTTCGCACCAGATAGGACGAATTTCGGTGAGCGAACGACCGTCGGGACGAATACCTTTGTCAAGGATTTTCGCGCGGACTTTGACTTTCTTCAAAGCGTAAAGCGCGTCGCCGACAGAACTTAAATCGTCGGGGAAAATGTCTGCGAAGTGTTCAATCGCTTCTTTGTTCAGAGCGTCGTCGCGGGCTTCGCGTTCGGTACGGTCAAACGTATCGAGAACGTAATCCATCTTTTCGTCTGCCCACTCGAAAACAGCCGCCTTGACTTCGTCGCTGGGGAGATAAAGGTGAACTTCCTGTTTTGCTTTTCCGCACGCTTCCTGAATACCTTCGATCCAGGTGATGATTTTCTTGATTTCTTCGTGGCCGAACAGGATTGCGTCAAGCATTTCTTTTTCGGAAATGATGTTTGCGCCCGCCTCGACCATCATGATTGCGTCTTTCGTTCCCGCAAGGCTCAGATGAAGTTTGCTCTTTTCGCGTTCCGCGGGCGTGGGGTTGATGATATATTTGCCGTCAACGTATCCGACGACGACCGACGCCGTGGGGCCTGCGAAAGGAATGTCGGAAATGCTGAGCGCGATCGAGCTGCCAAGCATGCCGAATACCTCGGGCGGGATTTCTTTGTCAACCGAAAGCGCGGTTGCGACGACTGCGACGTCGTTCAAGCAGCCCTTCGGGAACAAGGGACGAATGGGACGGTCGATAAGACGCGACGTAAGGATCGCTTTATCGGAAGGTCTGCCTTCTCTCTTTTTGAAGCCGCCGGGGATTTTGCCCACTGCGAACATTTTTTCTTCGAAGTCAACGCCGAGAGGGAAAAAGTCGATTCCGTCACGGGGTGTTTTTGCCATCGTAGCATTGGTAAGGACGACGGTTTCGCCGCATCTTATGAGACAACTGCCGTTTGCCTGACCGCAGTACGCGCCGATTTCAACGGAGACTTCGCGTCCGCCGATTTCGGTTTTGAAAATTTTTCTTTCCATATACTCTGTCCTCCAAAGACTTCCGCAATTCCCGCAAGAAGTCCAAATTTACGTTTTTAATGTTTTTTTCAAAAAAAACGGGGCGCAAAAGCACGCCCCGAAAAAATTACTTTCTGAGTTCCAACTTCTTAACGATAGCGCGGTATCTCTCGATGTCTTTGCTTTTAAGATAGTTGAGCATGTTGCGGCGTTGACCGACCATCATCAACAAACCTTTGCGGCTGTGGTGGTCTTTCTTGTGCGTCGCGAGATGCGCGGTGAGTTCGTTGATACGAGCGGTGAGAAGCGCGATTTGTACTTCGGGTGAACCGGTGTCGCCTTCCGACCTTGCGTTGTCCAAAATAATTTTTTGTTTGGTTTCCTTATCCATTGTTTTGCCTCCTTCGGTGGATAAATAATTCGCCTTAGGCAAAGTATATCTGCGGAGATTTAGATAAACGTTGCGAAAGGTACGAGAAGAATATTATCATAAAAATAATTTTATGTAAACCGAAAACGCCTACTTTTTCCAAAAATTTTCGTGTCTTTCTCTTAAAGTTTCGGCGCGTTCGATATATCCTTTCACGTCTTTGACGTCGGCAAGACGCTCGATGCGGTTTTCTTCTCTGAAAAGCCGTTTTGAAATCGCGCCCGCGCCCGCCGCAAGGATATTGCAGTTTTCTTCCATAATATCGACGTTGTAAACGCACTCGGTACCGGGCTTTGCGTAGCCGCTGTTTTCAAGGTTTCCGGTGTTGTACTTCTGACGATACATATAATACGGTTCGTAACCCGCGTCCGTCAGCGCGCTTACCGAATAATCGATCATTTTTTCGGCGTCTTTGAGATTAAGCGGTTCGTAATGCGATTCGGTCAGGACACTGCCGCGTTTCAGACTTAAATTGTGCACCGTGATGTTTTCGGGATTAAGGCTTATAGCCTTATCGACGGAATATTTGAAATCGACAAAGTTTTCCCCGGGGAGCGTCGCGATTAAATCCATATTTACGATAAAATCGTAATTTTTCGCAAGGTCGTACGCCCTTAACGTGTCATCGACGGTGTGCGCCCGTCCGATAAGTTTCAGCGTTTTGTCGTGGAAAGTCTGCGGATTTACGGAAATTCTCGTGACGGCGGTGTCCGCCATCATATCGAGGACTTCTTTCGTGAGCGTATCGGGACGTCCCGCCTCGACGGTAAACTCTTTTGCCTTGAAATCGCAAAGGTCGATAAGGCTTTTGAGCATTGGGACGGGAATCGACGTCGGCGTACCTCCGCCGAAATACACGGCTCTGACCTTGAAATTGTTCTCGTTTATGACGTTTTTTATAATACTTATCTCGTTTTTCAGCGTTTCAACGTAACTTTCAAGGTATTTTCTGAGTTGCTTCATCGAAACCGCAACAAAGCTGCAATAAGCGCATCGTGTCGGACAAAACGGGATATTCACAAACACGTCGACTTCGTCTTTTCCGATTTTCAGGAGCTTTTCCTGATTTTTTACAATCCTTGCGACGTGCTCGGCTTTCTCGGGCGTTACGTCAAAAAACCCGGTACACTCCCCTTTTGCGTCGATACCTTCCCTAAGAAGTTCGGCGTAAAGTTTCGTCGGGCGGACGCCGGTCAGGCAGCCGTACGGCAGCCACTCGCCCGAATACTCTTTCAGTGTTTTGTAAATCGACCTTTTTCCGAAACGCCGCGCGAATTTTTTCTTGTTCAATGTGTCGCCCTGCAAATCGTATTCCTCGACGGTGGTTTTTCCGCAAATCGTCGACGTAATTATAATTTTGTCGTCGGTTATCTCGTCGCTGTAAAAATACTCGTCGAAGCCGTCGGTTTTTTCATACGAAAAATTGACGTACGCCTGATACGCACGCACCATTTCCATAAGTTCGTTTTTATTGACCGAGTTTACAAAAACCGCAAGATTTTTCATTTATTCTTCCAAAAAAATAGGGTTATTCTTCTTTTCGTAATTCAAAGTTGTAAAATCGCCATGTCCGGGATATACGTCGTAATCTTTGTTTATTTCAAAAAGTTTCCTGACGCTTTTCAGCAATTCCTTAAAATCGCCGCCGTAAAAATCGGTGCGACCGTAGCTTAATTTGAACAGCGTGTCGCCCGTAAACATTGCGTTTGTCGCGTCGACGATATACGTCATTCCGCCCGCAGTATGCCCTGCCGTTTCGATTGCTTTAATTTCAACGTCGGCAAGCGTGAAAACCTCGCCGTCTTTAAGTCTTACGTCGGCGGAAGTATAAGGAAAGTCGTAAATTCCCATCGCAAGCGCAAGGTTCGACTTATTCGACAGCATTTTGTCGTCGTTTTCCCCTATGTACGCTTTCACGCCCTGTTCCTTAAAATATTTCACAAGTTCGGTATGGTCGAAGTGTCCGTGCGTTACGATTAAGCCGTCGATTGACAGCCCGTTTGCTTTCACGTATTCTTCGATGGGTGCGGGATTGCCCGTCGGATCGACGATAAAACACTTGTTACCGTTACTCACGACGTAAGTGTTCGTTTGCAATTCGCCCTGAACAAACCTTCTTATAACGCAGTTACTCATTTTCTTTCTCCACGATAAGCGTGACGGGGCCGTCGTTTTCAAGCGAAATCTGCATATCCGCGCCGAACTCGCCCGTCGCAAGATTTTCAAAAATATCCAAAAACTTTTTGACGGTAAGGTCGTACAATGGCTTGCTGATTTCGGGGCGCGCGGATTTATCGAAAGACGGTCGCCTGCCTTTTCTTGTGTCGGCGTAAAGCGTGAAGTTGGAAACGACCATAACATTTCCTTTTACGTCAAGCACGGAAAGGTTCAGTTTTCCGTTTTCGTCCTCGAAAATCCTCAGGTTTGCGATTTTTTCCACGCAATAATCGACGGTCTTCTCGTCGTCGCCGTCCGAAAACGCGCAAAGGACGAGCAATCCTTTTCCGATTTGCCCGCCGCTTTTTCCGTTAATTACTATGCTTGCGCGGTTTACCCGCTGAATAATACATCTCATTTTATCTGTGTACGTCGATGACTTCCGGCAAAGTTTTCAGTTTTTTGATGACGTCTTCGACCTGATCCGTGCTTTTGACTTCCAGCATAACGGTGATTTCCGCGGTGCCGTTGTCGTTGTCCGAGCGCGCAAACGCGCCCGTTATCGATATTTTCATGTTGGAAATAATCGTCGTGACTGCCGCAAGAATACCGCCCTTGTTTTCGCAATAAATTTTCAGCGAGGCAAGGAAGTTCTGACTGATTACGTCGTCCCATTTTGCCTCGATAAGCCTTTCGGGTTCCATATTTTTGACGTTGGGACAATCGACGCAGTGCACCGAAACGCCGCGCCCGCGCGACACGTATCCGACGATTTTATCGCCCGGCACGGGATTGCAACAGTGCGAAAGCCTGACCAGAAAGTCGTCGTAGCCCCTGATAAGGACGCCGTTTCCCGACGAGCTTTTTCCCGTCGTCGATGTGGTTTTGATTTCCGCAACCGGGTTTTTCGACAGCAAATCGCGCTTGAAGTAGTCGATAAGTTTGACGATAATCTGGTTTGTCGTAAGGCCTCCGAAGCCGACCGAAGCGTACAAATCGTCAATCGACGACAGCGTGTAGCGGTTCATAATATAATTGAGCCCCGCCGTGCTTAAAAGTTCCGAAAGATTATATCCGCGGCGTTTTGCCTCGCGTTCAAGCATATCTTTGCCGCGCTTGATATTTTCTTCCTTCATTTCCTTTTTGAAGTATTGACGGATTTTCGTGCGCGCCGATGCGGTTTTTACGAATTTAATCCAGTCGCGGCTCGGACCTTTGCCGGAATTCGTCGTGAGAATTTCAACGATGTCGCCGGTGTTGAGCACGGTGTTGAGCGGCACGATTTTTCCGTTGACCTTCGCGCCGATACACTTGTTTCCGACCGCGCTGTGGATTGCATAAGCAAAGTCGACGGTCGTGCTGCCGACAGGCAGATTCAGCACTTTTCCTTTCGGCGTGAAAACGTAAACTTCGTCGGTGAAAACGTTGCCTTCGATATTTTCCAGAAATTCGTGGCTGTCCGACGATTCGCGCTGGGTGTCCATAACTTCGCGAAGCCAGTTGATCTGGTCGTCGATTTTGGTCGCGCCGGTTTTTCCTTCCTTATATTTCCAGTGCGCCGCGATGCCGTATTCCGCGATGCGGTGCATTTCGTACGTGCGGATCTGGATTTCGAAAGTTTCCTTGAACTTCGTGATAACCGTCGTGTGCAGCGACTGATATCCGTTGGGTTTCGGCATTGCGATATAGTCCTTGAAACGCCCCGGGAGCGGCATCCACATCGTGTGAATCGCGCCAAGCACCGTATAGCAATCCTGCACCTCGTTGACGATGACGCGGACTGCGGATATGTCGTAAATCTGCTCGATATTCTTCCCCTGTTTCAGCATTTTTTTGTAAATGCCGTAAAGGTGTTTTTGCCTGCCGTTGACCTCGCCCTCGATGCCGAGTTCTTGAAGTTTCGCTTTCAGCTCGTCGCAAATTTTCTCGATAAACTGCTGGCGTTCTTTGGATTTCGTCTTTATAAACTCGACAAGTTCGTAATAATCGTCGGGATAAAGATAACGCATCGCAAGGTCTTCCAGCTCGCACTTGACGAAACTTAAACCAAGTCGTCCGGCAAGCGGCGCGTAAATTTTCAGCGACTGCGTTGCGATTTTGATTTGTTTTTCGGGTTTCAGCGCGTCGAGAGTACGCATATTGTGCAAACGGTCGGCAAGTTTAATTATGATGACGCGGTAATCTTTCGCCATCGCAAAAAACATTTTCCGAAGGTTTTCCGCCTGCTCGTCTTCCGCCGACACGAATTTGATTTTGTCAAGTTTCGTGACGCCTTCCACAAGTTCCAGCACTTCTTTGCCAAACTTTTGTTCAAGTTCGTCAGAAGTTACGGGCGTATCTTCCAGGATGTCGTGCAAAAACGCCGCGACGAGCGTCGATACGTCGTCGAAGCCCAGATCGACAAGGACATTCACAACGGCGCAGGGATGAATAAAGTACGGTTCGCCGGTTTGTCTTTTTTGCCCTTCGTGCGCCGCTGCCGAAAAATCGTACGCCGCCTTCAATTCCTGAAATTCGGCTTCCGAGAAATTCTTTTTAAGTTTTTGCAACAGTTCGTCCATAATACAATTTTTGTCTTAATTTTTAATATTTTTCAAGAAAATTATAAATTTTCGAGTTTTCAAGGTTAACTTTTGTTTTTTCGTCAAAAACAAATCCGCCGTTTTCCGCGTTTTTTATCACGCCCAGTTCATACATTATGTAAAACGTCGAAAGCGCTTTGAACGGGCTGACGATTTTGTTGTCGTACAACTTGTATTTAAGCGTCGGTAAACTTGTCGCGCCCAAAAGATTTAAGCGTTTCAGCGTTTTATACACGTCGCGGTATTCGTCAATCGAACGACACCTGAACCGACTTATTTCGTCGCCGAAAGGCACTTCTCCCGACACCTTTATTTTCGCTTTCGACGCGCCGTTTACGTACGACAAATACTCGTCCGTGGGTTTATCCAGAAACACGATTTCGTTGTAATAAGAAAAATCGAAGTTCTCGTCGGGCGACAAAACGACGGTGTTATACGGGTTCAGCGAAAACGCCCCGCCCGAAGCCGTAAGGTAAAACCCCTTCTTCGTATTAACAAAATTATAATACGAATCATAAGTAAATGCAATATATAACGTCCCGAAAATTTCGTTGCCGCACGACGTATTATATGCGGGTTTTCGGGTTTTTTCCGCAAGAAAACTTTCAAGGTGCAGATATTCGATTGCGGATATTTCCGGGTTTTCCTTTTCAACGCTTTCGACGCTGTGGCTTTTCACAACCGCCTGCGTGTAAACTTTTGAGCGGAAAGTTTTGTTTTCAAGCGACAAAATATAATTCAATCCGTTTTTGTATTCTTTGAAGTTTTTCATCGCCGAAAACGCCACGACTTCAACGTCTTTTTTCGGGTTTGCTTTCAGATGTTCGGTGTTCCCGATTTCCGAAAAATCGTATTTTCGGTTTCTCGCAAGAAACAGCGGCTCGGGGTTCATAAAGCCGAACGGCTCCAACCTTCTGACGTCGGTGACAGTAGCAAAATCAATGCTTTCGTCATATTCAAGGTCATACAAAACTTCGGGCAAAAAACACGAAATATCATAAGTTTTTTTGACGTATTCGTTAATTTTTGACGTAAAAATGTCAAAGCCGTCTTCCGTTACCGACACGCCCGCCGCTGCCGAATGACCGCCGAAACCGACGACGTAGTCCTTCACACAGGACAAGCAGTCGAAAATATTAATCTTTGAAATGCTTCTTGCGCTGCCCTTCAAAAGCCCGTCTTCCGTAAACGTAAAAAGCATAACGGGACGGTTGAAAACTTCGGCAAGTTTCGACGCGGCAATGCCCAGAACGCCGATATTCCACGACTTGTCGTACATTGCGATGACGCGGTTTTCGACAAGGTCGTAAGACTTCAACTTTTGCATAATGTCCGCGACGACCTTTTCGCACAGAATCTGTCGCTCCTTGTTGACTTCTTCCAGCGTTTCCAGAATTTTGTCAACGACTTTTTCGTCGTCCGACGTGAATAACGACACGACCGGCGTTGCGTCACGAAGCCTTCCGAGCGCGTTAATTCGCGGGGCGACTTTGAACATAATATCTTGGGACGTAATGGTTTCCTTTTTAAGGCACGCGGAAATACGTCTTGCGTACAAAACTCTGCCCGCGTTCATCTGGTCAAGCCCGAGTTTTGCGATTATGCGGTTTTCACCGACAAGCGGCACGATGTCCGCAATCGTTCCGAGCGCGGCGATTCCGACGTATTTCAACGCTTCGTCAAGCCCTGCAATCGCCTGTATAAGTTTGAACACGACGCCCGCGCCGCAGTAATCAGAAAAAGATTTTCTGTCGACTTTCGGGTTCAGCACGATGCCGTCGGGGATAAGTTCAGGAATCGGTTCGTGATGGTCGGTAACAACGACGTCGATGCCCATTTCCTTTATGCACTTCACTTCGTTTTTTGACGTTATGCCGCAGTCGACGGTGATAACAAGGTCGATACCCTCGTTTTTCGTCAGGTCTTCGACAACGATGTCGTGCAAGCCGTAGCCGTCGGAATGGCGGTTGGGGACGTAATACGAAACTTTGTCGATTTTATCCTTTAAGAAGGTGTACAAAATCGAGATTGCGGTAAGCCCGTCGCAGTCATAGTCGCCGTAAATAAGCACGCTTTCGTTAAGCGAAATCGCCTTGTTTATGCGTTCGACGGCGGCGTTCATTCCGTACAGTTCAAACGGGTTTATGAAGTCGGATTTGTCGGGACTTAAAAACTTTTCGGCGGCTTCGACCGTGTTCACACCGCGCGACGACAAAAGCCTTGCAACGGGTTTACTTATGCAAAGTTTTTTTGAAAGTTCGTCCGAAAGCGCGTCCGCATATTCTTGTCTTTTAAGATATTTTACCGCCATTTTTTCGTAAAAATGTATAAAAAAACCCTCTGAACGAGGGCTTTTTCAATTATTTCATTGCTTTGTATTTTGCATATTGTTTTGCGCGATACTTCAAAATACCGTTCTGCATCGCTGCCCACAACGGCGCCGCAAGGAACATCGACGAGTACGTACCTGCAAGCAAACCGAACAAAATCGGAAGCGTGAAGTGGCGCATCGAAACAACGCCGAGAGCCGTAAGCATAATGACCATAATAAGCGTCGTAAGCGACGTGAACATCGTACGGTTGAAAGTCATTGCGACCGCTTCGTCCGCAACGTCGTTGTAGATGATTTTGTTTTTGTCAAACTGTTTTTTGCGTTCGCGCACGCGGTCGAAAACGATAATCGTGTTGTTGATCGAATACGCAACGATGGTGATAACCGCGGCGATGAAACTGCTGTTTATGGGTATGCGGCAGATAACCGTAAGACATACCATAATAAACACGTCGTGCAACAGCGCAAGGACAGCCGCAACACCCGAGAGCCACTCGAACCTGATAATGATATAAACAAGAATCAGGATAAGAGCGATGCCGACCGACAAGAAGGCTTTTTTGACAAGGTCTGCGCTTGCGGTCGAACTTCTGTTGGTGTAGTCGACCTTCACGCCGAACTTGCTTTCAAGCGCGGCTTTTGCAGAGTCGTTGATTTCCTTCATTTTGGTTGCGTCGGAGTTGACGTTTTTGTACTGCACGCGGATACCGTTTTGTCCGCCCGTGGTAACGCCCTGGATATAGTCGACGTTATTAATGCCCTTTTCTTTCAGGATTTCAAGGACGTCGTGTTCGTTCTTGGTGTTGTCTTCGATCATAACGGTCATTTCCGTACCGCCGGTGAAGTCGATACCGAGACCGAAGCCCGTTGCCGCGTCGGTTTTCGCGCCGGTCACCGCAAACACGATGACGAACACGCAAATGATAAGCGCGGGAGCGATGCACCAGAACGGAAGTTTTTTGGAAATTTTTAAATCAAGGAGTTTTTGTTGTAATTTATTCATTATGCTGCCTCCTTGTCGCTTCTTTTAAGCATATAGAGTTTGGGATTATTCATATTATCGAACGCGCCCAAAAGACTTATGTTGAGCCTTGTTACAAGCAACGCCGTGAACATCGAAACGAGAATCGAAATGAACAACGTGACCGCAAATCCGACGATGGAAGTGCCGCCGAAAATCCACATTACGATTGCGCCGATAAGCGTCGTGACGTTACTGTCGATAACCGCAACCGCAGCCCTTCTGAAACCGCGGGAGATAGGACCGCCCTGGCTTGTGATCTTGCCGTCGCTGCCGCGCTGGGGTTTCAGGAACAAATTGTCGCTGCCGAGAAGTCCCGACCTGTATTCGTCCTTGATACGCTCAAAGATAATAATGTTCGCGTCGACCGCCATACCGATACCGATGATGATACCCGCAATACCCGGGAGCGTGAGCTGTACCCACGGAAGAATCGAGCACAGGAACAATACGAGTTCGATGTAGGCAAGCAGCGCCATGTCCGCCATAAGACCGAACATTCCGTAAAGCGCGACCATGAAAATCATAACGAGAACAATACCTACGATACCCGCGATAAGGCTTGAACGGATTGCCGTCGTGCCAAGCGTCGGGCTGATGATGTTGGTCTCACGGACGGTCATATCGACGCCGAACGTACCTGCCTGCAAACGAGTCGCCAAGTTGTAGGCTTCTTCGTAAGTGTAACCACCGGTTTTCGTTTTGTCATTCCCTTGTTTGATGACGGCTTGTCCGTTTGAAATTTCGGAACTGACGGAAACAGTCATAAGTTTTTCACCGTTAATGTAAATGTCAAGGGCTTTACCGACATTTTCCTTAGTTGCGGCTGCAAACGCCTTCGTTCCTTCCGCATTGAATTGCAACGAAATGACGTAAGTGCCGTTGTTCTTATCGGTATCCGGCGCAACGCCAACGTTTTTCAAGTGCTTGCTGCCTACGATATAAACGGTTTTTTCGTCGTCTTTTTTCGTGATTTTCAGCGACGCGGGACGACCGATAAGGTCGAATACGCGCTCGGGATCGTCAACGTCGGGAATTTCAACGGTGATCGTGGGTTTGCCCGTCGTGTTGTAAGTTACTACGGATTCGGTATATCCTTTTGACGTGAGCAGGTCTTCCATACTTGCTTTGACGCCGTCAAGACGGGTTTTCAATTCGTCCGTGGTGAGAGTTTCTCCGTCGGGTGCTTTCACGTCGAATACGGCAGAAACGCCGCCCGCAAGGTCAAGTCCGCGTTTTATTGAACGTGCATAGCCGGTGTAATCGTACATCGATTTGCCGATGGGGAACGTGGGCACGAATGCAAACACCATTCCGAGGACCAACAAAATGCACGCAATAGTAAAAATCGCAATTGATTTTTTCTTATTCAAAGGTCGTGGCCTCCTAAAATAATAAAAGTTACTCAAATATTATATAATTAAATAGTCAATCCGTCAAACGAATACAAAAGATAAATG
>ERZ1034984.2976-NODE-2976-length-12854-cov-7.931635_pt1 | contig 12854 bp, 10 predicted proteins | sample MGYA00520589_ERZ1034984 | MGnify/ENA primary metagenome ERZ1034984 (study PRJEB33766, sample SAMN09781790) | gut metagenome | biome: gut microbiome | host: Homo sapiens | place: Madagascar | study: EMG produced TPA metagenomics assembly of the PRJNA485056 data... | reverse complement strand
ATTGTCATATCTGTAATTTTCTCTTTATATCGTCTTAATAGACTCAACTGTTCATCTGTAATTTTAGGCAATAATTCTTTTTCTACAAATCCACTTCCTATATCCGTAATACTATATTCCCAAAAATTACTTTCAGATTTATTTTCCTCCTCATCTTCATAACATTCATCTATAAATTCTTTTTCAACAACATTGTCAACATCTGCCATTTCCTCTTTTTCATTCAAATCTCTGATTTTTATAAAATTTATTCCTGAAAACAATTCAATCTGCTCATACACATCCTTAGAAAAAGGACCATAATTATATGCTATAAATTGTGGAAGATTTTTATTATCAAGCCCTTTCTTTTTTAATGCTGGTGCAATTTGCTCATTGAATAAAAACATCATCTTTGTTAATCTAACTGCTCCTCTAATTGGCTTCTTATCATTTAAATACAATAACAGTAATAAATAGTCCGAACCTAATAACTTATAACTCATGTTGCACCTTCCTCTACTACTTATTTCTTACTTTTTCTAAAATCTTATCATTTTTACAATATATTTTTTATTTTACCACGATTTTTTATACTTTACCACCACTCCCCCAAAAAAGAACCATCCGCTTATATTCCATCATAAATAAAACTCTTTATACCACTCTGCAAACTTTCGTATTCCTTCTCGAAGCGGGGTATGCGGCTTAAATCCAAAATCCCTCTCTAATGCACTGGTATCTGCATAAGTAATAGGTACATCTCCCGGTTGCATTGCTACTAATTTCTTATGTGCTTCAAAGTCATAATCCTGCGGCAAAACTCCTGCCCGAATCAATTCCTGCTGGAGAATGTCCACAAAGTCTAATAAATTCTCCGGCTGATTATTTCCGATATTATATACTGCATATGGTGGAAGTGGCAAACCATCTTCCCCCTCTTTACGTTCTGGGGCATGCTGCATTACTCGTTTTACGCCTTCTACAATATCATCTACATAGGTAAAATCACGCTTGCAATTTCCGTAATTAAATATTTCAATTACTTTTCCTTCACGCAATTTATTAGTAAATCCGAAATATGCCATATCCGGTCTTCCTGCTGGACCATATACAGTAAAAAAGCGTAACCCTGTACATGGTATATTATAAAGCTTTGCATATGCATGCGCCATAAGCTCATTTGACTTTTTCGTTGCTGCATACAATGATACTGGATTATCTACTTTATCCTCCGTAGAATACGGCACTTTCTTATTGGTTCCATATACAGAAGACGAGGAAGCATATACCAGATGTTCCACTCCTGTACTTCCATTATCGTAGGAATGGCGACATGCCTCTAATATATTGTAAAATCCAATTAAATTAGAAAAAATATACGCATCCGGATTTTCAATGGAATAACGAACTCCTGCTTGTGCTGCCAGATTCACTACAATTTCCGGCTGATATTTTTCAAATATTTCATCAATAGTTTTCTTATCGGAAATATCACCTTTTAAGAACGTCCACTGACTTGTTGGATTCTCTTTTACTTTTTCCTCAATCTGTCCTAATCGATAATTCTTTAATTCTACATCATAATATGCATTCATGTTATCGATTCCTAAAATATCTACGTTTTTTTCCTCACTTAATAACTTTAAAACCAGATTACTGCCGATAAATCCTGCTGCTCCGGTTATCAGTATTCTTTTTCCTGACAATTCTACATTAGGTGTAAACATCTTTTTTATCCTCCTGAATATATTCCATCTTCTTTTCTCGACAACAAATAGCACCATAAGCCTTCAAAACCAAAATCCCCATCAATACATGCCTGCACATTGGCGATAAAATATTGGCTAAATCCGCTCTTACTGCATAAATAAAAATTGGAAAAGATGATATATATATTGTTAACCATGTAATACTTCTGTTATGGCGTTTATACATATATGACAACATTGCCCCAATAATTATAAATTCAAAAATAATCCCCATATATCCAAAGTTAATATAGCCTTCTCCGATAACTGTAAAACCCTGTCCAGCCCTTGTTGGTTCAAAAAATGATGTCATAAACCACGAAATACAAGACCACGGCGCATATCCAAATATACGAGTACATGCTGAAAGATAAGTTTTTCCACCCATAATCCCCTTTGTAATACTTTCATGATTTACCAAAAGCTGAAGATTTCTTGACGCAGACTCAAATTCTCCATGAAAAAAATTAACTGCAATACTTTTCAAATCCAAACCAAAAGAAAAATTACTTCCTTTTGCTCCTGATAAAAAATAATACTTATATACAGATGTCAATGGAAATATTAAAACTCCCAACATTCCCATCACAATTAGTTGTTTTATATTTATAATTTTCCAATAATATAACAACAAGACAGTCACTAACGCGAAATTCAGCATTATGTCTCTTTCACCAGAAAACAGGCTTAACCCGATTGCTGCTATCCCTATCTCTATTATAAGAATCACATTTATTTTCTCTTTGTTACATTTATGAACACTAAATCCATATACATAAAATACAAGCAATAAATACACCAATGAAAACGCTATCATATAGAACTTATTATTTTGCGCATATATCTCTGTTTTATTTGCCATTCCACTTTTGGCAATTAGAAAAATGCAACCAACAATATACAATACAGAAATATCAATTAAATTCTTAGGTACTGCATTTTTCTTAGTTTTATCTATATCCCTTTTTATAGAATAAGACGGAATCATAACAATAATCACAACTAATGCAATCCAACTCATGCGCAATGGTTCGCTTGTATATCCACGCGATACATCTGCCCCCAGCATATATAACACAGGATAGCCTATGGAATAAACCGTCAAAGCACCACCGTACCACACATAGGGATGGAAAATATCAAGTTTTACACTTAATGCCATCATAAGATAAGTGGCTACTAAGGCTGTTATCTGTACCATACAGCTTGATGAGAAAAACTCTATGATTCCCATAAAGCCAATGATAAACCATATTAAAATCAAATTTGCTTTTACTTTTCCCGAGCCTCTCATTTATTTTCTAACCTCGTTTAACTTCTGTACTTAAGCAGTCCTTTTTTCTCTGTTAAAATGATTCATTAAATAATCATAACCCTTTTGAACTCCATAACTTCCTACTAAAAACAACGGAAACATAACACATTCGGCTACAAGCCATGAAATTCTTCCAAATGTTACTGTTATAACTTCAAAATACTGTCTATGAAAAAGATATGCACACATAGAGGCATATGCTATCCATGAAAAAAATACTGTACTCTTGCGAGTTGTCAGCAATTTTCCTACTTCAATTATTACTATCCCATATGTCAACGCCGGTAATAGCTGAATAAATGGATTTTCTCCGATTTTTACAATCAGACAAGTAGACACTACTGCACCTAGCACTCCAACCACAAATGCTTTCCATTGAAACTTTTCTGAAAAAATCTTCTTGCCTGAACAAAGCAATCCCAAACAATATACCGGAAAATACAAAATTACTCTTTCCTCTGTTTCTCCATATAGGTAACTCACTAATAAAGCTATGTATAATATCCCAGATACTACTACTTTTGCTTTTATTCCTTTGCACTTCGTTATTAGAGGCGTAAACAAATAAAAAAGCAATATCATACAAACATACCATATGGTAGATGGCATTGGTTTTATAAAACATGCTAACCCTGTAATTGTAAAAATTAGCTGCTCAAAAGATGAAATATATGCTCTTATTCCCCCGCAAATAATTGGCAATAACCACATTAGAAAACAGGACAATAAAAACAGCGGATAAAATCTCTTTAATCTTTTTTGATAAAATGTTATAACAGCCTTGCCATTTTGCAAATTTCCTCCTAAAAAATAACCTGAAATAAAAGTAAATGTTGCTAATACTCCTACTGTAATAGGGCGTGTATAAATATTCGATATGGACTGTGTATTTTTAATATATGCTGTCATATGCCATATTCCTATAATCCAAAGCATACACAATGCTCTAGCTGTATCTAAATAAGATACTCTGCTAACACTTTTGCCATTTTTCATCTATAACTCCAATCATTATCTCCCATGTTCTATATCTTTTTTTATTCCTTCAAAAAAATTATTTATTCTATCATCTAATTTCTTTCTATCATATCTTTGGGCAACCATATAACTATACTCTGTTAATTCTTCTTTGTTTTCTTCTGCTAATAAAATCTTTTGTGCTAACCCTTTTTCATCACCAACCTCATGCAAGTATCCTTCTTTTACCAATTCTATAATACCATCTACTCTTGACCCGACAACCGGCACACAAAGACTCATTGCTTCAATAACACTTCTTGGTAATCCCTCTTGTCTGCTTGGTTGTATACAGATATCCATATTTCTAACCCATTCTCTTACCGGTTCTCCCGGCTCTACCTTACCGCAAAAATGAACTCGGTCTGATACCTGATGCTTTTCTGCTAATTGAGCATATTTGTCAGGATTTCCACCTCCCAATATATGCAAATTAAATTGCTTTGGCAGTAACGCCATTGCTTTGATAGCTGTATCAATTCCCTTATAATAACTTAAATGTCCCACTAAACCAACGGAAACATTTTTTTCACTTTCTGAATCCTTGCTTTTTCGCATCTTTAATTCTTCATCAATGCAATCAAGCTTTATATTCACATAAGATGCCCCAATACTCTTTCCCTTGGTGGGGTATACTTCCTGAAGCACCCTATCAGTTACATAATGGGCATAATCTGCATGATATACTGCCTTTTTCATTTTTCCGTGAATGAAATGTATGAGAGATTTCTTAATCATGCTATCGGAGTTCTTCCAACCGCTATAATAATCTGCTCCACAGTAAACATAAAATTTCATATTACATTTTCTTACAGTTGGTGCTATATAGATAATTTCCGGCATTAACCAGCTCATAAATAAATCAACTTCATTCGCCATAGACCGGACAATATCCCTATATACCCTTGCCACCCGTATGGGATTATAAAACTTGGTATCATAAGATAATTCTCTTATTTCTACATTTTCAGGTAACTGCCAGTCATGCAATTCATAACGTGGGTTTTTGCTCCTATCAACTTTACAATACACAATCAGTTTTTCAAAATATCCTGCATACCGAACAATTGCATTATAGTTTTTTGTATCTAAATAATTCTTGCCATCACTAACCCTTACTTTTGCCAGAGGAAATAAACATGCTTTCATTTCCATTTCCTGTACGCGCCCTTACTCGGCTACATACTTTTCCTTTCTTAAATATTTATTTTTTCAAGAAGTAAATTCCCTTTCGTATATCTTCCTTATTTAAAAAGCATATCTCTTTTACAGAACAGTGATACGTTTTGGAAAAATTTCTTAACAGTATTCCACCACAAAGACTATAAGAAACAGCCGATGCCAATGCTGCTCCATACATATTCATTACCGGAATTAATGCCAAATCAAGTCCTACATTTGTTACTACTCCAATTGCTAATGCTCCTACATACAATTTCCATTTTCCCAATGCCTGATACAACGGATTTAGCACTTTAAACATTGCCATTCCCGGAATACCAAGGAATATTAATATGGTAACTTGGTAACTCTCTAAGTAATCAATTCCAAAGAAAATTCGGATTACTAATTTTCCCAGTAAAAGTATTGCAACAATAAAGCTCAAAATAATGGTGTTTGAAAATCTTAAACTGAACTTAATATCCTCTGTGGCATCTTTGTTTGCTGTTTTATGAAATAAAATTTCTTTGAATACATCTGGAAATAACCATGCCATTTCTGCCAGATTTACTCCTGCTGAGTACAATCCTACAAGATAATATGTGCTCATTTTTTCCAATAGCAGAACATCTACGCGATAATTCATTTCTACCAATAATGATGCCATTACCGGGTATTTTACAATTTTTAAAGTTTCAAAGAATAATTCTTTTACTCGCTTATCCCATACAAATTTATAACGCATCCACAGGATAGAAAACACGCTAGTTAAAATATCTTTTAACACAAAAATCATCAATGCCAAATAAATATTTTTCTTTGTTGTTACAAATATCATTGCCATAGACAACATATTTATTAAAGCTACTGCAATCGTAATAATATTCTGTCTTCTAAGATTGTCAATCAATACCATAAAAATATTTTCTGCCTGATAGGTATTGAATACAATCATCATAGGAAGCATTATTTGTATGCATATGCCTTTAGACATGTATATTACTATCGTCATTGCTACTCCCACGAAAAATAGTATGACAAACTTCACAGTTAAAAGTGAAAAGAAAAGTGAATCTGCATCCACAACTTTTCGCTTTTTATAGTTAGAATACAAATGATAAAATCCAAACTGACATATAATTACAATGATATTCAACCACGCAAGTAGTGTGCTATATTGCCCCTTTAGTTCCGGTCCTAAGTAACGTGCCAGCAAGGCTGTACATATAACACTACTCAGCATAACAACTGCTTTTCGAAACAGGGCAAATACATAGCTATTATTCATTTTACTTTTTATATAACCCATTACTCTCATGTCAATCTTTCTTATAGCCTTTCAAAAATTGTTTCATATTGTGTCACGATTTTCTCAATGGAAAAATCCTGTGCACGCTCTCTTCCATGCTCACTTAACTGTTGCATTTTCTCTTTATCTGTTATAATTTCTAAAATGTGTTCTGCCAATTTTGTTTCATCTCCAACGGGAGATAATATCCCATTATAACCATCTGTAATAATTTCACCTGGACCATAATCACAATTTGTAGACACCACCGGAACACCTGCTACCATCGCCTCAACGATAACATGTCCAAAGCCTTCCCATCCTGAGGATAACACAAACAAATCTCCCTGTGCCAAAATTCCATAAGGATTACTTTGAAATCCCATAAATTCTACATTTTCATCTAGTTGCAAGGAGTGTACCAAATCCTTTAAATTCTTTTCCAGTTCTCCTTTTCCTAATATATACAGCTTACAATTTATCTGCTTTTTTACGATTCCAACTGCTTTTATGAGACACTCCTGATCCTTTTGCGGTATCAATCGGCCTATATTAATAATCTTTATACCGGAAGTATTTAACACCTGCTCTTTTTTCTTCATTTGCTGTTCTATATTTTCTATATCTACAGGATTATATATCACACTGATATTTTTCTCATTAATTCCAAAGTTTTCAACCATATTTCTTTTGACTCCTTTGGAAAGGGCAATGGTACGATTTGCAATTTTACCATACATAAATCGAATATATTTCTTTTCTATCCAGCTATATTCCGCTGCCACACGGTTATTACTTTCACGCAATACAGTTTTTACAGATTTGCGATAAAACAAACTTGCAAATGCCAACAGCTCATTCGGTCTTAACATGGTACTCATTACAATATCTGGGTTTATTCTATTCACATTTTTTACAATAGCTCGTAAAATACGGGGATAATTACTCACTTTAATTGTAATTCCTAAATTTATAATTTCTACATCTTTATATACAAATTTTGAATACTCATCCTTGTATTTCCCCTCTGTGGGAATATCAATTACCATTAAATATACTTTATAAGCCTCTCGGTTAATTTTATTCGCAATATTTACAATTGTACGTTCTGCGCCACCACCTACTAGTGCTGGAAGAAAAAAAATTATTTTTTTCATTTATTTACACACCTCGCTACAATATCCTGGTACTTTTTCACCACAATTTCTCTGGAAAAATTCTTTTCTACAATTTCTCTACTCTTCTTAGACATTTTCTTTCTTTGCTCATACGGCAATTCTATAAATCTTTTTACACATTCTACTAATTCTTCTATATTCTGTGGGGCATATAAATATCCATTTTCTCCTTCGCTCACCACTTCTCTGCACCCTGCAATATCCGTAGTTATCAGTGCTCTTCCTACTGCCGCAGTTTCTAAAAGAACATTTGACATTCCCTCACCATAAAAAGATGGATGAATAATGGCATCACACTCTTCAATAAATGGTCGCACATCATTCTGACTTCCCTTATAGGAGATAACCCCCTCATTTTCTAATTGCTGCAAAATAGCAACATATTCCTGCTCTGTATCTTCTATAAATCCAATAATGTTAAATTCTACATTTTCACAACATTGATGTATTTTCTTTGCACATGCTAAATAATCATCGATACTTTTTTCTTTCATAACACGTCCAATATAATTAAAAACCATTTTGTTACGCTGCTTATACTCTTTGTATTCAAATTTCTTTAAATTTACACCAGATCCAGGTATTACCTGACATTCCTGATTTCTCACAATTTTACATTTCTTCACAATTTTTGCATTTTCTTCATTTTGAAAACATACACACTCTGATTTCTTTAAGGCAAACCGATATAAATGTATAATGACCTGTCTTATCAACCAGCTACTATCAAATCCGCTACCTAACCCTGTAATATTATTTACATAAGGTATCTTGTATCTTCTAGCCGCAATCGAGCCATAAATATTGGGTTTTATTGTAAATGCTAAAACCACGTCCGGTTTATACTTTTTATACAGCTTACAATAACTGCGGAATAATCCAATATCTTTGATTGGATTGGTTCCCCTTCTATCAATGGTAACCGGTTCAACAATTACACTTTCTTTTCCACGAAAAACGTCTAGTCTATCACTTTCGGGACAAGATAACACTACTAAATATCCCTGTTTTTCTAATTCATCAATTATTTCCTTGCGAAAACATACCACATCATCACCATGACAGTTCAACATGGCAACTACTTTCTTTCCATTGTACATCCTATCGCTCCCTATCTATTAGTTTTTGAGATAGTAACACCTTTTGATCATACTCTTCCTGACTCACTTTTTCTATTCTCAACAGATAATCTCCGTAATCTTCTGCCGTTGCCATTCCCTCTGCATTTATCCCATCACTTTTTAAAACTGCTTTTATTGTTGCAATTATAATTTTCAGATCATTTATAAAGGAAATATTCTTTACATATTCTACATCATATGCAAGTTTTTTTTCCCATTCAATGGCATTTCTTCCATTTACCTGTGCCAGTCCTGTTAGTCCTTGCCTTACCATATGCCTGCGTCTTTGTTCCGGTGTCATAAATACCATGTCCTTTACCAACTGTGGGCGAGGCCCCACAATACTCATATCACCACGCAAAATATTGAATAACTCTGGTAATTCATCCAAGCTTGTTTTTCTCAAAGTTTTTCCAAATTCAGTCAGACGCACAGAATCTGGTAATAATTTACCATTTTCGTCCCGCTCGTCAGTCATAGTTCTAAACTTATACATATAGAAAATCTTTTCTTCTTTTCCAGGACGCGCCTGTTTAAAAAGTACTGGACTTCCCAATTTTCTTTTTACCATAATTGCAAGCACAAGCAATTCCGGACTAAACAAAATAATTGCAATACCAGAAACAACAATATCTAATGCTCTTTTTATGTAATTGGCATATAACTTTCTCATCGCCTCTTATAAGTTTTCCTTTCCCAATGCTTCTTCATACTTTTTCCTGTATTACTTGAAGCACTCTTTTATCAATTCAATTATGATTTCCTGCTGCTTGGCTGTCATTTTATTATCACTTGGCAAACACAAGCCTCTATGAAAAATATCCATGCCTATATCCAATGGCAGACCATCTTTTTCGCTAACCGCACCACCGTCAATATATGCATTGGTTTTTGCCCTGCCATTTCCTTCTCTGGTTACAAATCCATTCATCCTATAAATTGGCTGCATATGCATCGGTTTCCAAATTGGACGGCCTTCTGCATTAATACTGCTGATTGCCTCTAATATTTCTGTTGGACAACTCTTCCCATGTTCTGGTATATATAACGCTTCCTGCTCTCCTCTGACCTGTTTACACATAGCCTCTTTATCAATTATCATACAGGAAAGCCAATAATTCGGAACTGAGTTATTTTTATCAAATGGATTCATTTGAACCGGCAGTCCTTTCAATCCTTCTTTATATCTTTCATAGATTGCCTTCTTCTGAGCAATATGCTCTTTAAGATATGGTAACTGTCCTCTGACTACACCTGCAATAACATTACTCATTCGATAATTATATCCAAGCTCTTCATGCTGGTACCAAGGCGCATTTTCCCTAGACTGCGTTGACCATTTACGCACTTTATTTGCATCTTCTAAACTATCTGTTAAAAACATTCCACCAGCAGAACCGGTTATAATTTTATTCCCATTAAATGAAATAGCATTATAAGTTCCAAAGTTTCCTGTCTGTTTTCCCTTATATGTAGCACCAAAAGATTCCGCAGCATCTTCAATAATTTTTGCCCCATGGGCATCACATATTTTTTTTATTTCATCAACTTTTCCCGGTGTACCATAGAGGTGTGCCACTACTACAACTTTCACCTCCGGATACAGTTCAAATGCCCTTTCCAAGGCTACCGGATCCATATTCCAGGTATCGTATTCTGTGTCAATAAAAATTGGTACTCCACCTTCGTATACAATCGGGTTCGTGGTTGCATCAAAAGTTAAATCACTGGAAAATACTTTCTGTCCGGAACGCACTCCTGCTAACTTAACCGCCAAATGAAGTGCAGCTGTTCCCGCTGATAATGCCACTGCATATTTGCAACCAATTTTTTTACACACCTCTTTTTCAACTTCATTGATATTTGCTCCTACCGTTGACATCCAATTTGTCTCATATGCTTCTTTTACATATTCTAATTCCAAACCGTGCATTGTTGGACTACTTAACCATACTTTACTTTCAAATTTCTTAAATTGGGTATTTCCAGAATTAAACATTTTACTAATTCCTCTCTTTAACTATCGTATGCTCTATATTTCTATTGTCTATCTTCTCACTGTATACGTCGGCACAATCTCCTGTACCCACTTTCTAATATCTTCAGGTTCTTCTATCACATAGTCTCTTAAATTTTCTAATTGCAGTAAAAACTTTTCTTCATCAAATTTTATTGGTTTTCCAATATGAATCAACTTATTTGACGTATCTTGCAGTCCTTCTTCATCCATCAGCAATTCTTCATACAACTTTTCACCAGGACGTAAACCTGTAAATTCTATTTTAATATCTTCATCCGGCTTGTGTCCTGACAACAAAATCAAATTTCTCGCCAAATCTACAATCTTAACCGGTTCTCCCATATCTAAGACAAAGATTTCTCCGCCCTTGGCATATGCACCCGCCTGTAAAACCAGCGACACTGCCTCTGGTATCGTCATAAAATATCGAATGATGTCGGGGTGTGTTACCGTAACAGGTCCTCCCTGCATAATCTGCTTTTTAAATAACGGAATTACACTACCATTACTTCCTAATACATTTCCAAATCGTACTGCTACAAATTCTGTTTCTGAACGATTATTGTATGTTTGAATAATCATTTCGCAAATACGTTTTGAGGCTCCCATAATATTGGTTGGATTGACAGCCTTGTCCGTAGAAATCATAACAAAACGTTTTACTTTCCACTTATCGGCTGCCTGTACTACTTTCCAAGTACCAAGAACATTATTTTTCACCGCTTCATTTGGACTATCTTCCATCAACGGCACATGCTTATGTGCTGCTGCATGATACACAATATCCGGTCTGTATTTTTCAAAAATATAATCCATACGCTTTGTATTTCTTACTGAACCAATTAACACTTCCAAACGTAAATTTGGAAACTTTCGCCGTAACTCCTGTTGAATATCGTAGGTGGTATTCTCATAAATATCTACCAGAATAAGTCTGGCAGGATTATGTGAAGCAATTTGTCTGCACAACTCACTTCCGATACTTCCGCCACCACCTGTCACCAAAATTACTTTTCCTTCTACATATCCGAGAATAGATGTCAAATCCACTTGAATTGGGTCACGTCCTAATAAATCATTTACATCTACATCTTTCAGTTTTGCAATACTTACATCACCATTTACAAGCTGATAGATTCCCGGCAAACGTTTCAAATCACAGCTGGTTTCTTTACAAATATCTAAAATGCCTTTCAATTCTTTCGGTGATGCTGACGGCATAGCAACGATAATCTCTGTCACATGATATTCACTAGCCACATCTATGATATTATTTCGATTTCCTAATACTTTTACCCCTTGGATATATCTTCCAATTTTACTTTTATCATCATCAATTACACCAATAATTTTCTTATGAAGGTATCGACTGGTACGAATCTCACGAATCAAGGCATTTCCAGCATCTCCAGCCCCAATAATCAACACATTCGCTCTATCTGCATTATCTGCCCTCCGGCGAATCAGTAAACGAATTGCACGATAGGCATATCTACTGATAAAGATAAATATCCACACAATCACACCGTACATAATATAAAAACTACGTGGGAATGTGTTAACTCCTCTTAAAATAGCAATTAACAACAACGAACACATTGCATTCAAGACACAAGCCGTTGTTATATTCAACAACTCCGTTGCTCCTGCATATACCCACAAGCTTGTATATAAACGAAAAACTGCAAATATAATAATTGCAGTTACCACAAGAATTGGGAGTACCTCCCAAAGATTTTTTTCATATCTTCCCGGAATTGCATGGTAAGAAAAATCAAACCTCAATAATAATGCCAAGATAGCAGCAACCATTACTGCACAAATATCATAGCATATTAAAAACACCCTTTTTATCCACAGTTCATTATACTGATTCATATCACTTCTCCACAATTTTCTTTTGAATATAATACATTTTAGATTATTATATCATAACCGATTCTAAACTGCAACTTACCCCCTCTCTGTTCAGCCCTGAAAGGTAAATTAAATAACATTCTGTTTTCGGTGACTTTTATTCCGTT
>ERZ1034984.2974-NODE-2974-length-12864-cov-50.042392_pt1 | contig 12864 bp, 14 predicted proteins | sample MGYA00520589_ERZ1034984 | MGnify/ENA primary metagenome ERZ1034984 (study PRJEB33766, sample SAMN09781790) | gut metagenome | biome: gut microbiome | host: Homo sapiens | place: Madagascar | study: EMG produced TPA metagenomics assembly of the PRJNA485056 data... | reverse complement strand
CGGCATCCATCGAAAACCATTCATCTTTCTGAAAACGAGGAATAATCCCCGCCTGACTCAATTTAAAGAACAAAGACCGGAAAAAAATCATTCTGGCTTCTTCCCGATTCTTCTGAAAGTCTCTGACGAATCCGGCCTTCCAATTGATTGTTTCTTTCGCAGTATTGAATTCCCATGAAGAAAATGCCTTCTTTAATCTGCTGAAATTGTACTGTCTGTTGATTTTTGTGGGAATCGCACTGTTGATGTCCTGATTAAAGTAATCAATCCAATCACATCCGGATTTCAATGTTGTTCTATGGCTGGTGCATAATTCCTGAATTCCGGGATTTCTATCATAAAAATCCATAAGCTGGAGTTGCAGGCTCTTTTCACTCTCCGTTACGGTCATGACTTTCTGCGGCATAAAATCCTGCAACGAGCTCAATTCCTCGTTCAGATCATCTTCATCCTGCATTTCTTTGATATAGGACGGATACAAATCCGACTTGAAACGATTGTTTCGGGGATCATCCTCCTCACGATTTTGGTTCGGATCATTTTCCCTGTCGATTTCAACAAGTGTTTTGGAACGGAAATTAAATTCCGCCAAATTGATGAAATGAAGACGCTCCATCGGTTGCCCCGGCTGCTCCAAAATCACTTCCAGATCGACCAACGGCGGCAAGCCGCTGATAATTTCTTCCGCGCGCTGCGGAGTGCACTCATAGTAATCCAGAGGTGAAATGATTCCCATGCAAGCCAGCCGGGCAAGCAGATCCTGCCTGCGCTGCTCCAATAACCGTTCCGCATGGCCGATAATGGAATTCACGTCGGCAGAAAAACCTTCCGCCACTCTCTCCGGTTCATAGTCAATATCCCAACAGTAAAAACTGTCTCTCAGGATTTCCTGATTTACGGTTTGAAAGTCCTGATGAAAAAATTGAAACCATGCGCCGGGCGAATACTCTTTGGTAAAAGAATGTTCCTCCGGAAGCCCGGCAAGAGAAAAGTCATTCAATGTTTCAACCAGCCTGCTTTCGGCTCCGGCCCGGGTGATATCGAATTGCCAGACAAGAACTTCTCCCTGAAAACGATCCTGAATCCGCGTATGAGCGCCATAAAGACTCGGCAGACCTGCAACAATTTCTTCCGCCTTCTCGATCGTCATATGGTCCAGCGCCACCGGCGGCGTAGCTCCCATGCAGACAAGGCGGGCGACCAATTCCCTTAAATCATTCGGGTCGTGCAAAATCGGATAAAGGTCAATCACTCTGTTTTCCGCCATTTTCCACCACCTTTCCGGAAGCGGCATTCCTGAAGAATCCGCCGAACTCATCTTTTATTTTTGCATACATCAGCCGTATTCTGTGCATATCCATGAAACCAAACGATTTGATTTGAACAAGCGATTTGGCGACCTGGCCGTAACTGGCCCCATTCTCGCGGATACGCCGCAGGTGCCGGCTGCTTATTTCCGGAAAGTCAATCACGATTGTCGACGAGAGATATTCTTCCTGAACTTGCTTCATTTTATCATCGTAAAAATCAAAACTTTCTCCGGCGATCTTGTTCTTCACAATAATGAAGCGCAATTCACCGGCCAGTGCCGCCTCCCGGTATTTCAGCAGCCATCGTCCCCAGGTCAGGCTGCTGTCCACTTCCGCAGTCAGGCAACCGACCAGAAATATTTCCACTCCCACTTCGCTCAGGTGGGCAAAAGGAAACGCTTCAAGCCATTCAAGCGTGGAAACGCTCGTTCCGGCCTTCATATCCAAAATATAGAGCCGTTCGTTCGCGTCCTGTGAAGAACTGCTTTCCAACTGCTCAATTCGATTGATTACCGCATCCAGGGGATAATCCATATCCTGAATGGAATCAGGAGTGACGGAACTGACTTCGATGCCCGGCACGTTCTTATAGACATTGCTCAGAGACTGGTTTTCATCATCACAGTCAAAAAGGACCGGATGAAGGCCGTAATCTCCGGCAATGTCTGCAAAGAACGTTGAAATCAGAGTTTTACCGATCCCTCCTTTGGTTCCTGCTACAATTAAGAGTTTCGACATGCCAGCAATCCTTTGTTATTTTTTCAGCATGAGGGTGATTTTCAGTTCCCCCTCCCTGATCAATTCATCGGCCTCATCTTTGTCCAAAAAGCAGATTTCCCAGTTCGGCCTGTAAGCCAGAAAACCTTTTATGATCATGTGCCTGATCCGTTGACACTGCATTCTCGTTGCAGGGGTCCGGTGGCGGAGTTCATGCCTTCCGGCACACCACAGATACCCGAACGCAATTTCCATCGTCATGAACTTCAGTTCCTCCCGATGGAAATTGATGATTCCCATCTTCCGCAACGACAGCAACTGGCTCCGAACCTCATCCGTAATCGGCACAAAAGTGAAGGGAGCCACGTTTTCGGCCAGGGCGATCAGCAAATCGGCTTCTTTGGAAGACAATTTCGAAGGATCATCTTTCGGAACTCCTCCAAGGCGCCCCTCATTGTAGAGTTCAACAAGTTTATCCATCTGTTCACTGGTAATGTTATTCATACGACGACTCCTCACCTTTATAGGTATACCGTGATTATAATTCTCCCAGAAGTACACGATAATACCTCTACCGGGGGGAGCGCGGGCGCGCTTCCCCCGGAAAATATTCACCGCTACTGTGCCATCTCCTCCAGCCTTAATGACACCTCCGAGACCGATTCCGCTTTATCCTGTTTCGTTTTCTCCGTCAAAAAACGTATAAGAACAGTATTGACCGCCAATATCTCGGACTGTTTCAGCAGGATTCCCGCCTGCCGGTCCTGCTCCGAAATGATCTCAGGAATGACCTCCGTCCGGCAGTAAAACGTGATCATGCAGACAGTCAAAACGACAAGCCACAATGAGACCATGATATGGAACCAGTATTTTCTCACGGCTGCACCTCGGAGGAATGGATTGCCGGGCGATTGTTGTTCCGAAGCTGGAGCCTCAGCATTTCGTTTTCCCCTTTCAGCTTTTTGACCTCCTCTTCGAGTTTTCTGGCGAACTCGGAGGTCCGGAGGATATTTTCCGACAGGACGCCGTAGCGCTTTTTCATCGCCTCAAGGCAGCTGACCAGTTCCGCCGCCTGTTCCTTCTGCAGCGCCTGTCCCTCAATCAGAGAATTCACCATCCGCTACGTATTGCGCACCTCAGCGGTCGCACGTTCGATCTGGCCGGTTGCGGCATTCGCATACCGTTCCTGCCGCATCTTCTGGGCTCGCAGAACCGGATCGGCATCGGGCTGCGGAATCAAATTCCATGCGGGCATCCGCTCCACCCGATAGACGGAGTGCTGTTCGTGCATCACGCGAAATCCCGGATCGACGTATCGCCCGATGGCGTATGCACGAAGATTCGGATTGGACATAACCTTTTCCTGACTGTCGGCAGGAATGGCGCCGGCGACATACTGGATCGGGACGTTGATATATTCCCGGGGCGGTTCCGGCAATTCTTCCGTTTTGCACCCGCAAAGCATTCCGGCAATCGCCGCAGTTCCGATAACCATCATCATATTCATTTTCATAGCAGTTTCCCCTTTCATTTTACTGTTTTTCCACCGGAAAAGGCGTTCAATACATTTTTATACGAAGGCTTCTGCGGCCCCTGAATCTTCTGTTCTTCGAGTTTGTTCAGCAGGGTATCCGCGATCTGGGCGTCATCGAGATTGATGACCTGCTGAACGAAAATGTAGAATTCCGTACCGCTCGGCACGCGGATATAGTAGGATTCTTTCGCAATCATCTGCGAAACGTCCTGCAGCATCACCTGCGCCAGCGTTTCCGCGCCGCGGGCCATCGCGTTTTTCGTCGTTCCGTCCTGGGTCGTAATCGTCACTCCGCTGTCGGTATAGACCTCGTTGGTCTGATATCCCTGCGCCAGTCCCTGGCCGAATGCCAGAGTGTACACCAGAAATTTCGACAGGTTTTCGTTGGACATGACCTGTCCGGGGATTCCGGCCGACATATCGGTAATCGCGGCCAGCATCCGGTTCTCCGGATGGGTTGATTTCTCAAGAGCAACCCCTTTGAGTTGAAGTTCGAAACCGACCATATTGGAAGTTGCCTGCCAGACCAGAATGAAATTGTTTCCCGTGGTCAGGCGGTTCCGCATCGGTTTGGCGCCATTGACAGTTCCGTACACTTCGGTCCCCGCCGGAATGATCAGTTTCTTTTCACCTTTGGCATTGATCCACCACAAATCCTCGATCACTACCGCAATCAATGGAGTATCGGTATCGCCGCTCTCGACAGTATTGACCATCTTGCACGCGATCAGGCGTCCGTATGGCGCAAACCGTTCCGATACGAACTCTTTTTGTGCACCTGCCGATTCGCCGTCGATAATGAGGATCTTGGCAGTCGGAACGGAATTCCGGGAGCTTTCGACCGAACGCCTGTCACTGGAACCGGAGTTATATCGATTACCGGAGTTTGTACGGGCAGTGGAAGACGGCGGCTGCGGCCTGCCTGAACCATCGATTTTCGAGGTACTGTCGACAGACGAGCCGGATACTCCATCAGAAGATGGCTGAGGCTTATCGGGTGGTACTGCCGAAATCGCCTTGACGCTCCCCGGAATATCCAGTGTCGCGTCACGGCTGACGCTCTCGTGGATCGGCTGCAGTTTCCCGCCGTCCTCCCGGATCAGGAACGGTACTGCCGAGAACGCCAGAGTGACGATTGCCGCCAGGAAGATCAGGGAAGTTCCGAGCGGACTCCGCAGCTTTTTGAAAAATTCACGCAAGTTCATAACGGCTCCTTATCAGAACTTCATCCAGTTGATCAGAAATGCCAGATTGCCCGGAAACTCGGAAAAATCCCACCAGGCGATATCGCTTCCGGCATCCGTTTCCGGGGTGTCCTCTTCCCCCGTTTCCACTTCTGTTTCCCGAACCGGATCGTCAGCGGCACTCTCCGCGGCAGCAGATTCAAGGCTGCCGGCCGCCTCCCGGTTCTCAATCTTCGCCAGCGTCTTTTCCATATTGGCGATCAAGGCTGCAAGACGCTTGTCATATTCAGCTTCCACCTTGCTGATTTTCTCTTCCGTTTCCTTCCGGGAAGGCAATTCCTGTTCCGTTGTCTGCGATTCCGGCACGGCCGCCTGTTGCTCCATATATTGGGCTGTCACCCCAATGCGGAACTCATTGTCCGCCGCCAGATTGTTCCGGCGTCCCTCCGGAGTGCCTGTGATCGTGAAGAACGCATAGGTCGAAGATTTCGGGGGCATGACGCCGGTTGCGTCGGCGGCGCTCATATAGTAGGTGCGGTTTCCGGCCTGAACCGAAAAACTGAACTTGTCGTACAGAATTTCCTCATCCGTATCGTTTCTCAGCAGCAGTTTGAATACCAGCGTATCTTCGTGGTTGAAACGGATCACTTCGAGCAGGTCCATCTGGAATTTCTCGAACTGGAACGTCGCCTTCTTCGCGAAACGGGTGGAATCGCGCAGCTCGGTCGGGTAGCGTTTCGACAGCACATCGTATGCTTTCGCCATATCGATCAGCGACAGCAGCCGGGCCGGAGTGACCGCGCCGCCGCCCCCCGCCGAAGCGCCGCCGCCGCCGGAGCCTCCGGTGAAGTTCACGGCGGCGAACGCCTTTTCGTTATCCTGAACCAGGTAGAGAATGTAAGTTTTCCGGTTGAACACCACGGTCAGCGTTCCGGTCGCCCCCTCACGCAGTGCGACCAGGTTGAAATAGTATCCTCCGGGCTGCGCCGAAATCTGAAAATCGGTGCTGCCGTCGATGGAAACGTTCACCCCAGCGATCTTGGAGATGGCCGACGGAAAGGTCACGGTCGTGGCGCCGTCGTCTTTCTTGACGAACACCTTGTAAATCTCGCCCTGGGCGAGCGTGTACTCCTTGAACTGGTTCATGTTCAGAATCTTCTTTTCATTCACCGGCTCTTCGGCGCTGACAGCCGCTGCAGCTGCAAATACCGCTGCCGCGATTGAAACACACGGGATCAGCTTTTTTCCCATAAACATTGCATTACCTCCGTTTTCTGATTGTTTCTTGTTGATAGTTAATGTCGGAAACGACAAATGGAAATACGGCATTCTTAGCGAGATCATAGTTGACTGAAAGATTCATGGACATCTCAAAACGCAGCACCTCAACCGGAGTATCGGCATCCCGGCGGCTGCGAATCAGTTGTCCCGATATTTTCAGAAAGGAAGTCCGGCTGTCGGCCTCCAGCACCTTGATCCCGAGGATCTCGACTTTCTGGTGGACATCCTGCCGATTGAAGATATCCCCTTCCTGCTTGATCAGATCCAACGCCGTCTGCCGCGCCCGGTCTATGTACATCTCGTCGAACAGTTCGGCGCGGTCCAGACCGTTCGGATTCCGCATCAGAAAGGCGTCGGTCGCCAGACGTGCGGTGTATTCGTAGAGTTGGACCAGCTGCTCCTGAGAAGCATACTTGGTGATGTGATAGGTGTTCCGGCCGTCGATCACAATCAACCTGTTATTATCCCTGAACTGATACATCAGAATCGGCGTCAGGAACGACAGCAGCACATAGACCAGCATTCCACGGAACATCCATTGGTTCATATTGCGATAACTGTGATCATTCATCCCGATGTTCCTCCTCATAAAGCTTCATCCCGGCGACCTTGAACGGCAGCTCGAAATCGTCTTTGGAGCGTTCCAGCCGCATCAGCAGTGCGAAATCCCGTTTCTGCGAATACGGATACCCGAAATAGATTCCCGTCAGTCTGGCAGTACCCTTCACCAGCGAGAAGTATTTCCCGTCATTCGCGGAGTATTCGACTGAGCAGTTCTCGATTTCCTGAAACTGCATACGCTTCTCAAAAAGTTCCTGAGTATCGTTCAGATACGCCTTGGCCTGGCTCAAGCCCCGTGGCGTACAGACCATCTTCAGCTGCCGGTCATCCTGAATATCGTAGCGGCGGGAAAGCAGCGCATAGGCTGTCCGTAACGAAATATCTTCCAGCACGACCTTCGATTCCACGGGAGCGGAATTGCCGACGTAGAGATTCCGATCCCTTCCCAGAATCAATACCCGGTCCGGCATCACCATGTACTGAACCGCAAAAAATGCGCCGATGACGACTGCCGTACAGACGAGTGAATGGTAAATGATCCAGAATACGAATATGCGGCGTTCCCGACAGACCAGTTCATAAGCATTCATCTGTTTTTCCGTTTCAAAAAGCATAAATGCCCTTTCCGGCCTGCCCGTCCAGTCGGATGAACGGGCAGACCCGTTTATAATCCAAATTCCTCAAAAGAAAGGAACTGCCATGAAGAAAACCATGATCCTCTCCCCCCTTGTCGCCGGAATCCTGCTGGGAGCAATCTGCACCGGCTGCGGTGAATCCGATGAAACCAAGGCAAACATCAAGGCGATTGCGGAAACGCAGAAAGCTCAGGCTGCCGCCGCCGCAAGAGCCGAAGCCGAAAAGCGGCGCAAGATCAAAGAAGCCCGCGAATTTCGCAAGAAGGAGATTGAAATTCTGATGAAGAGCCGTCCCCTGTCGGAGCAAAATCCGTTTGCGCCCGCCGACGATCAGAAGCCTGCCGAAGAGAAGAAGTAAACTTTTCATCACTCCTCCTTTCCCGCCGCCGGCACATTCGTGATTTCCGGAATGGAAACAGGAAGAGGAGGAGTGCCTCCCCCCTTTCTTGCAGAGAAAGCCTTTGAAATTGTGGTCAGCCCGTTTGCTGTCGCCTTTCCCGCCGCATACCCGCTTTTGACGGCCGACATAACATTGGAGGATGTATTGAGGGACATTGCCAGGGCATTGCCGAGTCCGGCTCCCCGAAACAGGCTGATACATGCCCACGGAATACCGACATATACCACGACGCAAAGCAGCAGAAAAATACACGCGAAGGAAACCAGAGCCCCGATCGCCCCGGAAGCGACGACAATCGCCCCGGGAGGACTGCTCGCCAAAGCCGTCAGGCCGGCAGCAGCAGCCCCACCCGCAACACTGAAACCGGTAGCCGCAACTGCCGCCAGCATCCCGGTCTGCTCCCACATCTGAGACGCGACCCAGATCATCGTCAGGTCGCCGAACAACATGCACAGCGGCGCCATGATGAAACCGAAAACCAGCGTCAGAAAATTGATTCCGATGCTCTTCAGCTCCGGTACGGCCATCATTGCAATGAAAATCGGGGAAAGCGTTTTCAAAATAATGAACAGGCCGCACAGGACAATGATCATGATTTCCCGAATAAATCTCCCGATCCATATTCCGCTTTTATAGACCATGCCGCCGATGCCGGCAATCAAAGAATCGTACCAGGAACCATCGATTTCCACCAGAAGCAGTGTTTTCATAATGGCTTCGACTTTTCCGGAAGTTTGCCGGCTCCATTGCAGCATGGCCTTGAACAGATAATCGGATACGGACGGGAACAGCGCGATCAGGATGATCGTCAGCAGGAGGCCGACCATATATTTCAGTCCGAAAAATTCTCCGAACTGGCTGTAATTCCGATAGATCGACAACAGAATGATCAGGAATGCGAAAACCATGCAGACCATATACATCCGGTCCAGGGTCTCCAGCATCACCTGCATGATGTTTCGTAATGTTGCTTCAGGCGTCATTTTTACCTACTTTCCGAGGATCGCATCGATAAAGTTGCCGGATAGGGAACCTTTGGACTCCGCCGCTTTCGCACCGGCTTCCGAAATTTCCCGGTTGTCGTAAATGGCCTTGGCCCGTTTGTAATCCTTCAGATCCGTGCGGGCGTTTTCCATGTAGAGCTGCTGCGCCACCATTGCGGAGTGGGCGGTCTGTGCCGCGAACATCTGCCCGAGCGTGTTGGACTGCCAGATTCCATTTCGGTAAGCAGCGTACTGCATTTCCGTCAGCGAGGATTCGCGAGGGTTGTATTTCTGATCCTCCCGGTTCAGGTCGGCCAGTTGAATCAGCGCCTTCGGCCCCCATTCTGACATGAACTTGTGAACCGCAATCGCCCCTTTCTGAGTTTCCGCCAGATTCTCCGACTGCTTCAATTGAACGTCGGCGACCGCGTAATCGACCTGATGCAGCATCGATTCGATTTCGCCGGTATAGGCGACATCGCCGTCGGCCATTTCCATCGCGTCGCGGGTGATGTTCAGCGCGGCGGAGATCTCGTTCTCGTGCCAGAAGCGCGAGTTCAGGTAGGAAGTCAGTTTCATCGGGTCTCCGATGTAGCCGGAGATATCCATAGCGGTATCGTAGGTGTCCTTGCAGACATCAAAGGTATCTTTGGTGACTTTCAGCGTGTCCACGCTGGTTTTCAGGATTTCGCCGGTCGTTCCGAGCTGATCGGCGCCGATATCCAATGCCATCTGCTGATAGGCTTCGTCCTGAATCGCCTTGATCGTGTTGTGCACGTAGATCACGCTGTCATGCACTTCCTGCAGAAACGCCATCGCCGGCGGCGGGGCACAGAGAAGCGCGGCAAACAGGACTGCAGCGGTATATTTCGCCATTTTCATCGTTGCATCTCCTACTTGACGACCGGCAGATAGACCGTATCCGGGACATACTTCGCGCCATCGGCCGGGTACTGCACCGGCAGTTCATACATCTGCATCTGCGGCTGATCGCCATCCTGCGCACGGTGAAGCTGCTGCGTCAGCCAGTACAGTTCCTTGATGGAGTTCGCCCGGCCGAGGTCGTAACCGGCCCGGTACTCTTTGGCCTTCTCTTCCTTGAAGTCGTTCTCAATGAACTGGCCGAGCAGGAAAGCTCCCGCCGCGGCGGCTCCGGTCGCCGCCAGCTGCGTGCCGACATCCTCGTCCTCGGTCGCATACAATCCGGCAAGTCCGCCGCCAAGGCCGAGGGCCGGGGCCAGCAGGCCGGAAGCTGACGTATTCGCCAACTGGCTCGACGAACAGCCGCACAATGCCGCCGCTCCGATCGCTCCCGCACAGACCATCATCACAATTCGTTTCATACTCCGTTCTCCTTCTGCTAAAGAATTTCCATTTCAAGGGTTGCATCGGGACTCACCCGAAGATCACGATCATCAGCCGGTACTTCTTCCGACTGGATTTGCGGGAGCTGGTAGGATTCCCGCCCGTACAGCCCCCCGGCGCCATATCGCTGCTGCAGCGCAAGGTCGCTTATCGTTGTCCGGAGATTGTCGTACTGCTTGTCCTGCTGAATCTTCAGCTCCTCCAGACGGTCCGCGAATTGCTGTTCCAACTTCGCCAGCAGTTCCTTGTGGGAGGCGTCCAGTTCCTCAATCAGTTGTTTCAAGGCGTCGTCGCCTCCGGTCTGGCCGGCCTGCAGATTCTCAATCAGGTCAAGAATCTGTTCCTTGAATGCTTCCAGTTCCTGCCGGAGTTCCTGATCCTCGCCTGCGGCGCCGGCCTTGATTTCCTCGATCAATGCCAGCAGTTTCTTCTCGGTGTCGATCAGTTGCTGCTGCAGGTCCTTGATCAGAGCGTCAGTCGAATTTCGCAACGCAGCCAGTTCTTTCTTTAGTTGCAGGATTTCAGCCTCATGAACCGCAAACTCGGACTCATCGTTGCGAATTACGATCGCAAACTCAATATCCTTAAGTTCATTTCGCAGCTTTTCGAGTTCTGTAAGCGCCCGGTTGCGCTGTTCGAGCAATAATGCAACGTCCTGACCGGCCGCCTGCTGTTTTCTGATTTCGATATCCAGCGCGGCGGTTTCCGTTTCCTTTTCCCGGACTTTCTGCTCGTATGCTTTCTTCAGTTCGGCCAGCTTTTCGTCCGAATAGACGGAGTAGCGAATCCGGTTTTCAAGAGCGGCGAGCCGCTCGTTGATCGCCTCATCCAGCAAGGAAATCTGCTGCTGAATACGGTCTATCGCCTGAACCACTTCCTGTTTATGAATTTCCATCGCCTCTTTCTGCGCCGCCAGTTCCTGATAGAGAGTTTTGATTTCCTCATTGAGTCCCTGCGCGGCCTCATCGATTTCCGCACGGATAGCCGCGACATCCGCTTCGTGCTTCTCTCGAAGTCCGTCAATGTCGGTTTCAATGTCGGCAATCCGGGAATCGAGTTCCGCCTTGTCGGCCCGATAGCCGGCGTCAAGTTCGCGGTACTGTTCCTCAAGAGCGGCGATGTCCCGTTCATGGGCTGCCTTGACCGCTTCCAGTTCTGCCTGATGCCCCGCCAGCTTTTCGCGCAGAGCGGCGATCTCCTTATACAGCTCCTGATCGGCGTCGCTCAGACGATCGACTTTGGCGTCCAATTTCGCTTCCAGACCGGCAAGGCGGTCATTCAGCTCCCGGACCTGCTCCCGATACCGGTTTTCGGCGGCAAGCTGCTCCTGACGCAGATCGGCTACGGCGCTGTCGATTTTGTCGTTCAACGCCGCATTCTTCTCGTTGATCTGCGACTGCAGCGCGGAAACATCATGCGAATGCGTCGCTTCCAGATTCGCAATCCGGTTGGACAGCGACAGTTGATCCAGCTTCAGAGCATTGATTTCGCCTTCAAGCTCCCTGTTGCCGGCCGCATACGCCTTTTCCAGTTCTGCCAGCCGGTCATTGGTCCTCTCCAGTTCCGAACTCAACCGCCCGGATTCGGCTGCATATTTGGAATCCAAATTGGAAATCGACTGTTCGAGCAGTTTGATATCCGCCTCATGCGCGGCTTTCAGCGCGGCGGTTTCCGAATCGATCCGGCTTCGGATCGACGCGATATCGCTGTCATGCCTGATCTTCGCAAGCTCCAGTTCCTGCCGGAGTTGATTCTGCTGTTTGCTCAGCTCGGAAATCTCGCTGCGAAGCGCCTCCGTTTCCTCATCCAGCCTGTTTTCCAACTCCTGCTGCTGTTTTTCAAGTGTGTCAAGTCTGGCGTTGAGTTCAGGATTGCCAGCGGCGATCTCCCGCCGAATTTCGTCCTGTTCCTTTTCAAGCTGTTCGATTTTCTCTTTCAGCTCCTCGTCGGTTGCGGAAAAGCGATCTTCAAGTTGTTCCATGTTCTGTGTAAGCTGCGTGATCATATTCCGGATTTCAGTGATCTCGGCCCCGTATCTGGAATCCAGTTCATTGATCCGGGCATTCAGTGCCGCAATGTCTTTGTCATGGTCTGCACGAAGCTGATCCAGTTCCGTCTGCAGCTCGCCTTTGGCTTTTTCCAACTCTGCAATCCTTGCCTTCAGTTCCGTTTCCAAGGTGGAAATCTCTTTCTGAAACTCTTCGATCTTTTTCAGGATTGCCGCCTGATCCGCATCGTGTTTGGAAATCGCGTCATTCAACTGTTTTTGCAGCTCTGTGATTTTTCCCTGCAGCTCAGTAGTCTTGGAGTCCAGCTCGCCGCTCAGTTCGTCCTTGAGATCGTCAAGCATCTGATTCCACTCCTGCTGCAGATTGCCGATGTCGTCGCCGGGAGCGTCCCAGTCGATCGCCGTCGCCATCACCATCTCGCCCCTGGTGGGATCATCGCCGTTGCCGGTCTCCGCAAAGACGTAATTCCCCTCGATCAGCTGCGTCGTCTTGATCAGGCTGATGCTCGCCGTCACCTTCGTGTCGAGGATCGTCTGGCCGAGCCGGGTTCCCTCCGGATCGGTCAGGTAGATCACGATGTGCAGATAATTGTCGTTGAACCGCTGGGCGCATCCGAGAAAGGTGGCCGTATGGCCGACCTGATCCGCCGTCACCGGAATCTGGTAGCTCCGTGCCGTGCCTTCGGACTGGTAAAACACCCTGGCGCCGTGACTGCAAAGCACCGCTGCGACCAGCATCCCTGCCATCATCAATCGTTTCAACATAATTTCCTCCCTGTTCAGTGTTATATTTCCAGCATCAGATCCGGACTGACGCGCATATCGCGGGTATCGGCCGGAACCTCCTCCGCCTGTACCGACGGCAACCCGTAGGAGCTGCTGCCGT
>ERZ1034984.2973-NODE-2973-length-12866-cov-8.502771_pt1 | contig 12866 bp, 10 predicted proteins | sample MGYA00520589_ERZ1034984 | MGnify/ENA primary metagenome ERZ1034984 (study PRJEB33766, sample SAMN09781790) | gut metagenome | biome: gut microbiome | host: Homo sapiens | place: Madagascar | study: EMG produced TPA metagenomics assembly of the PRJNA485056 data... | reverse complement strand
AAAAAATACAAAGAAAGAGGTAATTTATATGGCACAGTTATGGGGCGGACGCTTCACAAAGGAAACAGATCAATTAGTTTATAATTTCAATGCGTCCATATCATTTGATAAGAAATTTTATAAGCAGGACATGGAAGGAAGCATTGCACATGTAAAAATGTTAGGAAAGCAGGGCATTCTTACAGAGCAGGAAACAGATGATATTGTAAAGGCAATTTGTGAGATTTTAAAGGAAGTAGAAGAAGGAAAGTTAGAGATTTCCCACGAATATGAAGATATTCACAGCTTCGTAGAGGCAACACTGATTGACCGTTTAGGAGATACCGGTAAGAAATTACATACCGGAAGAAGTAGAAATGACCAGGTAGCATTGGACATGCGTCTTTATACCAGACAGGAAGTTTTAGCGGTAGATGACTTATTAAAAGAATTATTAAATGTAATTTTAACAATTATGGAAAATAACACAGATACCTTTATGCCGGGATTTACACATTTACAAAAAGCGCAGCCTGTTACCTTAGCACATCATATGGGAGCTTACTTTGAAATGTTTAAACGCGACCGTTTACGTTTACAGGATATTTATCATAGAATGAATTATTGTCCATTAGGTTCTGGTGCATTGGCAGGAACAACTTATCCGCTAGATCGTGATTATACAGCAGAGTTACTTGGATTCTATGGACCGACTTTAAATAGTATGGATGGTGTATCTGACAGAGACTACTTAATCGAATTTTTATCTGCAATGTCTACCATTATGATGCACTTAAGCCGTTTTTCAGAAGAAGTAATTATCTGGAATTCCAATGAGTATCAATTCGTAGAAATTGACGATGCATACAGTACCGGAAGCAGTATTATGCCACAGAAGAAAAATCCGGATATTGCTGAATTGGTAAGAGGAAAGACAGGACGTGTCTATGGTGCCCTGACAGCCCTCCTTACAACGATGAAAGGAATTCCGTTAGCATACAACAAAGACATGCAGGAAGATAAAGAATTAACCTTTGATGCAATGGATACCGTAAAGGGATGTATTGCGTTATTTACCGGAATGTTAGCAACAATGAAATTTAATAAAGATAAAATGGAAGCCAGTGCCAAGAACGGATTTACCAATGCAACAGACGCAGCGGATTATCTGGTAAATCATGGAGTACCTTTCCGTGATGCCCATGGTATTGTTGGAAGAATTGTTCTTTATTGTATAGAGAAAGGAATTTCCATTGATGATATGTCATTAGAAGAATTAAAAGAGATTAGCCCGGTATTTGAAGCGGATATTTTTGAAGCAATTTCTATGGAAACCTGTGTAAATAAACGTCTTACTATCGGTGCACCGGGACAGGAAGCAATGAAAAAAGTAATTGCCATTGAAAAAGAATATCTTTCTAAGGACTGGAAAGAAGAATTAACCGACTGGGAAAGCAAGTTAGTAAAATAGAAAATAAATACAAAACCCTGCATATTTATACACATTACCTATAAACGAATTAGATAAAATGGTAAATTTGTATAATATTCGGGGTTGCATTTTCTCGTAAAGTGTAATAATATATTTACTACAAAGACAATTGTGCGTGGCAAACGGACAGAATAAAAACGAGGAGATTTAGAAAAATGAGTCAAAAGTTAAAAGTAGGTATTCTTGGTGGAACCGGTATGGTAGGACAGAGATTTATCTCTTTATTGGAAAATCATCCATGGTTTGAAGTAACAACAATTGCAGCAAGCCCACGTTCTGCCGGAAAGACATATGAAGATGCAGTAGGTGATCGTTGGAAAATGGATACTCCAATGCCAGAAGCAGTAAAGAAAATCGTTGTTATGAATGTAAACGAAGTAGAAAAAGTTGCTGCTGAAGTTGATTTTGTATTTAGTGCAGTAGATATGTCTAAAGATGAAATCAAGGCAATTGAAGAAGCATATGCTAAGACAGAGACACCAGTTGTTTCTAATAACAGTGCTCATAGATGGACACCGGATGTACCAATGGTAGTACCGGAAATCAATCCGGAACACATGAAAGTTATCGATTTCCAGAAGAAACGTTTAGGCACTACCAGAGGATTCGTAGCAGTAAAGCCTAACTGTTCTATTCAGTCTTATGCACCAGTTTTAACAGCTTGGAAAGAGTTTGAACCATATGAAGTAGTTGCAACTACATATCAGGCAATTTCCGGAGCAGGAAAGACTTTCAAAGATTGGCCGGAAATGGTTGGAAATATCATTCCATACATCGGTGGTGAAGAAGAAAAGTCCGAAAAAGAGCCTCTTCGTATCTGGGGTGAAATTAAAGACGGTGTGATTGTTCCTGCAACAAGTCCGGTTATCACATGTCAGTGTATCCGTGTTCCGGTATTAAACGGACATACAGCAGCTGTATTTGTTAAGTTTAAGAAAAAACCAACCAAGGAACAGTTAATTGAAAAATTAGTAAACTTTAGCGGTGTGCCACAGGAATTAAATCTTCCAAGTGCTCCAAAGCAGTTTATTCAGTATTTAGAAGAAGATAATCGTCCTCAGGTATCTGAAGATGTAAATTATGAAAACGGTATGGGAATCAGCGTAGGACGTTTGAGAGAAGATACCGTATATGATTGGAAGTTCATCGGACTGTCTCATAATACCGTAAGAGGAGCAGCAGGTGGAGCAGTACTTTGTGCAGAGCTTTTAAAGGCACAGGGATATATTACAGCAAAATAAAATCTTGATATAAAAAAAGAGGTTGCGCAGGCAGCCTCTTTTTGCTTATAATAGAAAGTAACAAAAAGATAAGGGAGAAAGGAAACGTTACTATGAACGAACCAGATTTTATTACATTAACGATTGGAAAACAGAAAAGTATTGCATTAATTGCTCATGACAGCAAAAAACGGGAATTGATTTCATGGTGTGAGGAGCATAAAGAGGAATTAAAGAAACATTTTTTATGCGGAACAGGAACAACAGCCCGCATGATTACAGATCAGACCGGACTTCCGGTAAAAGGATATAATAGTGGACCATTAGGAGGAGACCAACAGATTGGAGCAAAGATTGTAGAAGGAAAAATTGACTTCGTTGTATTTTTCTCCGATCCATTGGCAGCGCAACCACATGACCCGGATGTAAAAGCATTACTTAGAATTGCACAGGTGTATGATATTCCTATGGCAAATAACCGGGCAACAGCAGATTTTATGATTACTTCATCATTTATGAATGAATCTTACGATCATAATATTATTAATTTTAAGAAAAATATTAAAGACAGGGCAAATACCTTATAGAAATTTAGAGGAGACAGCCATGACAGGAAGAAATGCACAGATACGAAGATTAGAAGAATTATATCAGCAACAAGGAAATCAATTGATTGTATTATATGGAAGACGGGAAAATGGGATTCAGGAATTATTGCAGAATTTTTGCAAGGAAAAGAAATCCTTTTATTATCATGCGCCGGAGATTTCAGCGAAGGCGCAGGTGCAGAGGATGTCTCGGGAAGTAGAAAAGCAATATGACGTATCTATTTCCGAAGTATCCTATGATAGTTGTTTTAGTCGTACCAGAAGTGGTGATGCAAGTAAGCTGGTGGTGATAATAGACGAATTTGAACACATCGTAAAAAGAGATGAGCAGTTTATGGAAAGCATTGTGAGGTTAAAAGAACATAAACTTTATCCGGGACCGGTTATGATTCTTCTATATACATCCGCAGTAGCGTGGGTAAATCAAAATATGCCGAAAGTCTTAGGAAAGTATCAAAAGAAGTTAGATGGCATAGAGCAGCTTTCAGAGCTGAAGTTTGTAGAGATGGTAAAGTCATTTCCGGATTATACCGTCAGTCAAAGTGTAGAAGTGTACGGAGTCATAGGTGGAGTGGCGAAATATATCAAACAATGGGATGAAAAACGCGATATTCGATATAATATTTGCAAATATATTTTGGCACCGGATGGGTTTTTATTTCATGAGGCGGAAAGAGTTATCAGTAGCCAATTGCGAGAACTTTCCGTGTATAATACCATCTTAGAAGCAGTAGCATCCGGAAAACGTAAGCTTAACGATTTATATCAGGAAACAGGATTTTCCAGAGCGAAGATAAGTGTCTATTTGAAGAACCTTATGGCATTTGGCATGATAGAAAAGGTTACGTCCTTTGAAACAGGAGGATGGGAAAATGCTCAAAAAGGCTTATATCAGATAAAAGATACATTTATTAATTTCTGGTTTAAGTTTGTATATCCACATTTATCCGACTTGTATCAGATGAAACCGGAAGAATTTTATGAAACATACATTGCAGACGGTTTAGAAGAATATTTGAATCGTTATTTTGTAAAAGTATGTATGGAATACTTAGAACTGATGAATCAGGTACATAAACTTCCACTACAGATACATAAAATGGGAACCTGGGTTGGAAAGCGTGGGCATATTGATATTATTGCTCAAAATGAAATACGAGAAAACCTCATCTGTTTGTGTAACTGGTCAGAACCGGAAATGACTTTTGAAATGTGCCAAAAGTTATTCCAGAGTATGGAACAGGCAAAACTTACAGCGAACTATTATTATCTTTTTTCCGCAAAGTCATTTGATGAAAAATTAAGAAAAATGGTTGCTGCGGACAAACGTATCCTGTTAGTGGATATGAATCAGATGTAACGATAAAAGAAAGCAGGATATGGATTTATGGCGAAAGCTTTATATATAGCAGAAAAACCCAGTGTTGCCAGAGAGTTTGCAAAGGCATTAAAACTGGATTTAAAAAATCATGATGGATACATGGAATCCCCGGAAGCAATCGTGACTTGGTGTGTAGGACATTTGGTTACCATGAGCTATCCGGAAGTCTATGATGCAAAATACAAGAAATGGAGTCTTGCTACATTGCCATTTCTTCCAGAAGAGTTTAAGTACGAAGTGATTCCGGGAGTAAAGAAGCAGTATGATATAGTGGCAGGACTTTTAAATCGTCCGGATGTGGCAACCATTTATGTCTGTACGGACTCAGGACGAGAAGGAGAATACATTTACCGTCTGGTGGAACGACAGGCAGGAGTGACCGGTAAGGATCGAAGAAGAGTCTGGATTGACTCTCAGACTGAAGAAGAGATTTTACGAGGAATCCGAGAGGCGAAGGATTTATCAGAATATGATAATCTTTGTGAGTCTGCATATTTGCGGGCAAAAGAAGATTATCTCATGGGGATTAATTTCTCCAGATTATTGTCCTTAAAGTATGGAAATGCGATTTCTAATTTCTTAAACACGAAATATACTGTGGTGAGTGTAGGTCGTGTAATGACCTGTGTTCTTGGAATGGTAGTAAGAAGAGAACGTGAAATTCGCGATTTTGTAAAGACTCCTTTTTATCGTGTGCTTAGTAACCTGGATATTCAAGGACATCAGGTAGATGGAGAATGGCGCGTAGTGGAAGGGTCTGCCTATTTTCAATCTCCCAAGTTATATAAAGAAAACGGATTTTTAAAGGAAGAAGATGCAAAACAGTTAATCGAAGAACTGAAGGGGACAATGCCGGAGGGAGCATTAAAAGCGGTAGTAGTTTCTATGGAAAAAAAGAAAGAAACGAAAAATCCACCGTTGTTGTACAACTTGGCAGAACTTCAGAATGATTGTTCCAGACTCTTTAAAATCAGTCCGGATCAGACTTTGCAAATTGTACAGGAATTATATGAAAAGAAATTAGTGACATATCCCAGAACAGATGCCCGTGTGTTATCCAGTGCGGTAGCCAAGGAAATACATAAAAATATCGGAGGATTGAAAAATATTCCTTCTGTTAAAACTTATGCAGAGGCTATTTTGGAGAAAGGCACTTATAAAAATATTGCAAAGACAAGATATGTTAATGATAAACAGATTACCGACCATTATGCTATTATTCCAACAGGGCAGGGTTTTGGTGCCATTCGTACCTTGAATCAGACAGCATTGAATGTTTATGAAACCATTGTGCGAAGATTTTTAGGTATTTTTTGTCCACCGGCAATTTATCAGAAAATCAGTTTGGTAACCGGAATCGGTACAGAGAAGTTTTTCTCCAGTTTTAAAGTATTGGCAGAACCGGGCTATTTAAAAGTGATGGAATATTCCTTCCAGAAGAAAAAAGGGGCAGACAGTACAAACAGTGGAAACGGAGAAACAGAAGAATCTTGTGATGTAAGTTTTATGGAGGTTCTCTCAGGACTGAAAAAGGGCATGGAACTGGATGTGAAAGATTTGAATATCAAGGAAGGCGAAACAGCTCCACCAAAACGTTATAATTCCGGTTCTATGATTCTTGCTATGGAAAATGCCGGACAGCTCATTGAAGACGAAGAACTTCGTGCACAGATTAAGGGAAGTGGAATTGGTACCAGTGCAACCCGTGCTGAGATATTAAAAAAATTAGTGAACAATAAGTATCTGGCATTGAATAAAAAGACACAGATTATTACCCCAACTCTATTGGGAGAAATGATATATGATGTGGTAAATGCGTCTATTCGATCTTTGTTAAATCCAGAATTAACAGCTAGTTGGGAAAAAGGGTTGAACTATGTGGCAGAAGGAAGTATCACCCCAGAGGAATATATGGTAAAACTGGAAAACTTTATTAAGTCCCGCACCAGTGGGGTATTAGGATTGAACAATCAGTATGCGTTAAGGGGATATTTCCAAAAAGCGGCAACTTATTATAAAACGCCGGCGAAACAAACTGGAAAGACCAAAGGAAAGAAACAGACAAAAGAACAAAAAGAGAAAGAAGTAGCGTCCACTACTTAAACTTTAATTTTAATAAAGAAGAAATATGTTGAAAGAAGGAAGTAAAAATGGAAACAGCAAAAATCAGTAACTTATATACACTAGAGGAGACAATCGCAGCAGATTTGTTTCAAAATCACAATTATCCATGGGAAGTATTACCGGAAATCAGTGCCTTTATCGTAGAATTAGGAAAAACATTAGACCCGGAAGTATACGAACAAAAGGGAGAAAATGTTTGGATAGCTAAAAATGCTAAAGTAGCACCAACAGCATTTATCAATGGTCCTGCAATTATTGATGAAGAAGCGGAGATTCGTCATTGTGCATTTATCCGTGGAAATGCAATTGTAGGAAAAGGTGCGGTAGTTGGAAACTCAACAGAACTTAAAAATGTGGTACTTTTTAATAAAGTGCAGGTGCCACATTACAATTATGTGGGAGATTCCGTGTTAGGTTACAAAGCACATATGGGAGCAGGTTCCATTACTTCTAATGTGAAATCCGATAAAACTTTAGTAGTAGTAAAGGATAAGGCAACCGGAGAAGAACATGCAACCGGATTAAAGAAGTTCGGAGCGATGTTAGGAGATGAAGTGGAAGTAGGATGCAACAGTGTGTTGAATCCGGGAACAGTGATTGGAAAACACAGCAATGTATATCCATTGTCTATGGTGCGTGGTGTGATACATGAAAATTCTATTTATAAGAATAAGAACGAAGTAGTAGAGAAGCGATAGTATGAATTCTGACAGTAAGATAAAATTAGAAAAACGGATGATGAATTTGTCCCTGTGCGGAAGTATTGCCTTTGTACTGGTAGAGGCAATAATGGCATATGTGACACATTCTCATTCCTTATTGATGGACTGCATTTTTGATATAACAGATTTAGTAATGATAGGTCCGTTTTTGCTGTTGGTACCGCTGTTGTATCGTCCTGTAACGGAGCGCAGACCTTATGGTTTTTCCCAGGTAGAATCCCTGTTTTTAGTTGTAAAATATATTGTACTGTTAGTGATTACCCTGCAACTTATCTGGGACAATATAAAATATATTTTACATGGTGGGCATGAAGTGGATGCCGGACAGGTAGCATTTTTTGAACTGGGAGTTTTTGCAGGATGCCTGGTAGTATATTGTTTACTTTACTATTACAGCAGACGTTATGCATCGGTATCCATACAGGCAGAAATGTATAACTGGAAGCTGGATGTAATCAGCAGTTTGGGAGTTGCGTTAGCGTTTTTCGGACAAATGTTATTTCAAAACACATCCTATGATTGGATTACCCCATATATCGATCCTGTGGTAGCGATTGCAATGGCATTGATATTGATTGTAGAACCAATAAAAATAATCGGAAGAGGTGTGCGAAAATTAGTTTTGTTTGCTCCGGAAGAAGAGGTAATGAATGAAATTCGCTCCATTGCAGAAAAATATATGCAGACTTGTTCCTATACCATTGAATTTTTGGATGTAATTCAAACAGGGCGAAAAACCTGGGTAGAAATCTATATCGACAGTCCAAATGATATTATTACAATGCGTTCTCTTAGCAGAATTCGAGATGGAATACGAGAAGAATTAAAGAAAAAGTTTGATCAGGTCTATGTAGAACTGATACCTAATTTACCGGAATAAGAAAATTTAAGATTAACTTAAGATAAAACATATTGACAGAAAATAATACGCATATTATTGTATTAAGTAACTAATACAATCGTATGCGTATTATTATATATATATATATCAAGAAGGAGAAGAGTTATGTTAGAAGTTCAAGAGTTAACGAAAAAATATGGAAAAAATCTAGCAGTAGACCATGTGAGTTTTGCAATTCCTGATGGAAAAGTAGGAATTTTATTAGGACCAAATGGAGCAGGAAAATCCACAATTATTAAAAGCATAGCCGGATTATTACGTTATGAAGGTGGAGTTGGTATTCAAAAAATGCCGGCAAGAAGTTTAGAAGCAAAGCGTATCTTTGGATATGTACCGGAAATGCCAGCAATGTTTGAAGCGTTGACCGTAAGAGAACATATAGAGTATATTCGTCGTGCATATAATTCGGGAATAACAGACGAAGAGGTAGATGCACTGTTAAAAAGATTTGAACTGGATGATAAACAGGATAAGCTTGGAAATGAGTTGTCCAAAGGAATGATGCAGAAGGTAAGTATTTGTTGTGCATTGGCAGTAAAACCTAAGGTACTTATGTTGGATGAACCTATGGTTGGATTAGACCCTGCGGCAATCAAAGAATTAAAAGAAGTAGTACTGGAATTAAAAGAACAGGGTGTTACAATTTTGATTAGTACTCATATGTTGGAAATGGTAAAAGATTTATGGGACATTATGATTATTATGGAAAAGGGAAAAATAGAAGCAGCTTTCACCAGAGAACAGGCTCAAAACGAAGATATTGAGGAGCTATTCTTTAAAATCACAGGAGGCGGGGAAGAAAAATGCAAGGATTGATTTATCTTTATCAGCGAACAATTGTAAATAGAATCAAAAAAGCAGTAAAGAAACCAACTACCTATGTGGGACTTGTTTTTGTAGTATTCTATGTAGTGATGATTTTCTGGAGTTTTCAGATGATTATAAATGATGCTAAAATTGCAACTCCTGAAAATATGGTAACAGTACTCTCCTGTATTATTTTATTGATTCTTCCCAGCAATGTAATTAGTTATAGTAAAAGGCATGGGCTACTGTTTCGACCTTCCGAGGTACATTTCGTTTTTCAGTCTCCGGTAAGTCCAAAGACCATACTAATGTTTGCCGGAATAAAATCCTTTGCAGGAAATCTTCTGATAGGAATTGCAATTTTTGTATTTGGTATCTGTTGGTTTCATGCGGGAGTAGGGCAGATGTTACTCTATTTTCTGTTTTTTGAAGTGTTTGAAACTATTTTAGAAGCAAGTATTATTATTTTTTGCTATGGCAATGAAAAATTACATGAAAAGTTTTTCAAGGGGTTAACCATTGTAATGTATAGTTTCATGGCTGTTATAGCAGGAATCGGAATTTATCTTTTAATGACCCGGAAAATGGAATTTTCTGTAATTCGTGAATATTTAGATATGCCTGTTATTCAACTGATTCCTATTGTGGGCTGGAATATTGCAGTAGCACATTTAATCTTTGTGGGACCAAATGTAATAAATGTTATTGGAACTGCATTATTTTTAACTTCTACACTTGGAATGTTTTATGTGGCAAGAAAAATGAAGTGTACCGGCGAATACTTTGAAGATGCAGAAAAGTTTGCAGATGAGTTTCAGGCAAAGCGTATGGAGGTGAAGAAAAGAGGAACAGCTTCCCTGCGGTTTGGAAAAAAGAAAAAATATCGGGAAGCCGCGGTGGAATATAAAGGAAATTATGCAAAGGCAATTTATTACCGACAGTTATTGGAATATAAGAAAAATAGGACGTTTATTTTTGGATGGAATACCTTTATGTGCCTGGTTGCTGGAATTGTAATCGGAGTATACGGATGTCTTGGAGATATTGAAGCGTTCGGACAATGGAAAGTATTTATTATTCCGGGAATTGTAGCCTATGCAGTATTTATTTTTAGCGGATATCCTACAAAATGGTCAAAAGAGTTAGAAAGTCCTTACACTTACCTGATACCGGATACATCTTTGAAAAAGGTTTGGTATTCCACAAAAATAGAACATCTTCGTGCCCTGATAGATGGAATTCTTATTACTGTTCCGGGAGCAATCACATTTCAGATTAGTCCGGTAATTGCAGTGCTTACGGTACTTTTATATATGTGTCTTATGGCAAATCGTTTATATTACGGAATGTTAGCGGATACGGTGATTGGAAAAAATCTGGGAAGTACTGGAAGAAGTCTTATAAAAATGTTCCTTCAGGGAATTGCTATGGTAATTGCAATGATAGCTGCGGCTGTAGGATATGTTGTTTGGGGATTAGAAGCAGGATTCTTTTTGATGATTTTATTTATGGCACTTTTAACCTTTGCGGGAGCAGCTGTTGCAGCACTTTCTTTTGTGAAAATGGAAGCATTGGATTGACGAATTCGCCAAAATGTGATTAAATATGATTAAGTATGTTAAATACATAACAATCAAAATTTAATGTATGGATTGAAAGGAGTCTTAAAATGATTTACACTCAGGAAGTTGAAAACATGTGCCCAGTAGCAAAAGGCGCAAAACATGAACCAGCTCCAATCCCAGAAGAGGGAAAATGGGTTCATTCCAAAAAAATTGAAGATATTTCAGGTTTTACACATGGTGTAGGCTGGTGTGCTCCTCAGCAGGGTGCTTGTAAGCTTTCATTAAACGTAAAGAATGGTGTTATCGAAGAAGCATTGGTTGAAACTATTGGATGTTCTGGTATGACCCACTCAGCAGCTATGGCAGCAGAAGTTTTACAGGGAAAGACCATTTTGGAAGCATTAAATACAGACCTTGTCTGTGATGCTATCAATACAGCAATGAGAGAGTTATTCTTACAGATTGTATACGGACGTACTCAGAGTGCATTCTCTGATGACGGACTTGCAGTAGGTGCTGGTCTTGAAGACTTAGGAAAGGGACTTCGTTCCCAGGTTGGTACTATGTACGCAACAAAAGAAAAAGGTGTTCGTTACCTTGAAATGGCAGAAGGCTATGTAACAGGTATCGCTCTTGACGCTGATAACGAAGTAATCGGATATCAGTTCGTTTCTCTTGGAAAAATGACTGACTTCATTAAAAAAGGTGATGATCCTAACACTGCTTGGGAAAAAGCAAAGGGACAGTATGGCCGCGTAGATGACGCTGTTAAGATTATCGACCCAAGACAAGAGTAAGAGAAAGGAGAGAGACGATAATGGCTTTATTTGAATCATATGAAAGAAGAATTGATCAGATTAATTCTGTATTAAATAGTTATGGAATCAGCTCTATCGAAGAAGCTGAAAAGATTACAAAGGACGCTGGACTTGACGTATATGAGCAGGTTAAGAAAATTCAGCCAATTTGTTTTGAAAATGCATGCTGGGCTTATACCGTAGGTGCAGCTATCGCAATCAAAAAAGGATGTAGAAGAGCAGCTGACGCAGCAGCCGCAATCGGTGAAGGTCTTCAGTCATTCTGTATTCCAGGTTCCGTTGCAGACCACAGAAAAGTAGGTCTTGGACATGGTAACTTAGGAAAAATGTTATTAGAGGAAGAAACAGAATGTTTCTGCTTCTTAGCAGGACATGAGTCTTTCGCAGCAGCTGAAGGTGCCATTGGTATCGCTGAAAAAGCAAACAAAGTACGTCAAAAACCATTACGCGTTATCTTAAATGGTTTAGGAAAAGATGCTGCACAGATTATCTCTCGTATCAACGGATTTACATTTGTTGAAACAAAGTATGACTACAAAGAAGCAAAATTAAACGTAGTATACGAAAAAGCATATTCTAACGGACTTCGTGCAACTGTAAAATGTTACGGTGCTGATGATGTTCAGGAAGGTGTTGCAATCATGCATCATGAAAACGTTGGTGTTTCCATTACTGGTAACTCTACTAACCCAACACGTTTCCAGCATCCAGTAGCAGGTACATACAAGAAAGAATGTATCGAGCAGGGTAAAAAATACTTCTCCGTTGCATCTGGCGGTGGTACAGGACGTACACTTCACCCAGACAACATGGCAGCAGGACCAGCTTCTTATGGTATGACAGATACTATGGGACGTATGCATTCTGATGCACAGTTCGCTGGATCTTCTTCTGTACCTGCACACGTTGAAATGATGGGACTTATCGGAATGGGTAACAACCCAATGGTAGGTGCTACAGTTGCAGTTGCAGTTAGTGTTGAGGAAGCAGCAAAGGCTGGTAAGTTCTAAGATAGAACATTGATTTATAAGAAAAAGGACATTCAGATATTTTTCTGGATGTCTTTTTTGTTGTTTTATTGCAAGTCGCACACTACAAGCCATGCAATCCACACTTTTCTTTTGTTGTTTGATGCATTAGATATCAATGCTGAATTTAAATATTTGGAATGTTAATATTTGTGGTTGACAAAATATTACAAGAATACTACAATAAACAGGAAATTGAGGGATAAATATAGGGTGAGGGG
>ERZ1034984.2972-NODE-2972-length-12866-cov-11.241121_pt1 | contig 12866 bp, 7 predicted proteins | sample MGYA00520589_ERZ1034984 | MGnify/ENA primary metagenome ERZ1034984 (study PRJEB33766, sample SAMN09781790) | gut metagenome | biome: gut microbiome | host: Homo sapiens | place: Madagascar | study: EMG produced TPA metagenomics assembly of the PRJNA485056 data... | reverse complement strand
TAAGATAATGACTTATACTATTGAAAAGGTAACCACACTGATAGGTGCGCGTCGCTATGGAGACAAGGATACGAACATCGGTTTTATCCTGACCGATAGCCGTTCGCTCTGTTTCCCAGAGGAGACTCTGTTCTTCGCTCTCAAGTCAGAGCGAAATGACGGTCACAACTACATCCCAGAGTTGTATCGCCGTGGTGTCAGAAATTTCGTAGTAACTAATGTGCCTAAGGGCTATGCCTCCGACTATCCTGAGGCCAACTTCCTGAAGGTGGTCAACACGTTGGAGGCTTTGCAGCGCTTGGCTGAACGTCATCGTGATGAGTTCAATATCCCTATTGTCGGCATCACGGGTTCCAATGGCAAGACGATGGTCAAGGAGTGGCTCTACCAGTTGCTCTCTCCATCCATGTTTGTCACTCGCAGCCCTCGCAGCTACAATTCCCAGATAGGTGTGCCTTTGTCTGTCTGGTTGATGAACGAGCAGACCGAGGTGGGTGTCTTCGAGGCTGGTATCAGTCAGCCGGGCGAGATGCTTGCTCTTCGTGACATCATCCAGCCTACCATCGCCGTGCTTACTTACTTGGGTTCTGCCCATCAGGAGAACTTCGAGTCTTTGGAGGCGAAGTGCCGTGAGAAGATCATCCTCTTCCATGATGCTGAGACCATCGTCTATAATGGCGATGATGAGATAGTGAGCAAGGTGGTGGGCGAGTACCACGACTATAAGGGCGAGAAACTCTATTGGTCGCAGAAGGACGCCCAGGCTCCATTCTTCATCAAGAGCATCGAGAAGAAGAACGACCTCACCATCGTCACCTATATATATAAAGGTGAGGAAGACAGCTATTCGCTTCCTTTCATCGATGAGGCTTCGGTCACCAACTCCATCATCAGTGCCGTCGTCTCTCGTAAGCTCGGTCTCTCTGCCGAGGATGTCGATAAGCGAATGTCTCTCTTGGAGCCAGTCGCTATGCGATTGGAGGTGAAGGAAGGTCAGCATGGTTGTACCTTGATCAATGATAGTTACAACTCCGACATCAATTCCCTTGATATAGCCCTCGATTTCATGAGCCGCCGTCCCGACCACAAGGGTCGTCGCCATACTTTGATCTTGAGCGACATCTTCCAGAGTGGTGAGACTCCAGCCGACTTATATAAAGAGGTGTCCGACCTTTGCCGCAAGCGTGGCGTCGTCAAGTTCATCGGCGTGGGTCCTCAGCTCTATGAGCAGAGCGATGAGATTCAGATTTCCGAAAAGTTCTTCTTCCGCAATGTGGAGGAGTTTATCGATAGCGAGGTATTCAAGAGCCTTCGCGACGAGGTTATCCTCTTGAAGGGTGCTCGCCAGTTTGGTTTCGACCAGTTGACCGAACTTTTGGTGAAGAAGGTACACGAGACGACCTTGGAGGTCAACCTCAATGCCGTGGTAGCCAACCTCAACTATTATCGTTCTTTCATGAAGCCAGAGACCAAGTTGGTTTGTATGATCAAGGCAGATGGTTACGGCGCAGGAGCGGTAGAGATTGCCAAGACCTTGCAAGACCATCGTGTCGATTACTTGGCTGTGGCTGTTGCCGATGAGGGTGTCACCCTTCGCAAGAATGGTATCACCAGCAACATTATGATTATGAACCCAGAGATGACTGCCTTCAAGACCATGTTTGATTACGACTTGGAGCCAGAGGTTTATTCTTTCCGCATCCTCGATGCCTTGATTAAGGCAGCAGAGAAGGAGGGTATCACTGGTTTCCCTGTTCACATCAAGTTGGATACAGGCATGCACCGTCTTGGTTTCGACCCAGAGAATGATATGGAGGAGTTGATTGGCAAGTTGAAGCATCAGAATGCCATCATCCCTCGTTCCGTCTTCTCTCACTTTGTGGGAAGCGATGACGATAGCTTCGATGCCTTCTCTGCACATCAGTTTGAGTTGTTCGACAAGGGTAGCAAGCAGTTGCAGGCAGCCTTCGACCACAAGATATTGCGCCATATCTGCAATTCGGCAGGTATCGAGCACTTCCCAGAGCGCCAGTTGGATATGTGCCGCTTGGGTCTCGGTCTCTACGGCATCAACTCTCGCAACAACGAGACCATCAACTGCGTGAGCACCTTGAACACCACCATCCTCCAGATGCACAATATCAAGGCTGGTGAGAGCGTGGGTTATTCTCGCAAGACCATCTTGGATAAGGACAGTGTCATAGCCGCCATCCCTATCGGTTATGCCGATGGCTTGAACCGCCACTTGGGCAATCGCCATGCTTACTGCTTGGTGAATGGTCAGAAGGCGGAATATGTGGGCAACATCTGTATGGATGTAGCGATGATCGATGTCACAGGCATCGACTGCAAGGAAGGTGATTCCGTCGAGATCTTCGGTGAGAACCTCCCTGTCCAGACATTGAGCGACATCCTCGATACCATCCCATACGAGGTGCTGACCACCATCAGCAACCGTGTGAAGAGGGTATATTATCAGGATTAATATCAGGTTGATTTATATTTGAAGCCCGTCCCTAAGTAGGTGTAAAATACCACTTAGGGATGGGCTTCAATTTTATAAGTCGTCCCTAAGTGGGTGTAAAAAGGTACTTAGGGACGAGTTATAAGCACAAAAACGCCAACTCGGGAAGTAAAACTCAGCCAACTGAGGAAGTAAAAATGCGCCAACTGCGGAAATAAAACACAGCCAACTGCGGAAGTTTGATATTTTTTTTGTATCTTTGCCGCAGAAAATCAAATAGTTATCAATATGGAGTACAAACATAGAATAGCAGACCAAATGCTGGCAAAGAAGTTGGCAAGCAAGGGAGCTGTACTGATTGAGGGACCTAAATGGTGTGGCAAGACAACGACAGCCGAGCAAATGGCTGGTAGCATCTTGTATATGGATAATCCTGCATCATTAGAGACCAACCTGCAGATGGCTGACATCGATCCTTCGGTATTGTTGGATGGTGAGACGCCAAGGCTGATTGATGAATGGCAGTTAGCTCCTAAGTTATGGGATGCCATTCGTTTTGAAGTCGATCATAGGCATGATGTCGGACAATTTGTTTTGACTGGCTCTGCCGTACCTGCTGATGAGAAGGATATGAATCATTCAGGTACCGGTAGATTTAGTTGGTTGACGATGCGTCCGATGAGCTTGTATGAATCAGGCGAGTCCAATGGAAAGGTGAGTTTGGCACAACTATTTGAGACACCTGAGAAAATCTTGGCAGTTAATAAGTTGAAGATAGAAGACCTTGCTTTTCTGATTTGTCGTGGCGGTTGGCCTTTTGCCTCTATGTTGCAAGGAGAAGCGGCGTTGGTGCAAGCATTTGATTATGTCGATGCGGTGGTCAAGAAAGATGTGTCTCGTGTTGATGGCGTGAATCGTAATACTACAACTTTGAAGTTGCTGCTTCGTTCTTATGCTCGTAATCAAGGTTCGCAAGCAACAATCGGAACCATTGTGGCAGATATGGCGACCAATGACGAGAATGAAGTTAGCGTCAAGACGGCTGGTGGATATTTGGAGGCTTTGCGTAAGATATTCGTGATAGAAGATTCTGAGGCTTGGAATCCAAACCTGCGTTCTAAGACAGCCATAAGAACAGCCAATACTAGGTATTTTATAGACCCTTCTATAGGTACGGCAGTTTTAGGCCTTGGGCCTAAGGACTTGATGCAAGATCTTAACACATTAGGACTTTTCTTTGAGACTTTATGCGTAAGAGATCTTCGAGTTTTTGCTGATGCTTTGGATGGCAACGTTTTTCATTATCGAGATAAGAATGGTTTGGAGTGCGATGCCGTGGTTCATCTTCGTAATGGAAAGTATGGTTTGGTGGAAGTAAAGCTTGGTGGTGACAAACTCATCAATGAGGGAGCAGCGAACTTGTTGACTTTGGCAAGCAAGATTAATACAGAAAAGATGAATGATCCTTCCTTTATGATGGTACTGACAGGGACAGGTGATTATGCTTACCGTCGAAAGGATGGTGTATATGTTGTTCCGATAGGGTGCTTGAAGGATTGAAAAGTGATAAATCAAATTACCCTCTTACCATTCATAGGTTTGAGGGTATTTTACTTGTAGGAATAGTATGTTTCTGCTCCCAATCTTTATGCACGATATGTTTCATTAGTGTACTTCTCGTTAATTTTATCTTTAAAATATATTAAAATATTAGCCGATTTCTTGCAGCGTATTGCCATATTTACTACTTTTGCAGTCGTAAAAATACAGTTTTGAGCGTTTTGCTCATCACAAATGTGAAGATTTGCAAAATATAAACCTAGCATATTTCTAAAACATATATAAGTATTAAGTAAAATTTAAGTAAAAGATGAAAAAGGTTCTATTTACAAGCATTTTGTTACTTTCCGCCGTTTCGTTCCGAGGTAACATCTATGTACAAGACCCAGCTGGTGGTAACGACACGGAAGTTACTACTCCTAGCGCAAGTCAGCCTTCGGTGAATTTTACGGCTGATGGTAATACTTTGACCATTTCTGGTCAAGGTGACTTAACTTCGTACACAACTACAGATTGGTCTGCCAAAGTCTTCACAAACAAGGCAGTTAACAATGTGTTTACAGCTGCTAATGCTTCTAGCTCTGTGGCAGCAAATAGTTCATATGATAGCAATAATACCTATTATCATAACGTCTTTAAATACTCTCAACTTTTTGATGGTGGTATGCCTTCTGGTACTGAGTATGTTTATGGTGTAACAACAACTCAATCTTGGAAAGATGAGGCATTGAAAGGAACCTTGTATTCTGGCTATTTGAGTTATGATAATACTACTTTCATATTGGATAAGAAGATAACTTCTGCAGCATCAGGTTTGGAAAAGTTGTCACAAACTTTTAAAAATGGTGAAGATGAGTATTCTGTATATGTTATTGTACCAAATGCAGAAGAGGATTATCTAAATAAGTCCATTTCTTTGTCTGAAGATGCTTATAATTATTATGTAAAAGCTGGAATAAAACTTTTGACTCTTGCAGAGGTAAACAGTTATGTCAAGAGTACGACAACTTATGTTTGTGGCTGGAGTTATACTATTTTCTTGGCAAAGAGTAAAGATGGAGAGAAAACTCAGTTGACGGCTGGTCAAACTTATACATATAATGAGGGTGACTTGTTCTATGTTGGCAATGCTTCTTATGAGCCAATTGCTGATAATGATGAGTTTTTTAAGACTAATTCTGATTATATAACGGCAGACCCTAAAAAGATTTCTGTTGCTCAACTGACTCTCTCAAAGATTCTGCAGGGCAATTATGAGAATGTAGTGTTTAAGAATGAGTCTTCTGCCAAGCCTCTACTTATTGATGCTGCTATTATTAGATCAATTTTGTATCCAAATAATGGTAACGCTAATACTGCATTGAAAAATGTTGATTTTGGAGAGGCAACAGTTAATGCTTTCGATGAGTTGACATTTGCACCAACTGCTGGTTATGACTACATTCCAGGACATCTTAATATAACCAACTTCACTTTGCCTTTGACAAAAAAGTCGTCTGTCTATAGTGAAAATGAGAAGGCTTATGTAGATAAAATGGTCCTTCCATCAAAGGCCTTGGGTAAAATGAGTGGAAACACGATTCAGAATGTTGTCATTCCTGAGGGTTATGAGCGTTTGGGAAATGAGGCGTTTTATGGTTGCTCTCATGTTAAGAACTTCACGTTCCCAAAATCTTTGCAAGTTATCGGGGACAGATCTTTCTATTATTGCAATGATTTGAGAGAAATTGAATTTAATGAAGGCTTGGAGAATATAGGAAAGGAAGCTTTTATGGGAAATTCCCTTGTTTCTGTAAAGTTTCCATCAACCTTGAGAATAATCAATGATGCGGCATTTGCAACTGCTTCTAAAGATCCTCATATTACTAATATAAAATTGAATGCAGGCTTAAAATATATAGGTAATTCTGCGTTTGCTTTGGAAAATGACGAGTCGGAAGGTGTGTTGGAAATTCCTGCAAGTGTACGTTATATAGGTCCTTTTGCATTTAATTTCCGTCAATATCAAGATGTCTATTTCTATGGTGAGACGGCTCCATTGATGCCTTTGGGTTTGTCTTCTTATAAGAAAGAATGGGGTGAAGGAACTGGCTTCTCTGAGCATACATTGGATGGTAATTCAGGTTTCCAACCTCTTGCCAAAAGTGGCTTGGGAGATGATATAAACACGGGCTATGCCAATCGAGAGAATTATAAAAATGGAAAGGCATACTTCTGTATTATGCATTATCCGAAAAGTTTAAGTGATAAGGATAGATCTACTTATACGGATATCAAACGTCAATACAAGACTGATCCTGACAAAAATCAGTTCCATAAAGATGATGTGGATGGTGGTCAAGGTGGTACCAAAGGTGCTGATATTGTAGGCCAAGAGCAAGGGGAAATTATGTTTGGACATTGTACGGCTGGTAAACGTGTAAACTGGGGCTATCAAGATACTTACTTGGGAGAGCAATATATTTGGCCAAGCCAAGCACAGTTTACTCGTGCTTATGCAACAGCATCGAATGGTTTGTGCTGGGATGGTGTAACAAAGTATCCTGCAGATGACGATATTGAAAGTTATTTGACTGAAGACGATATTGCAACTCTTGAATATGCAGGTTATAAGATTGGTACCGGTGGGGGTGAATATTCTAAAGCAGACTTAGCAAAACTTGCACATATTGGTACTCGCCAGTTCGTGTTGGCCAATGCTGATTCTAATGTGGATAAGGATGAAGAAAAGGAGCCAGAGTATAATATTGTTATGAAGCCTGGTCAGTGGTGGACATTGTGTGTGCCATTCAACATGACTAGAAAGCAAGTGCTTGATACTTTTGGCGCTGATACTCAGTTGTACTTCTTCTATCAAGTTGAACGTCATACTACAAATGGAAAAAATAGTATTTTGCTGAAGTTTACCAAAGATGCCTTGAATTATAGTTCTACTGATGGTGAAGGCAATAAGATGAAGGGTGAAGATGGTAAATGGCTATATGAACAGATGGAATCTATCGTTGATGATAATGAAGTAGTTATTTGGGCACATGAATCTTATATGATTAAGCCAATGAATGGTCAAGATTCCGATAAAGATGCTACATTTGTTGTCAAGAATTATGCTCCAGTTGTAGGTAACCCACTGCCAACAATTGTTGACGCTACTGGTACCGATCAATTGCAAGATGACGATTATTCAAAGGAATATCGCTTTGTAGGTAATTATTTGGGTAGCACAGACAATAATAAGGTTGTCATTCCACAGTATAGCTATGTATATGGTAAGACGACGAAAGATCCAACATATAAGTTCAGATTCTATACTGGTAAAACTTCTGTTTGGAAGCCTAATAAGAGTTTGGTTCAATCTCAAGATCGTCAAGGTGGTTTGCGAGACTATACCAACTTCTTTGGAGCTGATAAGTCTAGTACTTTGCCAACGAGTGCAAAGCAGGCTTCTATCTTCGGTGAAGAGAACTTTGGGGAAACTACAGGCATTGATGATGTAACTATCATTGCTGGTAATGAAGTCTTGACTCCAATCTTTACTCTTGATGGTAAGATGGTTAGTGCTAATGGTAGTGTTGATGGCTTAGCTAAAGGCGTTTATGTCAAGGCTGGCAAGAAGTTTGTCGTTAAATAATAAATGTTAGAAAATTATGAAGAAAAAATATATAGCTCCCAAGGTTGAAATAACCTTTTGCTATCTTGAACATTCTTTGCTAGCTGGCAGTGATCCTTCCCGAAAACCTGAAGTTCAGATGCCGGAAGGACCTAAATCATCCATAGAAGAAACAGAAGATATAGATCAGGGTGCAAAGGGATTTGATGCTTGGTCATCATGGGACGAGTAAATTGGACCTTAAACACAGATAAATTATTTTTTACTTATTATTGAGTGGTTGCATTTATATATTTAGGTATAGATTTGTAATTACATAAAGACTGAGGGAGCACGTCGTGAGACATGCTCCCTTTTCTTGGTATTATGTGGCTAGAATGAAGCTAAATCGAAATATAGTGGAAGGGTATCGCTTCGGCTCTCTTTCTTGGTCAGAAGGTCGAAGCCATTCTTCTCATAGAAGGGTACTGCGGTCTTGTAAGCATCGACGGTTACGAAACGGCAGCCGGAGTTCTTCTGCGTGGTAAACATACCGAATACCACACTCAGCAAGAATGAGCCTAGTCCTTTGCCTTTTTCTGTTGTCGCTATGCCTAGGCGGCATAGTTTTACTGCAGGATAGCTTTTAAGCATTTTCTCGTGCTGGAAACGTTTCTTTCTGAAACGATTGAACTCGCTGTTGCTGTTGAACTCGTTGACGGATAGCTTGTCGTTTGCCAAACTGAAATAAGCTGCTACCTGATGCGTATGCTTATTGATTACGACATGGGTTGATGAAAGCATAGCTTTGGTATAAAATCTTCTTCTGTTATTCGCATAGTCTTATATAAATTTATAGTTAATCAACATAAACGCTCATAGCAGCTTGGTAAGCTCCCATGATCTCTTTTCTGCGTTCATCGCTCAGTTTCGTTGGATTCTTGATCTTCTTCAAGAATCGGCGAGCGTCCTCTCCATATAGAATAGGAGTCTCAGGACAGATGGGTTTCAATGTTTTTGTCATAATTTGTTGGTTTAAATGATTAATAATGTTTGTTTTATTATTGCGTGGCAATATACCACGCTGCAAAGTTACTATTATTTATGGTAATCACCAAATATTTCTATGCAAATCAAAGCTTATGATTAACTAGTTACAACCTATGATTAGCTTATATACTAAGACTCAAACACTTTTTCTATGAAGTTTACAGCCTTTTTCTAACGAATAACAATCTTTTGGGTGTGAGAGGATTTGCCAGTGCTCACCTTCAAGAGGTAGATGCCTTTGTTGGCATTGCTGGTATTGATGGAGATGGTGTTGCCATTGCTATTGTTGGAAGCAATCACTTTGCCATCCATATTATATAAGGTGGCAGACATAGTGGTGGCACCTGCTTGGTAAGCCTCGTAAGTGCCATTGGCAATCTGGCGAATCAAGAAACTCTTTTCCTCTGGAGTCTTGATGAGTGTCGTCTCATTCTCATTGAGGATATACATCAAACCAGCGTATGCGTCAATCTTGCCAGCTCCAGCTTGTCTTCCCTCGTCGATGAAATGGTTGTCCTCGTTGCAAGCCTTGTCATTGATGGCGGTCTTCATTGCAATCTCCTTGATCTCTTGGTGAGTCAACAATGGGTTGGCTTCAAGCCAAAGGGCTGCGACACCTGCCATATAAGGAGAAGACATGGAAGTTCCCATCTTGCTGCAGAAAGGAACACTTGCAGTTCCATCTGTTACGGTTCTTGTAAGAGAGGTGTTGACTGTCTCATATCTGTTGGCTGCTGATTCGATGTAGGCACCTGGGGCACAGATGTGAGGGAGGTCTTCACCTGTATAAGTTGTACCGAAGCTAGATGAAGAGAGAATATCGTTGGTAGTACAGCCATAGGCAGTCTTGTAGTTGCCATAGATGGTTCTTGTACCGGACTTAAAGGTAGCGGATTCTTTGGAAACGTATGCTCCTACGATAATTGTCTCTTCGCCACATGCCTCATTGAGGATGGAACCATTGCCCGTGAAGTTCTCGTTCCAACCGGCTGTCTTTGTGTAGTAAGGACATGAGGCACCGCTATAAGTTGCTAGTTCTTGTCCAGCTTCGCCTTTGATAACATATCCGATGAGATAACCTGACTTTACGTTTGTCGCATCGTCACTCTTGATGCTGTACCCTTTCAAACCATCGTGGATGGTTTCTTCGGCTGCATAAATATGACCAGACAAGCAATCATCACTGACGATTACATTTTGTGCAGTGCCATTTATGATAATAGGATATGTGGCATACACTTGTTTGGTCTTGAGCCTTATAATCACTAGATCCATATTGATAGGGGATGGATTGCTGGTAGTGATATACTGGTCGATGGTGTTGATGCTGGCAGTGGTATTGTAGATAGCCTTCATTTCATCTTCATCACTCTCCAAAGTCTTCTTCTGAATAATCTGAAGATTCGCCTGGTTGCCAGCCGACATACAAGCTACGATGTCGTATTGTTTGATAATTTCGTTAAGAGCCTGGGTATATACGTCACTGCCATCATGAGGACCTACGTTCTGTCCGAATGACATGTTGATAACGAGGCGCTCATTGTTCTTCTTGCAATAGTCGCCTAAGTATTTGAGATATTCGAGGTTGCTTACCACCATGCTCATAGGTCCCATAGCAAGGTCGGCACCTGTGGCTACACCTTGCAATTGGAAGTTGCTGCCCATATAGTTGCCTGCTGCAATGCCGGCTACATGAGTGGCGTGGCTGTTGTATTGATTGTCTGTAGTGAAATTGGCAATCTCATCAGGGGTGGTGAGCAACTTGCCATTGGTGGTCTTGATAATCTTGAACCTGCTCTTGCCCTCAGCATCCAAGAACATAGGATGGTTAGGGTCGAATCCGGAGTCCAAGACGCCTATCATGACTCCCTTGCCAGTATATACCTTATTATTAGAGGTGATGCTGTTGCTGAAACGGTCGTCGGAAGCGGCACCGGAGAAGCCGAAGTCGTCATGGATGAGGTCAACGCCCGTCATGGCGTTGGCGTGGTTGAGCATCAGCTCCATCTTGCGTTGTGCTATGGAAATACGCTCTACAGACTCCAGTTCTGCGAGAGCGGCGAGGTCGTTCATCGTGGTATGGACAATGGCGAAGCCAGAACAGAGGTCGCTGGCATCGAAGCCATGGGCTGTGAGTTCGGAGAGGTCGGCACCTTCTTGCAGTTTCACAACGGCGTTGATGTTGTTAGTGGTATTGGCTGCTGATATTCCCAAACTTTTTGCACATGACGCATTTGCTGAAGCCGAAGTTTCTTCTTTCATCTGCTGAAGAGCCACACGGCTCATAGCATCTAGTTTTTGACCGCTCATGTTGGCACACACTGCCAGTGCGAGGCAGGTCATAATCAAATTCTTCATAGTTTTCTGGTATTAATAAATATAAGTAAAAGATGATTGTTGCCGCAAAGTTAACAAAATGGGTGGTAGGCATGGGGGATTATTTGATTTTTAGTGGGTAATAATTGCTGAAACTGCATATTTCATTAATATTGCTACCCCCTTGCCACCTTGGTGTTCGCACACAGCTTTTTCTATTGTCCCATCTATATGCTCATGTTCCTGCATCCCGAAGTCCTAGCCAATCCAATATTCAGGTTTGAACCTATTTAAAGTTGGCATTCTGCACGAGGTTATACATTTTTAAGTAATATTCACTTAGTAAACGTACCTTATTTAAAGAAAAAAGCGTATTTTTGCACGGAATAAACTAGAAACAAATCAAAGGTGCGCTTTCAAGAAAGTGTATTATTAACTATTTCAAATTAAACAAACAACTATGGAACAAGTATTTAGCTATATCATCAGCCTCGGTGCCAGCGTGATGATGCCTATCATCTTCACCGTCATCGGCTTGTGTATTGGCATGAAATTCGGAAAGGCTCTCAAGTCTGGACTCTTCGTGGGAGTCGGATTTGTGGGACTCGGCGTGGTGACCGCCTTATTGACAACCAACTTCAATGACCCATTGAAGGCAATCTCCGACCTTTATCATTTGCAACTCAATGTCTTCGACATGGGATGGCCTGCTGCCGCTGCCGTGGCTTACAACACTGCTGTCGGTGCGCTCATCATCCCGATATGCTTGGGTGTCAACTTCTTGATGTTGATCACCAAGACCACCCGCACGGTCAACATCGACCTGTGGAACTACTGGCACTTCGCCTTCATCGGTGCGGTGGCTTACTTCGTGATGGGCGAGAGCCTCGTATGGGGTTACTTCGCTGCCATCGTCTGCTACATCATCACCTTGGTATGTGCCGACTTGACCGCAGAGAAGTTCCAGAAGTATTATGACCTCGATGGTATCTCCATCCCACAGCCATTCTGCCAGAGCTTCATGCCTTTCGCCATCGGCTTCAACAAGCTCTTGGATATGATTCCTGGTTTCTCCAAGCTCGACATCGACGCTGAGGGACTGAAGAAGAAGTTTGGTGTGCTCGGCGAGCCATTGGTGCTCGGTGTCATCGTGGGTGCCTTGATCGGTTGGGCTGCCCAGCTCGACATCAAGAAGATTCTCTTCCTCGGTGTCACCATGGGAGCCGTGATGGAATTGATTCCTCGCATCACCTCTTTATTTATAGATGGACTGAAGCCAATCTCTGAGAAGACACAGGAGTTGGTGAAGACCAAGTTTAATGGCAAGAAGGTACACATCGGTATGAGTCCTGCCTTGGTGATTGGTCATCCTACCACCTTGGTATGCTCTGTTATCTTGATACCTGTCATCTTGGCGATTGCCGTGTTCTTGCCAGGCAACCAGTTCTTGCCTTTGGCTTCTTTGGCAGGTATGTTCTACCTCTTCCCTATCATTTTGCCTTTCACCAAGGGTAATGTGGTGAAGACCCTCATCGTAGGTCTCGTGGCACTCATCATCGGTCTTTATTTCGTAACCGATATGGCACCCGACTTCACCATGGCAGCCAACCAGGTGTTTGCAGCCACAGGCGACAATGCCGCTCATATCCCTGACGGTTTCTCAGGCGGTGCGCTCGACTTCGCTTCCTCTCTCTTCGGATGGGCTATCTATCGTGGCGTGAAACTCTCATACATCGGCATGGGTATCCTTGCCATCATCACCATCGCCTTGATGGTAATCAACCGCAAGCGCATAATAAGTGAAGAACGAAGAGTGAAGAACGAAGAGTGAAGAATCTAATAGCTAAATTCTTGAGATACTATATATATAATAATGTGTAATTAATAAAC
>ERZ1034984.2968-NODE-2968-length-12885-cov-4.963055_pt1 | contig 12885 bp, 6 predicted proteins | sample MGYA00520589_ERZ1034984 | MGnify/ENA primary metagenome ERZ1034984 (study PRJEB33766, sample SAMN09781790) | gut metagenome | biome: gut microbiome | host: Homo sapiens | place: Madagascar | study: EMG produced TPA metagenomics assembly of the PRJNA485056 data... | reverse complement strand
GCGTTTTTTATGGATTGTGTCAAAAAGTAGGTGGCTTATTGCGACAGCCCCATTTTATTTTATCTGTAGCTTAGCGCAGGCCTCTGAAAAATATTCGCTTTGGCGTGGTGCGACAAAGCCTTCCAAAATTAATCATTGAACGCGAGCGGAGCGATGCGTTCCCGCGAAGCGGCTCATTACTCATTTATCCCAGCATGCGCGGAGAGTTCACCGTTCGCGTCGAGGTCGATGACGATGGTGCCACCTTCGTGGACATCGCCGCGCAGGATGAGACGCGCAGAGAGGGTTTCCACGTGCTTCTGGATAAAGCGCTTGAGTGGGCGTGCGCCGAATGCCGGGTCGTAGCCTTTGTCGGTGATGAAGGTCTTGGCGGCGTCTGTCAGCGCGATCTTCAGCTGCTGGGCAGCGAGGCGCTTGTTGAGATCGGCGACCTGGAGATCGACAATGTGGCCGATGTTGTCCTTGGTGAGCGGCTTGAAGAGGATGATCTCGTCAAGGCGGTTGAGAAATTCCGGACGGAAATGGCTGCGCAATTCTCCCTGAACAAGATCACGCGCCTGCTCACTGATCTCGCCGTTGGCGCTGACGCCGTCGAGGAGATACTGGCTGCCGAGGTTCGAGGTCATGATCAGGATGGTGTTCTTGAAATCGACGGTGCGCCCCTGGGAATCGGTGATGCGCCCGTCGTCGAGGACCTGCAGCAGCACGTTGAACACGTCTGGATGGGCTTTCTCGACTTCGTCAAAGAGGACGACGGAATATGGCTTGCGGCGCACGGCTTCGGTGAGCTGGCCGCCTTCTTCGTAGCCGACGTATCCCGGAGGCGCGCCGATCAGGCGGCTGACGGAATATTTCTCCATGTACTCGCTCATATCGATGCGCACCATGTTGTTCTCGTCGTCAAAAAGGGCTTCGGCGAGGGTTTTGGCCAGCTCTGTCTTACCGACGCCAGTAGGACCGAGGAAGAGGAAGGAGCCGATTGGTTTCGTTGGATCCTTGATGCCGGCCTTGGAGCGGATGATGGCATCGGCGACTTTTTCCACGGCCTCGTCCTGGCCGATGACGCGCTGGTGCAGCTGTTCGTCGAGGTGGAGGGTTTTCTCACGCTCGCCCTGGGTCAGCTTGGCGACAGGAATGCCAGTCCAACGGGAAACGATCGTAGCGATCTCGTCTTCGTCGACGGCTTCATGCACGAGCTTGAGCTCGCCGGTTTTGATCTTGTTTTCTTCTTCTTCGAGCTCACGCTGCAGCTTTGGCAACACGCCATATTGCAGCTCGCTCATTTTCGCCAGATCGCCCTGACGCTCAGCCAGCTCGATCTGGCTGTGGACGCTGGCGATCTCGTCACGCAGCTTGGCTGGACGCTCGACGGCGTTCTTTTCGTTTTCCCACTGGGCGTTCAGCACCTTGAGCTTGTCTTCGTTGTCGGCGAGCTCTTTCTTGACGGTTTCGAGACGTTCCTTGCTGAGGGCGTCGTTTTCTTTTTCGAGGGACATTTCGTCGAGCTTCAGCTGCAGATTGCGATGCTCCAGCTCGTCGATCTCTTCCGGCTTGGAATTCTGCTCGGTCTTGATCTGGGCGCAGGCCTCGTCGATCAGATCGATGGCCTTGTCCGGCAGGAAACGGTCGGTGATGTAGCGGGCGGAGAGGGTGGCGGCGGAGATCAGCGCGTTGTCGGTGATACGCACGCCGTGGTAGGTCTGGTAATTTTCGCGCAGACCGCGCAGGATGGTGATCGTTTCGTCGATGGTTGGCTCGTCGACCATGACACGCTGGAAACGGCGCTCAAGGGCGGCGTCCTTTTCGATGTACTGGCGGTATTCGTTGAGGGTTGTGGCGCCGATGCAGTGCAGCTCGCCGCGGGCCAGCATTGGCTTCAGCAGGTTGCCGGCGTCCATGGCGCCGTCGGTTTTGCCGGCGCCGACGATGAGATGCAGCTCATCGATGAAGAGGATGATGCGGCCTTCGCTCTTTTTCACCTCGTTCAGCACCGCTTTCAAACGTTCTTCAAATTCGCCGCGATATTTCGCGCCAGCGACCAGCGACCCCATATCCAGCGAGAAGATCGTTTTGTCCTTCAGAGAATCTGGCACGTCGCCCTTAACGATGCGCTGAGCCAATCCTTCGACGACGGCTGTTTTGCCGACGCCAGGCTCGCCGATGAGCACAGGATTGTTCTTCGTTTTGCGCGAAAGGATACGGATCACATTTCGGATCTCGTCGTCGCGGCCGATGATCGGATCAAGCTTCTGATCGCGCGCCCGCTGCACGAGATCGGTGCCGTATTTTTTCAGGCTGTCGTAGGTTTCCTCCGGGCTGTCTGTCGTCACCGTCTGGTTGCCGCGCACATCCTTGAGCACTGAGAGGAAAGCATCCACCGTGATGCCAAATTGCTGCAGCAAAGAGGAGAGGGAAGGGCTTGGATTGCGCAGCATCGCCAGGAAGAGATGCTCCACCGATACATATTCGTCGCCCATGCGCTTGGCTTCGTCCTCGGCGTAGTTCAGCGTGTGGTTGAGGTATTGGCCAACGTATTGCTGCCCGCCCTGGGATTTCACCTTTTTGTCCAGCGCATGTTTCAGGCTGTTCTGGAAAGCGCCGCGATCGACGCCCATTTTATCCAGGAGCTGCGCGATCAGGCTGCCGTCCTGGTGCAGCAGCGCGTAGAGCAGATGTTCCTGCTCGATCTCCTGGTTGCCGAAGTCCATGGCGATCTTCTGCAGATCGTTGATGGCTTCCACGGATTTTTTTGTAAATCTATCAACTTGCATGTCATTTGCCTCCTTACAGATCAGACATGATCAATTTATCAATAATGATCGTGAAAGCGGACGGGTGAGGGGGAAGCCCGTCATCTTTCACGGTTCTATTATAGCACGCGCTATTAGCACTCGCAAGCTTCGAGTGCTAATAGCGCGCAAAAAAATCACATCTTGACAAAAACCACACAAACGCGCAAGCAATCTGCGGCGAAAATTCCTGACGAACGATTCGCCGCAGAAAAATATCACCGAGCACAGAGAGCTGAGCCAGAATCCAGAGCGAGGATCCCGAATGAAATTCTTGAGCAAAATCTCTGATGAAAATCCTGTGTAAGAACTTCGATCACCGAGAACGATCAGACGCGCATCGCGAACGGTCTGAACACAGCAAAACGAAGATCATAGCGAATCAATTCAAATTTCAGTTAGAAATTCAGAAAGCCAGTCAGCAGCAAGATGCTGCAGCGAAAACAGATCCACAGCGCAGTCAGGATGATCTGTCGAATGCAGGATCGTGTAGTCGTCAAAAACGACAGCGACGGTCACGGGAATCCAAAACAACCGATCGCACAGAAAACAGATTAATAATGACCGATATTTGAATCGCTTCTCGCCTTTACTTCGCATAATAGATATTATGTTACTTTTTTAGATTTGACGATCAAAATAATCGCAGAGATCATCCGATGGAATGTTCGGACTGTCCCTGCGATGGATTCTGATGTTCTGTGATGCGCTTCCATTTCTGTTTCTTTCTCACATGTTCTGTTTATCATACGTTTTGTCGCCGCATGTTATTTTATCTGTCGTGCGCTTCTTTTCAGCAGCGTGAGCACGATGGCCATTGCTGCGAGGCCGACGAGCCATGACAGTACGACCTGACGGGTCAGTCCGGCGATGACGAACGCCAGCGACGACAGCGCGGCGACGGTCAGCGCATATGGCAGCTGGGTTTTCACGTGATTGAGAAGAAAACACTGGGCGCCGGCAGAAGCCATGATGGTTGTATCAGAGATTGGCGAGCAATGGTCGCCGCAGACGGCGCCGGCGATGCACGCGCTCATGGAAATGATCATGAGCTCCGGATCGGTGGCCTGAAACGCTGCGACGACGATCGGGATCAGAATGCCGAAGGTGCCCCAGCTTGTGCCTGTGGCGAACGCCAGGAAACAGCCGATGAGGAAAATGATCACCGGCATGAAATTCACCATGGCGCCGGCGGAGCCCTCGATCAGGCCAGCGACGTAAGCGGCGGCGCCGAGGCTGTCGGTCATCGCTTTCAGCGACCAGGCAAAGGTCAGGATCAGGATCGGCGCGATCATCGAAACGAATCCCTGAGGCACACATTCCATAAATTCGACAAAGCTCATCACGCGGCGCGCGAGATAAAAGATCAGCGTCAGGATGAGGCTGAAAAACGCGCCAACCGCCAGCCCGATGGATGCGTCGCTGGCGGAGAACGCTTCCACAAAGCCAACGCCGTCGAAAAATCCGCCGCTCCAGATCATGCCGATGATGCAGCAGAAAATGAGCGAGGCCACGGGCATCAGCATATCGATCAGCGCGCCCTCCCCCTCTGCTTCTGCTGTGCTGCTGTTGGCGTAGGGGCGCTCAGGCGTTGTGTAGAGGTCGCCGGCGAGGGCGTTGGTCTCATGCTGGCGCATCGGGCCAAATTCCACGCCCAGCAGGGTGATCATGGCCATGAAGATGAGTGTGAAAAAAGCGTAGAAATTGTACGGGATGCACTGGATAAACAGCGCGATGCCGTTTGTTTCTCCAGGCACAAAGCCGCTCACCGCCGCTGCCCAGGACGAGATCGGCGCGAGGATGCAGACAGGCGCTGCTGTGGCGTCGATGAGATAGGCGAGCTTGGCGCGCGAGATCTGAAACTTGTCGGCGACGGGACGCATCACCCCGCCGACGGTGAGACAGTTGAAATAATCGTCGATAAAAATAATCACGCCAAGGCCGATCGTCGCTAGCTGCGCTGCGATGCGGTTTTTGATCCGCGTCTGCGCCCAGCGACCAAACGCTGCCGAGCCGCCAGAGCGGTTCATCAGCGCGACGATGATGCCAAGTATCACGAGAAAGATCAGGATGCCGACGTTGTAGGCGTCGGAAAGCACGGCCACGATACCTTCGCTGTAGACGTGGTTGATCGTTCCCTCCAGGGCAAAGCCGGAATACAGCAGCCCGCCGCTGGCAATGCCGGCGAAGAGCGCGCTGTAAACCTCCTTGGTCACTAGTGCTAGCGAGATCGCCACAAAGGGCGGCAGAAGCGACCAGATCGATTGCTGCACAGAGTCTGCCGTGGTTGTGAGCGCTGCTGCGATCAAGAGCGCTGCGAGGATGAGGAGCGCGGCGACGGTCCCCCTCTTTGTTCGTTTTGCTGTTGTCATCACATTCCTCCGTCGTCTTTTCAAATTCCTTTTCTGAGAATGATAACGTTACCCCTTATTTTACACGACGACAGCCGCCCATGACAAGTCATTCTCCACGCGAACGCGGGTGCAGCTTGTGGTATTGCTTTTCGATGTCCTTGAAAGCGAGGTGGACGTAGATCTGTGTGGTGCCGATGTCGGCGTGGCCGAGCATGTCCTGGATGGCGCGCAGGTCGACGCCATTTTCCAGGAGATGGGTGGCGAAGGTGTGGCGGATGGTGTGGGGTGTGACCTCAAAGGGGATGCCGGCGGCGCGGGCGTATTTTTTGACGATCTTCCAGACGGCCTGGCGGCTCATCTTCTTCTGATGGCTCGAGAGAAAGACGTAATCGCTCGGCTGCACATGCGCTGCTGCGCGCGCCTGTAGATAGCGGTCGATGGCGTCTCTGGCGCAGCGCCCGAAGGGCACGAGCCGTTCCTTGCTGCCCTTGCCGATGACGCGTACAAACTGCTCATCTGGATAGTAGCGGTCCAGCGTCAGCGCGGTGAGCTCGGACACGCGCATGCCTGTCGCGTAGAGGAGTTCGAGGATGGCCTTGTCACGCTTGCCGGCGAGGTTGCGCTTCGGTACAGCGGCGATCATGGCGTTCATCTGCTCGAGGGTGAGCACATTTGGCAGGTGGTCTGGTTTTTTCGTGTGATCCTCGACGGTCAGGGTCTGGGTGAGCAGGCCGTTTTCTGTGAGATAATCGAGGAAGCCCTTGAGGGCGGTGATCTTTCTGGCGATGCTCGCTGGCTTGTAGCTTTTGCCGAGGTGAGTGTTGTAGCGATGCAGAGTGAGCTGGTCGATGGCGCTGAGGTCCTCACCCTCTTCTTTCAGCCAGATACCAAATTGCCGCAGATCGACCTGGTAGCCGTCGATGGTGTTCTGTGAGAGGCCTTTTTCGTAATCCAGCACCAGCAGATAATCCTGCAGGATCTCTTCAAAGCTGTCCATGGGCGTCACTGCTTTTGGATCGGCGCGTAGCGCGCGTCCAGGGTTTTCAGGCCCTGATTTGGAAAGGCAACGGTGATCTTTGTGGCCTCCGCGGGATCGACGCTGACGATGACCCCTTCGCCCCAGCTGGAATGGAGCACCTTCTCGCCGACGGCATAGGCGGCAGCAGCGGCTGGCTCCTTGCGATGGGTCGGCGCGACGACGTTTTTGTGGTGACGCGCCTTGCTGACATCGGTGAAATAACGCGGGTCGAGCTCGGAGAAAAATTCCGACGGCGGATTGTACATGAAACGTCCATGGATCAGGCGCTGGCGTGCGCTGGTGATGAAGAGCTGGTCTTTGGCGCGGGTGAAGGCCACATAGCAGAGACGGCGCTCTTCCTCCAGCCCGTCGTTTTCGTTTTTGGCGCGAATGTGCGGGAAAAGATCCTGCTCAAAGCCGGCGATGAAAACGACAGGAAATTCCAGCCCCTTACTCGAATGCATGGTCATGACGCTGACGCTGTCGCCGTCGTCGGACTGATCGAGATCGGTGTAAAGAGCGATCTCCTCAAGGAAGCCGCTCAGAGTACGCGCTTCATAGTCCATGTCCCGCATGTCAAATTCTCTGGCGATGGAGAGAAATTCATTAATGTTGTCCATGTCGAGCTCGGCGGCGACGGGGTCGCTGTCGTAGAGATGGCTCACATAGCCGGACTGGTTGATCACATAGTCGACGAGGGGCTCCATCTCTGCTTCTGCGGCGAGCTGGCGTCCTTCGCTGATGAAGGCGTGAAATTCTGCGGCGGATTTTTTCGCCTTGGCAGAAAGCTTGAGCGCTGGATCGATGAGACAGTCGACGAGGCTGGTCGCCGGGTGGGCGACGTGAAAATCGACGATCTTGTTCCACGTCTGCTCGCCGATGCCGCGCTTGGGAATGTTGATGATGCGGTGCAGGCTGACGGCGTCGTTGGGGTTGGCCATGACGTAGAGATAGGCGAGGATGTCCTTGATCTCGCGGCGCTGGAAAAATTTGATGCCGCCGTAGATTTTGTACGGCAGATGGGCCTCGACGAGCACCTGCTCGATGGAGCGAAACTGGGCCGTGGTGCGGATGAGCACGGCGAAATCGCGGTAGTGGTAGTCGGATTTCGCCATGATGTCGCGGATCTGCCGCACGATGAAGTAGGCTTCGTCGCGGTCATCGTCGGCTTCGTAGTAGACGACCTTGCTGCCTTCGGGATTCTGGGTCCAGAGGGATTTGTCCTTGCGCGTAGTGTTGTTGGCGATGACGGCGTTGGCAAGATTCAGGATGGTCTTGGTGGAGCGGTAGTTTTCCTCGAGCTTGATCACGGTGGCGTCGGGATAATCCTGCTCGAAGCTGAGGATGTTCTGCACATCGGCGCCGCGCCACTCGTAGATGGACTGGTCGTCGTCGCCGACGACACAGATGTTGCGGTATTTCGTAGCGAGGAGATGCACCAGCTCGTACTGGATGCGGTTGGTGTCCTGGTACTCATCGACGAGGATGTACTGGAAGCGGTCCTGGTATTCCTCGAGAATGTCGGGATGCTGGCGGAAAAGCTTCACCGTCAGGCAGAGAATGTCGTCGAAATCGATGGCGTTGTTCTGCGCCAGGGTGTGCTGATAATCGCGGATGATCTCCAGCGTGAGATCCGGCAGCATGCCGGTCTCGGCGTAGCTTGCGAGCCCCTCTTCAAGATCAAACCAGGTGTTCTTGAGATGGGAAATGTTCCCGAGAACGGCGCCTGGCTTCAGCACGTCGCTGTCGATGTTGCGCTCGCGCAGGATGCGCTTGACGATCGAGAGCTGGTCGGAGGTGTCATAAATCACAAAATTCGGCGAGAGATCGGTGTGTTCCACCTCAAAGCGCAGGATCTGCAGGCAGGCGGAGTGGAACGTCCGCGCCCAGATGCGCGCGCCTTTTTCGCCGATCATTTCGATGATGCGGTCGCGCATTTCGCCGGCGGCCTTGTTGGTGAAGGTGATGGCGAGGATGTGAAACGGCGAGACGCGGCATTCCTCGATCAAGTACGCGATGCGGTGCACGAGCACGTTCGTTTTGCCGCTCCCGGCGCCGGCCAGGATCAGCAGCGGGCCCTCGGTGGTGAGGACAGCTTCCAGCTGCTGCGGGTTCAAAGTAGATAAATCCATAGATGTTCTCCTCTTCTGCTAAAAAACCACTTCTAATAAGAGGATATTAGAAGTGGTTCTGATGTCAATACGAGATGTTTTTCGTCGACGCGAGCATGAGCTTGATGCGGTTCTCCTGGTTGACCTTGCTGGCGCTGGCGTCGTAGTCGATCGGCACGATGTTGGCCTGAGGATAAAGCTCCTTGATCTTGCGCAGCATGCCGCGGCCGACGATGTGGTTTGGCAGACAGCCAAAGGGCTGGGTGCAGACGATGTTTTCGCAGCCGGATTCGATGAGCTCGACCATTTCTGCGGTGAGCAGCCAGCCTTCGCCCATCTTGGTGCCCTCGTGGATGACTTTTTTGCTGAGGGCCTTGGTGTGCTTGAACGGCGTCTGCGGCTTAAACTGCGGATAATTCTTGTAGCTGTCGATGACGGTGTTCTGCAGGGAAACGATGTAGTTGACGATGAACTTACTCACGACGGCCTTGGTGTGGCCGGTGCCGTAGAGGTACCAGTCCTCGATGCCGGCGTCGGCGGTGTAGAGCACGAAATCCATCAGCCCCGGCACGACGACCTCACAGTCCTCCTTCTCGAGGAAGGCTTCGAGGTTGTTGTTGCCCAGCGGCGCAAATTTTACGTAAATCTCGCCGACGATGCCGACCTTGGTTTTCTTCTGGCCGCTGACGGTTTTGATCTGGGCAAACTCTTTAAGGATCCATGGGCAGTTTTTGCGCAGCTCCTTGCGGGTGCAGCCATGGCCTGCCTCAAACTGGCGCTCGAGCGCCGTGCAGACGCGGTCGACCGTGGCGGAGACTTCGTCCTTGTCGAGGGCGTAAGGCAGAATCTGGTTTTTCAGATTCATGATCATGTCGCCGTAGATGATGGCGAACATGGCGTTTTTGAGCAGGGTTTTCGTGAGCTTGAAGCCTGGGTTGTCCTCGAGGCCGACGACGTTGAACGAGAGCACAGGGATGTATTCCAGCCCAGCACGCTTGAGGGCCTTGCGCAGGAGCGCAATGTAGTTCGACGCACGGCAGCCGCCGCCGGTCTGCGTCAAGAGCAGAGCGATCTTGTGGGTATCGTAGCCGTGGTTCATGGCGCCGTCGAGGAGCTGACCGATGGCCAGCTGCGCCGGATAGCACATGTCGTTGTTGACGTATTTGACGCCGGTGGCGATGACATCGTGACTCATGGAGTCGAGGATGTCGACCTTATAGCCCTCCATGGTCAGGAGCTTCTTGATCAGACGAAAATGGATCGGCAGCATCATCGGAATGAGGATGGTGTGCGTTTCCTTCATTTCTTCTGTAAAAACAACGCGTTGTTGTTCTGACACTTACTGCTTCCTCCTTTGTTCCAGTGTTGCAAAGAGACTTCTGAGACGGATCTTCACCGTGCCGAGGTTGGAGATCTCGTCGATCTTGATCTGGGTGTAGATGTCGCCGCCAGATTCGAGGATGTCGCGCATCTCGTCGGCGGTGATGGCGTCGAGCCCGCAGCCGAAGCTGACGAGCTGGACGACGGACATGTCGGGATTTTCCAGGGCGGTCTTGGCGGCGTTGTAGAGACGGGCGTGGTAGGTCCACTGATTCAGCACATGTGTATCGGTGTCGCCGTAGATGAACGGCAGCCCGTCTTCGCTGATGACGACGGTGCCAAAGCTCTGCACAAGGCGGTCGATGCCGTGGTTGATCTCTGGGTCGACGTGGTATGGGCGACCGGCGAGGATGACGATCGGCAGCTCGTGGATGCGGGCGTACTGGATCGCCTGGTCGGCGAAGGCCTTGAGCTTGTCGTAGTAGCCGCGCTGCGCTGCGTAGGCGGCGTCGAGGGCTTCGCCGATCTTGCGGCCGTTTGTGCCGAGACGCTTGGCGAGGTCCTTGGTGAGCTGCTTTTTCATGAATTTTTTATTGTGGACGCCGTAAAAGCCAAAGAGGTATTTCTCCTTGTCGATCTTGCCGACGTTGGCCTCGATGACCTGCGGATAATAGGCGACGACTGGGCAGTTGTAGTGGTTGTCGCTGATCTCCTCGTCGAAGTTGTAGCTGAGGCATGGATAGAAAATAAAATCCACGTTCTTCTCCAGCAGCCATTCAATGTGACCGTGGATGAGCTTGGCAGGATAGCAGATCGTGTCCGACGGGATGGTGTACTGCCCCTTTGTGAAGAGCTGCTTCGAGCCGAACGGTGAGAGCAGAACGCGATAGCCGAGCTGGTTCCAGAAGGCGGTCCAGAATGGATACATTTCGTAGACGTTGAGCCCCAGCGGCATGCCGACGGTGCCGTTTGGAAAATCGCCAGCGAGCTGCTCCTTCTTGAGATTGGTGATGAGCTGCTGCTTGTAGAGATAGGCGTTTGGCAGATCGAGGGCCTTTTTGTCCTTGTTGAGTGGACGCTCACAGCGGTTGCCGGCGATGAGTTCTTCTCCATTTGAGAAATGATTGATCGTGAGCTCGCAGTGATTCCCACAGCCCTGACAGGTGCGGCTGTAGGTCTGGTAGGAAAATTCATTCAGCGCCACCGGCCCCAAGCAGGTGGTTTCGCCGCTCTGGTTGGCCTTGGCGTAGAGGGCGCAGCCGAAGGCGCCCATCAGCCCGGCAATGGACGGACGGATGACGTTGCGGCCGATCTCTTTCTCGAAGGCGCGCAGGATGGCGTCGTTGTAGAAGGTGCCGCCCTGGACGACGATCTTTTTGCCGAGATCGTCGGCGTCGTTGGCGCGAATGACCTTGTAGAGGGCGTTTTTCACAACGCTGATGGAAAGCCCAGCAGAGATATCCTCAACGCTGGCGCCCTCCTTCTGCGACTGCTTGACGGACGAATTCATGAAGACGGTGCAGCGGCTGCCGAGGTCGACGGGATGCTCGGAATGGAGGCCGAGCTCGGCAAATTCTGCAACGTCGTAGCCCATGGCGCTGGCAAACGTCGAGATGAACGAGCCGCAGCCGGAGGAGCAGGCCTCGTTGAGGAAGATCGAGTCGATGGTGCCGTTTTTGATCTTGAAGCACTTCATGTCCTGCCCGCCGATGTCGATGATGAAGTCCACATCCGGCTGGAAGAACTGGGCGGCGGTGAGATGGGCGATCGTTTCCACGAGGCCGTGGTCCAGCGAAAAGGCTGTCTTAATGAGCTCCTCGCCGTAGCCAGTGACCGCCGAGGAACGGATGCGCAGCTCCGGATAGGTTTCGTAGAGATATTGCAGCGTCTCTTTAATCATTGCGATCGGCTGGCCGTTGGAATATTCGTAGCGGCTGTAGAGGAGCTCGCCTGCTTCGCCGATGAGCACGAGCTTGACGGTCGTGGAGCCGGCGTCGATGCCGAGGTAGACGTCGCCCTTATAAGAGGCGATGTCGGCATACTCAACGGTGGATTTGGCGTGGCGGGAGAGAAATTCCTCGTACTCTTCTTTGTTTGCGAAGAGGGGCTTCGTCGTCGAGGTGCTTTTGATGGTCATGGTGTTTTCCTGGAAGCGACGCATGAGGTCGTCCAGATCAAAGGTCATCTCGTTTTTACTGTAGAGGGCTGCGCCCATGGCGACATAATAGCGGGCGTCTTCGGGGAACACATAGCAATCGTCGGATTCAAGCTTGAGCACATTTTTGAAGGCCGTCTGCAAGCCGGTGAAGAAATTAAGCGGACCACCGAGGAAGATGACCTTCCCCTTGATCTCGCGGCCCTGGGCCAGACCGCCGACCGTCTGGTTGGCGACGGCGTAGAAAATGCTCATGGCGACGTCTTCCTTCTTTGCGCCCTGGTTGAGGAGCGGCTGGATGTCGCTCTTGGCGAAGACGCCGCAGCGGCTGGCGATGTCGTAGACGGTTTCCGCCTTGTTGGCGAGGGTGTTCAGCGTTTCCAGGTCGACGTTCAGGAGCACCGCCATCTGATCGATGAAGGCGCCGGTGCCGCCGGCGCAGGAGCCGTTCATGCGCACCTCTGAGCCGCCGGTGAAAAAGAGGATCTTCGCGTCCTCTCCGCCCAGCTCGATGGCGACGTCGATGTCGTCGTGCAGGTCGCTGACGGCGATCTGCGAGGCGATGACCTCCTGGATAAACGGAATGTTGTACGCCTCGGAGAGGCCGATGCCGGCTGAGCCAGTGACAGCGAAGCGGATGTCTTTGTCATCGACGTCTTTGAGGCGATCTCTGATCTCTTCAACGAAGCCGACCGCCACCTCCTTGATATTTGAGCGATGCCGTCTGTAGTCTTTGTAGATAATATGTTGATCCTGATCCAATACCACGCATTTCATCGTGGTTGATCCCACATCCAGACCAATGCGAATCAATTCAGTATCCTCCTAGTTGATTGAATTCCCCTCAATAAATCTGTAAAAATCCTATCTCTCATTATACCACGAAAACTGCGCTATGCTAGCAATTTTTCTTAACAAAATCATTTTCAAATGATTTTGTTAATTAGTAATTAGTAATTTTTAATGATTAATTTTGGTAGCCTTTCGCTATCGCTCAAGGCGGAAATTATTTCGTGCCTTGCGCATGCACGCAAATAAAATTAAAAGGCTAGAGTCGATGCGACGCGCTAGCGGCGTATCGATCTATAATGTACCCATAACAGTGGACACACTCAATTAAGGATCAATCAAGGGCAAT